>Ga0233425_10001511_pt1 | contig 51768 bp, 45 predicted proteins | sample Watercolumn_Towu_2_FD_181712 | JGI IMG/M metagenome (GOLD analysis project Ga0233425, IMG submission 181712) | Freshwater microbial communities from Lake Towuti, South Sulawesi, Indonesia - Watercolumn_Towuti2014_140_MG | ecosystem: Environmental > Aquatic > Freshwater > Lake | place...
TGGGTGACTCGCTCGGCAACGTCGTCCAGGGCCTCGAGAACACCCTCGGCGTCGAGCTCGACGATGTCATCTACCACTGCCGCGCCGCGTCCAGAGGGACGCGACGCGCCCACCTGGTCGGCGACATGCCGTTCATGTCGTACCAGCTCGGTCCGACGCAGGCGCTCGAGAACGCGGGCAAGCTGGTCAAGTACGGACGCGCCGAGTCGGTGAAGCTCGAGGGCGGCGCCGACGTCGCGGAGTCGGTCCACCGCATCGTGATGGCCGGCATCCCGGTGATGGGACACGTCGGCCTCACCCCTCAGTCGGTTCACGCGATGGGCGGTCACAAGGTCCAGGGGCGGAGCTCCGAGGCCCGCGCGCGGCTCCTGGCCGACGCGCGCGCCCTGTCCGATGCCGGGGCCTTCTCGATCGTGCTCGAGGGCATCCCGCTCGAGGCGGCTCGTGAGATCACGGAGTCCATCGACATCCCGACAATCGGGATCGGCGCCGGACCCCACTGCGACGGCCAGGTCCTGGTCCTGCCCGACCTGCTCGGTCTGACCGACCGGTTCAAGCCGCGCTTCGTCAAGTGCTACGAGTCGTTCGCCGAGCGCGGGCGCACGGCTGTCGCGGCTTTTGTCGAGGAGGTCCAGTCAGGAGCGTTCCCGACGCTCGAGCACTCGTTCTCGGTGGCCGGTGCGGACGAGCACCGCTCCGGCCGCGACGAGCCCGGGTCGAGGGTCGAGGCGTGAGCCGCGCAGTCCCTCGGCTGATCCGCTCGCCGTCGGAGATCCGAGCCTGGACCCGCGAGGTCCGTGGGCGCGGCGAGTCCGTCGGCTTCGTGCCGACGATGGGCGCGTTGCATCCTGGTCACCTCGCGTTGGTCGAGGTGGCGCGCGCCCGGGCCGACCGCGTCGTGGTCAGCGTCTTCGTGAACCCGACCCAGTTCGGTCCGAACGAGGACTTCGATCGCTACCCGCGCGACCTCGATGCGGATCTCGCCGCCTGCGCCTCCGCGAGCGCCGACGTCGTCTACACCCCGGGCGTCGAGGCCATGTACCCCCCGGACTCGTGCACCGAGGTCACGGTGTCCGGGTTGACCGGGGGGCTGTGCGGCGCCTTCCGTCCGGGCCACTTCACCGGGGTCGCGACCGTGGTCGCCAAGCTGTTCAACCAGGTCGGGCCCTGCCGCGCCGTGTTCGGGCGCAAGGACTACCAGCAGCTCAAGGTGATCGAGCGGCTCGTGCGAGACCTGGACCTCGACGTCGAGGTCATCGGCATGCCCACGGTGCGCGAGGCCGACGGGCTGGCCCTGTCGTCGCGGAACAGGTACCTCGGCCCCGAGGCGCGACGTCGGGCGCTGGCGCTCGTCGAAGGGCTGAGCGCCGCGTGGCGCCTGTTCGACGAGCGAATGGGCCGGGTTCCGGCAGGTGAGCTGCGTCGCGTCGCCCAAGCGCCCCTCGCCGAACGCCTGGACCGCATCGACTACGTCGAGGTCTGCAACCCCGACACGCTCGAGCCCATCGACGCCGACCGGATGCCCGACGGCCGCGCCCTCGTGGCCATGGCCGGGTGGCTCGGCCGAACCAGGCTCATCGACAACTGCGTGCTCGGCGAGGATCTGAACCCCTTTCCCGGGAACGTCGATCCATCGCGCGTCGAGGTATAATCACCTTCGCCATGGGCGTGCGCACCGGAATCGACAACGCGTCTGCTGCGACGTGGTCACGCGGGTGGGGCGCGCTCCTCCTGATCCTCGTCGTGCCAGGCTGTTTCCGTTCGGGCTTCTCCCCCAAGGAGAGTTGCGGGGTGGAAGGCGTGGAGCGACCGTGCTACTCGGGCCCTGTCGGGACCGAGGACGTCGGCGAGTGTCACGGTGGGACGCAACGGTGCGTGGACGGCCGCTGGTCGGACTGCGAGGGCGAGTGGGTCCCGGTTCCCGAGGCGTGCGACGGTCGCGACGACGACTGCAACGACCGTGTCGATGATGTCGTGGACACGATGTGCTACACCGGCCCTGCCGGGAGCGCAGGGGTTGGCGAGTGCCACTCGGGTACGCGCGAGTGCATCGACGGTACATGGACAGAGTGCGAAGGCGAGGTTACGCCCCGGATGCTCTGCGCCGATGCGGACTGTGGCGATCGGATGTGCGGCGTGGAATGCAACCCCTGCCCCGAAGGGCGTGCCTGCGGTCCGACCGGCGAATGCGTCATCGACCGCGAAGCCCGCGTGCTCGTCCCGGCCGGGACCTTCCTCATGGGTACCGATAGCTTCCGCTCGAGCCGCCCGGTCCACGAAGTGACCATCAGCCGACCGTTCCTCATCGACCGGTTCGAGGTTTCGGCCGGCAGGTTCCGAGCATGCGTCGAGGCGGACCTGTGCATGGAGACCATAGGCAGCGGTGCCGAGTGCAACTACCCGAACGAACGCTGGGACTTGCCCTTGAACTGCATCCCCTGGGTGTGGGCGCGCCGCTTCTGCGAGCGGTATGGCGGGCGGTTGCCCACCGAGGCGGAGTGGGAGTATGCGGCGCGCGGGACCGACGCGCGGATCTACCCCTGGGGCAATGATGAGCCCACCTGCGAGCGCGCGTGGTACTTCGACTGCGAGCCCAACTACGATTTCTTCGTACCATCGACCATCGGTTCGCATCCCGCGGGTGCGAGCCACTTCGGTGTAGAGGACTTGGCGGGCAACGTCTGGGAATGGGTCGCCGACTGGTTTTCGGCCGACGCATACTCGGCGTGCGCCGATGGATGCACGGATCCGCTGGGTCCTTCCGGTCCCCCGGAGAACACCGAACGTTCCGTCCGCGGTGGAGGGCAGTTCGCCAGCGATACGCGAGATCCGATGGTCTATCCCCTGTCCGCGCTCCGCTCCGACGCGCGAGACTCAGCCTCTCCGACAGGGGCATTCGTCGATATCGGCTTCCGCTGCGTCTACCCTGTCGAGTGAACGCGCTCTGCTATGGAGCCTGCCGTGCCTCGACTGTAATGGGCACGCGAAAGACGAGGGCCCGATCCGGGTGCGAGGGGAACCCGATCCCGCGCACCACGCCCACCGCGCATTGCCCCGCGGGCGTGGCCTGGAGGCTCGCCGGTTCGACTGCGGCCCATCCCACCGACCCGTCGCCTCGAATCTCGAGTCGCACCGTGAAGCTCGTCGATGCCTGCCCCGTGGCTGCCAGGCCGCTTTCGAAGCAGTTTTCGAGTGCCCCACGCCTGCGCATGATCATGCGCGACACCACGGTCCCATCGAGCTGCGATGGAGCGACTGCCCTCGCTCCGTGGTCGCGGCCGCGAGGCGCCACTCCTCCGTCCGGGCGGGCTGTCACGACGGTAGAGGTCGCAGGGGCCGGATCGCCAACAGCATCCGCGTCCCGTGGTCCTCCGTCGTCGGCGGGGGCTGCCGCCGTCGTGGCGTCGGGTGTCGCCGCCGCAGGGCCGACCCCGCCATCGCCGCGCCCGCGATGATCGATGATGACCGCCACCGGAGTCGAAGGCCCAGGGCCGTTTCGGTTGCGCCCCGCGGTGAAGAGCACCGCGCCCGCGACCAGCGCGGCCACGATCGCCACGCCCGCAGTCAGGGCCATGACCGTTGCGAAGCGGGTTCGCCGTGTCGAGCCGGCGGTGCTGATGTGCGTGAAGCCCTCGGCTCGCCCGTGCGAGACAGGCTCGTCGCCCGAGAGAGACACCGTGGGCCCGTCGAGCACGGTGGAGAGGTCGGGCAACGCGCCGCCCGAGAAGCTCAGGAAGGCCGGATCGGAGAAGGCCTCGCGGATCATCCGCCGGAACTCCGGCTCGACCTCGTCGGGCGATGCACCGCCGAGCAACGTCCGCACGTCCCTGGCGAAGGCCGAGGCCGACGGATATCGCTCGGCGGGGTCCCGGGCCAGCGCGGTCCTCAGGATGCCTGCGACCTCCTCGGGTAGATCTGGCCGCGAGACCCGGATGTCGGGGACACGGGCCTCGTGGATCATCAGGATGGTCTGAGCCTCGCTGTCCGCCGCGAAGAGCCGCTCGCCGGACAGCATCTCATGCAGCACGATGCCGACGGCGAACAGATCGGCCCGCTGGTCCACATCACCCGCGGTCACCTGCTCGGGCGAGAGGTAGGCGAGCTTGCCCTTGAGATCACCTCGTCCGCTCCGGGTCGCCTCGTTGCGAACCCGGGCTATGCCGAAATCCGTGAGCCGCACGTCGCCATCGCTCGAGACGAGGATGTTCTGGGGGCTCACGTCGCGGTGAATCAGCCCGAGGGGCTCGCCGCGGTCGTTCGTCAGGGCGTGTGCGAGCTCGAGGCCTCGGAGTACCTCGTACGCAACGTAGCCCGCGTGCCGCGCCTCCATCCGGCGTCCAACGGACCGGAAGTACCGGCACAGCACGCCGAGATGGTAGCCGTGGACATACTCGAGGACCATGACGTACTGGCCCTCGTGACGTCCGAAGTCGAGCACGGGCACGATGTTCGGGTGCGACAGCCGGACCGCCAGCTTGGCCTCTCGCACGAAGGCCTCCACGGACGCCTGGTCGTCCATGAGGTGGCGGTGGATCGCCTTGACCACCACGGGCTTGCGAAACCCCGCGGCGCCCTCGACCCGGGCGAGGTACACGGTGCCCATCCCCCCGCGAGCGAGCAGCCTGACCAGTGTGTATCGCCCGAGCACGGGAGGTGCGGCGCCAGAAGACGTCATCGGTGCGAGATTACATTTCCGGCGTGGCGGATGTGAAGTACCACACGAGGACGATCACCCCGAGCCCGAGCGCGAGGCCCAGGAGCACGGCGACCGGGACGAGCCAGGTGAGGGCCGTGTCTCGATGCGCCGGTTCGATGGGTGCAAGTTCCGGGATGCGCTCTCCAGGCTGACTCCCCGGGGTCTCCTCGCTCGTCAGCGCCTCGAGGTCGCCCGATAGCTCGAGGAACGGCGCCTCCTGGACCATGGTTTGCGAGTCGCGTTCCAGACCGGCGTCGGGCTGGAAACGGTCTTCGAGCTGGGAGAGCGCCTTGTCGATCTGGACCTGACGGTAGGCGAAGTTGTTCCCCAGGTACGCGGAGAGCGAGCCCCTCCTCGGATCGGACGCGACCATTTGCTGCCGCACCGTGTCCAGCGCTCGGGCGACATCCGCGGCGGTCTGGTAGCGCTCGCCGCGACCTTTCTCGTGGCACCTGTGCAAGACGGTGAGGAGCCCCGGATCGATGTCCGGGACCAGTTCCTCGAGGGGCGCCGGCTCGCTCCTCATGATGCGCATCAGCACCTCGGCCGGCGACTCCCCGTCGAAGGCGCGGGTTCCGGTGAGCATCTCGTGGAGCAGCGAGCCGAGCGAGAAGATGTCGCTCCGGTGATCCAGCTCGAGACCGGCCACCTGTTCGGGCGACATGTAGGCCCACTTGCCCTTGAGCACGCCCGTGCGGGTCCGCTCGGCACGGACCCGGGCCAGGGCGATGCCGAAGTCCAGCAACTTCACCTGGCCTTCGAAAGTGACCATGACGTTGTGCGGGGTCACGTCGCGATGCACGATACCCAGCCGCTCGCCGTCCGGGCCTCGTTGATCGTGTGCCGCGTGGAGAGCGCGTGCGACCTCCGCTCCGATCTCCGCCGCGATGTGCTGGGGGAGAGCGCTACTCGTGAGCAGCATCTTGACGCTCACGCCCTTGACGAACTCCATCACGAGGTAGGGCACCCCGTCCTGTTCGCCCCAGTCGAGCAGGCACGCGATGTTCGGATGGTTGAGCTGGCGCGTGATGCGGGCCTCGTCCAGGAACATCGAGACGAAGCTGGCATCCTCCACCAGGTCGGGCCTGATCCGCTTGATCGCCACGAGCTCCTCGCGGGACACGGAGCCGGGGGGGCTGGCCAGAAAGACGTCCGCCATACCCCCGCGAGCGATCCGGTGGTGGACCCGATAACGACCGAGTTGTGCGACGAGCTCCATGCCCTCGTCCCGCGACCTCCAGGAACCGCACGGCGTGCCGCCGGACCGATCCCCCCCGCGACCATGTGAAAGAAGACTGTATCACGTCGTCCTCCTGGGAATAGAATCTAACGACCATGCGGCGTCTCGAACTGCTGGTCCCGCTGCTCCTCGTAGCCATGGCGTCCGACGTCCGGGCATCGCCCCTCGGGCACGGCGTCACCCCGGCGGGACAACCCGGCGTGCTCCGCGTCGCCTCGGCCACGCCCGCTGTACGTGGTGCCTGGCACATCGCCCTCACGGGCGGATACGGATGGTCGCCTGACGTGCTCGACGAGGGCGACCAGCAACAGATCGGTCAGGCACGGCTCGCGCTCGGGTACTCCCCCTTTCCCTTCCTGGCCTTCGGTCTGACTTTCGACGGCGAGATCGGCAGCTACGAAGGTGGCGGAACGGAGGAATCGGTGGTGGTGGGCTCGCTGGGCGACATCTCGCTGTCGGCCCGAACCGGCTTCGCGCTTGGCGCCGGTTTCTCGATCGGGCTGCTCGTCGATGTGTGGTTCCCCGCTGGCCGGGGTGCATTCGACGCCGTGGGGAGCGCGATTTCACCGACGGTCCTGGCGCTGGTGAGCTTCATGCCCGAGCGCGTTCCACTCGGGATCCACTTCAATCTCGGATACCGATACGACGCGTCGTTCGACACCATCGACAATGTCGCGGAGCTCTCGCCGGCCCACCTCCTCCTTTCCGGCGTCACGTTGGCCTCGAGCCATCTGCTGGCCGACGTGGCGCTGGAGTACCGCTTCGGTCCGGTGGCGCCGTTCGTCGAGGCCGTGACCGACGTGCCGCTGGGCAACGACGGACCGTCCAACACCTGGGCCATGCTCGGCATCGGGTTGCGCGCCTGGCTCGGCCCCGAAGACGCGGTGCAGCTCACGGCCGCGGTCGAGATCGGACTGACAGGTGCCCCGACGGCACCCGATCCGGCGGCGGGTGAAGCGTGGTACGCGCCGCCGCTCGTCGGGGTCGGCCTCGGCGCCTCGTTCAGATTGCCAGTGGCGCGGGCCGCGCCGGCCGAGGTCGAGGGAGAACGCGCCGACGAGCCCGTCGCGGCGCCGGCGGTTCCCCCGGTCACGCTCGGGCAGATCCGCGGGAGTCTGCGCTGCAACGGAGCGCCCTGTGGCCCCGGGACTCTCGTCCGTCTCGAGGAGAGCGGCTTCAGCCCAATGGTCTCCGACGGCGAGAGCGGCGAGTTCGCCACGGGGCGCATCACGACCGGGGTCTACCAGATCAGGGTCACGGCGCCGGGGTACGAGCCGCTCTCGCAGCCCGTCGAGGTCGTCGCAGACGAGGTCACGAACCTCCAGCTCGATCTGATCCCGTCTCCCACGGCCACGCGTCCAGGCATCCGGGGACAGGTCGTGGACTTCGACAGCAACCCCATCCGCGCCACGGTCCGCATCCCCGCCCTCGACCTCGAGGTTCAGAGCGCCGAGGATGGCACCTTCGCGTTCGACGTGGAGCCTGGCCAGTGGGACATCGTCGTCACCGCCGACGGGTACCGGACCCAGCACAGCCGCGTGGAGGTCGCCCCCGAGGGTGTCGTGGTGATGAATGTCGAGATGCGTCGTCGATGAGCGGGATGAGGGCCGCGTTCGTGGTGCTCGCCGTTGCCGCCTCCGTTGAGGCGGTGCTCGCGCCGGCTTGCCGCTGCGCTCAATCTGGCAGTGCCGTGGGTCGAGTCGTCGCCCTCGAGCCCGTCACCGAGCTCTCCGTGAACGAGGAGAGCTGGCACGGGGCGGCGCGCGACGACCAACTCCATGTGGGCGACGCTCTACGCACGGGCGAGCGAGGCACCGCCACACTCGAGATCGTGGGCCAGGGCCAGCTGAAGGTCTCGCCGAGCAGCCTCGTGCGTTTCATGGCCCTGACACAGGCCCGGCAGGGGCAGGAGGCCGAGCTCCACCTTCTCGTCCAGAACGGATCGCTCGACGTCGCCTCGTCAGAAGAGAGCGGCTCGCCCGTCGTCGTGCTCCAGGGGCCAGCAGGCCGACTCAAGCTACGCCGGGGTTCTCGCCTCCGCCTCTCGGTGGACGACGGCGAACAGCGGATGCGGGTCGAGGTCGTCGTCGGAGCAGCAGAGCTGGAGCGCGACGGCGAGTCGGCTGCGATCGCCACGGGCGCGGACCTCGTGGTCACCGTCGGGGTGGCCGAGCTCGTCCCCTACGGCGCCCAGGAACCCAGACGCGAGGCAGATGCAGGTACGGACGCGGCAGCCACCGCGGGAGACGCGGACCAGCTCGAGGCCGGGATCGTCGTTGATGGAGCCGTGGAGTTGCCCGTGCTCGACGAACGCGACGTGCAACCGATCCTACGATCCGGCTCCGAGGTGGTCCATGATCCGCAGCCAAATGGTGGGTTCACCGTGCTGTTCCCGGCGATCGAGGGATGCTCCCGCTACCGCGTGGAGGTACGGCGCGGCGGCGATGTCGTGCTCGACGCGATCAGCACGAGGCCCGGCTTCTCGCTCGCAGACGTGCCGTACGGAGAGTACCGGTGGCGCGCGGCCTGCGACGGGATTGGAGAGATGCCGGCGACGAGCGAGCACGAAGGCCGCGTCGCACGGCGAGCCGACCGTTCGGGCCAGGCCCAGGTGCCGACGGCCCCGCTCCACAACACGCTCGATTCGACCGGGCGACAGTACACGGTGCTCTATCAGAACCATCTCCCGGCCATCACCCTCCGTTGGTCCGGCGCGCCCGAGGCCGAGCGATACCGGCTCGATGTCTACGACAATGCCTCCGGGCGACGCTTGCACTCCGGACAGCACGAGCGCGCGTCCCAGGGGTTTCCACCTGGATTCTTCCGCGAGGGCAGCTACTACTGGGTGTTCCGGGTCGAGGACGCATCCGGCCGGAGAGCATCGCCGCTGACCCGGGTGCAGCTCGTGTTCGACAACCAGATGCCATCCATCCAGATCATCGAGCCGCGCGAGGGCGCGGCCGCAACGGGAACGGTCCGGGTCCGAGGCGTTGCCGCGGCCGGGTCCACGGTGACGGTGAACGGCGTCCACGTCGCACTCTCCGGCGACTCTCGTTTCGACCAGGATGTCCCGATCGGGCCGGGCAACGTGCTCGTATTCAGGGTTTCGGCGCCCCGCCGGGGCTCCGGACTCTACTTGAGGCATCTCTCTCGCTGAGTGCGATCGTGGTGGCATGCGTTCACCTGTCGAAACAGGTCGGGCCATGGTGTGCACCAAGGACGGCGCGATGAAAACCACATGCGAGCTTCCGGTGATCCGCCTGGGTTGGCCCGTGTCCAATGCCTGGCTGCTCCCCGAGACCGGAGAGGGCCCCGTGCTCGTCGATACGGGCTTTCCCCCGCTCTGGCCCGCCATCCTGCGGGGGCTCGGGCGTCACGGGCTCGAGCCGCGCGACCTGTCCGCCGCGATCCTGACCCACAGGCACAGCGACCACGCGGGCAACGCCGCGCTTCTGTCTCGGCTCGGCGTCCCGGTCTACGCGGGCCGCGACGACGCGGAGGTCCTTTCAGGTCGACGCCGGCGGCCGCGGCTCCGCGACCGGAGCATCGTCGGCGGGGCGATGTGCGTCATCGAGAACAACTGCCCCACTCCCCGGCTCGCTCCGCTGCCGCTCGAGCCAGGCGAGGTGATCCGGGGGCTCGAGGTGATCCCGATGCCCGGCCACACCTCCGGCTCGATCCTCCTCTGGCACGAGGGGAGCGGGACTTTGTTCTCGGGCGATACCCTGCTCAACGCCGCCCCGCCCCTCACGGTCAGGGTCGGGCTGACGCTCCCGTACCCGGCGTTCTGCGACGACTATCCACGGGCGTTATCGAGCCTCGAGGCGCTCCTCGAGCGGGCGCTCCCGGTCCGGAGGCTCTGTGCCGGGCACGGGCCGAGGCGAGACGGCGGGATCGACGATCCGCTGGCCGCGATGCTGGAGTCGCGGGCCGCTCGTGGGATGTCATTCGGACATCCCGCCATGCGAGGCCGCGTGATCACGCGCTCTCCTTCTTGAGCCGTTCACGAGCCATCACGCTGTGGTGACGGCCGTACAGGAAGTAGATGAGGAGGCCGGCGGCCAGCCATGCGCCGAGCCGCCACCAGTTCGCCGTGGGCAGTGAGAACATGAGCAACAGGCAGCTCAAGACGCCGAGGATCGGAACCAGGGGAACCGCGGGACAGCGGAACGGCCGCTCCACGTCGGGGTACTTCGCGCGCATGATCGGCACCGCGGCGCAGACGATCACGAAGGCGAGCAGCGTGCCGATGTTCGTGAGATGGAGGAGCGCCTCGATCGGGAGGAACCCGGCCAGGAAAGAGACGAAGATGCCGATGAGGATGGTGCTCTTCCACGGAGTGCGGAACCGCGGGTGGACCGTGCCGAAGAACTCGCGCGGCAACAGGCCATCGCGGGCCATGGCGAGGAAGACCCGGGGGCCGGAGAGCATCATCACGAGGAGCACCGACGTGATCCCTGCCACCCCGGCGATGGCGATGATCACCTCGGCCCACCCGATCCCGATCCGGCTGAACGCCATGCTCACGGGCGCGTGGATGTCCAGCTCGTCGTACCTCACCATGCCCGTGAGCACCGCCACCACTGCGACGTAGAGGACCGTGCAGATCAACAGCGAGGCCACGATCCCGATCGGGACATCGCGTTGCGGCCGCCGCGCCTCCTCGGTGTGGGTCGAGACGGAATCGAACCCGATGTAGGCGAAGAAGATGATGGCCGCCCCGGCGAGCATGCCGACCGGCGCACCGCCCGCATCCGTCTGGCCGGCGACGTGGAAGCCGAAGATGTTCACCCCGGTCCAGCCGTAGGGCGCCATTGGCGTCCAGTTGTCGGAGTTGATGAAGTACGATCCGACCACGATCACGAACAGCACGGCCGCGACCTTGATCCCGACCATGGTCGCGTTGAAGTTCGCGCTCTCCTGGATGCCTTTCACGAGCACCGCCGTGACGATGAGCACGATGACGATCGCAGGGAGATTGACGTAGGAGCCTGTCGAGATCAGCCCACCGGTGTCCACGTCGTAGCGCCACGGTGAGGAGCCCACGACATCCGGCAGGTCGAGGCCGACCTTGTTCATCACGTTCTGGAAGTAGCCCGACCAGCCGGTCGCGACTGTCGCGCTGCCGACCGCATACTCGAGCACCAGGTCCCACCCGATGATCCAGGCGAAGAGCTCCCCCAGCGTCGCATAGGCATACGTGTAGGCCGAGCCGGCGACGGGCACCATGGACGCGAACTCCGCGTAGCAGAGCGCCGCGAAGATGCACGTGACCCCCGCCACCACGTACGAGAGCATCAGCGCTGGGCCGGCGACGTTGTGAGCCGCCGCGCCTGTCGCCACGAAGATACCCGCCCCTATGATCGCGCCGATGCCGAGGCTCGTGAGCTGGACGGGGCCGAGTATCCGTCGCAGACGGTTGTCGTCTCGCATCTCCTCGAGCAGGAGCTCGAGGGGCTTGCGCGCGAAGAGCGGATTGGGCATGACGGTGTTCCCTCCTGAACGTGCGCTAGCCTACTGCTCTCCATTCCCGAAGCCAAGGTCGATGGTGAGGCGCGATCCCATCCGGCCATTCGTCGCTTGACACCGCGAGCATTCGCATGGGATCAACGCCGGACCACGTCAGGGTCCGATCGGTGCGCGTCGAGATCATCAGCATCGGCGACGAGCTGCTCCGGGGCGAGGTCCCGGACCGGAACGTCCAGGCCATCGCCCGGGCGCTGGCCTCGCTCGGTCTCGTCCCGCTCCGTGCCGCCGCCGTCGGCAACGACCCCTCGGCGCTCGAGGATCACCTGCGCGAGGCCGCGCGGCGGGCCGACATCCTGGTGACGTCCGGCGGTCTCGGCCAGTGCCTCGACGACCGGGCTCTCGCCTCCGCGCTGGCCGCCACCGGCATGGATCGTCGTGCTGTCCAGACGCTGCAGCCGTTCGCCGGGACCACTGCCGGGGCACACCTCGAAATTGGATCGTCGCAGGTCTTCATGCTCCCGGGCGACCCCGTGGAGGTGGAAGCGATGCTGGAGCTCCATGTGCTCCCGGCGATCTCACGGGCCAGGGGTATGGCCACGGTCACCACCAGGCTCCGGACCTCGGGGCTGTCGGGTCCCGAGGTGAGCCGGGCGATCGCCGAGCTCGCCGACCCGGCGGCCGGCGTGGGGTTCGGTATCCGCCAGCAAGACTCCACCGAGGTCGAGGTGGTCGTCCGGGCCGTCGCGGACACCAGGGAGGACGCGGCACACCACGCGCGCGCGGCGGCCGCGAGGATCTGCACGAGGCTCGGACATGACGTCCACGGCCCCACGGGCGAGACCCTGGCCGAGGCCGTGGCGACCGCGTTGCGCGCGCGAGGTTGGACCCTCGCGGTGGTCGAGCTCGGCACGGGCGGCCTCCTCGGTCATCGACTCACTGAGGTCGCCGCCGGCGCGGCCTGCGTCATCGCCGTTCTGGCCACCGAGACCGCCCGTGTCTGCGAGGCGTTCCTCGGGGGCTCGCACGCGCGAGAGGATGTCACGAGCACCGAGGACACCCTCTCTCTGGCCGACGCCGTGCGATCGGCGACGGGCGCGGACGTGGGGCTCGCGCTCCGCGTCGCGGCCGGCCCGGACGGAGGGTGCCCAGCCGCGCCCGTGGGTCTGGTACACTGCGGCATCGCCGGCCCGGTGGGCCAGCGATCGGAGCACCGGAGGTTCGAGGGCATGGCCCGGACGGAGATCAGGAAATGGGCCGCCGGCATGGCGATGCGGCAGGCGCTGGACTACTGTCGTGAGGGCAACAGGTGATGGGCATCCGAACGTTCATCGCCGTCAAGCCGGGCCTCGGCGTCCTTCGCCAGGTGAGCGAGGCACAGCGCGAGCTGCGTGCGCGGTGCACCGCGGCGGGTTGGGACATCCGGTGGATTGCACCCCCAGGTCTCCACGTCGTCCTCCGATACCTCGGCGAGATCTGCCCGGAGCTCGCCTCGCCGATCAAGGACGTGCTCCTCCCTCGAGTGAGCATGTTCTCGCCCTTCCCGATCCGCGCGGCCGGCTTCCGGTGTCTCGAGACGGAGCCCGGGAAACAGACGGTACATGTCGATGTCCACGACGTGTCGGGCGAGCTGGCGCGGCTCCGGGCCGAGCTCGACGTCCAGCTCGACGAGATGGGGTTCGTGCGCTTCGATCCCGATGTCGGGGCCGGGCTCGTCGTGGGGAGAGTCAAGGCCCCCGGGGCCGTGCCGCTCGAGGACCTCCTCGCACCAGCAAGGGACCTCGACTTCGGCGAAGGGCTCATCAGGGACCTCGTCATGTACCGCAGCGATCGAGGGCGCCCGGGCGAGGAGCTCGGTCGGTTGTGGCGGATCGGTCTGAGGGGGTGCGCTCACACCGGCGAGGCCGACGCTCCGCTCGACGATGTGCTCGAGGTCGAGGCGCAAGTGACGCCGATCCCCGAGGACCTCGAAGCGGAGTGCGTCGTCACCATCGAACCCGATGTCGAGGACGAGCAGTGATGCGTCGCTCGACCATCGATGACAGCCGGCGGCTCGGACCGTCCGGTCGGGAGGCTGAACGTGCGTGAGGAGAAGAACGACCGGAGTCGAGCGCTCAACCTGGCGCTGACGACCATCGAGAAACAGTTCGGCAAGGGCTCGATCATGAAGCTCGGAGAGGCCGATCAGCTCATCGGGAAGATCGCTACCGTCTCGTCGGGCTCGATCGGACTCGACCTGGCCCTCGGCGTCGGCGGATATCCACGAGGCCGGGTCATCGAGATCTTCGGTCCCGAGTCGTCGGGCAAGACGACGCTCGCCCTGCACGCCGTGGCCGAGGCGCAGCGGGCCGGCGGCACCGCCGCGTTCATCGATGCCGAGCACGCCCTGGACATCTCCTACGCCCGCCGGCTGGGCGTGCGGACCGACGAGCTGCTCATCTCGCAGCCCGATCACGGCGAGCAGGCGCTCGAGATCGCCGACGTGCTCGTCCGGTCCGGCGCCGTGGAGGTCATCGTCGTCGACTCGGTCGCCGCGCTCATCCCCCGCGCCGAGCTCGAGGGCGAGATGGGCGATCAGCACGTCGGGTTGCAGGCGAGGCTGATGAGCCAGGCCCTGCGCAAGCTGGCCGCCAACATCTCGAAAAGCAACTCGCTCGTCATCTTCATCAACCAGATCCGCATGAAGATCGGAGTCATGTTCGGCAGCCCCGAGACCACGACGGGAGGCAACGCCCTGAAGTTCTACGCCTCCCAGCGCATCGACATCAGGAGGATCGGCTCGATCAAGCAGGGCGAGGAGGTCCTGGGCAACCGGACCCGCGTCAAGGTGGTCAAGAACAAGCTGGCGCCACCGTTCCGCACCGTCGAGTTCGACATCATGTACGGCACCGGCATCAGCAAAGAAGGCGACCTCATCGACCTCGGCGTGGAGCAGAGCGTGGTCGAGAAGTCGGGAGCGTGGTTCTCCTTCCAGGGCGAGCGCATCGGCCAGGGGCGGGAGAACGCGAAGAGCTTCCTCGCCGAGCACCCCGAGGTCGCCGGAAAGATCGAGGACCTGATCCTGATCAAAGCTGGCATCAGAGAGCCCGCGGCTCCACCGGCCCCAGCCCCCGACTCGAAGCGCTCCTGACGCTTCGCGTCATGACCTCAAAAGGTCGCGTTGACCAGGATTTTGACGTGTGCTACCCTCTCTTGTCCCTATGAGGGGACCCTCTCTCGAGCCGGCAGCGATACGACGAGTCCGGAACGCGACCGGTGAGTGAGTCGGTGATCCGAGGTGATGTCGTGGACAACCCCAGCGGTCAGACCTCCGTTGCGAGCCAGAGACGACAAGCCAAGTCGCAGCCCGAGTTCCAGGTCGGAGACAAGGCCGTGTATCCCGCTCATGGAGTGGGAGAGGTCATGGGTATCGAGAGCCGGTCGTTCGGGCAGCAAAAGAAGGAATTCTACATCATCAAGATCCTCGACAGCGGCATGAAGATCATGGTCCCCACCGACAACGCGTCGCAGGTCGGGCTGCGCCAGGTCATCAGCGAGGAGGAAGCCGACGAGGTCTTCAACATACTCAAGGCTCCCGAGGTCGCCGTCGATACACAGCCGTGGAACCGGCGATACCGCGAGTACATGGAGATGCTCAAGAGCGGCTCTCCCTTCGAGGTGGCCAAGGTGCTGCGGGACCTCTACCGTCTCAAGTTCGACAAGGACCTGTCGTTCGGCGAGCGCCGGCTCCTCGACACAGCCCGGTCGCTCCTCGTGAAAGAGCTCGCGCTCGCGCGGAGCTGCGAGGAATCCGCGGTGGAGCTCGACATCCAGCAGCTCTTCGACGCGTGATCCCGCCCTCTCCTCGATTCTCTCCCTGAAAAATAGCTGAAATCGATCGACTTTCAGCCCGAGGGTGCATCGCCGGCACGTCATCGCGACGCGCCACAGGAAACTCTCGGCGCGATTTCTCCGATAACTCTTTCAGCGACGGGAGGTCACCATGGACGATGCGCGTGAGCTGCTGGAACAGGTCGAAGCGAGCCGGGCGGGATTCCGGACGATGCTCTCTCGGATCGGGCTCGACGAACGCTCGCTCGAGGCGTTCGCCGCCGACGTCGGGCGCCGGCTCCCGCCCGCCGAGCGGCAGCGGGTCGATGATGCGATACGGCGGTTCGTCCCCCAGAAACGCCTGCGGGCCGGGAGCTCCAGGCTGGCCATTCCGACAGGCATCCGCGGGTAAGCGGAGAAAAGGAGGATACATCCCATGATCACCTTCGATGGAAACAGGGGAGGGGGCAGCCCCTCCAGCTCGGTTGCCGAGCTGATCACGATCCTGCGCGAGGCGAGGCAGGCCCAGCGCCAGAACGAGATGGCCGCGGCGCAGGACGAGGTCGAAGCAGCCCACGCCCAGGCGGACGTGGCCCGCGAGAAGGCCGAGGCGGCGCGAGGACAGGCATGGCTGCGCTTCGCCATGAGCATGGGCGAGGCGCTCAACAGCACCGTCGGCCTGGCGTGCGAGGCGCACGAGTTGCGTTCGCGGCCGCAGGCCTCGGACTCCGCGGCGCCGAGCGCCGTCGAGGCGGAAGCCGGAACGGACGCCGAGAACATGGCCAATCACCCGTCCCGGAGCGAGGCACGCGATGAAGGTCCGGGGATCGGCCAGCGGAGGCGAGACGGCGAAGCCCTGCTCGGACGGCTGTCCGAAGCCGCGATCGCGGCCGACGACGCCTTTGGGTTCGGTGAGCGGATCAGGCAGGCCGACGTGGAGAGCGCGGCGCTCGACGCCCGGGCGCGGGCCGCGAGCGCGCGCGCCGACCAGGTCCGCATCGCACGAGAAGGAACCGATGACGCACTGGCCGACCTGCGCCAGTGCTACCGCGACCTGCTGAACGGACAGCAGGAGGGAGGTGAGTGATGGTTACCATGGACAGTGGCACAGTGATGATCGGCGGGCCGCTCGTTTCCACGATCGAGGTCTCCGACGAGATCATCGAGAGCTCGAGCCCTGACACGACACGACGGGCACCTTCGAGCGGCTGGAGGTCCGGTCTGGACGGCTCCAGCGGTCCGAGCTTCCTCGACAGGCTGCTCGGTTCGGGCTCGGGCCCGCTCACGCAGGAGGGGCTGTTCCTGCTCATGTACGAGATGCTCTCGACCCAGAACGAGCAGATCAAGGGCAAGGCCGAGCAGTTCGAGTACCAGATCGGGCTCCAGAAGCAGTACGCGGAGTTCCGCAAGATCATGCAGGCCGCCCAGTCGTACGCGAGGTCACACACCGAAGAAGACAGCGACACGCTCTACCTCACGAGGAGCAACCTCTCAGACATGGGCTTCACGGAGACAGAGATCGCCGCGATCTTCAGCGCGAAGGCGGGGTCCGGCGATTACCTGTCCACGGACGAGCTCGCCGCATGGGCGAACGTGAAGGTCTTTGGCGAGGACCATCCGGAGCTCTACGTCGAAGTGGCGCGCGGCGGGTTCAACATGGACCAGTTCCAGTCCAACGTCCTCGACAAGATCGAGGCTGCCCAGGAGGCGAACTGCGCCGACACGACGCTGATGAGCACCGAGCTGTCGGAGCTCGTGCACGAGCAGCAGCGGCTCTCGAGCACCTTCTCGAACATCCTGTCCAAGCTCCACGAGTCGGCGATGTCGGTGATCCGCAATATCTGATCGCGAGATGCATGAAAATGGGAGGTGCGTCATGAACACGGAGATAAGAGACTCGTTCCCCTCGGTCGAGCTGTACTGCGAGCAAGGGCGCAGGCTGGCCTCGGCGGGCGACCTCGCGCGGGCGACGAGGGTGTTCCAGGTCGCCTGCATCCGGTTCCCGCTCGAGCCGGCGCCCTGGATCGGGCTCGGGCTGTGCCTGAAGAAGCTGGGGAAGGTCGGCCCCGCGGAGCTGGCGCTGTCCACGGCCGAGGCCCTGGGCTCGGGCAACGCGGGCGTCCTCGTGCACCGGGCCGAGTGCCAGCTCAGGCTCGGTGATCCGGGCGCAGCGCGGCGCGACCTGCTCCGCGCCTCGTCCGAGGCCCTGCGCCAGAACGACCGCCGGACGGCGGACCGAGCTCGCCGGGGGCTCGAGTGGCTCGACGACCGCGCTGCCCCTGGCGACGTCCCTGGAGCCGAGGAGGTGTCGCCATGACCGGCGCGGTGAACATGGCGGGCGCGATGCCCGCGAGCGTCCCGGTGCTCGAGAACCTCGGCGCGGTCCCGGTCCTCTGTGCGTCCTCGACGACGGACGCGGGGCCGGATGTGATCGCCGAGCCGGGCGGCTCGGCGGGAGGTGTCGCGTTCCACGGCCTCGCCTCGGCCGACGACCTCGGGCTCGAGATCGAACGGCTCCAGGCGAACAGCTCCCAGGTCAAGACGGACAACGAGAAGGTCGTGGCCAGGATGTCGAAGAAGGCCCAGCTCGAGTCCATCGAGAAGCGACTCCTCGAGATCCAGCGGGCGGCAGAGGAGCGGGCCGCGTCGGAGAAGAAGGGCTTCTGGAGCAAGCTCTTCAAGTGGGTCGCGGCCATCGCGGCGGCCATCGCCGGTGTCGTGGCCGCGGCCTTCTCGAGCGGCACGACCGCTGTGGCCGGCATCGCGCTGGCCGCTGTCATCCTCGCCGAAGAGGTGGTCAAGGTGGTGACCGACGTCCTCGTCGAGTGCGGCGCGCTGAGCGAGAAAGCGGCAATGGGTATCCGAGCCGCGTTCGGGAGCATCGAAGACATCATCAACAGCCTCGCCGCGGTCGGCGCGTTCGGCGAGCACGGCGACACGGTCGCCAAGGTCCTCAACCTCGTCGTCGGCGCGGCGCAGGCCATCGTCTCCTGCGTCGTCGGCGGCTGGGACAACGCGGCCCAGATCGTCGGGAACGTCCTCAGCCTGACCTCGACCACGGTCAAGGCGGCGCAGGAGGCCATCATGCTCGTCGCCGAGGAGATGGACGCGCAGGGCAAGCTGAGCCCCGAGGCCATGCTGGCGCTGGAGATCGTCGCGCTGTGCCTCGACGTGGCCGCGGCCGGCTGCTCGCTCGGAGGTGGTGACGAAGGCGGCTCCGGAACGACGGCGACTCCCACCCGCGGCGCCGCGGGCGCACGCGCGGTCCAGCTCACGGAGCTCTCGTGCGAGGCCACGGAGTCCGCGGCGCTCGCGGCCAAGGCCGGCTTCGACGTGTCCATCGATCTCGACCGGGCCGACGCGGCCGAGGCCGAGGCGTCCGCCGAGGCCGAGCGATCGCTGATCGACGCGGCGGCGGCGCGCATCGCCTCGGCCCGCGAGGCCCTGCAATCCGTGTTCGAGGACCTCGAGGCCGTGCGGGACGAGGTGGACTCCATGCTCGAGGCGGCGAGCTTCGATCCTTTCCAGGGCGGCTCTCCGGCGAGGGCGTGAGCTGTATCTACGAATAGAACCGGGCCATGAAGGGGAGGTTCTTCTCGGCGTACAGCACGGCGGCGGACTCATCAGCCCACTTCACGGTGAGCTGCTCGTGGAAGCACAGCAGGCCGCCGGGGCGGCCGAGCTCGCCAGTCAACGCGAGGTTCGCGCAGGGGCACCAGTTCGCGCACCGGTCGGCCAGCGCGCAGCGCCGGCACTCGTCCGGGACATCCTTGATGCCGCGCAGGAGGTTGCGCTGGCGGCGCTTGTCGAACCCTTCGTCCACCGTCCCGATGACCATATGCTCCTCGGCCTCGCCGTCCGAGCCGACCTGCCGCTCGCAGGGGTAGACCTTGCCCGTGGTCGAGACGGCGAAGTCGCGGTTGCCGAAGTCGCACTGGTCGCACGGCGCATATCCCGACTTCAACCGCGTGATGATCTTGTCCTCGATGAAGCTGATCCGGACCGGGGCGTTGCTGCGGAACCGCTCCACGTAGATCCTCGAGATCTCCTCGTACTGATGCTGCCATACCTCGCGTGTCGCCTCGTCGGACCAGTCGGCCGACCAGTTCGGGTTGAGGGTCACCCGCTTGACGCCGATGTCCAGGAGCTCACGCACGGAATCAGCGAGGTAGGCCACGTTGGCCGGGTCGATGACGCTGATCGTCTGGACGTCCGGCATGTGCTTCAGCGTCAGGCGAAGCCGCTCCACGGTCCGCTCGTGGCTCGATCCTCCGCCGGCCTTCGGCCTCGTCGCGTCCTGAGCCTGCCTGTTCCCGTCGATGCTGAACCCCACCCGGATGTCGTTGTCGCGCAGGTAGGCGAGGCGGTCATCATCGAGGAACATGCCGTTCGTCGTCACCGCGAAGATCGGCGCCACTCCCCTCTCCGCGGTGCGCTGCTTGCCGTACTGGTGAAGGGCCGACAGCAGGTCCCACTCGAGGAGCGGTTCGCCGCCGAAGAACGAGATCTGCAGCTTGTCCTTTGCGATCTGAAGCGCCAAGTCGATGGCCTTCCGGCCGACCTCGATCGGCATGGTCGCGGCGCGCTTCTCGTGCACGTAGCAGTAGCTGCACCGCAGGTTGCACTGGTGCGTGAGGAAGAGGGTCAACACGACGGGTCGGGACATGCTTCAAGTGTGTCGGGGTGGGCGGCGGAGTCAAGGGGGCGCGGCGAGCCGCCTATGCCGCGGCTTCGTCGTCGGCGACCGCCTCGACTCGAGCGGGGAGCAGGCCGTTGCGCTCGAGCAGGGCGCTTTCGACCTTCCTCGCGACGTCCGGGTTGTCCTTGAGGAACGCCTTCGCGTTCTCGCGGCCCTGGCCGATCCGCTCGCCCAGGAAGGAGAACCAGGCCCCGGACTTCTCGATCACGCCGTTCTCGACGCCGAGGTCGATCAGGTCGCCCGCGCGGCTGATCCCCTCGCCGTACATGATGTCGAACTCCACGGTCCTGAAGGGCGGCGCCAGCTTGTTCTTGACCACCTTGACGCGCGTGCGGTTGCCCACCACGTCCTCACCCTGCTTGATCGACCCGATGCGCCGGATGTCGAGGCGTTGCGAGGCGTAGAACTTCAGGGCGTTGCCGCCCGTCGTCGTCTCGGGGCTGCCGAACATGACGCCGATCTTCATGCGGATCTGGTTGATGAAGATGACGAGCGAGTTGCTCTTCGAGATGTTCGCCGCCAGCTTGCGCAGGGCCTGGCTCATCAGCCGCGCCTGGAGCCCGACGTGCTGATCGCCCATGTCGCCCTCGAGCTCGGCGCGCGGGATCAGCGCGGCCACGGAGTCGATCACCACGAGATCCACGGCCCCGGACCGGACGAGCAGGTCGGCGATCTCGAGCGCCTGCTCGCCGCAGTCTGGCTGCGAGATGAGCAGCTCGCCTGTGTCCACGCCGAGGGCCCTGGCGTAGTGGATGTCCAGAGCGTGCTCGGCGTCGATGAACGCGGCGGTGCCGCCGACCCGCTGCGCCTCGGCCGCGGCGTGCAGGGTCAACGTGGTCTTGCCCGACGACTCTGGCCCGAAGATCTCGATGACCCTCCCGCGCGGGTAGCCCCCGATGCCCAGGGCGAGGTCGAGCCCGATCGACCCCGTGGAGATCGTCGCCACCTTGGTGACCATCTGGTCCGCGTCGCCCAGCTTCATGATCGAGCCCTTCCCGAACTGCTTCTCGATGGACGAGAGCGCGGAGTCCAGTGCCTTGACCTTGTCGTCTTTCTTGTCTCGCATTGCCTCACCTCCCGATCTGCTTCGAGCATGGCACCCGACCGTGACAGGTCCGGTCACACCCGCGGAGCCCGCGCGATCGATGCCGCCATGATCGAGTTATCGGGGGAGCTGTCGGTTTTGTTTCGTGGTGGCGGCTCGGCGGAGCTGATCCTCGAGAACCTCGCCCCGCCTGTCCCAGGAGAAATCCCGTTCGACGATCGCTCGCCCGGCCGCGCCGCGGCGCTCGGCCTCGGCAGGGTGATCGAGCAGCCAGGCCACACCGCGGGCCAGGGCAACCGGATCGCGATCCGCGACCACCGTGACAGCGTCGCCGAGCATCAGCCCGGCGGTCCCGGACTCTGTCGAGACCACGGGCCGCCCCGCCGCGAGGCAGGCCAGGAGCTTGATGGGGATGCCGCCTGGCGCGGTCCGCGGTACGGCGCACACGTGGGCCGCTCCGATGTGCTCGAACGCCTCGGTGAACGATCCGTGCGGCACCAGCCGGAGCCGGTCCGCAACGCCTCGTGCCGCCATCCCCTGCTCCAGGACCCGGGTATCCGAGGCCGTGATCACGAGCAGGCGGAGCGCCGGCCTCGACCTCGCGAGCTCGGCGACAGCATCGACGAGCCACGGCAGCCCCTGGTAGCTGTCGAGGTTGCCGGCGTAGCCGACGACCTCACAGCCGTGCAACCCGAGACGGCGCCGGACGCGGTCGCCGTCACCCGGGCGCTGCGGTGGCACGTCGAAGCCCGGCAGCGACGGCTCCACCAGGTCCGGCGGGTGGCCGTGCCGTACGAGCTCCATGGCCAGCCGGGGACTGACGGCGAGGGTCAACGCGGCGCGACGAGGGAGCGCGCGGTCCATGGCGCCTCCGATCGCCCGGATAGCGAGACGCGCCGCGGGCGGCGCGAAGGTCGGGAGCTCGTGCTCGAAGAGGGTGTGCGCATGGTACACGACCGGCGCGAGTTGTCGGGCCGCGAGGGCTGCCACGAGGCCCTCGTAGTTGTGAGCGTGGACGACGTCGGGGCGCAGTCGCTCGCTCAGCCTTCGGACCTCGGCGGCGAGGACGATGTCGAGGACGGCCTTGCGCCAGCTCGGCCCCGAGCGGAGCGAGCGCTCCCTCGGCCAGTCGGCGAGGCGGTGGAGCGAGTATCCGGGCGGGGAGTAGGGATAGGCGCAGTGCGCGTAGACGAGCAGGTGGACCTCGTTCCCGCGCCGCGCCAGAGCCTCGCACTGCTCGCGGAGCAGGGCCTGGGTCCCCTGGCGGGTCGGGAACGGCAGGGCCCCGACCTCGAGCACGCGGAGTGGCTTCATGGTCGCCTCTCGTGTTCTATACTGCCGGAGCGCGGACATCGATGGTCGATCGAGTGGATGTCAAGCTGGGCTGGTCGTGCAACAACCGGTGCCGGTTCTGTGTGCAGGGCGACAAGCGGCATCGGTATGCCGACCGTGACACCAGGGCGGCGCTCGCCCTGCTGGACGAGGCGCGCGAGGCGGCCGACGAGGTCGTGCTGACCGGGGGGGAGGTGACCCTCCGATCCGACCTGCCCGGGTTGATCCGGCACGCCCGGGACCTGGGGTTCAGGGTGATCCAGGTCCAGACCAACGGCCGCCGGCTGGCGAGCGAGGCGGTGTGCGACGCGCTGCTCGAGGCGGGCGCCACCGAGATCTCGCCAGCGCTCCACGCCCCTCGCCCCGAAGCTCACGACTACCTCACGAGGTCTGCCGGGAGCTTCCGCGAGACCGTCAGGGGGATCATCAACGCCAAGCGCCGGGGCGCGAGGGTCGTCACGAACACGGTCGTCACTCGCTCGACTTACCGCCTGCTCGGCGAGCTCGGGCGCCTGCTCGTGCGGCTCGGCGTCGATCAGTACCAGCTCGCCTTCCCTCACCCGCTCGGGACGGCGGCCGAGGGCTTCGACGCGGTCGTCCCGCGGCTGTCGCTGATCGCGCCGTACCTCGCTCGCGGCCTGGAGCCAGGGATCGCGGCGGGACGTCGGGTCATGACCGAGGCCGTTCCCTACTGCTTCCTCGCTAGCTACGAGGAGCATGCCGCCGAGCGGATCATGCCGAGGACGAGGGTGTTCGACGCCGAGAGCGTGCTGGCCGACTACTCCACGTACCGGAAGACCGAAGGCAAGGCGCACGGCCCGCCCTGTCGCGGCTGCCGCTGGGAGCTCGAGTGCGAGGGCCCCTGGCGGGAGTATCCGGAGCGCCTCGGTTGGGACGAGCTCCGCAGAGCGCCGGGCCGGCGCCGCACGTGACTGGCCCCTGGAATGGTCGGACCAGATGCGAGGTAACACACGGTGCGCATGAACCACGACGTGGAGCTGTTCCGGCGTGAGGTCAGGGCCACGATCGAACGTTCTCGTGCCCAGGGTCGTCAGGGCCGGCAGACCCTGTCCCGCGGCGCGGTCGAGCTGCTCCGCTGGCGCGAGGAGCGATCGATCCCCGGTCTCTGGACCGTGCCCCCGCTGATGGTCACGGCGACGCTCGACGACGCCTTCGGCTTCGGGCTCGAGGTGATCCACGACCACGCCCGGGCTGCGGGGCTCCGGGTGCATCCCCTGGGGCTGCGCCAGGCCCCGGCCCGGATCGTGGCGTCGTGCCGCGAGCTGCGCCCCGACCTGCTCGGGCTGACCGTGATCCAGCTCGACTCGGAGGAGGCCCTCGCCGAGGTGGCCGGGGCGCTCCCGCCCGAGACGCGGGTCGTCGTCGGGGGGCCGATCTTCGCCGCCGATCGCGACCTGGCGCCCCGTTGCGGCGTCCACTTCGTGGCGCACGACGCGATCGCGTTCCTCGAGCTGCTCCTCGATCTGGACCGGGAGTGACGATAGACTGCGCGCCTGGTGAAGGCACGATGTCCTGGACCCGTACCCGGCGCTGGCTCAACGTCATCGGAGGCTTCGGCCTCGCTGCGTTGCTCCTGTGGCTCTTTTTCAGGCGAGTCGACGCCGAGGCGCTTGGCCGGAGCCTCATCCGTGCGGACCTCCGGCTCCTCGCGCTCGCGCTGGTCACGAACACCCTGAGCCTCGCGGCCCGTTCCTGGCGCTGGCAAGTCCTCCTGAGACCGATCAAGCCCGGCATCGGGTTCCAGCCCTGCTGGAAGTACTTCAACGTCGGTTTCGCAGTCAGCAGCCTGCTCCCGGGCCGGCTGGGCGAGCTGATCCGCCCCTACCTCCTGGCGCGCGATCAAGGCATCCGGTTCGGCGCGAGCCTGGCGACGGTGGTCGTCGAGCGAGTGCTCGAGCTGTCGATCGTGCTCGGGTTGCTCAGCACGGCGTTCTTCGTCCCCGCTGTCCTCGGCCCGCGCGCGAACGAGCCGGAAGCGGCCGGGATCATCGACGTGATCGAGGGCGTCGCGCTGGCAGCGTTGTTCGTCGCCGCGGGTACGGCGGCGTTTCTCGTGGCGCTGAGGACCAGGACCCGCGCGGCTCTCGAGATCATCGGCAGGCTGACCCGACCCCTGCCGAAGGAGATCTCCGTCTGGACCACGGAGCTCGTGCAGTCGTTCGCCCAGGGGATCGCCGGGTTGAAGGGCCCGCGCCAGGTCTTCGAGCTCGCCGCGTCCACGGTCCTGAGCTGGATCGTGCTGCTCGTGGGGTACTGGATCCAGCTCGCGGCCTTCGGCATCCATGTCCCGTTCCTCCACGTCTGTTTCCTGACCTCGGTGCTCGCACTCGGCGTCGTCGTCCCCACACCAGCGGGGACCGGGACGTTCCACGCGGCGATGTTCGTGGTCGTCGGAGAGCTGTGGACGTACTCGCGCGGTCACTACGAGTCGGTGGCGGGCTGCGCGATCGTCAGCCACCTGATCGCCGTCATCCCGATCCTCGTCTTCGGCGTCCATGCCCTGGTCCGGGACGGGATCGACGTCTTCGCGGCCGCGGATCAGGCGCGCGGCTCGAGCCACGAAGCGTCGTGACCGCGGACGGCAAGCGTTCACGGGGGAGGAGCTTTTCTGAAGAAAAGCTCCTCCCCCGGGCCCCCTCCTCAAAAGACTTCACATAGATTTTTCTGAACACCAACTTGGGTCGATTGGAGAACCTGTGAAAAGTCTTTGTGGAAAGGGGTTCGGGAAACCACTTTCTTCAGAAAGGGGTTTCCCCCGTGAACGTTACCGCGTGTCGGCTGCGGCGCGGGCATCGATGCCGCGTTGCAGGACAGTAGCCACGGCCGCGCAGACCTCTCCCCTTGTGACGAGACCGTCGTCGTCGCGGTCGAGGCCCGGGTTGCGATCGTATGCCGACGATCCGCGGCGGAAGAGGACGTAGTCGGCCTGGCAGCCGACCGCGGCCGGGTACAGCACGGCCATGTATGCGTCCTCGATGCTGCCGAGGCGGCCGCGGAAAGGCGTGAGGTACGCCTCGACCCAGTCGAGTTGATCGACCGCGGACATGGTCTCGAGCTCCTCGGCCGAGGTCCCGAGCAGTCGCGCAGTGCTGGGCAGGAACTGGATGAGCCCGACGGCCTGGGAATAGGGGTTCCGGATCGAGGGGCGGAAGCTCCCGCCGGTCTCGTAGTGCATGATGGTCATCAGGTGGTCCGGGTCCATCCCGAGCCGCCGTGCCACCTCGCGGGTCTTGGCCTCGAACTCGTCGCTGACGCGACTGGCGAAGACGAGCCGCCCGGGCGAGGTCTCGATCGGGTGGCTGGGAAGCGCGATCCCTTCCTCCTCGGCGACCTGCGGGAGGTCGCACGTCACGGGGGCGAGGTCCTCCCTCACCACATCCGGCGCCGCGGGAGTGGGCTCGCCCGCAGCGGCCTGGCCGTCGTCCTCGTCACGAGGTGGAGGCGAGGTCTCGACCGCCGCGGCCCATCCCTCGCGCTCTTCGTCGGGTGCAGGCGAGGCCTCGATCGCCGCGGCCCCACCCTCGCCGTCCTCGGTTGGAGGGATCGGCTCCGGTGCGTGCTCGAACCCGATCGGGACGCGGAGGTGCTGGTCCGCGAAGATGTGATCGGCATCCGCGAGCCCGACGTTGAGCGACAGCAGGCGTTCGACCGACGTACCATGCCGCCGGGCGACCTGGATCAACGTGTCTCCCGGCCGGACGGTGTAGACCTCGTGTGGCTCGTCAGCGCTGCTCGGCCCGACATCCTCGGCCGCGGCGGACCGGAGGTTCCCCCCCAGTACGCACAAACACGTGAGGAGCACGCCAACCAGCGCTCGCCCATGACCAAGCGCCGCGGGTCCGCCCGCACGCGTGGAATTGCTCGATCTCAGGTCTCCGCTCCCGCTCCGATCCTTTCAGTGTCGCATGGACGGGCGATGTGTCCAACTTCCCTACAACAGTGAGGTTCGAGCCGCCGATCCACGGCCATGCTCTCGTTCGATCGGAAATGTCTTTGGACGGCGTGGGAGGGCGTGGGTCATAATCTGTCCAGCGGGCGCGGCGCGGTCACGTGGCAGAGCTCGGACAGGTCATCGAGGGGAGATACAAGCTGCTCAGGCTCCTGGGCCAGGGCGGCATGGGAGCGGTATACGAAGCCGAGCACCTGCACATCGCGAAGAGGGTGGCCCTGAAGTTCCTCAAGCCCGAGCTGTGCGCACGGGTCGAGTTCACGCGCCGGTTCCTCAGGGAGGCGCAGGCAGCGGCGGCAACGGGGCACAAGTCCATCGTCGAGGTCCACGACATCAGCCAGACCCCGGAAGGCGAGCTCTACCTCGTCATGGAGTACCTCGAGGGCCAGAGCCTCGCCACGCTCCTCGAGCAGCGCCCCGTGCTCGAGACGTCCCTGGCCGCGTATATCGCGTGCCACGTGCTGTCGGCGCTGGCCGCGGCACACGAGCGCGGCATCGTACACCGCGACGTCAAGCCGGAAAACATCTTCCTCCAGGACACCGGGCAGCCGTGGCCCGAGATCAAGCTCCTCGACTTCGGTGCGTCCAAGATCCAGGAGGGCGTCGGGCCGATGAGCGGCCGATTGACGGCGACCGGCATCGTCCTCGGGACGCCGTACTACATGTCGCCCGAGCAGGCCCGCGGCGAGCTCGACGTGGACCACCGTGCCGACATCTACGCCACCGGTGTCGTGCTCTACGAGAACCTGACCGGACAGCTCCCGTTCTCCGGGGCCAACTACAACGCTGTCATGGCCAACGTCATCAGCGCGCCGGTGACGCCGCCGTCGATGATCCGCCCCGACGTCCCGGCCGGGCTCGAGCGGGTCGTGCTCAAGGCCATGGAGCGGAGGCTCGTCGAGCGTTACGGCTCGGCCATGGAGATGCTGGCCGACCTGCTCCCGTTCATTGAGGAGAAGGCCACCGCGACCATCGCGTTGCCGCGTGGGGTCACGTGGGAGCGGCTGACGAGCATGCGCGTGCCGCGCGAGTCGCTGCCCGTCGCCGCTGTGCCGGCCGGCTCTTCGAGCAGGTTCGATACCACTCGCGCGGAGTTCTCGACGCCGGTCCGGAGTCGGGTCCCTCTCTGGGTCGTGCTGGTGACGACCGCGTTCGTCGTCGCCGCGCTGGCCGTCGGAGGCACGCTGCTTGCGGTTGACTTCGGTCGGCCGGACGAGCCGCGAGCGACTGCCAGTGGACCGGTGCACCCGACCGCGGCTCCAGTGGCGGTGACACCTCCGGCACAGCCCCAGGTCCTGCCCCCGCCGGTCACCCCTGCCGCGCTCGACGCCTCTGTCGAGGTCGCGCATGATGCCGCGGCGGCGGACGCGGCTCCGGAGCTGCCAGCGAAGAACGTGACGGTCACGCTGACAGGTCTCCCCGACGGAGCCCGGATCTATGTCGGCGGAGATCCTGTCACCGGACCGGTGCTCACGGTCGCGCGGGGGGTGGCGCCGGTCGAGATACGGGTCGAGGCCGAGGGCCGGAGACCATGGCAACGCGAGGTCCTTCCCGATCAGGACATCATCATCCCGGTCAGCCTCGAGCGAGAAGACAATGCCGGGGAACGGCACGGGGCGCGCGACGGCTCCGCGCGCGACCACTCGAAGCGGCACGGCGGCTCGGACCAGCGCCGCGACGGCCGCGGAGGCCTCAAGCGCAACCCGTTCGATTTCTGATCTCTCGTTCCCCGAACGGCGCACAACAGGACTTGTGTCCAGGACCATGATGAGTCAACCATTGGGGCGGAGGGTCGAGGTCCATGACGAGCCGAGGTCACCGGATGGTGATGGTGATGATCACGGGTGCGCTCCTGCTCCGTGCAGCACCGTCGGTCGCGGAGTCGGCGTGCCCCGAGGCGAGCTCGCCGCAGCAGGCGCGGAGGCTCGCGGGGCAGGCATTCGACGAGGGCGAGCGGCTCTATAGCGAGCGCCGGTTCCGGGAGGCGATCGAGCGGTTCCGGTGCTCGTACGGCCTCGTGCAGCATCCGAACACGCTCTACAACATCGCGCGCTCGGCTCAGGAGGCGGGGGACCTGACCCTGGCGCTGACGACCTACCGGGAGTACCTCGAACGGCACGCCACCGACGCGGACCGCGCAACGGTCGAACGCAACATCTCGGAGCTCGATCGACGCATCGCGGAGTCACGGCATCCGCAGCCTCCGGCCGAGACGCCTCCGGCCCACGTCGCGGCCAGACCCGAGGAGCCGCCGCCAGCAGTCCCCGCTCCCGCGGTTGCGGCGGCCGAGCCCGAGACGCGCACTCGGATGACGACCGCACGGCTCGTGGCGTGGATCACGATGGCCCTGGGAGTCGCTCTCACCGCGACGGGCGGAGGGCTGTGGATCGAGGCGTGGAGCCGGGCGGAGGACATCCCGGCCACGGTGGACACGGACGATGACCTCCAGCACTGGAGTGACGTGCGCGACGGCGGCGAGAGCATGGAGACCGCGTCGTATGTCTTGATGGGAACAGGTGCGGCGGCGCTGGTCGCGTCGATCGTGCTGTTCGCGGTCGCACCGGGGCGCGAGCCCGTCACGGCCTCGACCCTGCGCGGACCGCGGCTCGGGATCGCCGCGGGCGACGGTGTGCTCGGTCTGACGCTCGGCGGATCGTTCGATGGGCCGTGAGATGAGGGCTCTGGTCGGGGTGCTGCTCGTGCTCGGCGCGGGCGGTTGCATCGAGTGGGACCTCCCCGTCGTGGTCGGCGATGCAGGCACTGACGGCGACGCCGACATGGATATCGATTCGGACACAGATATCGACTCGGACACAGATACCGGCACGGATACCGACTCAGACGAAGACACAGGTCCCGATGGCGACATCGACGCCGACCTCGACGAGGATATCGTCGACGAACCTGATATCGATCTCGATCCCGACTGGGACACGGACGATGCCGATGAAGCCGATACCGACCCCGACATCGACACCGAGCACGACGACAGGTGCCGAGCCGGGGTCACGTGCGGCGCGGACGACGGCCGCATCGTGGACATGGCCGCGGGCTACAACCACACTTGCGCACGGCTCGCCGACTGCCGCCTCTGGTGCTGGGGGTCGAACACCGCCGGTCAGATCGGGAACGGCGAGAGCGGCGACTCCCTGGACTCGCCGGTCGAGATCCTCGGTTTCGACTGGACGGCAAGCCCGACCGGCGGCTCCGAGCACACCTGCGCCATCGCTGGAGCGGGCAGGGCATACTGCTGGGGTGAGAACAGCCACCAGGAGCTGGGCATCGGGAGAGGAGGAGGATTCGAGACGGCTCCGCAACGGGTCATCGTCATCGAGTGCGTGGCCGGCATCGTCGCGGGTGCGAGCCACACCTGCGCCTGGGACGAAGCGGGAAGGGCCTGGTGCTGGGGCGACAACGCGTATGGACAGCTTGGGAACGACGATATGGATTGGAGCCACACCCCGATCCAGGTCGGCGGAGCGCTCGCGGATTTCAACGTCATCAGCATGGCCGCCGGGGGCGCGCACACCTGCGCCGTGACGGACGAGCACGAAGTGTACTGCTGGGGACACAACGACCACGGCCAGGTCGGCGCCACGGTGGTGCCTGGGGACGCATTCGCCCCCTGGCACATCGATCTGCCCGGCGCGCCGGGTCGGACGGTCGGAGTGACGACCGGGACGAACCACACCTGTGCGTGGACGACGGTCGGAGAGCTCTACTGCTGGGGACAGAACTCGACCGTCGCGCATCAGCTCGGCATCCCGTCGGCTGGCGACCGCGCGCTCCCGTGGCTCCTGTTCTCTTTGAGTCTGCCGGTGACGGGCGCCGCGGCAGGCACGGATCACACGTGCGCATGGAGCACCGGAGGTCAGGTCTACTGCTGGGGTCTCAATACCAGCGGCCAGAGCGCTGGCCATGTCCTCGCTGACTGGACTCTCGTCGAGGCTGTCGTGACCAACAGCGAGGGCGACCCGCTGATCGATATCGTGGGCATGGACGCGGGTGCGGCGCATTCGTGCGGCTGGACGATCACTGGTCAGGCCTGGTGCTGGGGCAGCGACGCCGAGGGCCAGCTCGGGAACGGGGCGGATCGCATGGAGGACTACCCCGTGCTCGTGCACGACCCCTGGGCGGGAATCGAGTAGTCCCCTGACCAGCCGTCAGTCGCCGGCCAGGTCCTCGAGGAGCGCGGTGAGCTCGGCCTCCCGGAAGACGCCGGTGACCGAGGCCACCGGATCGCCCCGACGGTCGAAGACCACGGTCGCCGGGATGGTCGGTATCCGGCCCAGCGCGGTCTCGCCCCGGCCCAGCTCGTCGCTCGCCAGCACGACCTCGAAGCTCTGGTTGGCGAGCGAGCAGAACGCGTCCACGACCCTCCGTCGCGCGTGCCCCTCGCCCGGGTCCATGGCCACGCCGACGACCGAGACTCCGCTCGGCTGGAAGCGGACGTGGATCCGTTCGAGCGTGCTGGCCAGGGCCAGGCTGGAGCCGTCGAACGTCGCGAAGAACTGGAGCACGACCACGCGACCTGCCTCATCTCGCAGGTCCCACGTCCCGCCGTCGAGCCGCTCGAGCATCAGCTCGGGCAGGCGCGTCCTCCGGCCGCCGAGCGTGCCGCACCCCGCGCCCCCGACGCTCGCGGCGAGCGCCGCGGCGAGCACGGCGGTCCCGGCCATCCGAACCGTTTCGTTGGCTACTCCCACACCCCCACCGCGATGAGCGTCAAGCGCTCGATCGTGGCCCGCGCGACCGGAGCAGCGGCGCGGCACTCGCACTGGCCGCCATCGCCGTCGCCCCCGTCCTCGCCGCCGTCGCCCGCGCCGTCGTCGTCCGCGTCCGTGTCCGGATCGGCGTCCGCGTCCGAATCCGCGTCGCCGTCGGAGTCGGCATCCACGTCGCTGTCCGCGTCCACGTCGCTGTCCGCATCCACGTCGCTGTCCGCGTCCACGTCGCTGTCCGCGTCCACGTCGCTGTCCGCGTCGACATCGGCATCGACGTCGGAGTCACCGTCGACGCCCGAGCACTCCGGGAGGCAGAACCAGCTCCGGTAGCCCGGGATCGATCGACAGCACCCGCCGGGGGCCGCGGGCTCGCAGTCGCCGTCGTCCTCACACCACATCATGCACGTCGGCGACCCGCCGCGGTCGATGCAGGCCAGCGCGCCGTCGCAGTCGCTGCTGCGCGCCGTGTCGGTGCACGCATCACCGGGCCCGCCAGCCACATCGTATGGCCACGGGTCGGCGCCGCAGGCGCCCGTCCCCGGCGTGAAATCGATGGTCACGGTGTACGCGCCGTGTTGCGGTGTGCCGCCGCTCACGAACGTGTCCACCACAACGTAGGTCCGCCCGCAATCGACCGGGGCGGAGGCGGTCCGGTCGTCCCGCGCCACGCAGTCGCGCTCCGCGAGCGCCCGGTAGATGTGGACATCCACGTCAACCGTCGCGTCGTCCTCGACCGTCGCGGTGAGCGTTCCGGGCCGATCAAGGTCCACGGCATAGATCACCTCGGGGCCGCTTTCGTCCTGGCGGGTCGAGGCCGCGCAACGGTCGAACACGTCGCTGGGCGCGTCGGTCGTCGTACCGGTGTGGACGAACGGGAAGCGGTCCGCGAGGACCGGGCTCGCCACCGTCCCGGAGAGGTCCGAATCGTCCTCGATCCCGAGATGGCGACGCGGCGAGTACCCGTCCACGTGGTCCCATCCGCCGAACCAGTTGACCATCGTGTCGTACGGAGACGGAAACGCCTCGATCATCAGCGGCGCACCGTCGTCCATCGTCCTGACGAAGAGCGTGACGTGGTACCCGGCCTGGTTGAACGCGTCGCCGGGACGCATGTCGGCGATCGCGACCGCCGAGGACACGTCCGGGATGGACCTCGTGGTCAGGTGGTCCGTTCCCCAGCACATGCTCACGAAGCCCGAGCAGTCCACGCCCGTGGTGCAGTCGTAGATCTCGCCGCCCGCCTCCGAGCCGGCGCCGGCGCCGGCCGCGATCTCCTCGTCGAACGTGTGGAGGCTCACGAAGCCGCCCCAGTCGTAGACCACGCCGAGGTGGTCGCCCACCGGAAGCGCGCTCCGGTACCCGGGAGCGCAGTCCGCGGTCATGTTCGCGGCCGTGGCGACCCACGGGTGCCAGGCGTACGCGTAGGCCGTGGCCACGGCCCGCCCGCGGGTCTCCGCCGCCGCTCCCGCGCCGAGCAGGACGACGATCACGCCCGCGGTCCAGGCTGCACGTGTCGAGGCTGTCATCGTGCACCTCCCCTCGGGGGCCAGGCCCAGACCTCGACGCCGTCGGCCACCGGCCGCAGGACATACACGGTCCCGTCGGGTCCGGCCTCCACTGCGTGGGGAGGCGCGTACATGCCGCGCGGCACCCGCCGCTCTCCGAGGAGCGCCCCCGTCGGTCCGTAGCGCCGGACCGCCCGCTCGACCTCGATCGGTGCGTCGGCGACCACGTCCTGGACGTCCACGACGAGCTCGCCCGCGTCCGTCACCGCAACGAGGGCGAGCGAGCCCGTCTGCGAGGCCACGGGCACGTCGATCCGCCGGCGGATGACCGTGTGGCCCTCGGCTCCCCCGCCCTCGATTCGTGCCAGGACATCGAGGCGTGCGACGCCGTCCCGACGGACCGCGCGGTAGGGCTCGCCGTCGAGGCCGGGCAGGCCGTCGGCGAGCCCGAGGTGCAGGTCCTGGGCCCGCAACGACACGCTCTCCTGATAGGCCGTGTGAAGGCCGACCTCGCCGCCCGGCATGACCCACAACCCCGTCACCCAGCGCATCGTCCTCGGGACCCTGATGACGTCGAGCACCTGTCCGTCGCGGTCGAGCACCGTGACCGTGGCGTCGCTGCGGCTGAAGGCGTAGACGGCACCGTCCGCGCCCACGGCCACGTCCTCGACCCTCGGCGCGACGAGCGGTGGGAGCGGCGACCGGTCGCCTCGGATCCTCACGATCCTGTCGCCCAGCGTGTCGGCCACGTACACCACGCCCTCGGCATCCACCGCGAGCGCCGCGGGGCCCGAGGCCGCTACCTCCTCGCCGGGGAGCCGCAGCGTGACCTCGCCTGCCTCCGTGCCCGCGGGCAGCTCGAGGAGCAGCGTCATCCCCTCCTCCGTCAGACCGCTCGCCTGCCGGTCTCGATCGGCAGGCCAGGGATCGGAACAACCCCAGGCCGCGACCACGACGAGGATGCATGCCGTCTTCACGATTCCGTGTCTTCTCACGGGAAACCTCGAACCCCCGGCTCGCCGGGAGCAGCGACATGGTATTCGACACTCGGTGGACAGACCAGCCGGGCCCTTCGATCCCCCGCGAACCTGGTAGGATGCGGGATGAAAGGAAGCCCGATGAAACACATCTTGGTGATCGGTCTCGCGATCCTGGTGACATCACCGGCCTGTACCGAGGAAGGAGACGGCGACGCGGACACAGACGCCGATGCCGATGGTGATGGTGACTCCGACTCCGACGTGGACGGCGACGGGGACGCGGACGGCGACGGCGACGGGGACGCGGACACCGACACCGACAGTGACGGCGACGTGGACGGTGATGCCGACGGTGATGCCGACGCCGACGCCGACTCGGACACCGACGCGGACGCGTATCCCGACTGGTCCGCATGCGCGGTGACATCGGACTGCCAGCTCCGGTCGAGCGGCTGCTGCGCGCCCTGCGGGATGCCGGAGCTCGAGGACATGGACGGCGTGAACGAGGGTCACGTTGACGAGCACTTCGCCGAGGTCTGTCCCGAGATGCCCCCCGGCGGGTGCCCCCGGTGCCCAAACGAGCTCAACCCGTGGCTCTTCTCGCCTTGCCTCGAGAGCGTCTGCACGGCTGTCGATATCCGGCGGCTCGAGGTCACGGCCTGTGCGCACGACGACGAGTGCCGCCTCCGGGCCCGCGACTGTTGCGAGTGCGGGGCCGACACCTCCGAGTACAACCTCGTCGCCATCAACGCGGCGCGCTCGGCCGACTTCACCGGGATCGCCTGCGACCCCGAGACGGAGTGCGCCGGGTGCATGCCGGACTACCCGGACACGGTCGAGGCGTTCTGCACCGAGGAAGGGCACTGCGCCATCCGCTGAGGCCGACGACGTGAGTATTCCAGTCCGTGTCCTTTGGGGGTTCGTGACGTGCATAGCCGCCGCATGCGGGACTGGCGCTCCCGCTCCCCCTCCCCCTCCCGCTCCCGCTCCCGCTCCCGCTCCCGCTCCCGTTCCCCCTCCCGCTCCCGCTCCCGCTCGAGATCCCCACGCCATCCACGACCGCGCCATCGTGATCGACACACACGATGACGTCACGTTGCGGATCATCGACGAGCCCGAGTTCGATCTGGGCCGGCGCGCGTCCGACGGGCACACCGACCTCGTGCGGATGCGCGAGGGCGGGCTCGATGCGGAGTTCCTGGCCGTGTGGCCCAACCCGCGGCTTTATCAGGGAGAGAAAGCCTGGGAGCGGACCCTCGCCATGATCGGTGCCATCGAGGCCGCGGCCGCTCGCAACGCTGACATGGCGAGGCTGGCCCGCACCGCGGCCGACGTCCGCGCCGCAGCGGCCGAGGGGAAGGTCGCACTGCTCGTCGGCGTGGAGGGAGCACACGCGCTCGGCGCGATCGAGCGCGACGAGCAGGCCCTCGACCGTATCCGGACGCTGGACGACCGCGGCGTCAGGTACCTCACGCTCACGTGGATGAACTCGAACGTGCTCGGCGGATCGTCGGGAGACGGAGGGCGTACAAAGGGCCTCACACCGCTCGGCCACAAGGCGGTGCGCCTCATGAACGACCTCGGCATGATCGTGGACGTCTCGCACGTGTCGGACCTGACCTTCTTCGACGCCGTAGCCGAGAGCCGGCTCCCGGTCATCGCCTCGCACTCCGGAGCCCGCGCCCTGCACGACCACCCGCGCAACGTCTCCGACGACATGCTGCGCGCCATCGCCACGAACGGCGGCGCGGTCTGCATCGTCTTCTACCCTGGTTTCCTCGACGCAGTGTGGGCCGAAAACCACCGGAAAGCGCGCCGGACCTCGAAGACGCCGGACGTCGAGCAGTTGCCGCTGTCCAGGCTCGCCGATCACATCGACCACGCCGTGAAGGTCGCGGGCATCGACCACGTCTGCCTCGGCAGCGACTTCGACGGCATCGGTGCCCTGCCCGCAGGGCTCGAGGACGTCTCGAAGCTCCCGGCGCTGACGGCCGAGCTCGCGCGCCGCGGCTACTCGCCCGAGGACATCACGAAGGTCCTCGGCGCCAACGTGCTCCGCGTCCTGGAGGCGAACGAGAACGGGAGGGTCTCACCGGAAAGGTGAGCCGAACCTGGGCTCACGGCAGGTTGTTGTTCGGCCGGCAGCGGCGCAGCCCCGGGTATTCCGGGTGGAAGTGGTGTGGCACCGCCCGCGCGATGCACCGCCGGCACGACCGCCTGAGCCCGGGTGTCGGCAACGTGTTGCAGCCCATGATGGTCCTGACCTCGGCCCCGGTCGAGTGACCCGTCGCGACCACGGGGACGGCGATCAGCGCCGCGGCCACCAGGGAGAGGGAGAGGATCACGATCAGCTTCCGCATGATGCCTCCTGTGTTGTCGTCATGATACAAGCCCTCTCTGTGGTCATCCACCCTGCCGTCGAGTAGGCTCGGTTTCCGGAATGCTTCGAAAGGCTCTCGACCGGCTCCGGCATCTCGTGCACGACCCATCGTTCCCGGCGCCTGGCGAGGTGTCGAGGTTCAGGCTCCTGGTGCTGTACCTGGTCCGCGGGACGATCCAGGTGAGCCGCGAGTCAATGTGGGACCGGCTCACCAGGCAGGCCGCCGCCCTGTCGTTCCAGACCATCTTCTCCACGGTGCCGCTCGTCGTGATCAGCCTGACATTCCTGACAACGTTCGTCTCGGGGCAGCGCGTCGAGGAGATCGCCGAGTGGCTGTCGGCGCACATGCTCCCGGTCCAGGCGCAGGCCATCGCTCCCGAGGTCCAGCGCATCGCCGCCGCGGTAGACGTCCACGCGCTGGGGCTGGCCGGCGGCGTCGGGCTCGTGTTCATGGCCGCGACCCTCTTCCTCACGCTGTCGAGCATCGTGGACGACATCTGGCGCGTGCGCCGGAAGCGGGCCGTCCACTACCGGCTGGCCGCGGCCGCGGTCGTCCTGGTCATCCTGCCGAGCCTCGTGGGCCTCTCGGTCTACCTGGACACGCTGCTGGACCACCTCCCCATGAACATCGATCTCATCGTCTCGCTCGCTCTGAACGCGACCGGGCTCTTCCTGACGTTCCGGTACGTACCATCCGCCAAGGTCGAGCCGTACGCCGCGGCCGTTGCTGCGATCGTCGTCGGCCTGCTGTTCGAGTTGGGGAAGGTCGGGTTCGGGATCTACGTGTCACGTGTCGGCATGACCATCCGCGGGATCTACGGCGCCATCGGCATCGTCCCCCTCTCGCTGTTGTGGATCTACCTGATGTGGGTGTTCTTCCTCTTCGGCGTCGAGCTGAGCTACACGGTGCAGAACCTCCCGGAGCTCTGGACTCGGGACACCGGCAAGGACAGGACGGATCGAGCCTCGGCGGAGGGTCGATGACCTACAACTTCGACCCGGAACGGTGGTATGAGGACCGTCTGGCCCGGCTGGAGCACCGACGTCGCCAGGGCGAGCTCGACGACGACGCCTTCGAGGACGCCGTCGCCGCGCTCGATCGCGAGCACGAGGCCCTGGTCGCCCGCCTCGACGGGACATATCAGCTCCCGGAGGAGCTCGAGCACCGCCGGTGAGCGTGGACTCCGGAGACACGGATCGCGTCGGTGGTATCATCGGTCTCATATGAGAGCGCGGCTGGCACTGTGCTTCTTCCTGGCGGGGTGCTCCGCAGCAGTGATCTCGACCGGCGACGGAGGCGTGGACAGCGGCGGTGATCCCTGCGTGGATGTCGTCTGTCCGCCCGGCACTGTGTGCGTCGAGGGAACCTGCGAAGCCGACGACCTCTGTACCGGTGTGACGTGCCCACCGGGGACCAGGTGTGTCGGGGGGACCTGCGAGGCGGACGCCCCCTGTGCAGGCGTGACCTGCCCTCCCGGAACCGTGTGTGTCGACGGGGCCTGCCGGATCGACGACCCCTGCGCGGGCGTGACCTGTCCCGCTGGCCAGACGTGCATCGACGGCGAGTGCGTGGACAGCGACCCCTGCCGGGAGATCGAGTGCCCGGTCGGGACCGAGTGCATCGATGGCGCGTGCGTCACGATCGATCCGTGCCGCGACGTGCGCTGTCCCGAGGGCTGGGAGTGCGTCGACGGCGAGTGTCTCTCGCTCGACCCGTGCGTTCGCGGCGTGTGCCTGACCGGCGCGCTCTCGGGCCGTTATTCGTATCCGGGCAGGGACGTGCTCGTCCAGGGCGAGGTCCGGGTCACTCCGTACAACGGCGCGGACGACATGGCCGCGTGCGACCCGGGCGAGACCGGGTGCCTCCGGATCGAGGCGGCGACCATCACGGTGGAAGCCGGGACGGTGATCCGCGCATCGGGGTGCGGCTACGGCGGAGGCGGGGGTGGAGGTGGAGGCGGCGGGGACGGGAGTAGCCCGGGCGTGAACGGACCCGGCGGGTCGGGAGGCGCGGGGATCGCCGGAGGGAGCGACGGCGATCCCGGGACGAGCGACGTCGGCACCTCGGGCGAGGGTGGGCGGGGAGGCGGTCCCTGTGGCGGCGGAGGCGGCGATGGGCGGTCGGAGTGGCACTCGCCTGGCCAGGACGGGCGTGACGGAGGCGATGGCCTTTACGGGTTCGCCGGCGGGACCTGCGGCGCGGACGTGCGGACCGACGACGTGGTGACTCCCGGCAGCGGAGGCGGGAGTGGTGGCGGCGGAGGAGGAGGCTTCGACGACGGCGGGTGCGAGTGCACCGGCGGAGGGGGAGGTGGCGGCGGGGCCGGCGGGCGCGGAGGGGGCGCCGTGGAGCTCCGGGCCACGTCACGGCTCGAGATGAGAGGACGCATCGAGACTGGCGGCACCCTGTCCGGCGGGAACGGCCGCTCCGGAGGCGACGGGAGCCCGTGCGATGGCGGCCGCGGTGGCGGCGGGGGCGACGCCTCGGCCGCGGGGTCGGGCGCCGGCGGCGAGCCCGGCACGACCTACGACGGCGAGTCCCGCTGTCGCGAAGTCGACGGGAACGGAGGCGAAGGCGGACGTGGCGGGGCCGGGGCCGGCGGCGGAGTGCTGCTCCAGGCTCCGGACGTCGTCGTGACCGGCGCCATCGATGCCCGCGACGGACGCGGAGGGGTCACAGGCGGCGGGTCCGTCATGGTCTTCCACCGCGGAGTCGCTCCCGATCTGTCGGGCGTTCAGGCTGGGCGGATCTTCCGGTCGACCTACTGAGTGCTCAGGATCGACACTAGTGGTATGGATCGAGTCTGGGTTCGGGCGGAAGCCCCGGAGGAGCTCGCGGTGCGGAAGATCGTTTTCCTCGACATGGACGGAGTCGTCACGCACTTCAAGTCGGACTACCGCATCGATCCGGCCTGCGTGTCTCGTCTCAACGACCTCCTCGCCCGGACCGGAGCCGAGGTCGTCATCAGCTCGTCGTGGCGGCTGATGTACTCATATGAGTCGATCGCCCGGAGGTTGAAGCGCATAGGCTTCAAGGGCAGGGTCGTCGGCCAGACTCCGGCCCTGCCGGGGTCGAGCCGCGGGGAGGAGATCCAGGCGTACCTCGAGGAGACGGGTGGACGTGCGCGGTTCGTGATCCTCGATGATGTCGATGACCTCGAGCCGCTCTCCTCGAGGCTCGTGCTCACCGACGAGCTCGTCGGGCTCCAGGACTGCGACGTGGACCGGGCCGTCGTCATGATGGACGGAGAATCGGCCTGACGGGCCGCGGCCTCAGTGCTCGGGATCCTTCGCCAGTATCTCCCGCGCGAGCTCCAGCCCGCGCTCGAGCGTTTCGAAGTCACCGGCGATCTGGGCCTCGAAGCAGGCCCGGAGGACCCTGCCGAAGCGTGGGCCCGGCGCGAGCCCCATCTCGACGAGGTGCCGCCCCATCACGATCGGCCTCGGCGGCGTGCGCTCGACGTTGAGCTCCCTGGCCCGCTCGAGGAGCCACTCGGCCGCGGGGAAATCGGCCGTGGGAGGCAGCGTACGGCCGGCATGGTCGGCGCGCGCCACTCGGTTCAGACGGTCGATCCGCCCCACCCGCCGCGCGAGGCGGCGGATCGCCGACGCCCCGGCCTGCGCCGTGTGCAGGTGGAGCGGCGCGTCGTGCACGACGACGAGCGAGACGACCTGCTCGACGAGGTCCCTGTGGGTGGTCAACCGTCCCAGGAACGTCAGCGTGGGCGCCTCGCCCGCCGCCTCGTGTCCGTGCGACCGGATGCGGCCGTCGTCGTCGCGAGCCGACGTGGCGGGCTTGCCGAGGTCGTGACAGAGCACGGCGAATCCCACGACGAGGTCTTCCCACTCGTTCCCGATCCGCTCCGCGGCGAACGCGTCCATGCATGCCAGCGTGTGGTTCCAGACGTTGCCCTCGGGGTGCTTTGCAGGGTCCTGCTCGCAGCCGATGAGCGCCTCGAGCTCCGGGAAGTGTCGGACCCAGCCGCAGGCGCGAAGGAACGAGAGCCCCAGCGACGGCTTGCGACCCTTCAGGACGAGCTTGCGCCACTCCTCGAACAGCCGCTCGGCCGGAAGCCCCTCCGGCTCGATGGTCCGGCAGAGCTCGATCGTCTCGGGCGCGACCTCGAGCTCGAAACGCGCTGCGAATTGCATCCCCCTGAGGACCCGCAGCGGGTCCTCGCCGAACTTGTCGGACGTGTGGCGGAGCACGTGCGCGCCGATGTCCTCGAGCCCGCCGAAGGTGTCGATGACCTCGCTCGTCAGCGGGTCCAGAGCCATGGCGTTCATGGTGAAGTCCCGGCGGGACTGGGCTTCCTCGAGCGGCATCCGGGGGTCGCTGAGCACGTCGAACGCGCGGTGGCCGAGACCGGCCTTGGACTCGCGCCGGGGCAGCGCCACGTCGATGGGGAGCCCCTTGAGCTTGATCACACCGAACGACTTGCCCACGAGGTCGACGGCGAAGCGCCGGGCGAGCAGCCGCTCGAGGTCTCCGGGCTCGATGCCGTACACCTCGACGTCGAGGTCCGTGCACCGGAGTCCCAGGACCGCGTCCCGCACCGCGCCGCCGACCACGAACGCCCGGCCTCCGGCATCGCCGATCGCGGTACAGATCCGCTCGAGGGCCGTGCGGACCCGCCGGCTGTCGACCTGGAGCTGGGCTCGTCTCAGCGCGCTCATCGGAATCGGATCGCGGGTGGGACGGTCATTCCGCGCACTCGGCCGGGACCTGCTGGTTGGTCATCCGCAGGAGCTGGCGCACGATGCCCATCGTGGTGCGGCAACCGTCGTCGTTCAGGTTGGCGTTCTCGTGGAGCGTGCGGCAGACCTGCTCGCGCTGCGCCGCGTACATCTCCGGAAAATTCTGGACGTTCGACGCGATGTCACAGCACCTCGACGCGCGCGAGCACACGCCATCGCCGGCCGGGGGAGCGTTCGGCGCGGGCTGCCCCGCCTGCGGCGCTGCCGGCGGCTGGGCGCCCTGCGGCGCCTGGCCCTGCTGGTTCGCTCCGGGCTGGCCTCCATCAGACGAGGTCGGCGCCCCGGTCGTCCGCCCGTCCTCGGCCTGGACGGCGCCACCCGCGGCCCCGCCATCTCCGGACCCGAGGAGGTCCTGGATCTGATCGCACCCGGTGACGGACGCCAGGCCCGCGATCGCTGCGACGAGCATCGTCACACGCCGCATGATGCCCTCCTACTTGCCTTCCTCTTCGTAGACCCGCCACATGTCGTCGTCATCATAGATCTTCTCCGAGGGCCGGATGCTCATGGCGTCCTGCTCGAAGTCACGGCACTGGCCTCGCTCCGCCTCGAGCTCCTCGTACGCGTCGTGCTGGATCATGGCGCTCATGATCTCGTTCGTGCCGGTCCAGATCTGCGTGAGGCGGGTGTCGCGCACCGCGCGTTCGATCGGGTAGACGTCGGTGTACCCGATGCCTCCGGTGACCTGCATGGCCAGGTTGGTCACCTTCCAGGCGGCGTCGGTGCAGAACTTCTTGGTCTCCGACACGATGCGCCGGAGGCTGGGTGCCCTCGCGTCGGCCGCCTGGGCCGCCTGGAGGATCATGGCGCGGCTCACGTCGAGGAGGGTCTGGGCCTCGGCGATCATGAAGCTCACGGCCTGGAACTGCCGGATGCGGCGGCCGAATGCCTTGCGCTTGTGCGCGTAGTCCATGGCGACCGCGAGGCAGCCCTTCATCCCGCCCGTCACGGGCGCCGCGCTGCACAGCCGTTCGGGGACCATCATGGTGTTGAACACCAGCGCTCCGCCGTTGAGCGGGCCGATGACGTTCGTCTTCGGAACGACCACGTCGCGGAACACCACGCGCCCGGTCCCGCCGCCGCGGGTCCCCATCAGGCCGTACAGGTAGCTCACCTCCACGCCCGGCGAGCGCTCGATGATCATGGCGCTGATGCGCTCGTAGGGCGATGCGTCCTCGTCGTGGTTGGTGCGCACGTATGCGAGGAAGAAGTCGGCCGCCTCGGCACCGACGATGAACCGCTTCATCCCCTTGACCACGAAGTGGTCGCCGCGGTCCTCGGCGCGAGTGGCGGCGCCGAAGAAGTCCGACCCGCCGCGCGGCTCGGTCAGCGCCTCGGCGCTGACGAGCTTTCCCTCGAGCAACGGCCTGAGGTACTTCTGCTTCTGCTCCTCGGTGCCGAAGGTGTTCAGCGCCTCGCCGACGATCGAGGGCATCACGAACGCGCAGCCGAGGGCCGTGCCAAGGACGCCGATCTCCTCCATCGCGGCGCACTCGGCGACCCAGCTCGCGCCGCGTCCCCCGTATTTCGTTGGGAAGCGGAGCCCCAGGAGGTTGCGGGCGGCGAACTTCTCGTACACCTCACGAGGGAACTTGATCTCGTCGCGGTCCATCCGGCGCAGGTACTCGGGATCGACCTCGTCCTTCACGAACGCCCGCACCTCGTCCCGGATCGCGCGGGCTCGATCGTCCAGCATGAAGTCGTACATGACGTGTTGTTCCCTCCTCGCGGGCCCAGTCATACCTCAACTGGCCTCTCTTCTCCAGGGATTCACGCCCAGCCTGATGATCCATCCTTCACGGACGATGTGGACGGTGTGGACACCGTGGACAGGGTGGACAATGGGGCGATGTCCACAGCGTCCACCAGGTCCACTTCGTCCACCAGGGCACGGGGCTCATCCCCCGTGAACCCTCGCAAAACAGGTTGCACAGGAAGCCCGGCCGGCACAGACTGCGCGCCCGTGGGTCATCTCGTTCCAGCCGAGCTCCTCGCGGTGCAGCGGCCGGGCCGGTATGTCGGCGGCGAGCCGGGGCAAGTGCTCAAGGACCCCGGCGCCGTCGAAGCGCGCGTCGCGCTCTGCTTCCCCGACGCGTACGAGATCGGCATGAGCCACCTCGGCCTGCGGGTGCTCTACTCGCGCCTGAACCAGGACCAGCGGATCTGGTGCGAGCGGGCCTTCGCGCCGCTGCCCGACATGGAGCGCCTGCTCCGGCAGCGGTCGCTCCCGCTGACCACGCTCGAGTCCGGCACGCCGCTCGGCGCGCTCGACGTGCTGGGCTTCTCGATCCAGCACGAGCTGTGCTTCACGAACGTCCTGCTCATGCTCGACCTGGCCGGGCTCCCCCTGCGCGCCGCGGACCGCGGCGAGTCGGCGCCGCTCGTCGTCGCGGGCGGACCGACGGTGACGAACCCGGAGCCGCTGGCGCCGTTCGTTGACGCCGTGGCCCTGGGCGACGGCGAGGAGCTGGCGGGCGAGGTGGTGCTCGCCTGGACCCGGGCGAGGCGGACGGGCGCGAGCCGCGCGGAAGCCCTCGAGCAGCTCCAGACCATCCCGGCGGTCTACGTGCCCTCGCGTGCCGTGCTTGCCCATGACCAGCGGAGCGGAAGGCTCGTGGTCACGGGCGGCGTGGGGGGCGAGCGTCTGCCGCTGGCCCGGGCGGCCCGGGTGCCGGACCTCGACGCGCTTCCGTTCCCGGCCGACGGACCGGTCGCGCTCGTCGAGGCGGTCTTCGACCGGGCCATGGTCGAGGTCTCGCGCGGCTGCGGCTGCGGCTGCCGTTTCTGCCAGGCCGGCATGATCTACCGGCCCGTACGCGAGCGCGACCCGGCGGCCATCGCCCGGTGCCTCCACGGCCAGATGGAGCACGGCGGCTACGACGAGGCGTCGCTGACCAGCCTGTCCACCGCGGACTACTCCCAGGTCGGCCCGCTCGTTCACGGGCTCGCGGCCTCACTGAGTGCGCGCGACGTGGCGCTGAGCGTCTCGTCGCTCAGGGCGCACGGGCTCGACCCGGAGCTCGCCGAGGCACTGACGCGGGTCCGGACGACCTCGCTCACGCTGGCGCCCGAGGCGGCGACCCAGCGGCTGCGCGACGTCATCAACAAGAACATCACGCACGAGCAGATCCTCCAGGGCGCGCGGGCCGCGGTGACCCGCTCGCGCCGCCGCCTCAAGCTCTACTTCATGATCGGCCTGCCCACCGAGACCGAGCACGACGTCCGGGCGATCGCGGACCTGGCCAGGGAAATCCGGGAGGCCGTGGCCGGCCGGAGCAGGAGGGGCGTCGCGCTGACCGTGTCGGCCTCGACCTTCGTGCCCAAGCCGCACACCCCGCTCCAGTGGTGCGCCGCCATCGAGCCCGGGGAGGTGACGGCGAGGCAGGAGATGCTGCGCGGCCTCCTCGGCCGGCTGCGCATCGAGCTGCGGTGTCACGACGTCCGGCTGAGCATGCTCGAGGCCCTGCTGTCCCGCGCCGATCGACGCGCCGCCGACCTGGTCGAGGCGGCCTATCGCGCCGGGGCGCGGTTCGACGGGTGGGACGACCTCTTCGTCGAGGACGCCTGGTCTCGCGCTCTGGGCGAGTGGCCGGTCGACCCCGCGGCGTGGCGACGCGAGATCCCGCTCGACGCACGGCTCCCATGGGACCACGTGGACGTCGGCGTCACCACGGCGTACCTTGCCCGCGAGCACCGGCGCGCCCTCTCGACCCGGACCACGCCTCCGTGCCTCAAGCCCGACCCCACGGGGGCGCTCGTCTGCAACCACTGCGGCCTCGAGTGCGACCTCGATGCCGCCGCGGCTGCGCTCGATCGACATCGCCAGAGCGCCGCGGAGATCGAACCGCCGCCGGCCGATCCGATCACGGACGGAGGCAGCGGCACGCTGGGCCACGATGTGGCAAGCGCTCGTTTCCGGCTGGTCTTCGAGAAGCGGGGATCGCTCGTCGCGCTCGGACACCTCGACACGGTGAGGCTCCTGTCCAGGCTGCTCCGCCGCGCCGGTCTCCGGGTTGCGTACAGCCACGGGTTCCACCCCAAGCCGAAGCTCGGCCTCGCCGCTCCGCTGCCGCTCGGCATGAGCGGGATGCGGGAGGTGATGGACGTGACTCTCGAGGACGCGCCGTCACCCGAGGAGGTGCTGGAGCGGCTCGCGGCGCTCGCGCCCGCCGGTCTCCGGCCGTTCGAGATGCGATGCCTCGGAGCGGACGAGCCGGGCGCCGCCCGGGCGGTCGCCGGCGCGGACCTGTTCCTCGCCGCCGACGAGCTGCCGCCCTGCGCGCACGAGGCCATCCCGGGCGTGCTGGCCAGGGCAGATCTGGTGGTGCGGCGGCCGAAGGGTGATATCGACCTCCGTCCCGCGCTCCTCGACCTCCGCGCGGGGCGGACGCCGGACCTCGCCGACGAGGTGGAGGGGATACTGGCCCGCGTCCGCGTCGGCCCGTCGATCCGGCCCGAAGACATCTGTAGCTGGCTCGGAATCGATCCGCTTCGTGTCCGGGCGTACCGGATGCGCCTCCTCGCCGGCCACGAGATGGTCCCGCTATCGTGAGCTCGGGTATGCCTCGCTCGCCAGATGGCATACCATGTCGATATCATCGTCTTGGATGGACGGTGAGGAGAGAGCCGATGAGATGGTCAGCAATCGTCGGGTGTGCGGTTTCCCTGGTGGCCGGGTTGCTCCCGCTGCGGGCGGGAGCCGAGCTCCTCACGCTCCGGAGCCCCGGCGGATTCTCGTGGGACATCGACGTCCGAGGGACGTCGCTCCCCGGCGCGGGTGAAGCCGGGACCGGCTCCATCCACGACGGCACCAGCGACGCGACCGACGACTGGCCCCAGCTCTGCGTGTGCATGGGCATGGGCTGCCCGGAGCCGTGTCCCACGGAACGGATCTACGCGGCCGGAGACCGCGCATATACGACCGACCTCGGCGGGCGCCTGATCGTCCTGGCGACCGTGCCGTTCGGCGGCCTGAACGTGCATCGCGAGATCTACGTCCCGGCCTCGGGAGAGCTCGACTACGCGCGGTACGTGGACGTCTTCGAGAACACCACGGCCGGGGACCTCACGGTGGGCGTGCGCGTCGGTTCGGGCTCGAACAGCAGCCTCGGCTCCGATGCGGACACCCGCATCACCTCGACGTCCGACGGCGACGGATCGCTCGAGACGACCGACTCGTGGTTCGCCACCGACGACGCGACCAACGGCGGCGGGACTCCGTCGATGGGATTCGTCGTCCAGGGAGTCGTGAGGTACGAGACGATCGACACGATCACGCGGTCCGGCGCCGGCGGCGCCTCCGACGAGATCGCCTGGGAGTTCCACGTCGTCACCGTCCCGGCTCGTTCGACCGTCTCGTTCGTCACCTTCGTGATCCAGGCCGCGAACCGCGCCTCGTCTTACTTCCAGGCCGACACCCTCGACAACATGGCCGACTGGCCGGCCGAGGCGTGGTTCGGCCTCGACATCGCCTCGATTCGAAACTTCAGGCCGACCTTCAACGTCCTCTGGTACGACGACTGGGAAGACGAGTTCTACGAGGGCAGCATCAGGCAGTACCTCGAGAACAACTACCATTTCGTGGACTACCACTCGGACGGAGGCGCCGACTTCGACGTGTCCATCGCCGACCTCCTCGCGCAGTACCAGGTCCTCGTCGTCGAGCACACCGCGGGTGTCGGTACGGTCGTCGGTCTCGATGACTGGCTCATGTCGGGACACGGATACGTGACATTGATCAACGACGGGATGTACACGGACGAGGATGACGCCTACATCACCGACCTCCTCGGGGTGACGAACAACGGAGTGCCGGTCGACTCCCCGTTCGGCCTGCGCGAGGCGTGGGACATCGCCAACCTCGCCTGGGTCGACCCGACGCACCCGCTCGCCCGTATCCCGAACTCTCACCTCATGCTCACCGGCATCGAGCAGAACGGCCACCGGTACCACGTGGACCTCCCCGGCGGCGTTCCGGTCGTCCGCGACACCGTGTCCGGTGCGGTCGCTCTCGTGTCCGCAGCACAGGTCCTCGGTCCCCTCACCGGGAACGTCGTCGCGCTGGGGACCAACTTCCACGAGGGCGACCGGACCGACCCCGAGGTACGCGCGCTCGTGGAGAACATGATCTATTACGCCACCGGGATGTTCTCCGGCACCGACGCGGACGGCGACGGCTGGGCGGTGGACGAGGGAGACTGCGACGACACCGATCCCGACATCAGCCCCGGCGCCCCGGAGCTGTGCAACGGCATCGACGACGACTGCGACGCAGGGACCGAGGACGGGGTGGACGAGGCGTGGTTCGGCCTCGCTTGCGACGGAGACGACTCCGATCGCTGCGCCGAGGGCGAGTCGTCCTGCGTGGGTGGGCGGCGCTCGTGCTCGGACGACACGGACGACACCCTCGACCTGTGCAACTTCCTGGACGACGACTGCAACCCGGACACGCCCGACGGGAACGACGAGGACTGGGCCGGCGAGCTCTGCGACGGCCCGGACACCGACCTGTGCCCGGAAGGGGTCGCCGTGTGCATCGCGGGCAGGCGGGGGTGCTCCGACCTGAGCGGCGACAACCTGGACCTCTGCAACACGTTCGACGACGACTGCAACCCCGCAACTCCGGACGGAGCGGACGAGGTGTGGTTCGAGGACCCGTGCGACGGAACGGGCGACCCGGACATCTGCGCGGACGGCCAGCTCGTCTGCACACGCGGAGTCCAGACCTGCCACGACGAGCCCGGCGCCCTGGTGGAACGATGCAACGGGTTCGACGACAACTGCGACGGCATCGTTCCGGCGATCGAGGCCGACGACGACGGCGACGGGGTCCGCGTGTGCGGCGGCGACTGCGACGACGACGACCCCGCGATCTTCCCCGGCGCGTTCGAGCGCTGCAACGGGGTGGACGACGACTGCGATCCCGCGACGCCCGACGGCGCCGACGAGGAGTGGTTCGGCACCGAGTGCGACGGCCCTGACTCCGACGTCTGCCGCGAGGGCGAGCTCACCTGCGTGGGCGGGCTGCGCGCCTGCTCGGACGACACCGACGACACCGTCGAGGAGTGCAACGGCCTCGACGACGACTGCGACCTCTTCGTGCCACCGGACGAGGCGGACTCGGACGGCGACGGCTACCGGATCTGCGACGGCGATTGCGACGACGCCGACCCCGACGTCCACCCGGGCGCCGACGACGTCTGCAACGGATTCGACGACGACTGCGACGACGCGACACCCGACGGGGCCGACGAGGACTGGTTCAACGCTCCGTGCGACGGCGACGACGCCGACTTGTGCATGGAGGGCAACGAGCGGTGCATCGATGGCGCCCAGGCCTGCACCGACACTACCGGCGACAACGTCGAGGAGTGCAACGGCGAGGACGACGACTGCGACGGCGTCGTCCCCGACGACGAGGGTGACCGGGACGGCGACGGATTCATGGGGTGCGAGGGCGACTGCAACGACGGCGAGGTGACCGTGAACCCCGACGTCGAAGAGGTGTGCAACGACATCGATGACGACTGCGACGGTGCCGTGGATGAGGACGACGTGTGTCTCGGTCCCGACGGCGACGCCGACGGGGATGGAGACGCCGACGGCGACGGGGATGCCGACGGCGACGGCGACACCGACGGCGATGGCGACACAGACGGCGATGGCGACACCGACGGCGATGGCGACACCGACTCCGACACGGACACCGACATCGATGCCGACACCGACAGCGACTCCGACGCCGACTTCGATTTCGACAACCCGACGACGGGGCTCGTGGACCGCGGGGGCTGCAACTGCCGGACCTCGGCTCGCCCCGGCGACGGCTCCGACGTCCCGGTGTTCCCGGCGGTCCTGGCGCTCGGCGTGGCGATCGCGCTCCTTCGCCGCCGGACGAGGTAGAGCGAGGACCGATGGACAGATCTCCCACGCAGGTCGTGCTCGTGATGTCCGATCACGAGCGGCGGTTTTCCGTGAAGCTGGCACTCCACCACGCGGGGTTCGAGGTGGAGGAAGCGGCGGACCTCAAGGAGGGGTTGCACCTGCTCTTCGAGGTCAAACCCCAGGTGCTCGTCATCGAACGCGCCGCCGCTGGAGTCGACGACGTGATGCGCCGTCTCGCGGCCGTCAGGCTCGAGCTCCACGCCGCGCGGACCACCGTGATCATGCTCTGCGACTCGCCGCCGTCCGCGCAGGATCAACGCATGGCACGAGAGCTCGGCTCGGTCTCGTTCCTCCTCGAGCCGGTGGACGCGGAGGCCATCGTCGGCAGGGCGAGACAGCACTCGCCCACGGCGCGGCAGCTCACGCCGATCCCGCTGGTCCTGCCGCCGCATATCCGCGTGGAGGGCCGCTCGGAGCCCGGCGACTCGGCCTCGTCCGCGCAGCTCGGAGGGGGCTTCCGTTTCCCGAGCCCCCCGCCGCGCGAGTTCCAGGAAGAACGGATCGGTCGCGACAGCCCTCCGCCGCGGCGCAAGCGGCTCCAGGCCACGCAAGGGCTGCGCGAACCGAGCCCTCCGCCCGACGAGGGTCGCGAGGTGAGGCTCGTGCGCGAACGCCCCGTACCGAGATGCAAGACCCCGATCCCCTCCAAGAAGGCGCGTGAGCCGAGCCCGCCACCGAAGCGTCCGTCCCGGTCACCCGCGCGCAAGCCGGACCAGCCGGGCCCGCCACCGAAGCGTCCGTCCCGATCACCCGCGCGCAAGCCGGACCAGCCGGGCCCGCCACCGAAGCGTCCGTCCCGATCACCCGCGCGCAAGCCGGACCAGCCGGGCTCGCCACCGAAGCGTCCGTCACGGTCACCCGCGCGCACGCCGGATGAACCGAGCCCACCGTCGGGACAGCATCGAGCGAGAGGCTTGCTCCAAGGCGACGACTTCGAGGACTTCGCCGCCACGATCTTGGACGAGGACGACGCACCTCCGAGGCCTCGATCACGCCGGGGAGGCCGGGGCGGTCCGGACGACCAGGAGTCCTGAGCTCCCTCAGTCCAGCGTGGCCACCTCGTCCAGGGTCGGCGCGGTCGCCGTCCACCCCCTCTTCTCGTGCAGGAAACCGGCGAACGCGACCGACGCATCCTCGTCGCCGTGCGTGACGAACACCTGCCTGGGAGGTCGGCGGAGCGTCCCGACCCAGGCATCGAGCTCCTCACGGTCCGCGTGGGCCGAGAAGCCGTGGATCTGCGCGATCCGCGCGCGGACCCGGTGCTCCTGGCCCAGGATGCGGATCTCGGTCGCGCCGTCCGCGATCGTCCGCCCCAGGGTGCCGGCGGCCTGGTATCCCACGAACAGCACCGTGCTCTCCGGCCGGGTGATGTTGTGCACCAGGTGATGCTTGATCCGACCTCCGGTGCACATGCCGGAGCCCGCGATGATGATCGCCGATCCGCGGATGTGGTTGATGGCCTTCGATTCCGCCACCGAACGGCACATGTGGAGCGTCTCGAAGGAGAACGGCGACTCGCCGCTCCTCAGGTGCGCGTGCATCTCCTCGTCGAAGAGCTGCGAGTTGGCCTGGAACACCTCGTTGACGTGGATCGCCATGGGGCTGTCCACGAACACCGGGAGCCGGGGCACGCGCTTCTCGATCTGCAAGGTGTTCAGGCGGTAGAGCAGCTCCTGGGATCGCCCGATCGCGAAGGCCGGGATCAGCAGGTTGCCGCCGGCGTCGCGCGTGGACTGGATGATCTGGGCGAACGCCTCGTCGATGTCGCCCTCGTCTCCGTGGCCCCGGTTACCGTAGGTGGACTCCATCACCACGTAGTCGGCGGCGTCGAAGGACGACGGATCGTGGAGTATTGGCTTGTCCCGCCGGCCGATGTCGCCCGAGAAGACGATGGACCGGGCCTCGCCACTCCGGCGCACCTTCACTTCGATCATGCTGGACCCGAGGATGTGTCCGGCGTCGAAGAACGTCGCCTCGACGCCGTCGGCCACCTCGACGGTCTCCGCGTACCGGACCGGGGCGAAGAGTGGCACCGTCTGGAGGACGTCGTCCTCGGTGTAGAGCGGGACCTCGGGGTGCTGGACCTTGCGCCCCTCGCCCTGGTGCCGCCGGCGCTTGAAGTCCGCGTCCTCTTCCTGGAGCCGGGCCGAGTCGAGCAGGACGATCCTGGCGATCCCGGCCGTGGCGTGCGTGCCGAAGATCCGACCCTTGAACCCGTCCGCGACGAGCCTGGGCAGGAGCCCGCAGTGGTCGAGGTGCGCGTGCGTGAGCAGCACCGCGTCGAGCGACGACGGATCGACCGGGAATGGCCGCCAGTTGCGCTTTTTGAGGTGCCACTCCTGGTACATCCCGCAATCGACCAGGACCCGGGCCCCGTCAGCCTCGAGCAGGACCTTCGAGCCCGTCACGTTCCGGGTCGCGCCAAGAAACCTGAGCTTGCATGTCATGAGCAGCGTCCTCTGATTGTCAGGGCTCGATCGGCCGCTGACTATGTTCGCGGCGCGTGGATCGAGCCATCGAACCGGTGCGCGTCGAGGTCACTCCGTAGGCCGTCCACGGCCCCACCGTACTTCTCGTCGAGCAGACCGAACAGCTCGCTGAACCGCTCCTCGATGACGCCCAACGCATGAGCGATCTCGGTCGAGATCGCCTGGGTGAGTTGTTGTGTGCGGGTGTCCAGATCCTCCCGGAGTTGTTGTGTGCGGGTGTCCAGATCCTCCCGGAGTTGTTGTGTGCGGGTGTCCAGATCCTCCCGGAGCTGTTGTGTGCGGGTGTCCAGATCCACCCGGAGCTCTCCGAGCTCAGCCCGGAGCTCTCCGAGCTCAGCCCGGAGCTCTCGTGTGCGGGTGTTCAGATCCACCCGCAGCTCTCCGAGCTCAGCCCGGAGCTCTCCATGCTCGGCTCGGAGCTCTCCATGCTCGGCTCGGAGCTCTGCGACCTCTCCCCGGACATCGGCCAACCCTGTGCAGAGCTCATCGACCCGAGTGGAAATCCTGTCGACCTTGGCCTCGAGCTTCGAGCTGTGGTCGGGGTTCGTTTCAGGCATGGATGGATGATAGCCTGCATCCTCCCCCATGTCATCGGCTCTCTGTGGTCCCTGATCGTCGGCTTCGCCGACAGGCTGCAGGCTACAGACTACAGGCTTCAGTGCGAAAACCTGGCATGGCTCAGCCTCTGACTCTTCGCCTCGCGGGTGGTCCCCAGGACACCACAGAATGA
>Ga0233425_10001512_pt1 | contig 51743 bp, 61 predicted proteins | sample Watercolumn_Towu_2_FD_181712 | JGI IMG/M metagenome (GOLD analysis project Ga0233425, IMG submission 181712) | Freshwater microbial communities from Lake Towuti, South Sulawesi, Indonesia - Watercolumn_Towuti2014_140_MG | ecosystem: Environmental > Aquatic > Freshwater > Lake | place...
TTGGTATCGATGAAAAAGTCATCAAGAGATATGTTCAATATCAGGAGAAGGTCGATAAGGGCCAACTCCAATTAAAGTTCGATTTTGGTTTTTAGTGCCACGGGCGTGAGCCCGTGGGTATCTACTTACCTTTTCGTCTGAAAATTATTTTCTGGTTTTTCGTTATGATCTATGCCCAGGGAATCCAGAGGGCTCTTTGGGGCGGAGGTCATATCCCTCAGGACATGGGTATAGATCATCGTAGTCTCGACATTTTTATGGCCTAAGAGTTCCTGCACCTCCCGGATATTGACCCCGTTCATAAGAAGATGGGTGGCGAAGCTGTGCCTCAAGGTATGAACGGAGGCATGCTTGGGTATGCCGGATTGGGTCAGGGCTTTTTTAAAAGCGAGCTGGATTGCCTTATCACTGATATGATGTCTTCCTATTCGGCCGCTTTGAGGATCAATAGAGAGCGTAGCGGCAGGAAAAACATATTGCCAGGCCCACTCTTTGCCGGCTTTTGGGTACTTTCGACCAACGGCATCGGGGAGATATACTTCTCCATAACCTGCGGCCAGATCTTTTTCATGTAACGCTTTCACGTGGTCTAAATGTTCCATCAATCGATTTATTAGGGTACCGGGCAGTAGGGTGGCCCGGTCCTTATCCCCTTTCCCGCTTCTGATAAAAATGGTCTGGGAATCAAAATCGATATCTTTGATCCTGAGACCAGCCAATTCCATGAGCCGGAGTCCGGCGCCATAGATCAATTCGATCATCAACCGGTTTTTCCCCGCTAGACAGGCCAAAAGTTTTTTCACTTCACCCGGCGAAAAGACTACGGGCAGTTTCAAGCCCCGTTTGGCCCGGACCGTCCCGCTGAGATTTCCGGTTTCTTTGTTCAAGACATTACGGAAAAGGAATAAAAGAGCATTGAAGGCTTGATTCTGTGTTGAAGCAGAAACGCGCTGTTTAAGAGCTAAATGGCTAATAAAGTGTTTGAAGTCCTCTGCTTGAAGATCGGATATTAGTTTCTTTTCTGTTTCCAGGCCATAGTTTAAAAAGCGTTCCGCCCATTGAAGATAGGTCCGTTCCGTGCTGTTGGAATAATGTTTAAGCCTGATCAGACGTCGAGTCTCTTTAAGTATTTCAGAGATATCGGCGGCGGGAAGACTGGTCAGGACCTTTTGGCCCTCCTGGCCGCGGAAATGGAAATAATACAATTGGATGGCATCAACCGCCTGTCGGTGTTGCCAGTCCGATATAGGTTTATCGGAGGACTTAAGGGACTCAAGATACTCTAAGACGGCCGATTCCTGATACATTATGGGGGATAATTGAAGCTTCCGGGCATAGCCGAAATATTTCCAGACCCAATAGGCATAAAAAGGAGCATTTTTTTCCGGCACCAATTTCTTGGACAACAGGAATTGTTGAAACTCTGGGAGAATGTTTTTTGCCGAGGTGTTTTCCATTTTTTCCATATTACACGAACTTCTTATTCGGTCTTTATTACCATAAAATAAGAAGTATTGTAAACACAATTTATGTTGAAATTATGATAGTTATACATTATTATCCTTTATAAATTCGCTGTATTTGTGTCAGATATTAGGTAAAAAAAGAAATTCGTCTATTAATTGTTCCGGCGCGCTGCGCACGCCGGAACGGCGAGTTGCGCGTCCGCACTCGCCCGATTTGTTCCGATGTGCGCTGATTCGCGCACCGGAACAAAATCGTTCGAGCGCTTTCGTCCTCGGACTTGGCGAGCCAACTCGCCAGCCCGATTACGAACCGCTCAACTCGCCGTTGGGTCCCACGAATAATTACAGGTGACTCATTCAAGATGAAGATCACATTTAAGAAACGGCCAATTTACGGAGCACCGACCGCGGTACTCCACCATTTGTACTATTATACTGTCCAGTATGGGTTATCCGTAAAGCAGTTCACAGGGGCTCACTGGAAATACTGGGATAAACTTGCCGAACGCCTTCGGAATGTTCAATATACACCTGAGGAACTTGAGACCATTATTGAGGAGTTAGAAAAACTTGCTCTGGGTTCAGAACAAAGACTCAAGGTACGAAGATCTCAGTTAAAAGAAGGCAAATGGGCAGAAAAAGAAATAGTCATAAATGCCCAACTGTTATCAGTTCTATCGGCGTTACCAAATGATTTCCTTGCACTTGGTTTTATGAATTTGGCTCGTACAATGGATCTCCCAGACCACCTTGAAATTGTTGATCTCCATATTGAGGGCAAAAGGGGGGAAGACATTGATTTTGTTGAACCAGATCTCTTGTTATTAGGAGATAGGCATCTTCTAATGGTAGAAGTCAAAACCCGGGGTGGTGCAGATAGCTCCCGCACTTATCCACCCCATCAACTTCTAAATTATCTCCGTCTGGTATTAGAGTGTAAAAACTCTTCCGATGCCTCATTGCCAAGAGACTTCACTCACTTTATGCTTGTGCCGTCGACTGATCCTAAGTGGTTGGAAAATCATTCCGAATGGGTCTTAGAGATCTGTCACGAGGACGGTCAGCTGAAATTGAGTCCTTCAGCTCTAATAAAGTCTGCAAAGAAAAAACCCGGATACAATTATGAACAACTCAAAATATTGGCTGGTCAGGTTCCTATCTATTATCGTTCCTGGAACCAATTGCATGAGTCATTCCGAAAAGCTGCCGAGGAATTTGGTGACTACCGAAACCATACGCATTGGGAGAAAATAGTCCAAGAGATCGGTGAATTAACCCAAATAGCCGGGAAATACGCCCAAAACAGATAAATCCAGGACCCAACAATTAAATCCAGCGGATGGCTTTCAGCCTTCGCTGATTTCAGTCGTTCCGGCGCGCTGCGCACGCCGGAACGGCGAGTTGCGCGTCCGCACTCGCCCGATTTGTTCCGATGTGCGCTGATTCGCGCACCGGAACAAAATCGTTCGAGCGCTTTCGTCCTCGGACTTGGCGAGCCAACTCGCCAGCCCGATTACGAACCGCTCAACTCGCCGTTGGGCGAAAATGAACAGAAGAACCATTGACGTCAAAGGGAGAAGATGCTGAAAGGCCAGGCGAAAAAGGCATTATCCAAAAAGGCAAAGAAGGGCTTCCAAGGCTATCCCATGGCTACCGTCGCTCTGTACGGTCCAACGGACAAGAAAGCAACGAAGCTCGTGGTCGGAATCGTTCCGAGGGAGCATGCCGATCCAGAGCAAATGAAGAAATGGTATTCAGAAGACGACATCATGAAAGAGCACGATATTCTTGAGGAAGTGCTCGAATTCATAAAGGCAAATGGGGCAAGGACGGTCGGCATGGTAGACCAAATCATTGGGTGCCCCCACGAAGAGGGAGTCGATTACCCCGATGGCCAGTCCTGTGCCCTATGCCCTTTCTGGGAGGGGCGAAATCGATGGACAGGAAGAGTGGAGCACTGAACGAAGGGAAACGCCCAACCACGGCTTGCACAGCGGACTGGCTCCGGCGCTGGCGCGCCTCCGCCAGCCGGTGAAGCCGGCCGTTAAGTCAAAAATTATGATGATGAAAATAATCAAAATGATTTTTATTCTTTCATTTGTGGTGATGTTTTTCCCTGCATCTGTTTTGGCGGAAGTTTCAGACAAGATGCCCAGTATCACAAGGATTTGGGTGCAAGGAGCAATAGTGGGAGGAATTGGCTTAGTGTTGGCTTACTATCGAATGTGGGCAGGGCTTATATTCGGAATTGTAACAGCCTTCTTTTGTATTGGTACATACGACCTTATATCCGATCCATACGTAGGCCCAGCGATCATAGCTGAACAGGGGAAGCCTTACCTGTTTGCCGTCTACGGGTCCATCGTCTTGATGTCAGCGCCTTTGATCACAGGCCTTTATATAAGGTGTCGTCAGCGCAGGATGAAACCCGTTGAACTGGAGACTTAACAAGCGGCTCCAGCGGATCGCTAATAGCGCCCGCTGAGCCTTTTTCGTTAGGGCTCAGCCTATGAATCCACTTGCATGGAATTTCGAAATACCACAACGTATGCGCACGCAGCCACAGATTGCGCTTGGTGTGCTCCCTATCGGGCTAATGTTTGCGTCCTTTGCTCCGCTTTTCTTCCTCGCCGCGGCCTTGTCATCAATTCTTGGCATCCCCGACAACGCCCCGGTAAAAGATCAGCCAAACGGCTTGCTATGGCTAATTCTTTTCCTTCTAGCCATGGTAATCCTAATGATCGCTGGCTACCTAGTTGGGTGGGTTCTAAACGCTATTGTCTTATTTGTCTTTTTTAAGTGGCCACAAGAAAAAGTACGCCGCGTCTTGCTGTACTCGGAGGTCCCGCCCTCATGGTTAAAGGAAACCAACACCACTATTGGTTCAGCCAGTAGCGGCGTTGCTTCAACCGCAACTTGGGCTGTCACGCGCCAGAAGGGAAAAATACACTTCATCTTTCAGCGTGGCGTACTTGCTTGGGGTCTACCAATGTATCTGTTTATGGCTGTCCTACCTGTCATAAACGGGGGTATAGACGCTACCGCTTTTTATTTCCTCTGGCAGGCCTGTCTTTGGGGTGCCGCGGGGGCCTCGTTCGGCTTCGTGATCTGGCATTTTTCTGAAAAGAGTTATCTTAAGCAGCATGGCAAACAAGAGCCCTAACAATTCCATCAACACGGACTGGCTTACAGCGGGCTTCGCCCGCCTCCAGCCAGCCGGTTATGTCAGACGTTGGCCTGAACAGAAGAAGATCGAACCTCAAATTGGAGTAATAGGATTACGATGCCCGTAGCATCCAGCACAACACACTGGCGCGATCAGCCGATTGTCCCCGGGGACTATAGGGACATCTATTCCCTCATCAAGATCGCGCGCGAGGCTCGTCGCCGTGTTGTCGAGTTCGATTGGGTCTTCGTCCGAGAGGACTTGCCACGTTTGCGGCGAGCTGTCTATGAGTGGGGAATCGGCGTGGTTGGGCGTTACCGGTGCTTCGATGCGCGGGTACTCGCAGCTATCAACGCCGCCCTCGGCGACCCAGATCCCACGTTTCTCCTGAGTGAGCCCAAGAACAGCAAGGGGACTGACTGCATCGTATCGTGTGTCGTCGATGGCGAATCGTTTCGGCTCCGAGGCCACGCCACGTTTGACATTATATTCGGTTACGGTAGCGCAGGAGTCGCGGAGATCACGGGGAGCGCACACCTCGGAACATCGGCACAAAAGGTATTGGGCGATGCTGTTGGAATGCTGGGTTGGGACCTGCGTTGTCTCAACGATGTTCGGTTCTTGGTAGTTCGAAACGCTCTGTACGGTCTTCCGTTGAACAGAGGCGTCCAAGAGAAACCCCTTACACCAGGGACGGCGGTTGATCAGAAGGTCCATTTCTACGGTCCGTATTCCGCAGTCGCTGGAGGAGAGTGTCCCTGTCTGTTCAGCAATGAAAAGGCCAAAGGTACGGGCGTCTACCTCAGAGGCATAGGGGTCAATTCTTTAATATTGACAAAATCTAACAAAAGTGGTAAAAATAAAACATGGCCAGACCTTTAAGGATTGAATACCCCGGAGCTGTTTACCATGTTACCTGCCGCGGTAACGAAAAAAAGGATATTTTCAAAGATAACCTTGATCGTGAATCATTTTTGGATATCCTTATCCAGTCTCAGAAGATATACCATGTTCGACTTTTTGCTTTCGTGTTGATGGACAATCATTTCCACCTTCTCCTTGAAACTCCGCTGGGTAATTTGGGTCAATTCATGAGACGTTTTAACATCACCTACACCGCTTATTTTAATCGCACTCATAGCCGAGTAGGCCATTTATTCCAGGGGCGTTACAAAAGTATTCTTGTTGAAAAAGAGATCTATTTATCCCAACTGTCCAGATATATTCATTTAAATCCAATTCGAATTAAAAAGCTTAAGGACAAAACATCAGCGGAACAATGGAATTATTTAACGAACTATACCTGGAGCAGTTTAAAAGGATATTTAACCAAGAAAGATAAAAAAGCCTTTTTAGACTATTCGTTGGTTTTAGCTGATTTTGGAGGAGATACAATTCTGGGAAGGCGCGCCTATCAAAAAAGATTAAAAGAAGATTTATCGGGGGAATTGCAAATAAAAGGGAAAATTATTGGGCAGGCCATTCTGGGAGGAGATCAATTTATCGAATGGCTGAAAGAAACCTTTTATCTCATGAAAGGAGATCGGGAATGTTCGGCCCTAACAGAGTTGAACCGGTATAGAGCAAAGGAAGAAATCATTAGCCTATTTGAAAAAGAAACCGGAGAGACGTTTGAAGCCGTTAAAAATAAAAAACATCCACTACGGCCTATTCTAATGGATTTACTATATCGGGTTGGAGGATTAACGGGTCTGGAGATCGGTAAGATTTTTAATGTGGGTTATAGTACCGTCAGTCAAACCCGGAAGCGATTGGCCCTGAAGATAGAAAAAAATTCAGGTTTAAAAAAGATATCCGAGCGAATTGAAGTTGATTTGTCAAAAATAAAGAATTGACCCCAATGCCCTCAAGCCACCGCGCCTTATGCCGAGCGTTATGGGGTAAAATTAATTTAGAGGATTGATGATATGGATAACGTTCCAAGACTTGATAAGAAGATAGTGAAGGTTACGTCATTACATGATATCGATGAAGAAAAGAGATATTGGATGTCAAAAAGTCCCATTGATCGAATTGAAGCTATTGAGATTAATAGAAGGATGATTTATGGCCAAGATCGAGCTACATCCAGACTTCAAAGATTTTTTGAGACTGCTGAACTCATATGATGTCAGGTATCTTCTTGTCGGTGGCTACGCAGTAGGATATCATGGGTATCCACGCGCTACCGGAGATATGGACATTTGGATTGAAATGAGTGAAGCAAATTCAAAAAAAGTTGCCTCAGCCTTTCGTGATTTTTGTATGCCTAAAGAGGCGATTTCTGAAGGTTTGTTTTTAGAAACAAACAAAGTTATTCGAATGGGAGTCCCCCCTGTGCGGCTTGAAGTTATCACCAGCGCATCGGGAGTGGAATTCAATGAATGTTACTCTAACCGGGAAGTTGTTGAACTTGACGGAATTCCTATAAATTTTATTTCACTTGAAGACCTCAAAAAGAATAAATCTGCCGCCGGAAGACACAAAGATTTGGCAGATATAGAGCATTTGCCCTAATTTTTCACTGGTGCGGGCACAAAAAGGCGCGCCGCACCGTTCAGCGTTCTAAGAATATAAAACATGTCATTCTCGGAATTTGAAACGAAAAAAATCGAGAAGGCCATCGCGGCTTTCATGGAGAAGCGAAGACCTCCAATTTTCATCCGATCTAAGCTTGATTTCGGATATCGCCTTTCCGGTCAGAGCGTCGAGTTGCTGGAAATACGTCCCCAATGGGATAATCCGGAAATTATCTTAAAGCATGCCTTTGCTAAAACCACCTATGTGCGTTCGCAAAGGGTTTGGAAAGTTTCCTGGATGCGGGCGGATTTGAAATGGCACCGATACGAGCCGGCTCCCGAAGTCAACAGCATTGAGAAATTTTTAGAAGTGGTCGACCGGGACGAATATTCCTGTTTTTTTGGATGAAACCACGTCGGACTATTCGCTTTATCGGCCGATCCGCTGCGCTGAAACGAGGGAATTCCTATTCGCAATCTTCCGGCTCAAGGTCGAGGATTAAGGCCAGGGCCGATTTGATTCGGCTTAATTCGTTCGGGGTGACGCTTCCTATCCGTTCCAAGACCCTTTGATGGCTGACCGTCCGGATTTGAAAACAATCGACCGTCGATTTTTTTTTAAAGCCGTTTTGGAGCGAGGGATTCAGGCTGACAAAAAAAGGATTGGCCTCCCAGAGTGCCGTCCAATTGGTGATTGGAACAATAATGGCCAGCCGGAGATGTTTTTCATGGCCGTTATTTAAGACCACTACCGGCCGCTTTTTCTTGATTTCATCCCCCACGGTCGGATCCAGATTAACCCAGACAATATCACCGATCTTCAAAGTCTTCCCCTTCTAGGTTCTCAAAAAAGTTTTCATAAGGGCCTTGGCCGATCTGTTCCATGGCCTGTGATCTTTGGAGGGCTTTCCACCTTTTCCGATCTTCTCGGACCTTGGTTCGAACCGCCTCCCGCATATAATGGCTGAGGCTTTTATAGGAAAGGGTCTTATAGGCTTTTTTGATAAACTCGAAGTCTTTTTCATCGATTTGAATTTTATTTTGGACCATAATTAATACCCCAATAAATAGTACCAATATTTTACCCAAATCAGTTGCCCTATCAAGAAAATAAATAAAAAACATCGGCAAAAATCCTTATGACGGTCGCCTTCTTCGGAAGTAGTTAAAATAGAATAAGAAATTAATTCCACAAAGAATGATCGTGGCGATGAGGATCAAGGTGTGGGAAACCTCCAGATAGATGATCTTTTCCAGATAATAAATAAGGAACGATCCACCGTAGGCCAGGGCCGGATCATGCCTGGCCCGTAAATAGATCTCCACGTGGGTCAGGGGGCAGTAACCATCCCAGGCTTGGATCAGAAAGGCTAAGGCGAGCCCGGAGAGGTGGATCAGACGGACTAGTCTCTTCCGGCTCCCCCAGAAAGCACCGAAAAATAAGAAAAGTATCCAAATGAAATGGAGGCAGACCATGAAGTCGGCCAGGATTTTATAAGTCATCTGTTCTCTTTTGTTTGGAGCCCAAAGGAGTAAGTGAATTAAAGGGCTTTTAAAACTATTTTAAATTGTTTCAAAAGGTTAAGTCAATAAGAGATTCGGGAATTAAGAGAAAAAAGGCCTTGATAGGCCATACGGGAAGCCGATTTTTCCCTGGGTAAAGGGTTCGTCGAGTTCTCCAAACCGGGGTTCTACTCCTATGCTTCCGGATAATGCAAGCGGAGAAGGGACTTAGCTGATTTTTGAACAGCCGGGACCACCGAAAATTTTTTTCAAAAAAACCTTTGACATGGGAGGAAAAATGCGATATGAAGGCCCTGTTCCAGTTGTGTGAAAAAAATCATTAATACCATAAACACTTCTTTTATTGCTTCCACATAACTCTTTTTTAAACTTGCAGGAAGGGCAAAAAAGATGATTAATGTCGACCAGTCACTCATTTTTCAAATTATTAACTTCCTCCTTTTACTGCTCCTTTTAAATATGCTTCTTTACAAGCCGATCCGGACCATCCTCAAGCAGCGGGCCGAAAAGATGTCTCTTTTAGCCAAAGAGGCTGCCAGCGCCCAGGCCGAGATGGCCCAAAAGGATCAAGACTATCAGAATCAACTGCTCCAGGCCCGGAAAGAGGGCTTTGAACAAAAAAATTCTTATAAACTCCAGGGTCAGGAAGAAGAAAGAAAGCTGCTCCAGGAAGCCAATCAAAAAATTGAATCCCAACTGGCCCAAAACCGTCAAAAGATAGCCCAAGAAGTGGAAGAGGCCCGCAAAAAGCTCTCCGGTGAAGTGGCCTCCTTCTCCCAAGAAATAGCCAAAAAGATCTTAGGGAGGACGATTTAAATGCCTAGAAAACTCTCTTTGTCTTCAAGATTATTTTTCCGTAAGCTGGTTGACCTTCTTCCCTTAGTCGTTTTTATGGTTTTTTATACAGGCCTGGTTTATGCCTCTTCCGGCGGAGAAGGCGGTCATGGAGCTGCGGCAGGTCATGGGGGAGGGGAAACCACCGCCAGACTCCTGGATCTGTTATATCGGTCGATCAACTTCATTATCTTTTTTGTGGTTCTTTTTATTCTGCTTAAAAAACCGTTAAAACAGGCCCTAACCGATCGTCGGGAATCCATCCGGACCGAGCTGGCTGAATTAGAGGCCAAAAAAGAAGAGGCCAAAAAGGAATACCAGGCCCTGGAAAAACGGATTGCCAATATTAAGAGCGAAAGAGAAGCCATCCTGGCTGAGTTTAAGGCCGAAGGGGAAAAAGAGCAGAAGAAGATTGTCGACAATGCCGAGAAGACAGCGGCCCGCATCGTTGAACAAGCCCAAGTAACCATCCAGCAGGAGATCCAAAAGGCCAACTTGGCCTTAAGACAGGATCTGTCTGATATGGCCGTTCAAATGGCTGAAGACATAATAAAGAAAAATATTACCGATAGCGACCAGAAGGTCCTCATTGGTGAATACTTAGCAAAGGTGGTGACCCATTAAGTGAGAAATTTTACTGTTTCCCGAAGATATGCCAGGGCTCTCCTCTCCCTGGGTAAGGAAGACGGAAAGTATCTTCAGTATGGGGAAGAGCTAAACGCCTTTTCTGAATTATTGAAGAGAGAGACCCAGGCCCGCTATGTCCTCCAAAGCCCGATGTATGATTTTACCAGTCGGAACACCCTCCTGAAGGCGATTCTGGAAAAGACCGGGTTCTCTCAAACGATTAATAATTTTATTCAACTTCTCTTAACCAAGGGTCGTATCCGGTATTTGGACGATATCAGTGTCTTCTATGCCCAGATGACTGACGAATTGTCCAATATCAAACGGGCTATGGTCACCACTGCGGTTCAGCTTAGTGAAGACATCATTCAAAGAATTCAGGCGGCCTTGAAAGAGGTTGTTCAAAAAGAAGTCGTGGTCACGGTCAATCAAGATCCCTCGATTATCGGCGGTATTGTCGCCCAGGTGGGGGATTTGACCTTGGATGGAAGTTTACGAACTCAACTTAAGAGTTTAAAAGAATCCTTAAGAAGGGGTGAGGGTATCTAAGATGGAAATCAAAGCCGAAGAAATCAGTCAGATCATCAGACAGCAAATTCAAGATTTTGATAAAAAGGTGGAGCTCAGCGAGACCGGGACCGTCCTCTCGGTGGGGGATGGTATCGCCCGGGTCTACGGCGTGGAAAAAACCATGGCCATGGAGCTCCTGGAATTTCCCGGCGGGATGTACGGCATTGCCTTGAACCTGGAAGAAGACAACGTCGGTTGCGCTGTTCTGGGGGAAGACATCCACATTAAAGAAGGAGACCTGGTCAAACGGACCGGTCGTATCGCCGAAGTCCCCGTGGGTGAGGCGGTTCTGGGCCGGGTTATCGATGCCGTGGGCCAACCGATCGATGGGATGGGTCCGCTAAATGCCAAAGAATTCCGGAAAATCGAATTAAAGGCCCCCGGGGTTATTGAACGTCAACCGGTGAAGGAACCCATGTACACTGGGTACAAGGCTATTGATGCCATGACCCCGATTGGACGAGGCCAGCGGGAGCTGATCATCGGTGACCGTCAGATCGGCAAAACCGCCCTCTGCATAGATGCCATCATCAACCAGAAAGAATCAGATATTTTTTGTATTTATGTGGCCATCGGACAGAAGAAATCCACCGTGGCCCAGGTGGTCGAGGCCTTGCGGCGTCACGGGGTTATGGAAAAGACCGTAGTCGTGGCCGCCTGCGCCAGCGACCCGGCCCCCATGCAGTATATTGCGGCGTTTGCCGGCTGCACCATGGGTGAGTATTTCCGGGATTCAGGCCGTCACGCCTTGGTCATCTATGATGACTTATCCAAACAGGCCGTGGCCTATCGCCAGCTATCCCTGCTCCTTCGCCGACCTCCCGGACGTGAGGCCTTCCCCGGCGATATTTTTTACAACCATTCCCGCCTCCTGGAAAGGGCCGCCAAGGTCCATGAAAGCCTGGGCGGGGGGAGCTTAACGGCCCTGCCGATCATTGAAACCCAAGCCGGCGACGTTTCCGCTTACATCCCGACCAACGTTATTTCCATTACCGACGGTCAGGTTTATCTGGAACCGAGTCTGTTCTTCTCCGGTGTCCGTCCGGCCATCAACGTCGGGCTTTCGGTCTCCCGGGTCGGTGGAAATGCCCAGGTCAAGGCCATGAAACAGGTGGCCGGCAGTCTCCGTTTGGATCTGGCCCAATATCGGGAACTGGCGGCCTTTGCCCAGTTCGGCAGTGAGTTGGATAAATCCACTCAGGCCCAGTTAAACCGCGGTGTCCGTCTGGTGGAGATCCTCAAACAGCCTCAATACCAGCCCATGCCCATGGAAAAGATGATTACCAGTCTTTTCGCCGGGGCTCGGGGATTTTTGGATGACCTTCCGGTGGACATTTTGAAGGATTTTGAGCCTCAGATGCTGGCCTTTATGGAATCCAAGTACCAGGCCCTGCTTTCCGAAATTAAGGAAAAGAAGGAAATCAGTTCGGAATTGGAAGACAAGTTGAAAAAGGCCATTAGCGAGTTCAAAACCCAGTACCAGGCTCAAAGCAAGTAATCATCTTTTGCTGATAGCTCAAAGCTGATAGCTCAAAGTAAAACCCAAAGAGAGTCATAGGCATGGCGACACTTCAGGATATCAGAAGAAAAATAGGGGGCGTAAAAAAGACCCAGCAGATCACCAAGGCCATGAACATGGTGGCGGCGGCCAAATTGCGAGGCGCCCAGATGCGCATGGAAAATTTCCGCCCCTATGCCGGAAAGTTTTTAGAGGTGATCAATAATCTTTCTTCGCTGATCGATCCCGAGGCCTTTCCCTTAATGGCCCAACGACCGGTGAAGAAAGTGGAATTGATTTCCCTGACGGCGGACCGGGGGTTGTGCGGAAGTTTTAATGTCAACCTGATCAACACCGGTGAAAAATTTATCAAGGCCCGGAAACAGGAACAGGTGGAGGTATCACTGGTCCCGGTTGGGAAAAAGGCGGCCGAATATTATAAGCGGAGGAAATACGACATCCGCTCGCGGTATATTGATATTTTTAGTTCCTTCGATATGATCGTAGCTGCGGGAATCGGCCGGGATGTGATGGATAATTTTCTGGCCGGCGGGTCCGATGAGGTTTATATAATTTACGGCGAGTTTATCAATATGGCCGTTCAGAAACCGAAGATGCTCCGCCTCCTGCCCATCGCCCCGATGCAGCAGGAAGGGACAGCTGCACCCGGTCTGGAATATATCTATGAACCATCGGTTGAGGGGATCTTCCAAGAATTATTGCCCCGTTATGTCAATGTTCAGATCTATCGTGGTATGCTTGAAAATGCGGCTAGTGAACAGGCCGCCCGCATGACCGCCATGGACAATGCTACCCGAAATTGTAAGGAGCTGATCAATACCCTGTCTTTAATTTACAATAAGGCCCGTCAGAGCGCTATTACCAAGGAATTGATGGATATTGTCGGCGGGGCAGAGGCCTTGAAGAAATAATAAAAAAATAGGAATCAAGGGGCCAAGGGGCCGAGGATTCGAGTAAGAAACCAAACAAAGAAAAGAAAAAAAACTGGAACCCTTGAACCCCAGAATCCTTGAATCCTTATTGAATTGCATAAGGTAAAACCTTTAAGAGGAGGTTCGTAATAAATGGAAACCGGAAAAACCGAAGGAAGCATTGGAAAGATAGTACAGGTAATCGGACCGGTGGTGGACTTGGAATTCCCGGAAGGGAAGTTGCCCAATATCCTCAATGCCATCCGGATTACCAATCCGGCCATTGATGATCGTCAAGAGAATTTGGTGGTGGAGGCGGCCCAACATTTGGGGAATAACGTGGTTCGGTGCATTGCTATGGATACCACAGACGGTCTGGTTAGGGGGATGGAAGGCAGGGACACGGGACAAGCGATTTTAGTGCCCGTTGGCGGCCCAGGTCTGGGTCGGGTTTTGAATGTCATCGGTGAGCCCGTGGACGGCTTAGGTCCGATCAAGGCCGATAAATATTATCCCATTCACCGGCCGGCTCCGACCTTCACCCAACAGGACACCTCCGTTAAGGTCCTAGAGACCGGCTTGAAGGTTATCGATCTGCTCGTCCCCTTCCCGCGCGGCGGCAAAATGGGGATGTTCGGCGGTGCCGGTGTGGGTAAGACCGTGGTCATGATGGAGATGGTCCATAATATCGCCATGCATCACGGTGGGATTTCGGTTTTTGCCGGTGTGGGGGAGCGGACCCGGGAAGGAAACGACCTTTACCTGGAAATGAAAAACTCCGGCGTTTTGCCCAAAGCCGCTTTGATTTACGGTCAGATGACTGAGCCTCCCGGGGCCCGAGCCCGGATCGCTTTGACCGCCCTTTCGGCTGCCGAATATTATCGGGATGAAGAAGGTCAGGACGTACTCCTCTTTGTCGATAATATCTTCCGATTCACCCAGGCCGGTTCCGAGGTTTCCGCCCTTTTGGGTCGTATCCCTTCGGCCGTTGGTTATCAGCCGACCCTGGGTACCGATCTTGGGGAGCTTCAGGAACGGATTACCTCCACAACCAAAGGTTCGATTACCTCGGTCCAGTGCGTGTACGTGCCGGCTGACGACTTGACCGACCCGGCCCCGGCCACGACCTTTGCCCACTTGGACGGAACCGTCGTTCTTTCACGGCAAATCGCCGAGCTGGGTATCTATCCGGCAGTGGATCCTTTGGATTCCACCTCCCGGATCCTGGATCCTAATGTCGTCGGTCAGGAACATTATTATGTGGCTCGAAATGTTCAGCAGATTCTTCAGAAGTATAAGGACCTCCAGGACATCATCGCCATCCTGGGTATGGATGAACTCTCCGATGAAGATAAACTGGTGGTCGGTCGGGCCCGCCGGATTCAACGCTTCCTGTCCCAGCCCTTCTTTGTGGCCGCCGAATTTACCGGTAAGGAAGGGAAGTTCGTCAAGGTTGAAGAGACAATCCGCGGATTTAAAGAGATCATCGAAGGCAAGCATGACGATCTTCCGGAACAGGCCTTCTATATGGTCGGCGGAATTGATGAAGCCGTAGAAAACGCCAAGAGATTGGCTGCAGCATAATTATTCAGCAAGAGGCGAAAAAGGATTATGGCTGATAAACTCGAATTAGAAGTCGTTACGCCGGATCGTTTGGTAACCAGCGAAACGGTGGATATTGTCATGGCTATGGGTGTTCTGGGAGAATTTGGCATCCTGCCCAGCCACATCCCCTTCCTGACCCCCCTTCAGCCCGGTGAATTGCGCTATCGAAAAGGCGGCCAGTTGGAATATCTGGCTGTGACCGGAGGATTTGCCGAGGTCTCCAATAATAAAGTGACTATTTTGGCCGAAGCGGCTGAAAAAGCAAGGGATATCGATATCGACCGGGCCAGAAGGGCTAAGGAAAGGGCCGAAAAACGTCTGGCCCAAACCAAAACCGAGGATATTGATTTTGCTCGGGCGGAAATGGCCCTCAAGAGGGCCTTGCTGCGCCTTCGGGTATCGGAAAAAAACCGCTAATTTTTTTTCGAAAAGAAGCAAAAAAAAGGCAAGCTTATCTGGCTTGCCTTTTTTATTTCTTAGACGACTTTGTAAAAAGTCCGGATGCTGTGTTGCGCTTCATCCTTCGTCATTACAGCGTACTACCAGGTACGCCTCATTCCTCAGGACTTACGCGCCTTGCCTGCGAACTTTTTACAAAGTCGTCTTGATGGAGATTCGATACGAATCTGTCAATGTTCAATGAAACGGAGAAATGATGAACAACCCTTTTGCAAATGTTCATGTCAGTGTCCCTTTTTTCATGTTAAGGGATCAGTATCTTCCTTTAATCCTTTCCAATCATCTCCAACCGGAAATCGGTCTTGATTCTTTAGTCCTGGATGCCTTTCCTCTGGAGGACTTTAAGAGAGTGGCTAAATTCTTAGCTCAAGCCGGCTTGCAATGTTCTTTTCATGGGCCGTTTTTAGATCTATCTTTAGGGGCGATCGATTCCCGAATACGCCAGGTTTCTTTGGAGAGGTTTGAACAGGTCTTTCAACTCATTTCCCTTTTCCAGCCCCGCTGGATCGTCTGCCATGCCGCCTATGAAGAACGGCATTACGGCGAAGATCAGGAGAGATGGTTAGATAATATCCTGTCCTCTCTGACCCGATTGCTTTCCCTAGTGGAAAAAACAAAAACCCCGCTGATGGTTGAGAATGTTTTTGAAAAGGATACTAAACACCTGACTGCTCTTTTCCAGTCCGTTTCTTCCCCTTTACTCCGATTTTGTCTGGATATAGGGCATCATCGTCTCTACAGCCGGACCTCCCTGGAAGAATGGATAGAAAACCTCGGACGGGTTTTAGGGATGCTTCATCTCCATGATAATCATGGCCTTTCGGATGACCATCTGGCCCTAGGTCAGGGGTCCATAGACTTTCCACGTTTCTTCGGACTCTTAAAAAAAAGAGGACTTCAGCCCTTCATTACTCTGGAGCCTCATCATGAGGACTGGGTTCGTCAGAGCCTAGAATTTCTGGTCCGGCATTGGCTTTAGCCTAATAAACAAGCTCGAGGCATGAGGCGAAAGAGAAAATAAAAAAAATGATCAATAAGCCCTACAGTTATGGCCTTTTGCCTCAAAACGATATTTTCATCCTTGACAACGCTCTCTGTTATGATAAGGGAAACGGAGAAACACTTTTTGGAGGGGGAATGGATTACAAAAAGACCTTGAATCTACCTAAAACTGATTTTCCCATGAAGGCCAATTTGGTCCAAAAAGAACCGGAATGGCTGAAGCATTGGAATACTATAAATTTATATCAGCTAATCCGATCATCATCAAAGGGCCGTAAGAAGTTTATTCTCCATGACGGACCGCCCTATGCCAATGGGGATATCCATTTAGGAACGGCCTTTAATAAAATATTAAAAGATATCATCATCAAGTCCAGACAGATGTCCGGATATGATGCCCCTTATGTCCCCGGTTGGGATTGCCATGGCCTGCCTATCGAACATCAAGTTGATAAAGAATTGGGGCCGAAAAGAAAATCCCTAACCCAAACGGAAATCCGGGGACGGTGCCGGGCTTATGCCGAAAAATATATTCATATCCAACGGGAGCAATTTAAGCGTCTAGGGGTCTTAGGGGAATGGGAAGAACCCTATTTGACGATGAATTATCCTTATGAGGCGGTTATTGTTCGTGAGTTCGGGCGTTTTGCCCTCCAGGGAAGCGTCTACAAAAGCAAAAAGCCGATCTACTGGTGTACCTCCTGCAAGACAGCCCTGGCCGAAGCGGAAGTGGAGTATGAACCCCATACTTCGCCTTCCATTTTTGTCTCTTTTCCATTACTTAGCGACTTGGGAGGAGACTACCCAATCTTGCAGGGCAAAGAAGTTTCGGTTCTCATCTGGACGACCACGCCCTGGACTATTCCGGCTAATCTAGCCCTGGCCTTCCACCCAGATTATGAATACGTGGCTGTCCAGGAAAAAGATAAGATCTTTATTCTGGCTAAAGGACTCTTGGAAAAAGTCAGTCAGCGTCTTTCCTGGCAAAAGCCTCTGGTCCTTTCCAGTTTAGATCCCCGGGTTCTGGAGGGGAAAAAATGCCGCCACCCTCTTTATGAAAGGGAGTCGGTGATGATCTTGGCTCCTTATGTGACCCTGGAAGACGGCACGGGGATTGTCCATACTGCTCCTGGCCATGGTCAGGAAGATTATGAGAGCGGACTGCACTATCATCTGGATATCTATTCCCCGGTTGATGATACCGGTCTTTTCACTCCAGATGTCGGCTTTTTTGCCGGTCAGTTCGTTTTTGAAGCCAATGATTCGGTTAAGAAGCGGTTGGATGAGGCCCAAGCTTTACAAGGGGAAGAAAGGATTGAACACAGCTATCCCCACTGCTGGCGTTGCAAAAAACCGGTCATCTTCAGGGCGACTGAGCAATGGTTTATATCCATGGAGGCCAATGATTTGAGGAAAAAGGCCCTCTCGGAAATTGACCGGGTGATTTGGATGCCCGCTTGGGGACGGGACCGGATCCGCGGCATGATGGAGGCTCGTCCGGATTGGTGTCTTTCCCGACAACGGACCTGGGGGGTCCCCATTCCGGCCTTTTATTGTCAGGATTGTCATAACTGGGTTATCTCCGAACCTATCCTCCGCCATCTGGAAGCCTTGATTCTAAAAGAGGGGACAGATGTTTGGTTTTCCTCTTCCGAAGAAGAGCTATTACCCCCAGGGACTAGTTGCCCCCATTGTCAGGGGACTCGCTTTAAAAAAGAAACCGACATCTTGGACGTTTGGTTCGACTCCGGTGTCAGCTATGCCGGGGTTTTAGAAGCCCGTCCCTACCTGGGCGCTCCAGCCGATCTTTATCTGGAGGGCAGCGATCAACACCGGGGCTGGTTTCACAGTTCCCTTCTGGCGGCCGTGGGGACTCGTGGCAAGGCCCCCTATGAGGGTGTCTTGACTCATGGTTTTGTCGTGGACGGCCATGGAAAAAAGATGTCCAAATCCTTGGGAAATGTTATTTATCCGGAAGAGGTCATCAAAAAATATGGGGCGGAGATCTTGCGTCTTTGGGTTTCAGCCGAGGATTACCGTGATGATATCCGCATCTCCCAAAATATCCTTCAGCAATTAACCGAAGCCTACCGTCGTATTCGCAACACCTGCCGGTTCCTTTTGGGAAATATTTCCGACTTCGAATCTTCCAAAGACCGGGTGCCCATACCCGAGATGGAGGAACTGGATCGATGGGCCTTGCTGCAATTAGAGAAGGTGATCACCCGGGTCCAACGGGCCTATGAGGGGTATGACTTTCATGTGGTCTATCATACCCTCTACCAATTCTGTACCAACGAACTAAGTGCCTTTTACCTGGATATTCTGAAGGACCGATTGTATACTTCGTCGCCGAAGTCCCAGGAAAGAAGATCGGCCCAATCCGCTCTGCTGATCATCCTCAAGGCCTTGGTTCGTCTGATGGCCCCGATCCTCTCTTTTACGGCCGAGGAGGTCTGGTCCTGTCTCTCCCCAGCAGATAAAGAGGCGCAGAGCGTTCACCTTGCGGCCTTTCCGGGGATGGATCCCCTTTTAAAAGATGAAGAATTGGATCAACGCTGGAAGATTCTCCTGGACTTGCGGTCCGAAGTGACTAAAGCTCTGGAACAAGCCCGGCGATCCCAGCTTATCGGTCACCCATTGGATGCCCGGGTGATCCTGCTCTTGCCGGATTCGCTCATGGTTTCCCTCAAACCGTATGAGAATTTTTTACCAACCTTTTTTATTGTTTCTCAGGTGGAAATCCTCTCGGAAATCGGCCATTCGGAAGGGTACGCCAGTTCTGAATTTCCAGGTTTAATGATTCGAATAGAAAAGGCAAGGGGAGAAAAATGCGAACGATGCTGGAATTTTCGAACGGATGTGGGCCACTATAGTGAACATCCAACGATCTGTTCCCGGTGCTATCAAGCCATCCATTAAGGATTCAAGGGGACCATTATGGGATTAAAAAAATACTGGCCTATGGTCCTTTCCTTCTTGGGGGTCCTCCTGGGGGATCTGGTGTCTAAGGATTATATTATGACCCACTTCCCCTTATATCATTCTCAGGTGGTCATACCCGGTGTTTTTAATCTGGTCCATATCCAGAATAAAGGGGTGGCCTTCGGAATCCTGGGAGGAGCGGCTCCGATCTGGAGAGATATTTTGTTGCTGCTCCTGCCTATCATCTCCATGTCCGGACTATTGATTTTTGCCTTGTGTTATCCTCAGCAACAAAAAGGAATCCTCCTGGCCTTGGGGGGAATTCTGGGGGGAGCTTTGGGTAATTTGATCGATCGGTTCCGCTTTAGAGCTGTCATCGATTTTCTGGATGTGTACTGGGGAAATTATCATTGGCCGGCTTTTAATGTGGCCGATTCGGCCATCACCGTGGGAGTCTTTTTTTTGGCGGCTTATTACCTGAAAAAGCCTTGAATTGGTTTGAAACTCTGGCTAAAAAAAGACTTGCTAATTTTTTTTGGTTATATTAGACCTCATTTTTAGAGAAGAATTTTTTCCCAAAACAGTAATCGCTAACGAAAACCTATCAGCTCAAAAAGGGGGGTATTTTGGTTATCTTAGAAGAACTAAGATACAGTAAAGATCATGTTTGGGCTCGATTAGATGATGATAATCGAATCACTATAGGGATTACGGATTACGCCCAGGAAGAGCTTGGTGATATATCGGGGATCGATCTGCCGGAAGAAGGAGATGAAGTAGTCAAAGACGAATCTTTTGGCTCCATTGAATCACAGAACGAGGTGGTGGACCTCTTTTCTCCCTTAAGCGGTGAAATCGTTGAAATTAATCAAGAGCTTCTGGATTCTCCGGAAATCATCAATGAAGATCCCTATCAGGATGGCTGGATCATCCGAGTAGACAGCCCCTCCACTACGGAATATTATGAGTTACTGACTGCCGAAGAATATGAAGAATACCTCAAAGAGATCGTTGGAGAAGAGCAAATAGAAAAAGAAGAGGAAGAGGAATAAGAAGGCCCCTCCTGTCGTCCTCTGGCAGCAGGGAAGGGACATAGGGTTTCGATTGTTCGAAAAACTATTTCTCGGCAGAACCAGGAGAGAGGAAGGCCGTTACCAAGCTAAGATGAAAAGGGATACCATTTCAGCCATCTCCTTCGAAGTAGCCGAAAAATTAAAAAAAGCTCGCAGTGCCGTAGCCCTAACCGGTGCCGGAATATCGGTGGAAAGCGGTATCCCGGCTTTTCGAGGCAGCCAAGGGCTTTGGGAACGATATGATCCCATGGAATATGCCCATATTGAGGCCTTCCTGGCAAACCCCGGGAAAGTGTGGCAGATGCTGATTGAATTGGGAAATATCGTTGAACAGGCCCGGCCTAATCCTGCTCATCTGGCTCTGGCCCAATTGGAAGATATGGGTCATCTAAAGGCCATTATTACTCAAAACATCGATGCCCTCCATCAACTGGCCGGCAATAAAGAAGTTATTGAGTTTCACGGGAATGGACACAGCTTGGTCTGTTTGTCCTGCGGGAAGACCTATTCCAAAGAGAAGGTAGATGTTCAGGATCTTCCGCCCCACTGCTCCTGTCAGGGGATCTTAAAACCCGATGTTGTTTTTTTTGGAGAGCCTATCCCTGTTGGGGCCAGCCAACGGGCTTTTCAAGTGACCCGGGAATGTGATTTGATGTTAGTGGTTGGCACTTCGGCAGTCGTCGCCCCGGCCAGCCATCTTCCTTTTATGGCCAAACAAAACGGAGCGACTATTATTGAAATTAATCTTGAACGAACCCACCTTTCGGAAACCATATCGGATTATGTGCTGGAGGCGTCGGCCAGCATAGCCTTAACAACCATTCTCTCCTACATGAGATCCTGATTTCTTGGGCTTCAAAAGGCTAAAAGACAACCTCCTTTCTATCTGGCTCCGGAAGAGGGAAATTAGAAAGTAAGAGGCGCCATGCTTTCCTTGATTAACCAAAACGAAATTTTTTCCATGGTCTGGAATGCCGGGGCCGTGGTCAAACTGGTTCTGTTTTTACTCTTGGCTTTTTCTATCCTTTCCTGGGCCATAATCTTTATGAAATATCGGCTTATTCATAAGGCGCGAAAAGAGACCAACCTTTTCCAGGAGATCTTTTGGAAAAGTAAGAGCCTGGCCATTGCCTATAACGATTCCAAACAGCTTCAATACAGCCCGGTAGCCGAAGTGTTTCGAGTCGGTTATCAGGAATTGGGAAGACTGTACAAGATGCATCAAGAATCAGAAGAGGCCTTCGGGAAAGATTCGGCAGATCTAACCTCGGGCAATTTGGTTCATTTTGAAAATATTCCCCGGGCCCTGCGGGCAGCCATGAATTCTCAGGTCACCCATCTGGGCTATGCCCTGACTTTTCTGGCTACGACCGGCAATACCGCACCTTTTATTGGACTTTTCGGTACGGTCTGGGGGATCATGAATTCCTTTCACAGTATCGGCCTTCGCGGCGGTGCCAGTTTAGCCGTGGTTGCTCCGGGGATTTCCGAGGCCCTCATCGCCACAGCCGCCGGTTTAGCCGCCGCTATTCCCTCGGTCATCGCTTATAATTATTTTTCCAATCAAGTCCGAGTCCTGGAATCGGAAATGAGTAACTTTTCTTCGGATTTTTTGAATATTATTGAAAGAGATCTTTTGAGGAAATCGGGGTACCGAAAATAACGGTCATAGGACCGGTCCATTGGTTTAGATTCCTCCATTATAGAATCTGAGAAATTATCTCTAACATGGTAAATAATAAGTCTTGTACTGATATCGAAAAGAATCCAGAATAAGGTTGATTTTTTTAATTGGTTTTTTCATGCTGAATTCTGGTTCCTGGCTCCTGGATTCCCAAATTTAAAATATGTTTAGCTTGATTTAAGAAAAGGGCAAGATCAATGCAATTCAGCGGCGGCGAGAGAAAATTAATGTCTGAAATCAATGTCACCCCCCTGGTGGACGTTATGCTGGTCCTCCTGATAATCTTTATGGTGACCGCCCCAATGATGATGCAGGGTATGGATGTACAACTTCCCCAAACAAAATCCAAAGCGATTCCCTCTAAAGAAGAACGCCTGGTCATCTCTATCAATAAGGCCCAGGAAATATTTATTAATCAATACCGGGTTAGTCGTGAAGAATTGCGGGAAAAATTAAAAGTTCTTTACCAAAATAAGCAAGAAGGAGAGGTCTTTCTAAGGGCCGATCGCAGCCTGCCTTATGGCTTTGTCGTTCAGGTTATGAGCGATATTAAAAATGCCGGGATAGAAAAATTGGGTATGGTCACTGAACCGGGGGAAGAAAAAAAATGACGTTCTCCGAGTTTTCATCTTGGAAGGGGCCGGGCAAAGAAGGTCAGTTGACCAAGATGGTTCTCATTTCCGTGGGGCTTCATCTTCTGATTCTGGCCTTCTTTCTAAATATTTTTCCTCAGGGGGGAGCAAAAAGGAAGCTGGAACCGGCTTATATGGTCAATCTCGTTTCCTCTCTCGGGGATGAACCGGGAGGCAAACCTCTTCAGGAATCTCCTCCAGCACCATTGCCAAGCCGAGTGGAAACCAAACCTATTCTTCTCCCCAAACCGCTCCCAAAACCAATCATCGAGAGGAAAGTAGACCAGTCCAAAGAATTAGATCAAGCCTTGGAACAATTAAAGAAAAAGGTGCAGCAAGAAAAATCTTTAGAAAAGACTTTAGGGCAGTTGGAAAAAAGAGTCAAAGAGGAACAAGCCCTGGAAAAGGCCTTACGGCGACTGGAAGGAAAACGAGTCTCCTCAAATACGGGCCCAATCGCCGCCGGGGCTGGTCCTGGGATGGTTGCTTCCTCCGTGCCGGGAAGCCAAGATGGTCTGGGAATTGAATTTCAACTTTATCATGCTTCCCTACGAACCCATATCAAAAAAAACTGGGTCCTGCCTGAAGGACTATTAAAAAAAAGTGATATTTCAGCCGAGGTCATTATTCGAATCAATCGGAATGGTCGAATCGAGAATCCCCGATTCGAACGGAAATCCGGTGTGGAGGCCTTTGACCAAGAAGTCCTTCGTACTCTAAAAAAATCGGATCCCTTACCCCCTTTACCCGGGGGATATCCCAAAAGCAGCTACGAGGTTATTTTGACCTTTCATTCTAAAGATCTATCAGGTAATTAAATGGCTAAGCAACTTTCAAGATTTTTTCTGGCGGCTCTTCTGCTAGGTGTGGCCGGGCTTGTTTCTCTGTCATCCGCACCATTCTTAGAAGCGAGGGTCTATTTGGACATCGATTCTCCCTCGGTAAAACGTGTCCCCATCGTTATTCCTGATTTTATGAATGAAGGGTCTTCCGATCCTTCTTTGGGGAAAGAGGCCGCGGCCCTTTTAATGCACGACATTGATTTTACAGGATATTTTAAGATAATCGATCCGAGAGGTTTTTTAGGCCGTCCGGATGAGCCAGGGAGCATTGATTTTAAGGCTTGGTCTCTAACCGGTGCCGATTTATTGGTCAAGGGTTTTTACCAAATAGAAGGAACACAACTGCGCCTGCAATTACGGTTGTACGACCTCCAACAAGGCCGGCAGTTATTAGGTAAAGAATATCTGAGCGTCGCCCGGGAATACAAAAAACCGATTCATCGATTTGCCAATGAAATCCTTTTTCTTTTAACCGGGGAACGCAGTTTTTTTCAAACCAAGATCGCCTTTATTGCAACCGGGACGGGGAAAAAAGAGGTCTATTCCGCTGATTTCGATGGAAACAATTCCCAGCGGCTGACCCATTACAACTCGATTTCCCTAACCCCCCGATGGTCGCCACGAGGTAATGAGATTGCTTATACTTCTTATAAAGATGGGAGCCCGTCCCTCTACCTACTTCATATCCCCGGAAACCAATCAACAAAAATATCCAGCCGTCCCGGGATTAATATCACCCCGGCTTGGCACCCGGATGGTGAATCTCTGGCCATTGCCCTGAACCATCAAGGCAATTCAGAAATCCTGCAAATAAACCGTAATGGGGTCTTAATCCGAAAATTAACCCAAAGCTGGGGGATTGATGTCTCTCCCTGCTGGTCTCCGGATGGGAAACAAATGGCTTTTGTCTCCAACCGATCTGGTAGTCCTCAAATTTATATCCTGAACATAGGATCACAGGAAGTTCGACGGCTAACCTACCAAGGCAATTATAATGTTGGTCCGATTTGGTCTCCCAAAGGTAATCTCCTTGCTTATGCCGGCCGGGTCGGAGGTCAATTTCAGATCTTTACTATTTCACCTTCGGGAGGGGAACCTCAGCGCTTGACAAATTCCGGAAACAACGAATCGCCGGAATTCTCTCCTGATGGACGAATGATCCTTTTCAGTTCCAATCGCCAGGGCAAGTCGGCCATCTACGTCATGAATTCTAATGGGTCCAATCAACGAAGGATTACCTTTTTATCTGGAGAACAATTCAGTCCTTCTTGGGGCCCGAACAAAATGGACGAGTAAGCCATCTGGAAGGATATTTCGTAAACAATTTTAACTATAATTCCCTGATAAAATGCGCTACAATAATTTTTATCTCTTTTTGAATAGGAGGACCGGCCTGTGAAAACAAAACAAACTGTTTTAGGGGTAATGATTATCTTGGTCTTGGCATCCAGCCTATTTCTTTTTTCCTGCGGGAAAAAGGAAGTTAAAAGTGATGGGGTTGTTTCCGGTCCGCCGGTCGCCACGGAGGATGAAGCAGAAAAGGCCAAGAAACGAGCACGTATTCGCGAACAGGAGCTCACCGACCAACAACTGAGGGAAAAGGCCCTTAAAGAGCAGGAAGAGGCCCGTCGATTAAAAGAAGCGGCTGACAAGGCCCGCTTCGAGGCGGAGGACATCTATTTTGAGTTTGATCAGTCCATCCTTTCGGATACGGCCAAACAGAATTTAACCAAGAAAGCCGAATGGCTAAAAGCTTTCCCTTCGGCCAAGGCTTTGATCGAAGGACACTGTGATGAGCGAGGCAGCGCGGAATACAACCTGGCCTTAGGTCAGAAAAGGGCCGATGCGGCCATGCAATACCTGGTCTCACTGGGAATTAATGCCAATCGACTTTCAACCATCAGTTATGGGAAGGAAAAACCTCTAAATACCGGACATAATGAAGAAGCCTGGGCCAAGAATCGACGAGCCCACTTTGTCCTAAAATAGTCGAGAAAGGATCCTCTTCCAGGAGATTTCAAGTTATAAAAACAGGTTATGGTTTGGGAGGGTATAGGTGAATAGGATATCATGGCTTTACGCCTTTTTGCTGGTCGGTTTTTTAAATGGTTGTGCCACCCGAGACGACGTCCTTATTTTAGATCGGCGGACCTCTTCCCTGGAACAGCAAGTATGGTCCGTAAGGGATTCTCTGGACGGTTTGAAAACAACCCTTTCCAAACGAATGGACCAGGCGGAAAAGAAAATGGATTCCACCTTAAAGCCTGTTCACCAAAGTCAAGCCAATACTCTAGCCCAGATGGATGAACTTAAAAGCCAGATTCAGTCTTTGCAAGGTCGGATAGAAGCCTATGAATACAACCAAAAGAAAGATCAACAGCGCCTGAGCGAATCTTTAGTCAAGGACTTGAAAGATCTGCAAACCAAGATCCAACGGATCGAACAGTCCCCTACTCCCTCCAAACCTACCCCCAAACAGGTTTCTTCAGCGGAAGGGGAAGACAAAGCGGAAAAGCGCAAAGAAGCACCCCAGGAGGAGGAAAAGGAGGGAAAAGAGCCGGCTAAAGAAAAAGGAAATACCAAGGCCAAATCAGAAGGGCTTTATGGGGAAGCTGAGGCCTTGTTCAAAAAAAAGGCTTTTGAAGAAGCTCAGAAAAAATATGAAGACTATTTAAAGATCGATCCCAAAGGGAAATACGCTGAAGAAGCTCGGTTTGGATTGGCCGAATCCTTGTTTGGAGCCAAGAATTATGAGGAGGCAATCCTGGCTTATCAAAAATTGATCAAGTCTTATCCGAAAGGCAAGTATGTCCCCGAAGCCCTTTATAAACAGGCGTTATCATTTTTAAACTTGAAGGATAACGGCAGTGCCCGTCTCCTTCTGGAAAAGATTGTTAAAAACTATCCTAAGACCAATCAAGCTAAATTGGCTCAGAAAAAGTTAAAAACCCTTTAACGGTTCACCCCCCTGCACATGAATCCGCCCCAGGTCATCACGGAAGGGGCGGAATTATCTGTAAAAAAATGAACCCCTTTTCCCTAACGATTATTCCTTTTCCAGTCCTGATGGAATAAGGAACGAAATACTCCTTTGCTTAAACATACCTTCATTCATTTAACTGGGATTGGGCTGAAAACCGAACAATCTCTCTGGCAACGGGGAATTTTGACTTGGGAAAGTTTTTTGGACCAGAAGAGGCCGATCTTTTCCCCCGAGCGGGATTACCAGATTCGTCGGGAATTGGAATTCTCTTTTCTCCATCAAAAAGATATTCAGTTTTTTTTAAATCGTCTCCCGCAAGGGGAATGGTGGCGCCTCTTTGATTCTTTTCAGGAAAAAGCTGTTTTTCTGGATATTGAGACCAGCGGGGGCTATGAAGGAATAGATGAAATTACGATTATCGGCATCTATAACGGAATTGAGGTCCAGACCTTCATCCATGGCCTCAATTTAGAAGATTTTGAACAGGCCTTAGCTCCTTATTCAATGATTATTACCTTTAACGGCTCCTGTTTTGACTTGCCTTATCTAAGACGGTGGTTTAAACATCTTCAATTTCCTCCGGGCCATATTGATCTGCGGTTTTTTTTAAAAAAACTTGGATGGGGAGGAGGATTAAAGGCTATTGAAAAAAAGTTGGGATTATCCCGCGACCCGACCGTAGAAGGCCTGAACGGTTTTGAGGCCACCCTTCTCTGGAAGGCTTATCAATGGGGAGATCAGTCGGCCCTGGACCGCTTGATTCTATACAATACCATGGATATTGTTATGCTCAAGCCCTTACTGGAGTTCGGGATTCAGGAAATGAAAGAAAGACTTTTAGACGGAAGGACTTAGCCTATGAGACTATCCGGGTATTCGAAAAGCGGTCTTTTGAAAAAAGGAATCTTTTGAAGAATAACCGGTTAAACTCTGGAATCAGGCTTGGTTGGTAAAAGCCCCTTTATTTTTGATAATTTTTAGTAATTTTAATAGGTTAATTAAAAAACCCGGACCTGGCCCTATTCGTCTTCATCGTACTGAGGGACTTTTTACGGGTCCAGCCTATTTTAATCTTGACAATAGCTTCAAAGTTAACAATATATAAACAAACTTTTTATTAAATATGAGGTCAAAGGCGTTGACAACCTTTAAAACAAAAAAAATAAAGGACACCGGCCATTTTGATAACACTTGGCTGGTTCCTAAAAAAGTCTTTTTTACTAAAGGGATAGGAAGACATAAAGCCAAATTGCAGTCTTTTGAATTGGCCTTACGGGATGCAGGAATTGAAAAGTGCAACCTGGTTTATGTTTCCTCCATTTTCCCTCCAAACTGTAAAATTATCCCTTTTGAAGAAGGAATCAAGGAGCTATTACCGGGCCAAATTACCTTTTGTGTTTTGGCCAAAATAAGTTCCAATGAACCGGAAAGACTAATGGGGGCGTCTATTGGCCTGGCCGTTCCAGCAGATGAATATCATTATGGTTATTTATCGGAACATTCGGCTTTCGGGGAGAATGAGAAGGTTATGGGGGATTTTGCCGAAGATTTGGCTTCCACCATGTTGGCCACAACCTTGGGTATCGACTTCGACCCCCAGAAAGATTATGATGAACGGCGGGAAATCTATCGGATGAGTGGCAAAATCGTTGATACCTTTTCCACGACCTGTACAACCAGAGGAGATGGACTCTGGACCACGGTTGTGGTGGCGGCTGTTTTTTTGCTTTGAGGACCACACCCTTAAAGGAAATTCTGGATCAGGATTTTCAGTACAAGTAAATAGGAAAATCTTTTGCGCACTCTCAATTTTCTGGGATTGGATGAAACCGGCCTTTCTCCAGAAACGGCGGATGTCCTCATCCAACCGATCCCGTATGATTCGACCACCAGTTTTCAGCCAGGAACTCGTTTTGGTCCTGAGGCTATTCTTCAGGCCAGCAGCCAAGTAGAATTTTGGGACGAGGAATTAGGCTGGGAACCGATGGTTGAAAAAACCTGCCTGACCCTTCCCGATATTCCCAGAAATCATCATGGTCCTGAAAAGATGATCGCCGATATTGCTGAACTTCTCCGACCTTATTGGGACCTGAGAAAACTGATCCTGGCCCTGGGCGGGGAACACACGATTACTTTTCCCCTGGTTCAGGGGGTTAAAAAAAATTATCCTGACCTGGTCGTGGTGGTTCTGGATGCCCATGCCGATTTGCGGGAATCTTGGGAAGGCTCCCCTTTTTCTCATGCCTGCACTTTGAAGCGAATTGCCGAATTGGGCCCCCCTATTTTTCACCTCGGTTTGAGAAGTCTGTCCCAAGAAGAAGATATCTATTTAAAGAGACAAAACCAAATACGGTCTTATTCCAGTAAGGAGATCCTCTTGGAAAGGGGTCTGGATCGGTTTCGGACCGAGTTGGCGACCTTGGGCCTCCGAAATGTTTATCTCAGTTTGGATGTTGACGCCTTAGACCCTTCCTTAATTCCCGGAACAGGAACCCCGGAGCCCGGTGGACTGGGATGGTATCATCTATTGGAAACATTTAAGATTATTGTGGAGAACGGCCCGATCCGGGGGATGGATATTTGTGAATTGATGCCGCTGGCGGGATCCCGGTTATCGGAGTTTGTGGCCGCCAAAATTATTTTTAAATTTTTATCTTATTTGTTTTACCAATCAAAGAAAGAAAACGAGCATGTCTGATTTTAAAAGGCGATCTTGGACTGATCTCCATGACGGATCTCAGGACGGATTGATCCCCCTTAAAAGTCTCGATATAAAAAAGTCGGGAGATTTTTCTTCCTTACTCACGGCCATGTCCCAAACGGCTTTCGGGGGGAGGGCCTTGGGTGAGGCTCAAGAAGTTTTCTATAAGATGGTTACCGATGCGGACTGCCTGAAAGTGGGGACCTTTTCCGGAGCCATGTCGGTGGCCAAGATGGGTCTTTTAATCTGTGATATGATTGATTGGGGCTGGTTGGATATTATTATCTCTACCGGAGCTTTAATGGCCCATGGCTTAATTGAGTCAGTCGGCTTGACCCATTATAAACATTCTCCTCAACACTCCGATTCAGATTTATACGCTTTGGGGTACAACAGGATCTATGATACTCTGGAAATGGAGAAAAATCTGAATCATATAGAAGAGGTCATCTCCCAGGTTTTAAACCGCATGGATTTGAAAAATAGCCCCCTTTCCTCGGAATTGTTCTGCTGGGAAGTGGGAAAATATTTATCCGAAATTACCGATCAACCGGGTATTTTAAGGAACGCCTACTTAAAAGGAGTCCCAGTTTATATCCCTGCTTTCACGGATTCAGAGTTGGGTTTGGATCTGGCCACCTGGGTAATCAGAAAAATGCTTAAGGAAAAAAAGGCCGTCGGCCCGGAAGAGGCTTTGACTAACATGGCCTTAAATTTTAATCCCTTTATCGACTTGGGGTCATACACCCGGCGTATTATCCAGGCTCCTAAAATGGGCATTTTTACCATTGGAGGAGGTGTGCCTAGAAATTGGGCTCAACAAGTCGGACCCTTTCTCGATATCCTCCAATACCGCTTGAAGGAAGAGATTCCTTTGAAACAGTTTACCTATGGAGTTCGCATCTGCCCTGAACCGGCCTATTGGGGAGGTCTGAGCGGGTGTACCTATTCGGAAGGGGTTTCCTGGGGTAAGTTTGTTTCCTTTGAGGAAGGGGGACGATACGCCGAAGTCTTGTGTGATGCGACCATAGCCTGGCCTGTTTTAATGGCCGGGGTTCAACAAAAGATCCTCCAAGAAGGGAAAGGGTCAACAAAGTGATTCCTAAAAGGAAATCTTATTTTTATTTTTTAAGTTTTATGGTGGTCTTAGTTTATCTTGGATTTGAAGTATGGGGATCCGAACCGGAATCCATAGAAGGACGAATCATCGATATTAATGAAAAACGGGGGACCATTACGATCAACGGTTTTGTCCTGGATGCCTCGGATTTTGAACTGTCCGATCTGAAAATAGGCAATTGGATTATGGGGCAATTTATTAGGGAAAAAGGGAAATTAAGGCTTATTGACCTAGAAGTAATTAGAGAAAAATTATCTTGACATGGGCTCTTAGATCGCCTAATATTCCGTTTTAGAATTAGCAATTCTTCTCCTATCTTCTTGAAAAGAGATAGTTTTTTATATTTTTAGGCTTGTTTGATCGGTTTCGCTATTTAAATTAAGCAAAGGAGGTGAGTGATAATGCGGAAATTAATTTCCTTGGTGCTCGTCATTATGTTGTTGGTTGTTTTTTCATTTGCCATGGGTTGCAAGAAAAAGGAGGAGGCTCCACCAGCCCCACCAGCCCCACCAGCGGCTGAACAAAAAGCTCCGGAACCAGCTCCAGCCCCGGCCCCACCAGCCCCACCAGCGGCTGAACAAAAGGCCCCGGCCCCGGCTCCAGCTCCAGCCCCGGAAAAAAAATAGGGTTTTTTCTTTTTCTTGGATCTTTATCAAAGGGACAGTATTTAGAATTTCTAAACTGTCCCTTTTTTACTTCCTTTTTTCTAATCAACTCCCCATTTATTCTATTCAGAAAATAAATTAGGGTTTCAGTTCTCCTCGAATACTGATCACTTTTTCTTCTAAGGGAATCTTTTTCCCGGAGGCCTCTAAGCCCTTTCTGACGATAAAGGGCAGCCCCGCACAACAAGGGACTTCCATAACCACGGTGGTAATACTTTTAATGTCGGCTGTTTTAAAAATATCGGCAAATTTTTGGATATATTCCTGGACGTCATCAAATTTTGGACAACCCATCACGACCACCCGGCCTTTTAAAAAATCCTGATGGAAATTGGGATAGGCCAGAGGAGCGCAATCCGCCACAACCAATAAATCAGCTCCTTTTAGGAACGGGGCGGTGGGGGGCACTAATTTTATCTGCACAGGCCAATGGCTAAGAGCGGAGGCCTGACCACCTTGGAACCGGGGAAGATTCGCTTGCTGACAAGGGTCCGTCTGGCCGAAGCTTTGAAGCTGGGTAGATGGGCATCCGCAGGGCAGAGAAGCGGGAGCAGCCGCCTGCGGAGGTTCAGTCCGTTTTAAATGTTCTTCCACAGCAGCCTCATCGAAATCCTCCGCCTCCCGTTCAATAATCTTGAGGGCATCATTCGGACAACCTTTTAGACAGGCTCCGAGTCCGTCACAATATTTCTCGGCGACCAGTTGAGCCTTTCCGTCCAGAATCTGGATGGCCCCTTCCGCACAGGAGGGCACACAGATGCCGCAGCCGTCGCACCGTTCCGAATCGATTTCAATAATCTTTCTTTTGATTTTCATGGGTTTCTCCTTGATGGATCCGTAGAGAAGGGTCTTGACCTATCCCTTCATCCATCGGTTTTAAGGATATATTTCAATGTTAAATGTTTCCCCGGCTAATTTCCGGCCACTTTCAGTTAAAAAGGATTTCTCCAGGATTTGGGTCATCCGCTCAGGACTGGAGGGCATTTCTTTTTGAGTCTCTTCCAGATTGACGATTAAATCGGCATCATAAAGGGTTTTAAAGTTGATTGTTTCTTCTTCCCTGGGATGGTGGTGGTGGCCGACAATGTCGCAGACCTCTTCGATCACTTCCTCCTTAGCCCCCAGTTTAATCAAGATCTCCCGGGCAATGGGCGGTCCCAATTCTTCCTGATACCGGGCGGCCGTACTTTGATAGAGTCTTTCCGCTTCTTTGATTCCGATATCGTGCAGATAGGCTGCCGGGAGGATGATCGCTAAATTCCCCTTTTCCCCCTTGCCGATCTGCTCGGCATAGCGGGCCACTTTGGTGGCATGGCCGATGCGACGAAAATCCTTCCCGAAATACTGCTTCATTTCTATGGCCACGCGATCTTTTAACAAATCCTCTTTCTGGGCGATGAGCTCCGGTGGCAAATCCCCCAGACATTGTTCGGCATATTGGCAATAAGAGGCACAGCCAAAATCCATCTTGGGATTGAGGTACCGGTATCCGCAGTTTCGGCAGCGGCGAGTAGTTTCGTCCTTAAAGAACTCCATCTCCTGTCCGCATTGGGGGCAATTGGTTTCAAAGATGGAACCGGGTTTCCAGTAGCGGCTGTCTTGACCAGGGCATTTCATGATGGCACCCTCTTTCTGACAGGATTTACAGGAAGAGAAAAAATCCCGCAAATCCTGTCGATTGATTATTATCCCAAAATGGCTTTTAAATCTTCTTCCGGTGTGCGGATGGGCATGATGTTGAAATTTTTTACCAAGACATCCAGCACATTCGGGGTAATAAAAGCCGGGAGGGAAGGACCTAAGCGAATGTCCTTTATTCCCAGATAGAGCAGGGTCAACAAGATCGAAACGGCCTTCTGTTCATACCAGGACAGAATCATCGATAGAGGAAGGTCGTTTACCCCCACGTTAAAGGCTTTGGACAGGGCCACGGCAATCTGGATGGCCGAATAGGCATCATTACATTGGCCGATATCCAGCAAACGGGGAATCCCGCCAATATTTCCGAGATCCTTATCAAAGAAACGAAATTTTCCACAGGCCAGGGTCAGGATGACCGTATCGGCCGGGGCCATTTCGACGAATTTGGTATAGTAATTACGACCGGGTTTGGCTCCATCACAACCGGCCACCAGGAAGAAATGGCGGATATTTTTATTTTTAACCGCCTCAATAACCTTATCGGCCACACCCAAGACGGCATTGCGACCAAACCCGCAGAGGACTTGCCGGCCATTGACCTCCTCGGGAAATCCGGGCAGAGATAAGGCCTTTTCAATCAAGGGGGCGAAGTTTTTATCCTTCAGATGAACCACTCCGGGCATCCCGACCAGACCGGTGGTAAAAATATTTCCCTGGTAGGATTCCTTGGGCTTTTGGATACAATTGGTGGTCATCAAAATGGCCCCGGGAAACTCGGCAAATTCTTTGCCCTGATTCTGCCAGGCCGTTCCATAGTGGCCGTAAAAATGGGTATATTTTTTCAAACCCGGATAGGCGTGGGTGGGGAGCATTTCTCCGTGGGTATAGACATAAATCCCCTTGCCTTCGCTTTGCTTCAAAACTTCTTCCAGGTCCTTGAGATCATGACCCGATACCAGGATGGCTTTGCCCTTCTTCGTTCCCAGAGGGACCGGGGTGGGGACCGGGTGGCCATAGGTGCCGGTATTGGCGGCGTCCAGTAATTCCATGGCCCGCAGATTGATCTCCCCGCATTTTAAAACCAGACCGACCCAATCATTCAGATTCAAAGTGGGATTCAAGGTAGCCGCCAAACCCTCATGAACAAAGGCATAAACAGCTTCGTCTTCCTGCCCCAGGATCCGGGCATGATCGGCATACGCACAGACGCCTTTGATCCCATAGATTAAGGTCCATTGAAGGGCATGGATGTCTTTGTCCAAGGAGGTATCGGCCTGAATACCAACGCCTTCTCCCTGACTTACTAATTTTTCCAGGGTGGATGCGGGTTTAAAAACAACTGGACCTTCAGAAAAATCCACTTTACCACCGGCGGATTTGACCTTTTCTTTCAGAGCCTCCCGCAGGTTGACGGTCTGCTGAATCAATAAAACAAAACGATCCGGATCAAAATCCACATTGGTCAGGGTTGAAAAAACACCTTCACAGGTGAAACGATTGACTGTCGGATCGCTCACTCCAACTTTCCTGCCCGCAACAGCAATCTGGGATAATCCTTTTAAGGCATAAATTAATAGATCCTGTAAAGCGGATACATCAGGTTGTTTGCCGCAAACTCCGATTTTGGTACAGGCTCCTCCTTTGGCGGCTTGTTCGCACTGGTTACAAAACATTAGCTTCTCCTTTCAGCATTGATAATAGGTCTTGAACATCTTGTTGGACGATAAAATAAGCATTAATGACAATAGCTGCATTGACTTAAGTCAATAAAAAAAATTAAATAAGTTAAAGGATAGAGATTACTTGTCTCATTTTAGTATAGACCCGGTGGGGATGCCTTTTCTTCCGTCTGTGGCTTCCTGGCTGGTCTTTTCTACGGACTTATCCACGGGGGATGCTTTGCCCCCTCCGCATTCCCGTCTGCAATCAATCGGCGGACGGGCTGCGGCTTCCCCCGTCAATAAGTCCTTAAAAGACGGCGCCCTCCAACCAATGGCTCCAGAAAAGACAACCCCACCTGCGTGGGGAATAGTAGCTTCTATAATGAGACGGTTAAGAACTGGCTAAAAAGGATCATGGCTTCTATTTTCAGGCAATCGCTGGTCCAATTACCCAATAATTAATCGGAGGAAAATCAAGGGGAGAAAGGGCTGATCTTCTTCAGTTCAATCCCTGGCTGCAGCCATCTTTAATCTCGGGGGACCGGATTTGGGGCCGATAACCCCAGGCCGGGTTCTACCTTCCTAGTCAAACCGCTTTTCAAGGCATTACGGGGGCATCTCTCCATTTTTTTACTTCTTTTTCTTGCTCTTGGTCTTTCTGTTCCAGGAATTTTTTGGACATTTTTTCTAAAATAGTCGGTTCATAGAAAAAAATCCCTTTTTCAGAGGTAAAAACAAGCAGCTTTTCCGATTTATATTCAAAAACCGAGATGATTCGAGTCGCCCCAAAGGTTCGAATATTTTTCCCCTCGGGATAGGTTTTCTTTAAAAAAGTATTAATCGTTTCTGGGAAAAACTCCGGATGGTCTTTAAAAAAAATCACCTGCCCAAAAAATTTCCCTTCATAATTGTACCCAAACAGGCGATAGGCCGAAGCGGAATCCTTTGAACTAATCAAGGCAATCACCTCGCCCCTTTTGAACTTAACGCTTTTAGCTGACGAATATTGAAGCTCTATATCCGACCTGTCTCTATCTTCTTTGATCTGGCCGGTAGGATACTTTTTTTGATAGGCCTGGTTTAATTGCTCCAGATTCAATCCCCAGGGAAGCGGTTCCCAGTCATTGGCCCGGCACAAATCCACCCTTCCGACGATTAAGAAAAGACTGATAAGGAAAAATAAGTGATGGTAACCGCCCTTATTCTTTGAATTCGTCTTTACTGTTCGGTTCATTCTTTTCCTCCCTTTCTTTGGGCCCTTGGAAAGGCATTATGGTGACCAGATCATCTTTAAAGGAATATACCCTCTCAAAACATAATAGCCCAATTTTAAGTATTCGGTGACAAAGGCTCGAACTCCTTCGGTCTGCAACCACCAATTTTCTTTCTCATAGGAAGAATAATAGGGGTGGGCCAAGATCCGGATGCCCAGCTTGGATCCTTCCGACTGATAGACCGCTAAGCTTCTTCGAGTGTGGAATCCTTCGGAAATGAGAAACGCCCTCTTTACCTTATCTGGAGCTAGTTGAGCCAGGACGAATTTGGCTTCGCTTAAGGTAATAGGATGAAATACCGGAGCAACTATAACAAGAAATTGATTTCTTCTCAAACCAAAATGTTTCAGTTCATTTTCTACCATGCGGGGGTATTCGGAAGGAAGGCCGACCAATTCTTCTCCTGGAGGGGGTTGATGAAGGACCACTATCAAAGTTAGAACTTTTCCTTGGGAAAGGAATTTTAAACCGGTGGCAAGGGCCTTTTTACGGAGTATCTGGGTTCCTTCTAAAATAGCCACTTCGGCGGTTCCGTCTTCCGAAGGAGCTAAATAACTGGCCGCTCCGCGAAGAAAGGGTTGGTAAAATGAAAGCAGGAGTAGAATTAAAACAGAAAAAAACAGAAAACCGTTTTGGACTTTTTTATTCAAGGATGAAACCCTAAGCTTCCAAGTGGAATCTGAAACCAAGAAAGACCAAGATTATTTTTAAAATGGCCTTTATACCTTATGGACATAATACCTTAAAATAGGTTTTTCCCTCAATCAAGAAAATAAGTTGCTCTATTTCCCGAACCTCTAAAACGGTTAGATTATGAGTTTGGCCTTCAAAAGATTTTTACTTTATGCTTGAGAAAAGCCTCTAGACCAGTTAGACTAAAATTTTTATTTTTTCCTTTTCTGATACGGAAGGTTTTCGGATGAAACGACCGCTTTTGGCCATTACCATGGGAGACCCGGCTGGGATCGGACCGGAAATAATCGTCCAGTCCATAGTCCATCCTCAGGTTCTGGAAGTCTGCCGGCCTCTGGTTGTCGGGGATCGTCAGATCCTTTTGGAAGCTGCCTGGAGATTAGGGCTCCCCTTTGACTTAAAATCCATTCGACGTTTTTCTCAGATTAACCATAATCAGGAGGATCCGGCCTTCTTATTTGAGGCCTCTCATTTGCCGGCAGAGACGGTCCTCCCCGGCCATCCTAATCCGCACTTGGGGGGGGCAGTCTTGAAGTATATCCGTCTGGCGGCCCGATGGGCCCTGAAGGGACAGGTTGAGGCCATGGTCACCGCTCCGATCAGTAAAGAGGTCATACGGCAGAATCGGCCGTCTTTTACCGGACATACTGAATTTCTGGCCCGGCAATCTAAAACTAAATTGTTTGGAATGATGCTGGCCGGGGAACGGTTAAAAGTTTCCTTGGTCACCATCCATCTTCCCCTTAAAAAGGCCCTTCGGGTCTTAAATACTCAGAAGATCCTGAACACGATTAAGCTGACCCATCATACCTTGACCGTTGGATTCGGAGTCAAAGAACCCCGCTTGGCCGTAGCCGGTCTCAATCCCCACGCGGGTGAACAAGGGGCCTTTGGTTCAGAAGAGGAGACCATGATTCTTCCGGCTGTCCAGGCAGGGAAAGCATTGGGGATACCGGTAAGCGGGCCTTATCCCCCGGACTCCCTGTTTTATCGGGCTGCCCAGGGCGAGTTTGAGGCCGTAGTGGCTTTATATCATGATCAGGGACTCATTCCCTTGAAGCTCCTCCATTTTGAGAACGCCGTCAATATCACCATGGGTTTGCCTTTTATTCGCACCTCGGTGGATCACGGTACGGCCTTTGATATTGCCGGGAAAGGCCTGGCCAACCCGGACAGCCTGATTGCCGCGATCCGCCTGGCGGCCCGATTCGCTCAGGCTCAGAAGGAACAGAGTAACATGCTTAGAGATAACATATGGCCTTAGATAAAATCCTGGTCAAAGGGGCCAGAGAACATAATCTGAAAAATATCGATGTAGCCGTCCCCCGAGATAAGTTGGTGGTCATAACCGGTCTGTCCGGGTCCGGCAAATCCACTCTGGCCTTCGATACCATCTATGCCGAAGGACAGCGCCGCTATGTGGAATCGCTCTCCGCTTATGCCCGCCAGTTTTTAGAACAAATGGATAAGCCCGACGTAGATTATATTGAAGGGCTCTCTCCGGCGATTTCCATAGAGCAAAAGACCACCAGCCGCAATCCCCGCTCGACCGTGGGAACCGTTACGGAAATTTACGATTTTCTGCGGGTCCTCTTCGCCCGGGTCGGGGAGCCCTACTGCTACCAGTGTGGCCAAAAGATATCCTCCCAGTCGGTTCAAGAAATCGTGGACCAGTTGCTGACTTTTCCCGTCGAGACCCGGTTTCAACTCCTAGCTCCTCTGGTAACGGGTCGAAAAGGGGAACATCAAAAACTTCTCGATCAGTTAAAACGAGAGGGATTTGTCCGGGTGCGGATCAACGGCGAATTTCGAGAACTGGAAGAAGAAATCATTTTAGATAAGAAAAAGAAACATACTATTGAGGCTGTAGTAGACCGCCTGGTCGTCAAAGAGGGGCTTCAACGTCGTCTGACCGATTCGGTTGAACTAGCCCTGAAGCTCTCCCAGGGATTCCTGCGGGTCCTTGTTGCCGGGGGAGAAGAGGTCCTTTTCAGTGAACGGTTTTCCTGCGACCGCTGCGAAATCAGCCTCCCAGAATTAACCCCACAGCTTTTCTCCTTTAATAATCCCCAAGGGGCCTGTCCGACCTGTGACGGATTAGGGACCAAGATGTATTTTGATCCCGACTTGGTGGTCCCTAATCCCGGACTTAATCTCAGGGAAGGGGCCATTGTCCCCTGGGAAAACCGTTCCTCGGTCTATTTTCAGCAAATGCTGGAGGCCTTGATTACTCATTACCATTTTGACCTCTATACCCCGTATAAAGAGCTGCCGGCCCGGGTGCGCGAGGTCCTCCTCCATGGTTCGGGGAAAGAAGCCATCCGTTTTTACTTTGAGAAAGAAGGCCGGAGGCATTTTTATGAACGCCCTTTTGAAGGAGTCATTCCCAACCTGGACCGGCGTTACCGGGAAACCGATTCAGCCTTGATCAGGGAGGAATTAGAGCGGTTTATGAATGTCCGGCCTTGTCCCTCCTGTAAGGGAACCCGCTTAAAAAAAGAAAGTCTGGCCGTCAAACTGCAAAACCTATCCATTCATCAAGTCACGGCCTTTTCGGTAAAAGAAGCCCGAACCTGGTTCAGTGCTCTGGAGCTAACCCCAAGACAGGCCCAAATCGCCCGGCGAATACTCAAAGAGATTAATGATCGTTTGGAATTCCTGGCCAATGTCGGCTTGGACTACCTAACCCTCAATCGAACCTCGGCCACCCTTTCCGGTGGAGAAGGGCAGCGAATCCGTCTGGCCACCCAAATCGGTTCTCAATTAATGGGGGTTCTGTATGTCCTGGATGAGCCCAGTATTGGACTTCATCCGCGGGACAACCTTCGCCTTCTAAAGACCCTAAAGACGTTGCGGGATATCGGAAATACCGTCCTGGTGGTGGAGCATGATGCCAATACCATACTTGCTTCGGATTATGTTATTGATATGGGTCCGGGTGCCGGTGAACATGGGGGCCAAATCATCTTTTCCGGAACACCGGATGAATTATTGAAAGATCCCCACTCCCTAACCGGACAATTTCTTTCCGGAAGACGGACCATTCCCCTCCCAGCCAAACGCCGCCCCAGGCAGAAGGGGACTATTCAAATTAAAGGGGCCTCCGAGAACAACCTCAAACTGATCGATGTGGCCATCCCTCTAGGGGTTTTTACCTGCGTGACCGGGGTCTCCGGGTCCGGTAAAAGCACCTTGATCATCGACACCCTCTATAAGACCTTGGCCCAGCGCCTTTATCGATCGAAAGAACGGGCTGGACGGATTCAGGAGATGAAAGGGGCTCGCTTTATCGATAAGGTCATTAACATCGATCAGTCTCCCATCGGGCGAACCCCCAGGTCCAATCCAGCCACGTATACTGGGCTCTTTACCACCATTCGAGATCTCTTTGCCCGAACACCGGAGTCCCGTTCCCGGGGATATAAAGCCGGTCGATTCAGCTTTAATGTTCGCGGAGGCCGCTGCCCGGCCTGCAATGGAGACGGTTTGATGAAAATAGAAATGCATTTCCTGCCTGACGTCTATGTAACCTGCGATGTTTGTCAGGGAAGCCGATATAACCGGGACACTCTGGAAATCTTATATAAAGGCATGAACATCGCTCAGATCCTGGACCTGACTGTGGATCAAGGCTTGACCGTATTTGAGGCCATACCGGTCGTTCGAGATAAGTTGGAGACCTTAGCCCAAGTGGGTTTGGGTTATATTCGACTGGGACAGTCGGCCACCACCCTTTCCGGAGGAGAAGCACAACGGATTAAATTATCTCGTGAATTAAGTAAGCGATCTACCGGTAAAACCCTTTATATTTTAGACGAACCCACGACCGGCCTTCATTTCGCCGATATTCAAAAGTTATTAGAAGTCCTTAGTCGGCTGGTGGAAAGAGGGAATTCCGTCGTGGTCATCGAACATAATTTGGATGTCATTAAGACCGCAGATTACATCATTGATTTGGGCCCGGAGGGAGGAGATGCCGGAGGGGAGATCATTGGAAAAGGAACCCCTGAGGAAATGGCCCTTAATTCCAAATCCTATACCGGCCAGTTTTTGAAAGAGATGCTGAAGAAATCGGGAGTTACTGGTAAATAAGGCTCAGAATAGGTCGGGCTTCAAACTGCTCATGCGATAAGCCAACCGGTCCAATTTGACGGTAAAGTCGATATGATGAACAATTACACCCTCGGGAACATGAAGTTGAACCGGGGCGAAATTTAAGATCCCCCGAATAGGCGTTTCGACGACTAAATTGGCCACATCCTGGGCCTTACTCGCCGGTGTGGAGATTACGGCGATTTCAATCTCCCGCTCCCGGGCAATTTTCCCTAAGTCTGAGAGAGGCGAGATGGGGAAGCCTTGGGGTAACATTTTGCCGACTTTTAAAGGATCCACATCAAAAGCAGCTACGAAGTGGTACCCCTGCCTGGGGAAATTGCTGTGAGCAATCAAGGCCGAGCCCATATTCCCCATTCCGATAATGCCCAAATGCCACAGCTTATTCAGACCGAGGATCTTTTTAATTTCAAAGAGAAGTTCCTTGACCACATAGCCGACTCCCCGGACTCCAAATTCTCCGAAGTAGGCCAAGTCCTTTCTGATCTGGGCGGAATTAACTTCACAATAAAGGGCTAAATTTTCAGAGGAGATGACCTTGACATCCTGTTCGGCTAATTCTTCCAGTGCCCGGGAATAGCGGGATAAACGGGTGATGGTCGCTGTCGGTATCTTGGAGAATTTCACGGTTAAACCCCTAAAAATTTTGTGAATTATGGTACATGGCCAAGGAAAAAAAGAGGGCTGTTGACCACTGGTCAACAGCCCCGTAGAAAAATTACAACGGTAACCCGATCATCTTGGCAATCGGTGTAGCCATAGGGTAGGCATACAACAGAATCAAAGAGACGACCAGGGCGTAAATACAAAGAGACTCGATCATGGCCAAACCGATAATCATGGTCACCGTGATCTTTCCGGAGGCTTCCGGGTTCCGGGCAACGCCCTCAACAGCGCTCTTTAAACCCAGACCTTGGCCGATACCGGTTCCCAGGGCGGCGATTGCGATTCCCAAACCGGCAGCCAGAACGATACCGTAATACACGTTCAAACCGGCGGCAGCAACCTGGGGATTGGCTTCAGCAAAAGCCATAGCCACCATGCTAAGCAGGGCAACCACTGTCAGTAGAGCAACTTTTCTTACCATTAAACCATCCTCCTTTCTTTAATATTCGCCTTCTTCCTAAACTTAAAAATAGAGGGTTCTAGGATTTCAGGAGTCGAGGGTTCAAGTGGATTAACTTTTACGTCTTTCACTTGAATCCTCGACTCCTTGTCCCCTTGAATCCTTACTTGAATTAATGTGCTTCCTCCATGGCGGCGCTAAGATAAATCATGGTTAGCAGAATAAAGACAAAGGCCTGGACGAAACTGGTAAACAAGGCTAGAAACATCATCGGTAAAGGGGCTAGGAATTTTCCGGCCAGAAATAGTAAAATAATCAAAACAAGATCCTCACCCATAATGTTTCCGAACAAACGAAGCGTCAAAGAGAGCACCCGCGAAAGGTGACTGATGATCTCGATGGGCAGCATCAACGGAGCCAACCACCATACTGGTCCAAGGAATTGTTTAATGTATTTGAACCCGTGCGTTTTAATGCCGATCATATGGGTTGTGAAAAAAACAATCAAAGCACAGGCCAGGGTCGTGTTGAGGCTGGCTGTGGGCGAATAGAAGCCTGGGATCAAGCCCATGGCATTGGAGATGAAGATAAAAAGACCCAAGGTGGCGATCAAGGGGAATACGGATCGTCCATGCTCTCCCATGACATCCACTTGGAAGTTTTCAATCCCCGATACCACTATTTCAAAAAAATTCTGCCCTCCTGTAGGGATCATTTTCAGCGACCGGACGGCGATGAGGGAAAAGACGATCAGGAGCAGCATGATCAACCAGGTATAGGTGACGTGGGGATAGGCATGGGCGAAATGGCCTAAGCCGACAGCCTCTAAAATTTTGGTGATGAAAAAAATTGGGTGTTCCATGGACTAATTGGCCTCCTTAAAAAGGATTTTGCGCATTTCATTAAAGCCCAGCAGGGTCAGGTTGATAACTACCACCGATAAACCGATAATTAACCCCAGAGGATCGACCAGTCTCTTGGCGATCAGGATATAGAGGATACAGCCGGTTCCCAAGAGCCTGAGGTAGTATTTGAGGATAACTACCTTGGGGCTGGACAGCCGCCCGGGTATAAGGGCTTTTATTAAAACAAAATAGAGGACCTGATAATTTATCAGGATGATGATGCCCCCTAATCCCACTCCCAAGGTAAATTTGGGGGACATGATCAACCCACTGCCCAGCAATAAGAGGGCGAAAATAATCCCGTTCATGACCCCGACCTTCCGCAGAAGGGGGTCTTCGATGTGTTCTTTTTTCCCGCTAAAGAGACCCGGAATCATTTGAGATCTTTTTCCGCCCGTTTCATAAGAATATAAATATTTCTAAACCCGGCAACGATCCCCAAGACCATGAAAATAAGAAAGAACACCGGGCTGGTTTCAAACCATCTATCCAGATAATACCCGATCGCTATGCCAATGACCAAGGCCAGGACCATGGATATTCCCATAGAACTGACCATTGCGAATAACTTGACGTATTTTCTGGTTTCTTCCTGCACGAAGCCTCATCCCGATTAAAAACGTCCCGGCAGGCTTCCCAACCCATCTATTTCTTTGAAAAACCTGGGTTGTGTAAAAGATCACATTCCTCTATCACGGCCCAACGCTAAAGTCAACATTTTTTTGCCTTTTTCATAAGAAAAGATGGGCCTAAAAACCGGGAAGCCATTTATCGGCTAAGTATATAATTTATTAGTATTTTTATGGTATTAAATGTTGTCCCCAAAATCATCTCCCCGCTGTCTTTTAGAATGATCTTTAGGCTTTTAAATTCCTTGGCCTGAGATGCCCGAAGAGAGAGGATTACTCTTTTACCTCCACGGGGAAGAAATGAACGGGTTGCAATGTATAACCGGTTCCAATTTGGGTTATATTAAGTACAAGGGCGGAGCTTATGGAGGCAATCGTTCTATTCTCGTAAGTTGTAGAATTTTTTGATGATTAAGAAGAAAAGGCTATCTATAGAGAAACAGGCTTGGTATGGCCGGGAAAAAGTCTGATAATTAGACGGATTGACATTAACAAGCTAATATGTTTTAAATAATAACCTATTAACCATTTTTCTCAGACGGCGGCCTCAAAACCGAAAGGTCGGCCTATGTAAGAGGATTAAAAGACCCCATTTCCAGCAATGAGATGGGGTCTTTATTTTTGGCGGGAACTTTAATCCCGATTGGGTTTAATCCCCCGCTGCTTGCAGCGTAAACCCAATCTATTGAATCAATTTTGTAACGTCAGCGGTTCATGGAACCGTGAGAGTTACAAATAATGGCCTTTGGGCCGTTACATACCTCACAGCTTGCTGCGAGGTTGTTGATTTAAACAGAAACTGTTCAGGTAAAATTTGGGGATGTTGAACAACTGGACCGTGATCGCCCCAGCACGCTGCGGGCCGCTGGTCGACGTCGCATTCCCCTCCAAATGAATAAGCAATCAATAGTTGCATTATATGTCATTATGATAAATAATGAATACATATTGCAACATGAATATTTGGAGGCACAATTATGGCAACAGCAGTAAGAATATCGGATGAACTTATAGGCGAGGCCAGAAGATTCGGTCGGATTGACCACAGGTCTTTAGCCGGCCAAATTGAACATTGGGCACGACTGGGGAAATGCGCTGAAGAGAATCCTGACCTTCCGTACTCGCTCATAAAGGAAATCCTCATTGGGTTGGACGAATTAAATGAGAAAGAGAAGACAGAATACAAATTTGGGTAGTCTGCCATGAAGATCTACCAGTCCAGGTCCTTCGATAAGAAGGTGAAGAAGATGTCTACAACCGAAAAGGACGCCTTGGATCGAGAAGTGAAAAGGATAGCGGAGAATCCCTCCGTTGGGGAAGAAAAGAAAGGTGACCTGAGAGGCGTATTTGTTCATAAATTCAAACTCAAAACAACCCTATGCTTGCTTGCCTGTCGGAGGATCGGCGACGATCTGGAGTTGGTGATGATCGGGCCTCACGAGAACTATTACCGAGACCTGAAGCGATCACTTTGATGGGCCCGACCCCAATTAATAAGGACTGGACAGTATAAACAATGAATGAAAATAGGTTTTCTTATGAATGGATAGAGACCCTTCCGCGATTGAAAGAGGTTGCCGGGATGCTGGGTCAGGCCAAGATCATCGGGGTTGACCTTGAAGCGGACTCTTTGTATCACTACTTCGAAAAAGTATGCCTTATACAAATCGCCACGGAATCCGCTTCTTATGTCCTGGATCCTTTGGCGCTTAGGGATCTTTCCGTATTAAACCCAATTTTTTCCAATCCCGGTATCTGCAAGGTTTTTCATGGGACGGATTATGATATCCGTTCCCTTCACCGGGACTTTGGCTTCGAGGTTGAGAACCTCTTCGATACGCAGTTGGCCTGTAAATTTTTGGGTCTCCGGGAGACCAGTCTGGAAGCGGTGCTTCGGAGTCGGTTCCAGGTGGAACTGAATAAGAAAAATCAACGGGCCGATTGGTCCCGAAGACCCCTTTCCCCGGAAATGGTGGAATACGCGGCCATGGACGGCCGGTACCTGATTCCCCTGGCCCGTATACTGAAAAGGGAACTGGAAGAGAAGGGCCGGTTATCCTGGGTGGAGGAAGAATGCCTGTCCTTGACTAAAGTCCGCTTCACACCCCCTGCCGCCGGCCTGCTTTACCTCAAAGTGAAAGGAGGAGTTCTCCTCGGCCCCAGAAATCTTACGGTTCTGGAGGCTTTGCTGAAATGGCGAGAGGCCGAGGCCCAGAAGTCGAATCTTCCTCCTTTCAAGGTGATTCATAACGAATCCCTGCTGGATTTGGCTATGAAACAGCCTATGGGCCCGGAAGAATTGGAATCAGGGAAAGCCCTAAGCCGGAAACAAATCGACCGGTACGGGAGACAACTGCTACAGGAAATTCGCCGGGCCATGACTATTCCCAATGAAGATCTTTTGGTTTACCATCGACCCGTAAGGCCGGATTTGTCATCACTCGAACGTCAAAGGATCAAAGCCCTTAAAAAATGGCGGGATGGGCAGGCAAAAAATTTGGAGCTGGAGCCTGGAATCCTTATGAGTAACTCCCTGATCAATGATTTCGCTCTGAAAAATCCTCGTTCGATGAAAGAGATGGAAGAGATTCCAAACTTGAAAAGATGGCGGCGGGATCATTTCGGCCCGGAGATTCTGGCTGCGCTAGCCAGTGAAGTTTAGGCTCGCCCCTGAATAAGAATGGTGTTTCTTTTGCCATGGCCCAGCAAGCGTTCCTCGACACTGACCGTGTTATCGTGGAAGATGTTACCCATAGTACGGAAGAGGACCGATACTATTGCATCGGTCGTGTAGCCGAAGGGATTTTAACGGTTAACTTCACATACCGCGTCAGCATTATCCGCATCTAGGGGCAGGCTACTGGAGAAAAGGAAGGAAGATCTATGAAGACCAAAAAAAAATACACTGAAGAACCTATGGGAGCCCTGCGGATCGTAAAAGATTTTCTTCCCCCGCCGGAGAAGCTGGTGCTAAGGGAAGACCATGTGAAGGTAACCATATCTTTAAAAAAGTCCAGTATCGCCTTTTTCAAAGAGCAGGCCAAGAAACAAAAGACTTCATATCAGAAGATGATAAGAGAGGTGGTAGACTGGTACGCCTCGCACTATCGCAAGAGCGCATAACCCGTTACTCGACCGGACGTGAAACAATTCATCTTCTGTGATATTATAAGATATGGAGGTTTACTGAAATGAATAGAGAATTCAGCGTTGTTATCGAAAAAGATGAAGACGGCTACTTTGTTGCCTCAGTGCCTACGTTGCGAGGGTGTCACACACAGGCAAAATCACTTGATGTGTTAATGAAAAGGGTCAAGGAAGCAATTGAACTCTGCCTCGAAGTTGAACAGCCAGCAACCACCGAGTTTATTGGGGTTCAACGTGTGGCGGTTACAAATACAAAGGGATCAATTCTTTATAATTGACAAATTTATATTTTACTGATTTTTCCTGAAATGAGATGGCATGATGTTCAGGCCATTGGTCAATTGAAAGGGGATTAATTTGAAAATTTCGCTGATTGAACTCTATCATGTGAGCATACCGCTGGCGGCCACGTTCTGGCCGACCTGGATCCCGGGCTATCCCCAGACGCACAACCGCTTCACCCTGATCCGCCTTAAGACCGATAGCGGCCTGGAGGGATGGTCGGCCGGTGCGGCCATGGGTAAGGAACGCCAGGGTCTGGGCGATCTTCTGGGCGGCTATCTCATGGGGGCCGATCCCACCGATATCGAGCGGGTCCAAGATCTACTCAAGCAGGCGGGCTTTCTCGGCTGGCGCAACTTCTGGATCGAGCCGGCCTGCTGGGACATCACGGCCAAGGCCGCCGGAAAACCGGTCTACGAACTGCTCGGGGGCCGGGCCCGCCCGGTGGAGGTTTACGGCAGTACCGGCGAGATGCGCCCGCCGGCCCAGCGGGTCGAATCGCTTATGCAGATGCGCGCCCGCGGTTTTAAATGCGCCAAGCTGCGGGTCAAAGGTCGGACCCTGCAGGAGGACGTGGACAACATCACCGCTATCCGCCGGGGCATCGGTGATGACATGGTTCTTGGGGTGGACGCCAATCAGGGGTGGCTGGTTTCCATCGTGGACCGCGTACCGGCCTGGGACCTTAGGCGGGCCACGGAGTTTGCCGCTGCTTGTGCGGACAACGGGATCGAATGGCTGGAAGAGCCTCTGGACAGCCGCGATTACGACGGTAATGCGGCGCTCAAGAAGGTTTCATCGGTCAAGATTGCCGGGGCCGAACTCAATTACGGCTGGGATGAGTTCAAGATCATGTTTGAAAAGGACTGTTTCGATATCTACCAGCCCGATGCCACCTTCGCCGGGGGCATTGCCCAGGTGCAAAAAGTCATCGAGCGCTGCCGCGCCGTGGGGCGTCTTTACACCCCACACACCTGGACCAACGGCATCGGATTTTACATCAACTGGAACATGGTCCTGGCTGACCCGGAGAACCGGTTGCCCCTGGAATACCCCCTGGAGGAACCTTCCTGGATTCCCCGGTACCGCGAAGGGATCATCGCGCCGGTCCTGCCGGATGCCCAGGGGATGCTCCAACCTTTCACCCGGCCCGGACTGGGCTTTGAAATCGACCGGGGGCTACTCAAAAAATTCGGCCAACGCTTTTTTAAGCTCACCGAGACCCGGCTCAAGTTCAAAGTGATCCGGGAAAAGGGATTGAAGGAGGCCCTGGCCCTCAAAAAGCGCAAGGAGACGGGGCACTGATATAAAAAAGGAGAAACAGCCGCTTTGAAGACCATGACACGACGCCGTTTTATCAAATCGCTAAGTTCCCTGGGACTTCTGGTTTGCCTTCCCGGAACCGGACGGGCCAAGGCCGTTCCCGATCTTGCGCAGTTGAAGGCGGGATATGCCCAAAGACTGAAAAAGATTCTCTTCGCCGGAATGCTGCCCTATATCGATATCGAGAGTTCCTGCAATTCGACCAGGGTGGATATCGAGGAGATCGCTCAGGCCATGGAACGGCTTCAGATCGGTTTGATGGCCCTTTCAGCGGATATCGGCAAGGGGCAATTCCAAAAGGGGGTCCGTTTCGACGAGCTCTCCGAACGGCTGATCGCCGCGTATCCGGACCGCTTCATCCCCGTGGGCAACGGGGGTCAGCCTCCGCTCTTGACCGAGGCCCCGGAGGAATTTTTAGACGCCCAGGAAAAGGCCGCCCGGAACAAGCAGATCCTGCTGTTCGGGGAATATGAGTTTCGCCACTACCCATCGCCCAGGCAGGCCAGGCGCGGAGAAATGGACCGTGATGTGCGCATTCCCATCGATGGGCCGATTGGCCATCGGTTGTTTAAGCTGAGTGAACAGACCGGGCTTTCTTTCCAAATCCACTACGAAGTGGAGGATGAGCTGCTGCCGCCGCTGGAGAGGATGCTGGAGCAGTATCCTAAGGCCAAGGTGATCTGGTGCCACCTGGCCCAGATCCGTTATATGGAGCGGACCTCCCGCTATACACCGGTCTATGTCGACGGCCTGATTAAACGGTTCCCCAATCTCTATTTTGATACGGCCTTTGGTGATGTCTCCTCCATCTATCCCCTGAGCAACCAGCGGCACGCCCGGGTCTGGGGCGCCTTCGGCGGTCTCAAGACCGAATGGCGGGATCTCCTCGCTGCCCATCCGAGCCGCTTTTTATCCGCTTTGGACTTGGGCGGGGACCGGCTGGATAAGATCGTCGAATACGACCGGAACCACCGCCATTTCCTCAAGCAGCTCCCGGAAGCCACCCAGCATCAGGTGGCTTACGCAAATGCCTGGCGGTTGCTTTTCAACGAAGAATTCGCCTGACCTATTAAGCGTCTCATTATAGTATTGACCTAGCTAGACTGTCTTTTCCTTCGTCTGTATCTTCCGGACTGGTCCTTATAAGGAATTAATCCGCTGGGGACACTTTGTCCCCACCAATGTCCCCTTAAATCTCTTTTAGGGTTAATTTCCCCCAGCTTACTGCGTCAACCGTCACCCCGGCGAAAGCCGGGGTCCAGGGGAAAAATGGTTCCCGACTTTCGTCGGGACGACGCCTGGATTCCGGGTCAAGCCCGGAATGACACCGAAGAGAGGCACTTGATACCCCGTAGCTTGCTGCGGGGTAGTTCATTAATCAATCAAGACTTTAATGAAAAAAAATTGACTTCCTAAAGAAGATTGGGGTATGAATGGTCTCTATTCTTCATAAAACAATTTCTTCGTCTGAAAGGAGGGATCCTTTGTAAGCCCATAACCCAGACTCATTCGCAAATCCATTACTATTTTATTTTTATAAAATAAAGGAGGTAGCAATGAAGGCACGAAAACAATGGCTAGGTTTATTGGTGATTGGTTTTTTGTTCTTTCCCGCCCTTAGTCAGGCTGCGGTCCCGGGGGTGACCGATACCGAAGTAGTGATTGGTATGACAACCCCTTTATCCGGGCCGGCAGCCCTCTGGGGAACCACGGCCCTGGGGGCTAAAGCCTGGGCCGACTATGTGAATGATCAAGGGGGAGTGCATGGACGAAAAATTAAAGTGATCCTCAAAGACGATGCCTACAACCCGGCCCGGGCCATGGCCAATCTGACCGAGATGAAAGGCAAGGTCTTTGCGGTCAATGCCCTACTGGGGACGGCGGTCATTAATGCCACTAAAGACTTCTTCCCTGAAAATAAGATTCCCCTGGTTACAGCCTACGCCGATGTGCGCATCTGGGCCAAGTATCCTAAAGATAAACTCAAATATATTTTTATCAGTTATCCGGATTATGAAAATGAGGCCGAATTTCTGACCGGGTATGCCGTCGATAAGCTAGGGGCAAAAAAATTAGCCCTTTTTTACCAGAATGATGATTACGGCAAAATGGCCCTGGAGGGGGTCAACCAAACCCTGAAGAAATATACCGGCAAGGCCGGCCTGATTGCGGCCGTCCCCTATGAGGTGACCGAACGGGCTCTGGCCACCCATGCCCAGAAATTAAAAGAATCCGGTGCGGATACGGTTATCTTGTACCCGACCATGACCCATACCGCTTTGATCCTCAAAGAGATGGCCAAGATCGGCTATAAACCGAAGGCCCTAGTTACCTTTACGGTCGCCGATCCCATTATGTTTAATGTGGCCGGTCCGGACGTCTGGGAAGGGGTCTATGTCGCCGCTCCGGCCCAGATCAGCGTACCGGGGGAACCGGCTGCCGACCGGATTATGGAGATCCTGAAAAAGTATGACCCCAAACTGGCCGGCAAAGAATACCTCTCCATTTTTGGGGCGGCCTCAATGATGACCCTGGTGGAAGGCTTAAAAAATGCCGGGAGGAATTTAACACCGGAGAGCCTGATCAAGGGCATGGAAATGATTAAAAATTGGAAACCGGAAGGACTCGGTGCTCCGCTGACTTTTTCTCCTGACCGCCGCCATGGCGTCAACGGCTCCCGCATGATGAAAGCGGAAAAAGGAAAACACATTCCCATCACCGATTATGTGATTTATAAACCATTATTTTAAAGAAAGGTGCAAGGTCTAAGGTTCAGGGTTCAAGGAAAGAAATCTTTATTCTTTAAACTGAGAACCATGTGCCTTAGACCTTAGACCTCATACCTTGAACCTTTAAACCAGATTTTTCTATGCCCCTATTAGAAATTAAAAAACTCTCCATCCATTTCGGCGGTATTATGGCCCTGAACGGGATTTCCCTGCAGGTACCCCAGGAAAAAATCATTGCCGTCATCGGTCCGAACGGCTCGGGGAAAACCACATTTTTTAATTGCCTGACCGGGATCTATCGACCGGATCAGGGAGAGATCTTATTCAACGGAGAAAACATCCGCAAACTTTCACCGGATGCCATTGCCGAACGAGGGATTGCCCGGACCTTTCAAAACTTGCGTTTATTTATGAACATGAACGTCCTGGACAATCTTCTGGTGGGCCGTCATCTTCATTTTAAGAAAAATCCCTTTTCCCCTTTGCTCCGTATCCGCAAAGAGGAGCTTCGACACCGGGAAATTGTCGAAGAGATCATCGACTTTCTGGATCTTCAGGCCTATCGCAAAGCCCGGGTGGCTGATTGTCCCTATGGGGTCCAAAAACGTATTGAATTGGGCAGGGCCCTGGCTCTGGAACCGAAACTGCTTTTGCTGGATGAACCGATCTCCGGACTGACCTCGGAGGAAAAAGAAGAATCCGCTTATCGGATAACCGAGATTCGGGGGCGCTTCCAAATGACTATTCTTCTGGTGGAACACGACCTGCGGATTGCTTCCAGACTGGCCGATGGTATGGTGGCTTTTTATTATGGACAAAAGATTGCTGAAGGAACTCCTGAAGAGGTTCAAAGTAATCCTGAAGTTATTCGGGCCTATTTAGGGGATGATTGAGGTTCAAGGCAACCTTGAAGTGATTCCATAGTTTTTCAGGAAAATAACAAGAGATGTCTTTTTTAAAGATAGCCAACATCGAGACTCTTTATTTCGACCGCATTTATGCCCTGCACGGTCTTTCTTTGGAGGTGTCGGAGAAGGAGATCTTTGCCGTCCTCGGTCCCAACGGAGCGGGGAAGACCACTCTGCTCAAAACCATTGCCGGCCTGCTTAAGGATCAGCCCAAAAAAGGAATCATCGAATTCAACGGCCGCAAAATTCATCGTCTGTCCCCGGAACGGATTTCGGCCACGGGCATTGTCTATGTGCCCGAGGACCGCGGCCTCTTCCGGGAGTTGACCGTCAGGGAGAATCTGGATTTGGGGTGTTGGGGACGGAAAGACAAGGGGATTAAGGACGATCTGGATTTTATTTACGTTCTTTTCCCGATCCTCAAGGAACGGGCTAAACAGCAGGCCGAGACCCTCTCCGGAGGGGAACAGCAGATGCTGGCCATCGCCCGAGCCATGCTCCGCAGACCCAAACTGCTAATGCTCGATGAACCCTCTTTGGGGCTG
>Ga0233425_10001513_pt1 | contig 51717 bp, 53 predicted proteins | sample Watercolumn_Towu_2_FD_181712 | JGI IMG/M metagenome (GOLD analysis project Ga0233425, IMG submission 181712) | Freshwater microbial communities from Lake Towuti, South Sulawesi, Indonesia - Watercolumn_Towuti2014_140_MG | ecosystem: Environmental > Aquatic > Freshwater > Lake | place...
GTCACAGGCGAGCCGTCAGCCATTCCCGCACCACCTCTCTCGCGCCCTCGGGCTCGATCCGGTCGACCACCTCCATCAGGAAGGCCGCGGTCAGCAGGGCCCGCGCCTCGTCCGGCGGCAGGCCCCGCTGCTGCATGTAGAACAGGGCGCTCTCGTCCAGATTGCCGACCGTATTGCCGTGGGCGCACTGCACCTCGTCGGCGTAGATGATCAGCTCCGGCTTGGCGTCGACCTCGCCGCGCTCCGACAGGATCAGGGCGTGATGGCCCATCCGGGCGTCCGTGCCGTCGGCCCCGCGCTCGACGATGATCTTGCCCTGGAAGACGCCGCGCGCCGTGTCCTTCACCACCCCCTTGGTCAGCTGCGACGTCGTCCCGTCGCGGCCGAGGTGGTCGACCACGCTGGTCAGGTCCGCGTGCCGGCCGCCGGCGAGCACATAGGCGCCGTCCAGCCGCACGTCGGCGCCGTGGCCGGGGTGGGAGACCGCGGTCTCCAGCCGCTGCAGCTTCGCGCCCGCGGCCACGATGGTCTGGCGATAGCGCGCGCCGCGCCCCAGCCGCACGGCGGTCTGGGTGACGGAGATGGCGTCCTCCGGCTCGTCGGTCAGGACGATGCGCGTGACCTCGGCCTCCTCGGCCAGGTCCAGCTCCAGCCGGTTGTGCGCGACATAGGCCCCGCCCGCGCCCTCGTGGGTCTCCAGCAGCAGCAGCCGCGATCCCGCGCGCGCCGACAGGCGCGCGGCCACCGCGTGCCCCGTGCCCTCGGCCTTGGAAATCAGGCGCAGCCGCACCGTCTGCTCGCCGCACACCACCCGGGCGCCGGCGTCGATCGGGCGGCCGTTGACGAAGACCATGGCTTCGCCGCCCAGCGCCTCAAACGGCCCGCCGCCGGTCAGCGGGATCGGAGCCGACGGCGAGAGCGGCGGCGCCTCGCGAAGATATTTCCGCAGGTCGCTGTATTTCCACGCTTCCGTCCGACGCGACGGGAAGCTGGACGCGTCCTTCAGGTCGAGCAGCGGCAGGGCGCTCATGCGGCCGCCGGCAGGTATTTGTCGTACCCTTCCGCCTCCAGCTGGTGCGCCAGTTCCGGCCCGCCCGAGGCGACGATCCGCCCGGCCGCCAGCACGTGCACCCGGTCCGGTTTGATGTAGTCCAGCAGCCGCTGGTAATGGGTGATGACCAGCATCGACCGCTCCGGGCTGCGCAGGGCGTTCACCCCGTCGGCGACGATCCGCAGGGCGTCGATGTCCAGCCCCGAGTCGGTCTCGTCGAGGATCAGCAGCGACGGCTCCAGCAGGGCCATCTGCAGGATCTCCATCCGCTTCTTCTCGCCGCCGGAGAAGCCGACGTTGAGCGGCCGCTTCAGCATGTCGAAGTCCATCTTCAGCCGGGTCGCCGCCGCACGGACCAGCTTCAGGAAGTTCGGCGCCGAGACCTCCTCCTCGCCGCGCGCGCGCCTCTGGGCGTTCAGCGCCGTGCGCACGAAGGTCAGGGCGGGGACGCCAGGGATCTCGATCGGATACTGGAACGACAGGAAGACGCCCTTCGCCGCCCGCTCGGCCGGGTCCAGCGCCAGCAGGTCCTCGCCGTTCCAGCTGACGGCGCCCTCGGCGGCCTCATAGCCCGGCCGTCCCGACAGGGCGTAACCCAGCGTCGACTTCCCGGCCCCGTTCGGCCCCATGATGGCGTGCACCTCGCCCGCCGGCACGTCGAGCGTCAGGCCCTTGAGGATCGGCTTGTCGCCGACGGAGACGTGGAGGTTGTTGATCTTCAGCATTGTTTTTCTTCTTTGATTATCCGACCGAGCCTTCAAGGCTGATCGCCACCAGCTTCTGCGCCTCGACGGCGAACTCCATCGGCAGCTCCTGCAGCACGTCGCGGACGAAGCCGTTGACCAGCAGGGCCACCGCCTCCTCCTCCGACAGACCGCGCTGCTGGGCGTAGAACAGCTGATCCTCGCTCAGGCGCGTGGTGGTCGCCTCGTGCTCGAGGTGGGCCGAGCCGTTCCGGGCCTCGATGTACGGGATGGTGTGCGAGCCGCAGTCCTTGCCGATCAGCAGGCTGTCGCACTGGGTGAAGTTGCGCACGCCCGTCGCCTTGGGGTGCACCGACACCAGCCCGCGGTAGGTCGAGTCCGACTTCCCCGCGGACACCGCCTTGGCGATGATCCGGCTCCTCGAGTTCTTGCCGAGGTGCACCATCTTGGTGCCGGTGTCGGCCTGCTGGCGGCCGTTGGTGATGGCGATCGAATAGAATTCGCCCGAGCTCTCCTCGCCCTTGAGCAGGCAGGACGGGTATTTCCACGTCACCGCCGAGCCCGTCTCCACCTGGGTCCAGGACACCTTCGACCGGTCGCCGCGGCAGTCGGCCCGCTTGGTGACGAAGTTGTAGATGCCGCCCCGGCCCTCGGCGTCGCCGGGGTACCAGTTCTGCACCGTCGAGTACTTGATCTCGGCGTCGTCCAGCGCGACCAGCTCCACCACCGCCGCGTGCAGCTGGTTCTCGTCGCGCATGGGGGCGGTGCAGCCCTCCAGATAGGAGACGTAGCTGCCCTTGTCGGCGATGATCAGGGTCCGCTCGAACTGGCCGGTCTGGGACGCATTGATGCGGAAATAGGTCGACAGCTCCATCGGGCAGCGCACGCCCGGCGGCACATAGACGAACGACCCGTCCGAAAAGACCGCGCTGTTCAGGGCGGCGAAATAGTTGTCGCTGACCGGGACGACCGACCCCAGATACTGGCGCACCAGCTCAGGATATTCGCGCAACGCCTCGGAAATCGGCATGAAAATCACGCCAGCCCGAGCCAGCTCGGCCTTGAAGGTGGTGACCACCGAGACGCTGTCGAACACCGCGTCCACGGCCACCCGGGGCGCGCCCTGCACGCCCGCCAGCACCTCCTGCTCCTTCAGCGGAATGCCGAGCTTCTCGTAGACGGCCAGCAGCTCCGGATCGACCTCGTCGAGACTCTTCGGCCCCGCCTTCTTCTTCGGCGCCGCATAGTAGTGCAGGTCCTGGTAGTCGACCGGTTCGTAGCGGACCGAGGCCCAGGTCGGCTCCTCCATGGCCTGCCAGCGCTCGAAGGCGGCCAGCCGCCATTCCAGCATCCACTCGGGTTCGCCCTTCTTCTCGGAGATGAAGCGGACGATGTCGGCGTTCAGCCCCTTGGGCGCGAACTCCTGCTCGATGTCCGAGGTGAAGCCATGCTTGTAGCGCTCCAGCTCGGCGACGGCTTCGACGGTTTCCTTGACGGCGGCCATGGTTACGCAACTTCCTTCGCGCGCTCGCTGAGGCGCGCGCTGTGCTTTCGCCACGCCGCGACCCAGGCGTCGGCGAAGCGGATCCAGTCCTGTTCGGTGGTCGCCCAGCCGCCCGAGACGCGCACCGCCCCGGTGGCCAGCGGCTCCAGCCCCATGGCGAGCATCGTCTTCGACGGCTTCGTCTTGCCCGAGGAGCAGGCGCTGCCGGCCGAGATCATGATCCCGGCCAGATCGAGGGTGATCAGCTGCTGCGGGCTGTCCCAGCCCTCGACTGCCATGAACAGGGTGTTGGGCAGGCGCGGCGCGCGCTCGCCGACGATGGTGGCCCCGGCGGCCTTGACCTTGGCCTCGGCCGCGTCACGCCAGCCGGCGTGCGCCAGGGCGGCGGGCAGGTCCCGCGCGGCGCAGTCGGCGGCGACGCCGAAGCCGACGATGCCCGGCGTGTTCTCGGTGCCGGCGCGCAGGCCGCGCTCCTGCCCCGCCCCGTGGAGGATCTTCACCGCCTCGCGCCCCGCCTTCAGCACCAGGCAGCCGACGCCCTGAGGCCCGCCCAGCTTGTGCGCCGACAGGGTCAGGCTGTCGGCGTCCAGCGCGCGCATGTCGACCGGGATCTTGCCCGCCGACTGGATGGCGTCGACGTGCAGCCAGCCGCCCGCGGCGCGGATCCACTGCGCCGCCTCGGCGATCGGCTGGATCACGCCGCTCTCGTTGTTGGCGTGATGGATGGCGACCAGCGGCCGACCCGGCCGCCTCAGCGCGTCGGCCAGCCAGGCCAGATCGACCACGCCGTCGCCGTCCACCGGAAGCACCTCGACCGGCGCGCCGGAGACGGCGGCCGCCTCGGCGACGCAGGGATGTTCGGTCGCCGAGACGATCACCCGTTCGCAGCCGGCCGCCAGGGCGCTGGCCACCGCCTGGGCGTTGGACTCGGTGCCGCCGGACGAGAAGACGATCGCGGTCGGATCGGCGCCGACCAGATCGGCGACCTTCGCCCGCGCATTCTCCACCCGGGCCCGCGCCCGCCGGCCGGCCGCGTGCACGGCGTTGGGGTTGCCGCCGTCGGCCAGGGCCTCCGCCATGGCCTCGCGGACCTCCGGACGCACCAGGCCGGACGCATTGTAGTCGAGATAGACGCTCATGCCGCCGCTCCCATCGCCGGCGCGACGGTCGTCGACCGTCGGCGCGACCCGGTGCGCTTCAGCACCACGTCCTCCAGCGAGACCCCCGCGAGATAGGCGTGGATCTCGGCGCCGAGGTCTTCCCACAGGTCGTGGGTGATGCAGCGCTCGCCGCCCGGCATGCAGCCGCGCGGCGAACCGTGGGCGACGCAGCGGGTGGCGCGGATCGGTTCGTCGACCGCCAGCACGATCTCGGCGACCACGGTCTCGTCGGCCGCCTTGGCGAGGCGGTAGCCGCCGCCGGGGCCGCGCACGCTCTGCACCAGGCCGCTCTTCCGCAGCCGGGCGAACAGCTGCTCCAGATAGCTGAGGGAAATCTCCTGCCGCGCCGCGATCTCGGCCAGGGAGACGGCCCGGACGCCGCCGTCCGGCGCACGTCCGTTGCGCGCCAGATCGGCCATCGCCATCACGGCGTATCGTCCCTTCGTCGACAGTCGCATCGCGCACCTCAAAAACTGCGCGCCTTGCGGGGCTCCTGTGCTAGAACCCGCGCCTTCGCAAAGGCGTCGACGCGCACGGCGGACTTAGAAAGTCCTACCCCTGTGGTCAAGTATTGCGCAGGTGCGAAATGACAGTTGAACACGGGAAACTCGCCGCCCCATGCCTGAAGTCATCCTGCCCGGCGCCTCCGGCCGCATCGAAGGCCGCTATTCGCCGGGCAAGCGCCCCAACGCCCCGATCGCCCTGATCCTGCACCCGCACCCCAAGGCCGGCGGGCACATGAACAACCCGGTGGCGGTGACGCTGTACCAGCTGTTCGTCAAGCGGGGCTTCGCCACCCTGCGCTACAACAGCCGCGGGGTCGGCAAGTCCCAGGGAGAATTCGACTCCGGCGTCGGCGAGCTGGCCGACGCGGCCACCGCGCTGGACTGGCTGCAGGCCAACAACCCCGCCGCCTCCCAGACCTGGGTCGCCGGCTACTAGTTCGGGGCCTACATCGGCATGCAGCTGCTGATGCGCCGCCCCGAGACCGACGGCTTCATCTCGGTGTCCCCGCCGTCGAACATGTACGACTTCAGCTTCCTGGCCCCCTGCCCCGCCTCGGGCCTGTTCCTGCACGGCACGGCCGACACCATCGTGCCGCCGGTCGAGGTCGAACGGGTGGTCAACAAGCTGCGCACCCAGAAGGGCATCGTCATCGACTACGAGCTCGAGGAAGGCGCCAGCCACTTCTGGCAGGATCACCTCGATGCGGTCGAGCGCCGCGTCGGCGCCTATCTGGACAAGCGGCTGGCCGAAAACCCGGCCTGATCCGGGTCCACCGCCTCCACCCCCGTCCCGGTCACCCGCCACAGCGCTCCGGCGGCGATGTCGAACCAGTAGCCGTCCAGCGAAAGCCCGCCGGAGCGGACCTTCTCCTCGATCCACGGGAAGGTGCGCAGGTTGGCGAGCGACAGCCGCACCACCCGCTGCTCGAAGTGCGGCTGCAACTCGCGCTCGTCCACCTCGACCGGGACGGGCCAGAGCACCGGCTCGGCGATGCAGAGCCAGGGCTCGAGAAAGTCCTGGCCCTGCCGGCCGGCCCCTTCCATCAGGCCCCGCACGCCGTCGCAGCGGGAATGCCCGAGCACCACGATCCGCCGCACCTTGAGAATCCGCACCGCATATTCGAGGGCGGCGCTGGTGCCGTGCGACCGCTCGTCCGGCTCGTAGGGCGGCACGATGTTGGCCACGTTGCGCACCACGAGGATGTCGCCCGGTCCGGCTCCGAAAATGGCCTCCGGATCCACCCGGGCGTCGGCGCAGGCGATCACCATCGTCCGCGCCGAGGCGGGCCGTCGCGCCACCGTCCGGTAGCGTTCCGCCATGCGCGGCCAGACCTCGCGACGGAAGCGGGCGAACCCCTCCAGCAGGGGGTCGGGCGGCGGCCGCCGGGGCAGCATCAGGCCGCCCTCCCCGCGTCCGCCCGTGTCCGCCACAGCGACCAGAGCACGCCGGCGGCCAGGATCAGCGCCGTGATCGCCAGCGACCATTCCGGCGGGATCTTCCCGAGACCGGTCAGGTCCGCCACGAACACCTTGCCGCCGATGAACACCAGCAGCACCGCCAGCGCCTGCTTCAGATAGGCGAAGCGGTGGATCACCGCGGCCAGGGCGAAGTACAGCGCCCTCAGGCCGAGGATGGCGAAGATGTTCGAGGTGTAGACGATGTAGGGATCGGTGGTGATGGCGAAGATCGCCGGCACCGAGTCGACGGCGAAGATCACGTCGGCGATCTCGATCATCACAAGCGCGAGAAACATCGGCGTGGCCCACCACACCATCCGTCCCTGCGCATCCGGCTGGCGGACGAAGAACCTCTGGCCGTGCAGTTCGTCCGTGACCCGCAGGCGCCGGCGCATCCAGCGCACCATCGGATTGTCGCCGACGTCGCCGTGGCCCTCGCCGGCGAAGAACATCTTGATTCCGGTCAGCACCAGGAAGGCGGCGAAGACGTACAGCACCCAGCCGAACTGGCTGACGAGGGCGGCGCCGGCGCCGATCATCACCGCCCGGAGCACGATGACCCCGAGGATGCCCCAGAACAGCACCCGGTGCTGCAGGGCCCGCGGGATGGCGAAGTAGCCGAAGATCATGGCGATGACGAAGACATTGTCCATCGCCAGGCTCTTCTCGACCGCGAAGCCGGTCAGGTATTCGATCCCCGACTGCCGCCCGAGCTCCCACCAGACCCATCCCCCGAACACCAGGGCGATGGCGATGTACATGCCCGACAGCAGCAGGCTTTCACGCACCCCGATCTCGTGTTGATCGCGGTGCAGGACGCCGAGGTCGAGCGCCAGCAGGGCGCCGACCACGGTCATGAAGGCCAGCCACATCCAGGCCGGCTTGCCGAGCCACTCGGCGAGCAGGATTTCCATTGCAGATTTCCGGAGTGTCGGGTGGCGTCAGGCGCGGTGGGGGCTGGGCCCGGCGACGTCGACCTGACGCGCCTCAAGAGCGGCGATCCGGTCGCGGGCGGCGAGCTTCCGCTTCTTCAGCTCGGCGAGCCGGCCGGGATCCGGCCGCAGGCGCCGCTGCTCGAGATCGATCAGGTGTGAGAGCCGCCCATGGTCCCGGCGGGCGCGGTAAAGCTGGATGTGCAGCATCGTCGTCTCCTCTGAGGGGAGCGGCTCGATGCCTGACCGGGACGGGAAACGGCTGGGCCCTGTCACGCATCGAGCACGCTCGATGCGGACCGACATCACGACCACATGGTCGCCAGAGGGGCCCGGTCCGCAGAACCAGACTATGCGGCCGCCCGACGGGCGGCAACGCGACAAACTGTCAGCCGCGGCTCAGTAGAGCAGGAAGCGACGCCGCGCGTCCTCCCACGCCTGCTCGTCCGGCCGGGCGAGAGCGTCCAGATCCTCCGGAGCCGCCGCCCCGTCGTCCACCCAGTCGCGCAGCCCCGGCCCGCCGTTGATCACATCGATGGCGAGGCGGTCGAACACGTATTCGTACGGAAAGTCGCGCCACAGCGGGTAGTCCGGATGCAGCCGCCGGATCGCCTTGAAGGCCAGCGCCTGCAGCCGCCACGGCCGGAAGGCGGCGTGGTCGTAGGCCGGATCGTCGACGTGGATCTGCACCCCGGCGCACAGCTGGCCGACGTGCTTGTGGAAGGTCGGCTGGAACCACAGGTCGCGCAGCCGGCAGCCCTCCAGCCACTGCGGCGCCAAGGCCCGCATCTCCGCGATCACGGCCCGGGCGTCGATGTCGGGCGCCCCGAACAGCTCCAGCGGCCGCGTCGTGCCGCGCCCCTCCGACAGGGTCGTGCCTTCCAGCATCACCGTGCCGGCGTAGGCGCGGGCCATCGACAGGTTCGGCGCATTGGGGCTGGGGTTGATCCAGCTGCGCTCGCCCAGGGGCCAGCCGAAGCCCGGCCCCGCCTCCGGCGCCCAGCCCTGCATCTCGACGACGCGGTACTCCAGGTCGAGGTTGTTCTGATCGATGAACCAGCGCCCCATCTCGCCGAGGGTCATGCCGTGCCGCATCGGCATCGGCCCGGCGCCGACGAAGCTCTCGTACCCGGGGCGAAGCGTGAGCCCCTCCACCGGCCGCCCGGCCGGGTTGGGCCGGTCCAGCACCCACACCGCCTTGCCGTGCTTCGCCGCCGCCTCCAGCACGTACAGCAGGGTGGTCACGAAGGTGTAGATGCGGCAGCCGAGATCCTGCAGGTCCACCAGCAGGACGTCGAAGGTCTCCATCGCGGCGCCGGTCGGCCGCCGCACCTCGCCGTACAGGCTGAACACCGGGATGCCGAGCCGGGCGTCGGTCTCGTCCGGGCTCTCCATCATATTGTCCTGCAGGTCGCCGCGCATGCCGTGCTGCGGCCCGAAGGCGGCGCCCAGGGTGATGTCCGGATGCGCCGCCAGGGCGTCCAGCGAATGGGTCAGGTCGGCGGTGACCGAGGCCGGATGCCCCAGCAGCGCCGCGCGCCGCCCGCGCAGCGCCTTCGACAGCTCGGGGTCGGTCAACAGGCGGTCGATGCCGAACTTCATGAAGCCTCCGGCGCCGGCAGCTCCAGCGCGAACGAGTCGGGATGATGGAAGTCCGGCTTACCCGGAGCATGGGCCAGGGCCCAGTAGGAGATACGGCCGTCCAGATCCTCCACGACGGCGGACAACCCCATGCGCCATGGCAGGGCCTCGCAACCCAGCACGCGGTCCAGGTCGAAGGTGGCGGCGCAAACGAGGCTGCGATCGTCCATCGTCCGCTCCGGGTCGCGCATCTCCACGCCGGGGTGGGCGTACATGCCGTCCCGGTAGGCGGTGAACTCATACGCCTCCCAACGGCCCTCCGGCGACAGGTTGAGCTCGCAATACCCCCCGCCCTGCTTCGCGACGAAGGCCTCGAAACAGGTGGTCCGCCAGAGCTCGTCGGCGCGGGAGGGCCTGACTCTTTCCGGCACGCGGATGCGGGAGATGTCGCCGGAGACCCGGAAGCGAAGCGAGAGGCCCGGAATCCTCGGCCGCAGGACCTCGACCGCGATGGTCACGGGGGGGGCGGGCGTTTCGGGGTGCGGCGTCAGGGTGACCAGCATGCCCCACCGATAGCGCGGCCTTGACGGCGGTCAACGCCGACCGTACCCGGACGTCCATGTTCGCCCGCGCCACCTGCACCGGCCTCTACTACCGCCCCTCGCACTGAACGGGCGGCCGCGAACCCCTGCGCCGCACTCGCCGGCGCCGAACTCACCTGACGGCCGCCGGCTTCCCTGCTAACGGAGCCGCCATGAGCGACCAGCCCTTCAAGTCCGAGTTCCTCCGCACGCTCGAGGCGCGCGGCTACATCCACCAGATCACCCACCCGGCCGAGCTCGACGAGGCCGCCGCCGCGGGCGTGGTCACCGGCTACATCGGCTTCGACGCCACCGCCCCCTCGCTGCACGTCGGCAGCCTGATCCAGATCATGATGCTGCGCCGGCTGCAGCAGGCGGGGCACAAGCCGATCGTCCTGATGGGCGGCGGCACCACCAAGGTCGGCGACCCGACCGGCAAGGACGCCTCGCGGCCCCAGCTGACCGACGCGACCATCCAGGCCAACATCGCCTCGATCCGCACCGTGTTCGAGAAGTTCCTGACCTTCGGCGACGGCCCGACCGACGCCGTCATGGTCGACAACGACGACTGGCTGTCGACCTACGGCTACATCCAGTTCCTGCGCGACTACGGCACGCACTTCACCGTCAACCGGATGTTGGCCTTCGACTCGGTCAGGCTGCGGCTGGAACGCGAACAGCCGATGACCTTCCTCGAGTTCAACTACATGCTGATGCAGTCGGTGGACTTCCTCGAGCTGAACCGCCGCTTCGGCTGCACCCTGCAGATGGGCGGCTCGGACCAGTGGGGGAACATCACCTCCGGCGTCGATCTGGTCCGCCGCGTGGACCAGAAGGCGGCCTTCGGCCTGACCACCCCCCTGCTGACCACCGCCTCGGGCGGCAAGATGGGCAAGACGGCCCAGGGCGCGGTCTGGCTCAACGCCGACCAGCTGAGCCCGTACGACTACTGGCAGTTCTGGCGCAATGTGGACGACGCCGACGTCGGCCGCTTCCTGCGCCTGTTCACCGACCTGCCGCTGGACGAGGTCGCGCGGCTCGCGGCGCTCGAGGGCGCGGAGATCAATGAGGCCAAGAAGGCCCTCGCGGACGCCGCGACCACCCTGCTGCACGGCGTCGACGCCGCCGCCCACGCCCGCGGCGCCGCCGAGGCCGCCTTCGAGCAGGGGCGCCTGTCCGCCGACCTCCCCACCGTGGAGTTGCCGCGCGACGAGGTCGTCGGCGCCATGATCGCCGCCGTGGCGACGAAGGCAGGTCTCACCGCCTCCAACGGCGAGGCCCGCCGCCTGGCGCAGGGCGGCGGTCTGCGCCTGAACGACCAGGCCGTCGCCGACGGCGCCCGGCTGGTCGAGGCCTCCGACCTGACCGCCGACGGCGTGCTCAAGCTTGCCGCCGGCAAGAAGAAGATCGTCCTCGTACGGCCTGTGTGAGAGAGCTCATGACCGAGATCACCGAAGGCGTGAAGGCGCCGTCCTTCGACATGGAGACCGCCGGCGGCGGCCGCGTCTCGGCCGCGTCCCTCGCCGGCCGGCCCTACGTCCTCTACTTCTACCCGAAGGCCGACACGCCCGGCTGCACCACCGAAGGCCAGGACTTCTCGGCCCTCGTCGACGACTTCGCGGCGGCCGGGGCGACGGTGATCGGCGTCTCGCGCGATCCGGTGAAGAAACTCGACCGCTTCCGCGACAAGCACGCGCTGACGGTCGTCCTCGCCTCGGACGAGCCCGGCGACGTCACCGCGGCCTGGGGCGTGTGGGGCGAGAAGAAGCTGTACGGCCGCACCTACATGGGGGTCGAGCGGGCCACCTTCCTCGTCGACGGCGAGGGCGTGGTCCGCCGCGCCTGGCGCAAGGTCTCGGTCAAGGGCCACGCCGCGGAAGTGCTCGCTGCCCTGCGAACGCTCTGACCCCGGAGCGAATCTGATCTCGCGCACGCCGCGCGAGTCCTTCGCCAGATTCGCGCCTGCAACTGACAGGCGAAGTTTCGCGCCGAATACGGTCCGGATTCCCGCGAATGCCTGCCGAAATGGTTAACAGATCGTGAAGAGACTTGTCCCCGGGCGGCGCCGTGCCCCATAAAGCCGGCCGAACGTGGGGGCGTTGGGTTATGACCGAAGCGGAGAAGACGCAAAGACCTTCTCTGATCGGGCGGTGGTTTCCGGTCCGGTACGTGTACCTGCGCGACGGCGATGCGGTCCGCGCCTGGGCGCTGACGCCGGCCCGGCAGATGGCCGGCGCCGCGGCGGCCGTTCTGGTCGCCGGCTGGAGCCTGTTCGCCAGCGGCGGCTTCCTCTACGACCTCCTGCTCGAACGCCAGGCGGATCACGCCGTGACGCGCACCCGCGCCGAGGCGGAGCGCCTGAACGCCGACCTGCAGGCGCGCCTCGACAGCGCGGTGGCCCGCATGAGCGCCACCACCGGCTCGCTCGACGAGATGGCCGGCATGGTCGAGCGCCGGCACGCGGCCCTGACCCGGGTGATGACCCTGTTCCACGGCGTGGACGGCGCGGAGGCCGCGCTCGCCCCGGCTCCGCCGCTCGATCCGGCCCGCAGCACCCCGGTGCAGCGCATGGTCGCCGTGCGCATGGACCAGGAACGGCTGATCGCCCGCGCCGAGGACGTGGCCCGCACCCGCGCCGAGCGGCTGCGCCTGGCCTTCCGCCTCGCGGGCCTGAACCCCGCCGCCTATGCGCCGCGCGACGCCGCCCTCGGCGGCCCGCTGGTCGAGGCCCGCGACCCGCACGCCCTCGGCGTGGTGCTGGACGTGGACGAGGCCTTCGCCATGCGCATCCGCAACGCGGCCGACAACCTCAACGACATGCGCCGGCTCGCCGACGCGGCCGAGGGCCTGCCCTTCCGCCGTCCGACCCAGTCCCGCACCACCTCCGGCTTCGGGGTCCGATTCGACCCCTTCAACGGCCGCCCGGCCGTGCACCAGGGACAGGACTTCGCCGGACCGCTGAACACGCCGATCTACGCCACGGCCCCGGGCGTGGTCTCCTATGTGGGGACCCGTTCAGGCTATGGAAACGTGGTCGAGATAGACCACGGGCGTGGCTTCAAGACCCGTTTCGCCCACCTGAATTCCATGACCGTCCGCGCCGGCCAGCGCGTCGCCCTCGGGCAGCGCGTCGGCGGCATGGGCACGACCGGACGCTCCACCGGCGTCCACCTGCACTACGAAGTGTGGCTGGATGGCCGGCCGCAGAACCCCGCCCGCTTCATGAGAGCCGGAGACCAACTTGTTCAACAAGGCTAAATCCCCCGCCCCGCAGCCGCAGCCCCGCGCCGACAGCGGCTCCGCCATTCCGCCGCTGCCGGACCTGCCGATCCCCGGCGCGCCCGCCGCGGGCGCTGCTCCGGCTCGCGCCGCCGCGCCGGCCCCGGGCGGCGCGCCGGCCCAGCGCGGCCTGTCGACCCTGTCCTCGGACCTGCAGTTCGAGGGCAACATCTCCGGCGGGGGCGACCTGCAGATCGACGGCGCGATCAAGGGCGACGTCCGCGTCGGCCGGCTGATCGTCGGCGAGACCGGCGGCGTCGAGGGCAATGTGTCGGCCGACTACGTCGAGGTCCGCGGCCGCATCGTCGGCGGCGTCTCGGGGAAGCAGGTCAAGCTGATCGCCACCGCCTACGTCGACGGCGACATCACCGCGGAACAGCTCTCGATCGACATCGGGGCCTACTTCCAGGGCCGGGTGCTGCAGGGCCGGCGCGAGGCCCCGGCGGCCGCCCGTCCCGCCGCCCAGCCGTCGACCCCGGCGGCGAGCGCCACCCCGCCCCACGGCGACGATCGCCCCCACGTCATCGACATGAAGCCCGGGGCGGCCTGATCCACCCGGTCCTGAAGGACGAAGAAAGGCCCCGGACGCGATCCCGGGGCCTTTTTCATTCGGCTGTGGAGCCCCGCGTTTCGCCGACCCGCGCCGCCAGGGCCGCGCCCATGAAGGCGTCCAGGTCGCCGTCGAGCACGCCTTGGGTGTCCGAGGTCTCGACGTTGGTGCGCAGGTCCTTGACCATCTGGTACGGCTGCAGGACGTAGCTTCGGATCTGGTGGCCCCAGCCGATGTCGGTCTTGGCGTCAGCCAGGGCCTGGGCCGCGGCCTCGCGCTTCTGCAGCTCCAGCTCGTACAGCCTGGCGCGCAGCATCTTCCACGCCTGCTCGCGGTTCTGGTGCTGCGACCGTCCCGCCTGGCAGGCCACCACCGTATTGGTCGGCACGTGGGTCAGGCGCACGGCCGAGTCGGTCTTGTTGATGTGCTGCCCGCCCGCGCCCGAGGCCCGGTAGGTGTCGGTGCGCACGTCGGCCGGATTGATGTCGATCTCGATGGCGTCGTCCACCACCGGCGAGACCCCGATCGAGGCGAAGGAGGTGTGGCGCTTGGCCGCCGCGTCGTAGGGGCTGATGCGCACCAGCCGGTGCACGCCGGACTCGGACTTCAGCCAGCCGTAGGCGTTGGGGCCCTTGATCTGGATGGTGGCCGACTTGATGCCCGCCTGCTCGCCGGCCTCCTCGGCCTCGACCTCGACCTCGTAGCCGTGGGCGCGGGCCCAGCGGGTGTACATGCGCAGCAGCATGCCGGCCCAGTCGTTGGACTCGGTGCCGCCGGCGCCGGAGTTGACCTCCAGATAGGCGTCGTTGCCGTCGGCCTCGCCGGACAGCAGCGCCTCCAGCTCGGCCCGGGCCGCGCGGTCCTTGATCGCCTTGAGATCGGCGCGGGCGCTCTCCAGCGCCGCCTCGTCGCCCTCCTCGTCGGCCATCTCGGCCAGCATGATCCCGTCCTCGAGACCCTGCTCCATCTCGCGGACGGCGTTGACCTGCGCCTCCAGCCGCGAGCGGTCGCGGCTGACGGCCTGGGCCTCGTCGGGCCTGTCCCACAGCGTCGGGTCCTCGACCCGCGCGTTCAGCTCATCGAGCTTCCTGAGTGCGGCATCCCAGTCAAAGACGCCTCCTGAGCAGAGCGATGCTCTGCTCGATGTCGGCCTTCATGGCCTCGACATCCGGTCTCATCGCAGTCTCCGGCGATATCAAAGGGAGGCGCGGACATAGAGTGCGTCGCGCCGTGTGGGAAGGGGAAGAGAGGGATTAGGGATCAGGGATCAGGGACCGGGGACCGGGGCGGAAGCGGGCGAATGCGCTTCGCCGGGTTGGCGGCCGCCGGTGTTCTGCTTCCAATCCCTGGTCCCTGATCCCTGGTCCCTGCGCCCCCCTCTTCCTAGTAGAGCCCGCTCAGATCCTCCGCCGGCTCCTTCTTCGGCGGCGGAGGCGCGGCCGGCGGCGCGGGCGCGTCGGACGGGGCTTCGCCGGCCGCCGCCTCCTGCTCCCGACGGATCACGTCGTAATAGTTCTGCGGGCCGGTCGGGGCGGCGGGCTCCGGCGCCCGCTCCTCCTCGCGGCGCCGTTCGGTGCCGGGGCGGAAGGCTTCCTCGATGCCGTTGACGGTGCGGAACACGGCGTTGCGCGGCCGGACGAACGGCCGGGCCGGACGCTCGCGCAGTGCCACCTCCATGAAGTCGATGAAGATCGGCACCGCGGTGGCGGCCCCCGCCTCGCCGGAGCCCAGCGACCGGTTATCGTCGAAGCCGACGAAGACGCCGACCACGATGTCGGACGAGAAGCCCACGAACCAGGCCGAGCGGTACTCGTTGGTGGTGCCGGTCTTGCCGGCCACCCAGCGGCCGAGGCCGCGGGCGCGGACGGCGGTGCCGCGCTGGACCACGCCCTCCAGCATGGAGCTGATCTGATAGGCGGTGATCGGGTCGATGACCTGCTCGCCCCGCGGCTCCAGGCGCGGTGACTCCTGACCGGTGAACGGGCGGCCGCACTCGCGGCAGCGGCGGTCGTCGGCCCGGAAGATGGTCTCGCCGTCGCGGTCCTGGACCAGCTCGATCAGATAGGGATCGATGCGGCGCCCGCCGTTGATGAAGGCGGCGTAGGCGGCGGTCAGGTCGTAGGGCGTGGTTTCCCCCGCGCCCAGCGACACCGACAGGTTGGGCTGCAGGTTCTCGGAGACGCCCATCTTCTTCGACAGGTCGACGATGTTGCGCATGCCCACCGCCTGGGCGAGGCGCACGGTCATCACGTTCCGCGACAGCTCCAGCCCGCGGCGCAGCGTCTGCGGGCCGTAGTACTGCCGGCTGTAGTTCTCGGGGCTCCAGCGCGTTCCGTTGGGGCCGCCGGCGAAGCTGATCGGCGCATCCAGCACGATCGAGGCGGGGGTGTAGTCGCCCTCCAGCGCGGCGGCGTAGACGAACGGCTTGAAGGCCGAGCCCGGCTGCCGCCGCGCCTGGGTGGCGCGGTTGAAGCTGGACAGGGCGTAGGAGTAGCCGCCGACCATGGCGAGGACGCGCCCGGAGTACGGTTCGATCGCCACCAGGGCGCCGTTCACGCGCGGCACCTGCTTGAGGGCGAACTGTCCGTTGCGGGGCTCGACGAAGACGAGGTCGCCCCGGCGGAGCTGGCGGTTGGCGTTGGCCCAGGCCGCGTCCTCGGTCAGCAGGGCGCCGGTGCGGTCGCTGCGGGCGGTGCGAACCCGGACGGTGTTGCCGGAGACGCTCTCGACCGCCGCCGCCTCCCACGCCCGCCGCTCCGGCGGCGCGGTCCGCTTCAGCGCCTCCTCCTGCCAGCCCTCGGCGAAATCGGTCGTGCCCCACGGGCCGCGCCAGCCGTGGCGGCGGTCATAGTCCTCCAGGCCGCGCATCAGGGCGTTGCGCGCCGCCGACTGCAGTTCCGGGTCGAGGGTGGTGCGCAGGTAGTAGCCGCCGCGGTTGACCTCCTCGGCCCCGAACTGCTGGATCGCCCGCCGCCGCGCCTCCTCGACGAAGAAGTCGGCGTCGGCGTACTGGGCCCGGCGCGGCGCGTCCTGGGTGGTCAGCGGCCGCGCGCGGGCGGCGGCGTACTGGTCGGCGCTGAGGAAGTTGCTCTCGCGCATCTCGCGCAGCACCCAGTTGCGCCGCTCCAGCGCCCGCTGCGGGTGACGCTTCGGATGATAGTTGTTCGGCCCCTTGGGCAGGGCCGCGAGATAGGCCGCCTCGTCCGGCGTCAGCTGGTCCAGCGACTTGCCGAAGTAGTTGTAGGCCGCCGCCGCCACCCCGTAGGACCGGTAGCCGAGGAAGATCTCGTTCAGGTAGAGTTCGAGGATCTGCTGCTTGCTCAGCGTCGCCTCGAGCCGGTTGGCGAGGATCGCCTCCTTGACCTTGCGGTTGATGCTGGTCTCGCTGGTGAGCAGGACGTTCTTCGCCACCTGCTGGGTGATGGTCGATCCGCCCTCGAGCCGCCGCCCGGTGGCGGCGTTGAAGACGTTCTTGAACATGGCCCGGCCGAGGCCCGAGACGTCGACCCCGCCGTGGTTGAAGAAGTTGCGGTCCTCGGCGGCGAGGAAGGCCTGGATCACGGGCAGCGGAATCTGCTCGTAGGGCACATAGATGCGCCGCTCGTCGGAGAATTCGCCGATCAGGGTGCCGTCGCCGGCATAGACCCGCGTGGCGGTGGCCGGACGATAGTCCGCCAGCTCCGAGGCGTCCGGCAGGTCGTGGAACAGCCAGGCCGCATAGATGGTCACCACCAGCCCGGCCAGGGTGATGCCCCCCAGGAGGGCGACGCCGGCCAGCACGAACCAGCGTTCGGGGATTCTGGCCTGGATATCCTGAAGACGGAGCATGGTCGCCGGTTTAGCCCGCGTCGGGGACCTCCGCCAGAGCCGCCGCGGCCGGGTCGGCGCGACGCTCCAGCTCCTGTCGCGCGGCGGCCACGACGGCCGGGTCCATGTCGATCTGCGCGGCCATCCAGCGCAGGTAATCCGCGGGCGGCTCGGACCACGGCCGGCCCCGGTGCTTGCCGAACGGGATGCGGTCGACCCGCCGCGGTTCGCGGGTCCAGGCGATCATCTGTTCGACCGTCGCCTCGGCCAGCAGGTCGATGAGGATGTGGGCCGTCACCCAGGCGTCGGGTCCGGCGCGGTGGGCGGGATTGGCGAGCGCGGGGTCCAGCCGCAGGCCGCGCCAGTAGCGCAGCACCTGGTTGGAATGGCCCGGCGCCTGCGGCCAGACAGCCTTGGCGGAGCGCACCGTGCAGATCCACGGCAGGCCGCCGGTGGCGGTGTCGGCGATGAAGGCCCGCTCGAACCGGGCGTTGTGCGCCACCATCGCATCGGCCGGCTCGGCGAACATCTCCCTGAGGGCGTATTCGTCGCAGTGCGGGTCGGCGTCGCAGAAATGCTCCGGCGTCAGGTGGTGCACGGCCATGGCGTGGACCGAGATCTCGCCGCGGGGGCGGAACAGCCGGCTGACGGGCGGGAGAGCGCGCCAGCCGGCCGCATCGCGCACGACGTCGACGAAGCCGACCTCGATGATCTCCGAGGTCCGGTCCCCGCCGGTGGTTTCGAGGTCGACGACGCGCAGACGCATGGTCGTCAGATAGACGCTTCGCTTCGTCCGCGCACCGGGCGCCGGACGATCGGGATCAGGGCTGGCCGGCGCTGGCGTTCGCGGCGGCCAGCTGCAGGCCGTCCGACGGCGCGGCGAAATAGCGGTCGATCCCTTCCGCCACGGCCCGCATCAGCCGCCGCCGGGCCCGGGCGTCGCCCAGCAGGCGTTCGTCCTCGGGATTGGTGATGAAGCCCATCTCCAGCAGCACCGCCGGCACGTCCGGGGCCAGCAGCACCGCCAGGCCGGCGTCCCGGTGGCTGCGGCGCAGCAGCGGGTGGTCGGCGTCCTCCAGCTCGCCCAGCAGGGTCCGCGCCAGCTGGGCCGAGCGGTTCTGGGTGGCGCGCTGGGTCATGTCCAGCAGGATGCGGTCCACCGACGGGTCGCGGCCGGGGAGGTTCAGGCTGCGCTGCCAGTTCTCGCCGCGGGTGAACTCGCGCACGGCCCGGCCGGCGCCCTGCTCCGACAGGGTGTAGACGCTCGCGCCGCGCGTCGCCGGGTCCGCCCCTGCGTCCGCGTGCAGCGAGATGAACAGGTCGGCTCCCGCCTGACGGGCGATCGCCACCCGGCGGTTGAGGCCCACATAGACGTCGCTGTCGCGCGTCAGCCGCACCCGGTACCTGCCCGAGCGCTCCAGCTCCTGCTTGAGCGCACGCGCGGCGGCGAGGGTGAGATCGCTCTCGTTGCTGCTGGCCCCGCGGGCGCCGGGATCGCGTCCGCCGTGGCCGGCGTCGATGAACACCAGGGGCCGCTCCGCGCGCCGGGCCGGCGGGGCCGCCTCCGGACGCGCCGATCGGGCCGGCGCGCGGCCGGTGGCCTTCAGGTCGATCACATAGCGGTAGTGGTCCACCCCGTCGCCGGGCGCGAGCAGGAAGCGCCGCTCGATCTCGGCCGAGGTGGCGAGGTCCAGTTCGATCCGCGCCGCCGCGCCTGCGCCGGCGACCCGGTAGCCCCGCACCAGGCCGAGGCCGGCCCCGCTCAGGCGCTCCGGCGGGGTCACGCCGGCGAGGGCGAGGACGACCCGGCCGTCGGCGCCGGGCTGCAGCACCTCGCCGCGCGAGGTGCGGTCCATGTCCACCACCACGCGGGTGCGCTCGGCGTCGCCTCCGACGCGGACGCGCATCACCTCGCCCACAGCCCCGGACGCCAGCCCGCGGCCGGCGGCGAGGGCCGCCACGCAGAACACGACGACGGCCAGCGCCGCCAGGGCGCGGTCGCGGTTGCTCCAACGCAGGGCTCTGAGACGCGACAAACCGAACATCCGGCCGGCACCCACCTTTCGCTTTTCCGGCAGCATGCCCGAACGTCGTCGCCAACGGGTTAAGGCGAACGCGCCTTTCATTTCGCCGGCGGCGTGACTATGCTTGGTGCGCTCGCGAACCGATCGCGTCCTTCCTGCCCTGGCGGAACCGGACGCGCCCTCCTCGCGGCGCCGCTTTCACTGATCCGAGGATCGGCCGGCCCGACAGGGCGACGATTCGACGACCAGGGCCCCGAACCCCCGCGCTCACAGCGGAACGGCCGGCCCAGGACCGACTGAACCCGATGGGCGCAACCGCCAGCCTCAACCTCCGGTCTGACCCGACCGACATCGCCGCCGGCTTCGGCCGCGGCGTGCAGGCTGCGCGCCTCCGCGCCCCCCTTCCCCCCATTCGGCGAGCCGCCCCGCCCGTCAGCCGCGCGCTGACCGGCCGGGCCTGCGCGCGCCAGAGAGAGACCCTTCATGTCAAAGACCATGTTGATCGACGCCGCCCACGCGGAGGAAACCCGCGTTGCGATCGTCGAGGGCCGTCAGGTCGAGGAATACGACTTTGAATCCCGCGCGAAGCGCCAGCTTCGCGGCAACATCTATCTCGCCAAGGTCACCCGGGTAGAACCCAGCCTGCAGGCCGCCTTCGTCGAGTACGGCGGCAACCGCCACGGCTTCCTGGCCTTCAACGAGATCCACCCGGACTACTACCAGATCCCGGTCGCCGACCGCGAAGCCATCATGGCCGAGGCGTCCGCCGACGAGGATCACGACGACGACCTCGGCCGCGAGAGCGCCGACGACGAGCACGAGGGCGGCCTCGCCGACGAGGAGCGCCTGAAGCGCCGCCTGATGCGGCGCTACAAGATCCAGGACGTGATCAAGCGCCGGCAGATCCTGCTGGTCCAGGTCGTCAAGGACGAGCGCGGCGGCAAGGGCGCGGCCCTGACCACCTGGCTGTCGCTGGCCGGCCGCTACTGCGTGCTGATGCCCAACACCGGCAAGGGCGGCGGCATCTCCCGCAAGATCACCAACGCCGCCGACCGCAAGCGCCTCAAGGCCGCCGCCGCCGCGCTGGACGTGCCGCAGGGCATGGGCCTGATCATCCGCACCGCCGGCGCCAAGCGCACCAAGGCCGAGATCAAGCGCGACTACGAATACCTGCTGCGCCTGTGGGAGACGATCCGCGAGACGACGCTGCGGTCGAACGCCCCGGCCCTCATCTATGAGGAGGAGAACCTCGTCCGCCGCGCCGTGCGCGACATGTTCGACAAGGACTTCGACGGCATCCAGGTCGAGGGCGTCGAGGGCTTCAAGGAAGCGCGCGACTTCATGCGCGTGCTGATGCCGTCGCAGGCGAAGAAGATCCACCTCTACCAGGGCTCGCGGCCGCTGTTCGCCTCGAACGGCATCGAGGAGATGCTGGCCCAGATCCACCAGCCGACCGTGCCGCTGAAGTCGGGCGGCTACCTGGTCATCAACCAGACCGAGGCGCTGGTCGCCATCGACGTCAACTCGGGCCGCGCCACCAAGGAGCGCAACGTCGAGCAGACGGCGTTCAAGACCAACCTCGAGGCCGCGGTCGAGGCCGCCCGCCAGCTGCGCCTGCGCGACCTCGCCGGCCTGATCGTCATCGACTTCATCGACATGGAGGAGTCGAAGAACAACCGCGCGGTGGAGAAGGCGCTCAAGGACGCGCTGGCCAAGGACCGCGCCCGCATCCAGATGGGCAAGATCTCCAGCTTCGGCCTGATGGAGATCAGCCGTCAGCGCCGTCGCCTCGGCGTGATCGAGGGCGCCACCGAGATCTGCCCGCACTGCCAGGGCGCCGGCCGCATCCGTTCGGCCGAGAGCGCCGCGCTGATGACCCTGCGCGCGGTCGACATCGAGGCCGGCAAGAACGGCGCCGGCACCATCCACCTGCGCATCTGCACGGCGGTCGGCCTCTACATCCTCAACCACAAGCGCGACTACCTGCAGCGCCTGCTGACCCAGCGCGGCCTGAACGTCATCGTGCTGATCGACGACAGCCTCGGCCAGGGCGAGCACGCCATCGAGCGGACCGAGACCAACGAGGACTTCACCCCGCCCGAGGCCAGCGAGGCCTGGGTCGATCTCGAGGACGACTTCGACGACGGCGCCTGGGCTGAAGAGGAAGACGAGGACGAGGACGAGATCCTCGACGACGAGGAGGACGAGGACGAGTCCCCGACGGGCGAGGTCGGCGAAGAGTCGCGCGAGACCGGCGACGGCGGCCGTCGCCGTCGCCGCCGCCGCGGCGGCCGTCGCGACGAGGGCGAAACGGCCGAGGCGGCCCCGGTCGCCGCCGATGACGACGACGACAGCGACGGCGGACGCCGCCGGCGCCGCGGGCGCCGCGGCGGTCGACGGGTGCGCGAGGACGGCGATCGCGACGCCTTCTTCTGGGTGCGCGGACGGACCCCCTCGCTCGACGATCCCTACGTCTGGTTCGACCCCATCAACCCCGAGCGCCCGCAGGCTGAGGCTGACGCCGACGCCCGTCCCGCCCGCGAAGCCCGGGAGACTCGCGAGGATACGGTGCAGGCCGAGGAGACCGGCGGCGAGCGCTCCGGCCGTTCGCGCCGGCGCCGCGGCCGCGGCCGCGGCCGTGACCGCAACGGCGAGGGCGCCGGTTCCGCGCCCCTGACCGAAGCCGCGCCCGACGCGCCGGCGGCCGACGCCGCCGCGCCCGCCGGCGAAGCCCTCGCCGAAGACGCCGCGCCGCCGCTGGTCGAGGAGCCGCGCCGTCGCCGGGTCCGGCGCAAGGTGGCCGCCGAGGCCGCGCCTGAGGCGCCTGGCGCCTCTGACGAGGCGGTCGCTGTCGAGGAAGCCGCGCCGCCGGCGCCTGAGCCGGTGGAGACGCCGGCTCCGGCCGAGCCCGTCGCCGCCGAGACCGCGGTCGACGAACCGGCCGCCGCGCCTCCGGCCCCGGCCGCCGAACCGGACGTCGACGTGGCGGCGCTGATCGCCGAGGACCCCAACCAGATCGTCGCCCCGCCCGAGAAGCCGAAGCGGGGATGGTGGCGCCGCTGAAACGCCGCGATTAGATTGTGAGGATCACGACGGGCGGGGGCGTCCGAGGCTTGAGGAGTTCGCCATGTCCTGGCTGTCCCGAAACGCCGCCCGCCTGATCGGCGCCGTGACCGCGGCCGGGGTCGTTCTGGCCTCGGCCGGCGGCGCGGCGGCGCAGAGCGCCATCCGCGACACCGAGATCGAGGGCATCATCCACGAATGGTCGGACCCCGTGTTCTCGGCCATGGGGCTGGAGCCGTCCGAGATCGAGATCCTCCTGATCAATGACGAGCAGCTGAACGCCTTCGCCACCCGGGGCCGGATCATGGGGCTGAACACCGGCCTGATCCTGCGCACCGAGAGCCCGAACGAACTGCTCGGGGTCGTCGCGCACGAGGCCGGACACATCCGCAACCGCCACACCCTCCGCGACGGGGCCCAGCAGGCCGGCATGCAGCCGCTGCTGATGACCATGGCGCTGGGGGCCCTGGCGATCGCGGCGGGAGCCCCGGACGCGGGCGCCGTCCTGCTCGGCAACAGCCAGTACTTCGGCACCCTGAGCGCCCTGCGCTACATGACCCACCAGGAGGGCGAGGCCGACAACACCGGGGCCCGCGCCCTGGAGGCGGCCGGCGAGTCGGGCCGGGGCCTCGTCACCTTCTTCGAGAACTTCCGCGCCCAGGAGGTCTTCTCCGACGCCCGGCGCTATCCCTACTTCCGCAGCCACCCGCTGTCGTCGCAGCGGATCGAGAACCTGCGCCGCTTCGTCGCCGAACAGCCGAGCTATGCGAAGACCGACAGCCCGGAGCGGATGGCCCAGCACGCGCTGGTGCTGGCCAAGATCCACGCCTTCATGGACGCGCCGAACACCACCCTCAGGGCCTATCCGGAGAGCGACGTCTCCTACCCGGCCCGCTACGCCCGGGCGATCGCCTGGTACCGCGACGGCCAGACGGACCGCGCCCTCGCCGCCGTGGACGCCCTGCTGGCCGAACAACCCGACAACCCGTATCTGTGGGAGCTGCGCGGCCAGATCCTGTTCGAGGAAGGTCGCCCGGCGGAGGCCATCGGCGCCCACCAGAAGTCGGTCGACCTGATGCCCGATGCGCCGCTGCTGCGCATCAACCTGGCCCACGCCATGATCGAGACCCGGGAGCCGGCGCGGCTCGAGGCCGCGGTGGATCATCTGAAGCGGGCGACCGCGCTCGAGCGCGACAACACCATGGCCTGGCGGCTGCTCTCGCAGGCCTACGCCAGCCAGGGCAAGGAGGGCGAGGCGCGCCTGGCCTCGGCCGAGATGTACTTCGCCATGGGCGCCGAGGAGCAGGCCACCCAGTTCGCCCTGCGCGCCCGCGACATGCTGGAGCGCGGGACCGCCGACTACACCCGGGCGATGGATATCGTCTTCGCCTCCGGCGCCACCCAGGACGATGTCGACGCCCTCGACCGCCGCAACAGCCGCAACCGCCCCACGGTCGTTCCCGTCGGCGGCTGACCCCCAGGAGTTCCATGACCGAAGCGCCTGACCAGACGCCCGAGCCGCCGCGCGCGCGGCCCCTCTTCACCCCCGAGCGGGCCACGATCGCGGCCCTTGTGCTGTCCTCGGCGGCCCTGGTGCTGGCGGCGGTCCCGTGGCTGACCGGCGGCGGCGACTTCGATCAGAAGGTGCGGACCTACCTGCTGCAGAACCCCGAGATCCTGCAGGAGATGAGCACGGCGCTGCAGGCCAACCAGGACAACGCCCTCGCCGACGCCATCAACGAGCGCGCGGCGGCCAATCCCGGCCTGCTCGCGGTGGACGCCGACGATCCGGCCTTCGGTCCCGCCGACGCCAAGGTGACGGTGATCGAGTTCTTCGACTTCCGCTGCCCGGGCTGCAAGGCGACGGCCCCCGAGGTGCTGCGGCTGATGCAGGCCCACCCGGACGTGCGCTTCGTGTTCAAGGACTGGCCCATCCTCGACCGCGGGACCGAGATCACCTCCCACTACGCCGCCCGCGCGGCCCAGGCGGCCCATCGCCAGGGCAAATACCTGCCGGTGTTCCGCGACCTGATGGCCGAGCCGGCGCTGGATCCGGCCGCGGTCGATCGCATCCTCGCCGCCAACGGCGTCGCCCTGCCGCAGGCGGAGGCGGCGATGGAGAGCGTCGGCGTGGCCCGGCACCTGACGGAGATCCAGGCGGCCGCCCAGACGCTCGGCCTGGTCGGCACCCCGACCTTCTTCGTCAACGGACGGGCCAGCGCCAGCATCCAGCCGGCGGACATCGACCGGGCCATCCGCGAGGCCAAGGCCCGCGGCTGACCCGCGTCAGCCGCAGTCGACGCTCTCGATGATCCCGGTGGTCTCGTTGAACCGCACGTTCAGCCGGTCGGGTCGATAGTCCCGCGTCGTCGGGCAGGTCGTGCAGACGATGCGGACGTTGGCGTCGCGGGGGAAGGTCACCGCCCCGACGTGCGAGCCGATCAACGAGCGCGCGCCGTCCGCGTCGCAGCGCTGCGGCTCTGTCGGGGCCGCTGCGGGCGTCGGCGCGCAGGCGGCGAGGGTCAGACCTGCCGCGGCGGCGGTGGCGAGGATCAGCCGCATTTGACCTCCCGGATCACGCCGGTGCGCTCGTCGAACAGGATGTTCAGGCGCCGGGGGTTGTAGTCCATGGTCACCGGGCAGGTGGTGCAGGTCACCCGCCAGGTCTCCCCCGCGGGCGCGGCCGGAAGGGTGGAGCGGTTCTGCCCCACCAGATGCCGGTAGCGATCGGCCCCGCACTGGGTGGGCGCGTCCGGACCCGGCGTCGGACCGGGGTCGGGCGCCGCGGGGGCGCAGCCGGCGACAAGGCCCAGCGCGGCCAGGCTGATCATGGCGGTTTTCATGGCGTCGCTCCCTGGATTCAGCCGCAGCGGACCTGTTCGACCACGTCGGTGTCGGCGTTGAAGAAGATGTTCAGCCGGTGCGGGACGAAGTCCTCGGTCACCGGACAGGTGGTGCAGGTCACGCGCCGGTTCACTACGTCGACCGGAACGGGGATCTCGGACTTCGGTTTCCCGACCAGCCACTGCAATTCCCCGGCCCGGCAGAGATCGACGGTCGGATCCCGCGGCACCCGGCTGCCGACCGGCGGCACGACCACATTGGCCCGCTCGACCGTGCGCGGCGCGGAGGCGTCCGACGCCGGACTGGCGCAGGCCGCCAGCGCGGCGAGGCCGATCAGGCCGCCTTTTCCCAGCGCCCCTCGGGCGACTGCCGCCAGTAGGCGAGGTCGGCGCCGGCCTGCTTCAGCGCCTTCCAGCGTTCCCGGGCGCCGGTCAGCGACGCCTCGTCCCGGCCGTCGAAGATGATGAAGCATCTCTCGTATCCCTTCGTATCGCCAAGCTGTGCGCCGTCCACGATGAACAGCGCCTGAGCGCCGTTCAGGTTCTCCCCCGTCTCGCTCAGCAGGATCGGCTGCCGTTCCGGGAACGGCTCCGTGGCCCGCCCGTGCGCCAGGAAGGCGTCGTCCCGCCAGGTCCACAGACGCTCGTCCAGCTCCTCGAGCAGCCGCGCATCGTCGGCCCGCACCAGCCCGCGCCAGCCCCGCTCGCGGCACTTCTCCAGCAGGCCCGGCAGCACCTCGTTCAGCGTCGAGCGCTCCAGGTGATAGAACCAGATCTCGGGGTGGGCCTCTGGCATCGCCTCGCCTGCGGTTGCATCAGATTCGGAAGGATGACGGAGGTCCGGAAGCTAGGCGAACGTGGCGTTCATTCCAACGGGAGGGACGCAGATGTCCATTCGCCTTCGAGTCGCCGCCGCCCTGCTCGCCGGCCTCGGAACCGCCGCCGCCGCGCCTGCCCTGGCGCAGGACCCGGGCGCCGCGCCGAGCTACGGCGCGATCAACCTGTCGGCGGGCTTCGAACCCGATCCGCGGGTGATCAGCCTGAGCGCCGGAGGCGACATCGCCGCCAGCCGCATCTCCGCCGGCTGCGCCGGCTTCATCACCAACGCCCCCGACGTCCGGGTGAACTACGAGGCGGGCGGGCTGCCGCTGATCCTGTCCGTCGACTCCGCCGTCGACACCACGCTCGTCGTCAACGCGCCGGACGGGAGCTGGCGCTGCGACGACGACGGGGGCGTGAACGGATCCAACCCGGCGCTGCGCTTCAACGCGCCGTCCAGCGGGCAGTACGACGTCTGGATCGGGACCTACCAGTCCGGCGCCGCGCGGCCGGCCCGCCTGCACGTCTCCGAGGTGAGCAGCCGCTAGGTTCAGCCCTGCGGCGCCGTCGGCCGGATCACCGCCGTGCCGCCGGCCGGAGCCGGGGCCGGGGTCGGAGCCGGGGCCTGGATCACCACCGGCGTCTCGGCCCGGGCCTCGGCGGCGCGGGCCTCGGCGACGGCGCGGTCGGCCTCGGCCTGCGAACGGGCGGCGTCGGCCCGGGCCATGTCGATGCCGGCCTGCGCTCCGGCGACCTGCCCCGCGATCCGGGCCTGGTCGGCCTGGGCCTGGGCCGCCGCCGCCTGCGCCTGCGCCTCGAGCAGGGCCGCGTCCGCCTCCGGCTCGCCGCCGCGCGCGAACAGGATCCACAGCACCGCCAGCCCCACGAGGCCGCCGAGAATGCCGGCGATCCACCAGCCGGTGTTGGACTCCCGCACCACCACCGTCTCGACGGTTTCGGTCACGGCCGGCCCGGCGATGATGGTCTCGTGGATCGCGGGCCCGCCGGGAGCCGGGCGTCGCGGATCGAGGTCGGGATCGGTGTAGGTCACGGGCGGTCCTCCTGTGGAACGACCGCAACGGCTCCGCTGGCGCCCCGTTCCGCCGTTAACCCTTCCGCCGCAGCACCAGGGCGCTCCAGGCGTCGCGGTGGATCCGCCGCTCCAGCACGAAGCCGCGCGACAGGTAGGCCGCCGTCACGCGCCGTTCCTGGGTGCGCAGCAGGCCGGACAGGATGGCCACGCCCTCCAGCTTCAGCGCCTCCTTGATGTCCTGGGCCAGCGCCACCAGCGGCGGGGCGAGGATGTTGGCGAAGACCAGGTCGTACGGCCCCTCCCCGCGCACCTTGCGGTCGTTCAGGCCGGAGGCGTGGACGAAGCGCGCCTTCGCCTGGTTGAGGGCGGCGTTCTCATTGGCGATGCGCACCGAGGGGGCGTCGATATCCGTCCCGATGGCCACCCGCGACCCGGTTCGCGCCGCGGCGATGGCCAGCACCCCGGTGCCGCAGCCGACGTCCAGCACGCGCTCGAACCGCTCGCGCTTGAGCAGTTCGTCGAAGGCCAGCAGGCAGCCCACCGTGGTCCCGTGGTGCCCGGTGCCGAAGGCGGCTCCGGCGTCGATCTTGAGATTCACCCGGTTGGGGGGCACCCGCCCCTGGTCGTGGGCGCCGTAGACGAAGAACCGCCCGGCCTCGACCGGCGGCAGGCCCGACAGCGACATCGCCAGCCAGTCGGCGTCCGCCAGCTTCTCGACCGAGACCGCCAGGCCTTCGTGCTGCTTCAGCCTCGCCTCGATCCCGGCCGCCTCCGCCTCGGTGGTCGGGAAGGCGTCGATGCGCCAGATTCCGCGGTCCTCGTCTTCCTCGAGGATCGAATAGGTGGCCCCCTCCAGCAGGGGATCGGCGTCGAGGCCGGCGGCGGCGGCCTCGGCGACGGCGCGCGCGCCGCGGGCGATAATCTGGACTGCGGACTCTGACATTTCTCAAACGCCGTTATGATGCCGAATCGAGGCACGCGCTGGCGTGCGCTGTGTCGCCAGCGATCGCAACAACCGAGGGGTCGGGGAGTCCATGGCCAAAGCACCATCCACGTCGAGTACCGCGTCCGGGACGAAGGCGGCGTCCGCCGCTTCCAAGCCGAAAGCGGCGACGAAGTCGAGCGCCGCGTCGCGCAAGACCGCCGCTGCGGCGCCTGTGAACGCGCCGGCGGCGAAGACCGCGGCGGCCAAGGCCCCGGCGAAGACGACCGCGCCGAAGGCGCCCGCGAAGGCGAAGACCACGGTGGCCGCGCCCGCCAAGGCGCCCGCGAAGGCGGCCGCCCCGAAGGCCGCTGCGCCGAAGGCTGCGGCGCCGAAGGCGGCGAAGAGCGCGCCGGCGAAGACCGCCGCCCCGAAGGCTCCGGCGGCCGCCAGGGCCGCCGCGAAGCCGGCCGCTGCGAAGACCGCTGCGCCGAAGGCGGCCGCTGCCAAGGCTGCCGCTCCGAAGGCGGCCGCCCCGAAGCCCGCGGCCGCAGCCACGGCCCCGAAGCCTGCCGCCGCGGCCCCGGCGCCGAAGCCCGCCGCGCCCGCCGCCAGCCCCGCGCCGACGATGACCGCCGCCGCCGCCGCGGCGCCCAGGTCGACGGAGAGCAAGCCGGCCGAGCCGAAGGGCTTCCTGACGAAGGTCCTCGACGCGATCTTCGGCAAGCGCTGATCGCCTGCGGAAACGACGAAGCGCCGGAGGATCGCTCCTCCGGCGCTTTTTCGTGCCTGACCGGCGGGACCTATTCCGGCAGGTCTTCCGCCAGAATGGCCATCTCGAACATGAAGCTGCCGGCCTCGTCCTCGTCCTCGAAGACCACGCCGATGAACTCGTCCCCGACATAGACCTCGGCCGAGTCGGCCGGCTTGCCGCGCGGCTTCACGATGATGCCGCCCGTGTTGAAGGTGCGCTTCAGGTGCGTCTCGACGCGCTTCATGTCGGCGGCGTTCATGGGCTTTCCTCGGGTCTCGTGTTGGGCGCGGACCCTAGAGAAACGATCCGCCGGGGGAAAGGCTCAGATGACGAAGTCGTAGACGATGTCGGCCAGGGTATGGTCCATCGTCCGGGCCGGCGCCTCGCCCGTCGGGCAGTTGACCAGCCGCGCCGGCACGCCCGCCACCGTGCAGCCCGCCGGCACCGGCTTCAGCACCACCGAGCCCGAGGCCACCTTGGCGTAGTCGCCGACGGTGATGTTGCCCAGCACCTTGGCCCCCGCCCCCAGCAGCACGCCGCGCCCGATCTTCGGGTGCCGGTCGCCGCGCTCGGCGCCGGTGCCGCCCAGCGTCACGGCGTGCAGCATCGACACCTCGTCCCCGACAACCGCCGTCTCGCCGATCACGATGCCGGTGCCGTGGTCGAGGAACAGGCCCGAGCCCAGGCGGGCGGCGGGATGGATGTCGATCTGGAACAGCTCCGACATCCGGCTCTGCAGGTGGAAGGCCAGGGTGTCGCGCCCCTGCGTCCACAGCCAGTGCGCCACCCGGTGCCCCTGCAGCGCCTGGAAGCCCTTGAAGTAGAGGAAGGGCTGCAGCAGCGAGCGGATCGCCGGATCGCGCTCGGCCACCGCCTGCAGGTCCGCCTCGGCCGCCGCGACGATGCCCGGATCGACCTCGTGGGCGTCGCGACAGACCTCGCGCACCGACATCGCCCCCAGCTCCGCGTCGCCCAGCTTGCGGGCGATCTGGAAGCTCAGCGCCGCCGACAGGTCGCCATGCGACAGGATCACCGCGTTCATCTGCGAGGCGAGGTGCGGCTCATGGCGCGCCGCCGCCTCGGCCGCCTCGCGCAACTGCGACCACACGTCGGTGCGGGCGGCGACGACTTCCAGCTTCGGCATCGGCGGCTCCATCAGGCGGCGATCATACGCTGGCCAGCAGGGCCTTCGCCAGTTCGGGCGGAAGCTCGCCCTCGCGCGCCATATGGTAGGCCCTGAGCGCCGTCGCCAGCGTGAACATGTCCCGGATCGCCCCGCGCCCGATCTCGCGCAGCAGGTCGCCGAACGGGACGCGGGCGACGCGGATCACCTCGGTCGGGTCCAGCTCCCCCGTCGCCGGCGACAGGTCCCACGCCAGCCAGGCGATGGCCCGCTCGTCGGTGATCGAATTGGACATCTCCGCCTTGTAGGCCTCCCGCCACACCGCCGCCTTCAGCCCCGCCTCCTCGGCCAGTTCGCGCTGGATCCCCGCGAAGGGGTCCTCGTCGAACGGCGCCCCGCCCTCGGGCATCTCCCACGACCAGTTCATCAGGGCGAAGCGCTGCTGACCCACCAGGGTGACCGTGCCGTCCGCGTGCAGCGGCAGCACCCCGACCGAGATGTTCTTCGGCCGCATCACCACATAGTCGGACCCGTGCCCCGTCGGCGCCACCGCGTGCTGGCGGGTCAGCCGCATCCACGGATTCTCGAACAGCAGCTCGACCTCGCCCTCGCCGCGCCACGGCGGCGGGCGGTCGCTTCCGTCGTCCCAGGCCGGGGTCGGGCGGTCGGCGTCGAAGGCGGTGCGCGAGTCGGTCATCCGCCGGGTATGGCGCAGCGGCGGCCGCGGCACTAGCTAGGCGGCATGACCGACGCCGACCTGGGCGCTTCCCTGCCCCTCCCCGTCCCCTCGCCCGAGCTGGAACGCCGGCTGGCCACCCGGCGCTCGGCTCCGGCCCAGGCGCTCGCCGCCCCCGGTCCCTCCCCGGCCGAGGTCGAGCGCATCCTCGCCCTCGGCGCCCGCACCCCCGACCACGGCAAGCTGTTCCCGTGGCGCTTCATGGTCATGGGGCCGGAGAGCCGGGCCGCCCTCGCCACGCGGCTGGAGCCCCTCGCCGCCCGCCAGCCCGACCCCGGCAAGGCCGCTAAGGTGCTCAGCAAGCTGACCTGCCCGCCGCTGACCATCCTCGTCGTCTCGGCCCCGGTCCCCAGCCTGAAGGTGCCCGAGTGGGAGCAGCGGCTGTCCGCCGGCGCCGTGTGCATGAACCTCGAGCACGCGGCCAATGCGCTCGGCTATTCGGCCAGCTGGATCACCGACTGGTACAGCTACGACCCCGAGGCCATGGCCCTGCTGGGCCTGTCAGCGAACGAGCAGGTCGCCGGCTTCATCCACATCGGCACCCTGTCCGAGCCGCCGCTGGAGCGCCCCCGGCCGGACCTCGCCAGCCGCACGACCTACCAGATCTGAGCCAGCGCCGCCTCGACCGACAGCCCGGTCGCCACGACCAGCGCCAGCGTCACCGCCACCAGGGCGGCGACCAGCAGGCCTTCGGTGCGGTCGCGGAACGGACGCATGGGTCCAGCATGGGCGGATTCGCCTTGACGGACGATTACGCCGGCGCGCCCGCGAGGTAGCGGCGGTGCAGCAGCGGCTTGCCCAGCCAGTAGCAGAGCTCGGCCGGGCGTTCGACGTCCCACACCGCCAGGTCGGCCGCCTTGCCGGCCTCGATCGTCCCGACCTCGTCCGCCAGTCCCAGCGCCTTCGCCGCCACCCGCGTCGCCCCCGCCAGCGCCTCGCCGGGCGTCAGCCGGAACTGCACGCAGGCCAGGTTCAGCGCCGCCGTCATCGAGGCCACCGGCGAGGTGCCCGGGTTGCAGTCGGTCGCCACCGCCATCTCCACCCCGTGCCGCCGCAGCAGATCGACCGGCGGGGCCTTCGTCTCGCGCAGCATCAGGAAGGCCCCGGGCAGCAGCACCGCGACCACCCCCGCCGCCGCCATCGCCTTCACGCCCGCCTCGGTCGTGTGTTCCACATGGTCGGCGGACAGCGCTTCGTATCTCGCCGCCAGCGCCGCCCCGCCGCCGTCCGACAGCTGGTCCGCGTGCAGCTTGACCGGCAGGCCCAGCGCCCGCGCCCGCTCGAACAGCCGCCCGACCTCCCCGACCGAAAAGGCGATCGGCTCGCAATAGGCGTCGACGGCGTCGACCAGGCCCCCGGCGTGTGCCGCCGGGAGTATTTCATCCACAGCCTTGTCCACATAGGCGGCGCGGTCCGCCCGGTGCTCCGGCGGCACGGCGTGCAGGCCGAGGTAGCTGGTCCGCACCCGCACCCCGGCCTCGCGCCCGATCCGCCGCGCCACGCGCAGCATCTTCAGCTCGCTGTCGCGGTCCAGGCCGTAGCCCGACTTGATCTCCACCGTGGTCACGCCCGTGGCCTTCAGCCCCGCCAGCCGCGTCAGGGCGCTGGCGTACAGTTCGTCTTCCGACGCCGCCCGCGTCGCCGTCATGGTCGAGACGATGCCGCCGCCGGCCCGGGCGATCGCCTCGTAGGAGACGCCGTTCAGCCGCTGCTCGAACTCGCCCGAGCGGTCGCCGCCGAACACCAGGTGGGTGTGGCAGTCCACCAGCCCCGGCGTCACCCATCGCCCCTCGAGCCGGTGGGTTTCCACAGCCTTGTGCACAGGCAGGTCGGCGCGCAGCCCGGCCCAGACGATGCGGCCGCCCTCGATCAGGACGGCCCCGTCCTCGACCGCCCCGAACGGCGCGCCGCCGGGAGTCATGGTGGCGAGGCGGCAATCGGTGAGGAGCAGGTCGCTCATCGCGCCTCGAACCCGGCCAGCAGTTCGCAGAACCACCGCCCCGCCGTCAGCGAGCCGAGATCCCCCACCTCCAGCGACGGATCGTACTCGGTCAGGTCGACGGCCCGGACCTTCGGATGGGCGCCGATGACGCGGGTCGCGTCGAAGAAGTCATGGACGGAAACCCCGCCGGGCCGCGCCCCCGGCGAGGCCGGCCACTGGCTGCGGTCGATGACGTCGATGTCGAAGTCGACGTAGATCGCGTCGCAGAGGACCGAGAGGCGGGCGAGCTCTTCGGCCGCGACGGCGGCGAGCCCGCGTTCGCGGCAGTCGCGGGCGGTGCGGACGGAGATGCCCGCCGCCCTGGCCTTGTCGTGGGCCCGCCGGGTGTTGGCGAAGGGGGCGAGGCCGATCTGGCTGATGCGGCGGCCGTCCAGGCCGTCCTCCAGCAGCGCCCGCACCGGATTGCCGTTGGTCAGGCCATGGTCCGTGTCGCGCAGGTCGAAATGCGCGTCCAGCGTCAGCAGGCCGACGCGGTCGAGGCCGAGGGCGTGGACGCCCGGGCGGGTGATCGCGTTGTTGCCCCCGATAAGTACAGTCAGGGCGCGGGACGCCTGAGCCTGCACCGCCTCGCGGACCGGCGCGAACGCCTCCGCCGGCGCCAGGGCCTTCACGAAGACATCGCCGGCGTCGTGCACCCGCGTCGCCAGCTCCCGCCCGTTCTCCACGTCGTACGTCGAGAACCGCGGCAGCACGGCGCGCAGCGCCTTCGGCCCCAGGTCGCAGCGCCCCGGCGTCAGCGACCGCTCGTTGACGCCCGCGCCGACGAGGGCGACCGACGCATCGGGGTGGTCGCCAACGAGGTCCGCGACGGAGCGCCAGCCGAGGGCTTCTGAGTCTGTCATGCCTCCTCTTACCCCTCTCCCAGGGGGAGAGGGAGGGGCCCGGCGGCGAAGCCGACGGGAGGGAGTGGGGATTCAGCACCAGCCCGCTGCCCTCCGACGCCCACTCCCTCCCACGCACGATCGCGCTTGCGCGCTCTCGCGCGCGGGCCCCTCCCTCTCCCGCCGGGAGAGGGGTAAGGAGGGCCATGTCGACTCAACAGACCCCGAACGCCCGCGTCATCCGCGCCCCGCGCGGTCCGGAGATGAGCGCCAAGACCTGGGCCGCCGAGGCGGCGCTGCGCATGCTGATGAACAACCTCGATCCCGAGGTGGCCGAGCGCCCGGAGGACCTGGTGGTCTACGGCGGCATCGGCAAGGCCGCCCGCGACTGGGCCAGCTTCGACCGCATCGTCGCCGAACTGCGCGCCCTCGAGCCCGACCAGACCCTGCTGGTCCAGTCCGGCAAGCCCGTCGGCGTGTTCCGCACCCATGCGGACGCGCCGCGGGTGCTGATCGCCAACTCCAACCTCGTCCCGAAGTGGGCGACCTGGGAGCATTTCCACGAACTCGATCGCAAGGGTCTGATGATGTACGGCCAGATGACGGCCGGCTCGTGGATCTACATCGGCACCCAGGGGATCGTTCAGGGCACCTACGAGACCTTCGCCGAGGCCGGGCGCCAGCACTACGGCGGCGACTGGTCGGGTCGGTGGATTCTCACCGCCGGCCTCGGCGGCATGGGCGGGGCCCAGCCGCTGGCGGCGACCATGGCCGGCGCCTCCTGCCTCGCGGTGGAGTGCCAGCGCAGCCGCATCGAGATGCGGCTGAAGACCCGCTACCTCGACGTCATGGCCGAGACGCTGGATGAGGCGCTGGAGCTGCTGAAGCAGTCGCTGGAGGCCAGGAAGCCGGTATCCATCGGCCTGCTGGGCAACGCCGCCGAAGTCCTCCCGGAACTGGTGAAGCGCGGCGTGCGGCCGGATCTGGTCACCGACCAGACCTCGGCCCACGACCCGGTCAACGGCTATCTGCCGATCGGCTGGACCGTCGCCGAGTGGGAGACGAAGCGCCAGACCGACCCCGCCGCCGTCGAGGCCGCCGCCCGCGCCTCCATGGCCGTGCACGTGCGTGCGATGCTGGATATCCATGCCGCCGGCGTGCCCACCGTCGACTACGGCAACAACATCCGCCAGGTCGCCTTCGACGCCGGCGTCGCGGACGCCTTCGCCTTCCCCGGCTTCGTCCCCGCATACATCCGCCCGCTGTTCTGCCGCGGGATCGGCCCGTTCCGCTGGGCCTCCCTGACCGGGGATCCCGAGGACATCCGCAAGACCGACGCGGCGATGAAGCGACTGTTCCCGGCTGACGCCGGCCTGCACCGCTGGCTGGACATGGCCGGCGAGCGCATCGCCTTCCAGGGCCTGCCGGCCCGCATCTGCTGGATCGGCCTCGGCGACCGCCACCGCGCCGGCCTGATGTTCAACGAGATGGTGGCCTCCGGCGAGCTGAGCGGGCCGATCGTCATCGGCCGCGACCACCTCGACTCCGGATCGGTGGCCAGCCCCAACCGCGAGACGGAGTCAATGATTGACGGCTCGGACGCCGTGTCCGACTGGCCGCTGCTCAACGCCCTGCTCAACACCGCCTCGGGCGCCAGCTGGGTGTCGCTTCACCACGGCGGCGGGGTCGGCATGGGCTACAGCCAGCACTCGGGCGTGGTCATCGTCGCCGACGGCACGCCGGAGGCGGCGAAGCGGCTGGAGCGCGTCCTCTGGAACGACCCGGCCACCGGCGTCATGCGCCACGCCGACGCCGGCTACGACATCGCCCGCGACGCGGCGCGGGAGCATGGCCTGAACCTGCCTTCGCTGACCCAGGGGTGAGACCTGCCATGACCCACCTCGCCATCGGCTCCGCCCCCCTCCCCCTCGCCCGGCTGCGCGCCGTGCTCGACGGCCCGGTCACGATCAGCCTGACCGACGCCGCCTGGGCCGCTGTCGACAAGGGCGCGGCGACCATCGCCGCCATCGTCGCCGAGGGCCGCACCGTCTATGGCGTCAACACCGGCTTCGGCCTGCTGGCCAACACCAGCATCGCGCCGGAGGACCTTGAGACCCTTCAGAAGAACCTCGTGCTCAGCCACGCCTGCGGGGTGGGCCCGCTGCTGGAGGACGCGATCGTCCGCCTACTGATGGTCCTGAAGATCGCCAGCCTGTCGAAGGGCGCCTCGGGCGTCCGGCGGGAGACGCTGCAGACCCTCGTCGAGCTGGTCAACGCCGACATTCTTCCCTGCATACCGTCCAAGGGCTCGGTCGGGGCCTCGGGCGACCTCGCGCCGCTGGCGCACATGAGCTGCGTGCTCATCGGGGTCGGCGAGGCCCGCGCGAACGGCGAGACCCTGTCCGCCGAGGCGGCGCTGGCCCGCATCGGCCGCCGGCCGCTGACCCTCGGCCCCAAGGAGGGGCTGGCCCTGCTCAACGGCACCCAGTGCTCCACCGCCCTGGCCCTGGCCGGCCTGTTCGCGGCCGAGGCCTGCTTCGCCGCCGCGGTCGCCGCCGGGGCCCTGTCGGTCGACGCGCTCAAGGGCTCCGACGCCCCCTTCGACCCGCGCATCCACGCCCTGCGCGGCCAGCCGGGCCAGATCGACGTCGCCGCCCGCCTGCGCGGCCTGATGGCCGGCTCCGCCATCCGCGACAGCCATCGCCACGACTGCGCCAAGGTGCAGGACCCCTACTCCCTGCGCTGCCAGCCCCAGGTCATGGGCGCCACGCTGGACGTGCTGCGCAACGCCGCGGCCATGCTGGAGCGCGAGGCCAACGCCGTCACCGACAATCCGCTGGTCTTCATCGACGACGGCGACGTCATCTCCGGCGGCAACTTCCACGCCGAACCGGTTGCTTATGCAGCCGACCAGATCGCCATGGCCCTGTGCGAGATCGGCAACATCTCCGAGCGGCGCACCTCCATCCTCGTCGACCCCAAGATGAGCGAGCTCCCCGCCTTCCTGGTGAAGGAGAGCGGCCTCAACTCCGGCTTCATGATCGCCCAGGTCACGGCCGCCGCCCTCGTGGCCGAGAACCGCATGGTCGCCCACCCGTGCGTGGTCGACACCGTGCCCACCTCCGCCAACCAGGAGGACCACGTCTCCATGGCCACCCACGGAGCGCGCCGCCTGCTGGACATGGCCGAGAACACCGCGACGGTGGTCGGCATCGAACTCCTGGCCGCGGCCCAGGGCCTCGAATTCCATCGCCCGCTGAAGTCCTCCCCCGACCTCGAGCGGGTGTGGTCGATCGTGCGCGAGGCGGCCGCGCCCTACGCCTCGGACCACTACTTCGCCCCGGACATCGAGCGGGCCACCGCCGGCGTGCGGGCCGGCCGCTACCGGCCGTTCGCGGGCGATCTTCTCCCGTCGGCCTGACGCACGACCGGATCTGACGCCCCGGGCCGGGAGACTGCCCGGGCGTCGCGTTTCGCCGGGTCGTCAGGGAAAATGTGCACGATGTGCACCCGAATTTCTTCAGGGTGCGCTTTCGGCCCCGCCCGCCACGGGGGCCTGCAGCGGCGCCCGGGCCAGCGCCGTCAGATTGGCCGAGCCGGTGCAGAAGCACACGGTCCGCAGCTGCCGGATCACGGTCTGGAAGTGGCCGACCACCGCCTCGGTCGACTCCGTCGCCGCCGCCAGCACCCCGGCCGCCTGTCCGACGATGTCCGCGCCCAGCCGGATCGCCCGCGCCGCGTCGACGCCGTCGCGCACGCCCCCCGAGCCGATGATCAGCGTCCGCGGACAGGCCGCCCGCGCCTCGGCGATGGCCCGCGCCGTCGGGATCCCCCAGGCGGCGAAGGCGGCGGCGTGGACCTTGTCGGCCTCCGCCCCCGCGCGGGCGCCCTCGACGCTGGCCCAGTTCGACCCGCCGGCGCCGGCCACGTCGATCGCCGCCACCCCCATCTCCGCCAGCCGCCGCGCGGTGGCCGCCGACAGGCCGGCCCCGGTCTCCTTGACCACCACCGGCGCGTCGAGGGTGCGCACCAGCGCCTCCAGCGCCGCGCCGACGCCCCACCAGTCGCGGTCGCCCTCGGGCTGGCAGGCCTCCTGCAGCGGATTGAGGTGCACCACCAGGGCGTCGGCGGCGATCATGTCCATGATCCGCCGGGCCTCGTCCACGCCGAAGCCGCGCGTCAGCTGGGCGGCGCCGATGTTGGCGAGGATCGGGGTGTCCGGGGCCTTGAGCCGCATGGTCATGTCGAGGCCGGGGGTCGGGCCGTCCGCGGCGAGCGCCGACCGCTGCGAGCCGACGGCCAAAGCGATGCCGAGGTGCTGGGCCGCCTCCGCGAGGCGGGCGTTGATGGCGGCGGCCCGGGCCGGGCCGCCGGTCATGGCGCTGATCAGCAGGGGCGCCTTCAGCCGCCGGCCGAGGAAGTCCGCGCCGAGGTCGATCTTGCCGTAGTCGAGGTCAGGCAGGGCCTCGTGGACGAAGCGGACCGCGTCGAAGCCGCTGTCCAGCCGGTGCCGCGCCCCGCCGGCGAGGATCACGTCCAGGTGCTGGTCCTTGCGAGCGGCGGGGTCGGCCATCGGGGGGCTCCGGGCGCGCGCGGGCGCTGTCGCGTCCTCAACGCCGGACGGGGCTCAGGGCTGCTTCTCGACAATCAGGGCGTAGGCGCCGGTCTGCCCCTGCTGGTAGGTGCCGGCCCGGATCTCGTACTCCCCGTCCGAGGGCGCGGTCCACTCGAGCCTGGCGTGGGTGTCGGACAGGCTGTCGTCGTCGCTGCCCAGCACCTCGAAGGCGCCTTCCTCGCCCGGACGGCCGACGGTGACGAAGCTGTCGACCTCGTTCGAGACCATCATGACCACCAGCTTCTCGTCCGCTTTCAGCGAGACCCGGTAGGCGTCGTAGAAGCTGTTGTCCTGGGCGGTGGCGTCCGTCTCCGTCAGCGTCCCGCGAGCGGTCGCACCGACCAGGATGCTGCCGGCCTCCGGCTGCGGGCCCCGGTCGATCAGCTCCAGCGAGTACAGCCCCTCGCCGTCCGATCCGAGCGGCGAGGCGCGCAGCACGTAGTCGCCGTCCTCGGGCAGGGTGAAGTTGAGGCGGGAGTCGGTGCCCTCCTGCAGGCCGTCGTCGTCGGACGCCAGCGCCGAGAAGGCGTCGCCGGCGCGGCCAATCTGCAGGAAGGTGTCGAAGTCGCCCGAGCGCATGATGGCCTGGATGCGCTGTCCCTCGCGCCCGGACACGACGTAGCCGTCGAAGCCGCGATCCTCGTCGTCGCGGGAGTCGGCCTCGCCGATCTCGCCCTCCAGCGTGGTCCCGAACGCCAGCGGCTCCGGGGCCCGCTCCGGCTCCATCTCGGACAGCGACAGGCTGTAGGCGCCCGTGGCCGTCGTGAAGGCCCGCGCCTCGATCACATAGGGGCCGTCCGCCGGGAGGGTGAAGATCAGCCGCGAATCCGTGCCCTCGGGTCCGCCGTCGTCGTCCGTCGCCAGGCTCGTCCCGGCGGCGTCGAACAGTTCGAGGAAGGTGTCGAACTCGGTCGAGGTCATGTCGATGCGGATGCGCTGCCCCTCGCGGCCCTCGAATCCCCAGGCGTCCGCCGGGACGCCGTTGGCGTTCTTGCCGTCATCCTCGCTCAGGGCGCCCTCGACGGTCGCGCCGATGGCGATCGGCTCGGCCGGAAGGGGCTCGGGCCCCGGCTCCAGCGTCAGGGTGTAGCCGCCCTCCGCCCCCGGCCCCAGCCCGGCGGCGCGGATGATGTAGGTCCCGTCCTCGGGGGCGACGAACACCAGCCAGGCGTTGAGGCCGGAGTCGGGCCCGTCGTCGTTCATGGCGAGCTCGACGAAGGCGTCGCCCTCCATCCGGCCGACCCTGACGAGGGGATCGAAGCTCTCGCTGTCCAGCGCGATGGCGAAGCGCTCGCCCTCGCGAGCGCGGAAGGTCCAGGCGTCGTAGGGACTGCCGGCATCGTCCTCCGGATCACGGGCGCCGAGCTCGCCCTGGACGGGCCGCCCGAGGCGGATGGCGGACGGGCGCGGCGCGCGGCGCGCCGGCGGCCGCTCGGTCAGGGTCAGGCTGTAGGCGCCCTCCCCGCCCTCGCCGAGGGTCCGGGCCCGCAGGATGTAGATCCCCGCCTCCGCCGTCGTGAACCGCAGCCGCGAGTCGGTGCCTTCGCCCAGGCCGTCGTCGTCGAACGCCAGCGGCTCCTCGCCGCCCCCGGGTCCGATCACCTCCAGCGCGGCGTCGAACGCCGCCGAACGCATCACCGCCTCCAGCCGCTGGCCCGCCCGCGCCTGGAAGGTCCAGGCGTCGTAGCGGTAGAGGCCGTCCTCCGCCTGCGCGTCGGCGTCGTCGATCTCGCCCTCCACGCTGGCGCCGACCGTCAGGCCCTGCGGCTCCTGCGCCCGCACGGCGCCGCCGGCGGCCGACAGCGCCAGGAAGCTGACGGCGGCGAGAATCATCTGACGGCGCATGCGGGGTCCCCTCAATTCGCCGTCGATCATAGACGCCGAACCCGCCTCTCTGTAAATCGCGCGGACCGCACGATTCCTGACGACCGGAGCCGAACCCATGACGGCCGAACCTGCGCGCGCGACCCTTATCGACGGCAAGGCCTTCGCGGCCGGCCTGGTCGACCGGGTGTCCGCCGCCGCCCGCCGGCTGGAGACCTCCACCGGGGTCAAGCCCGGTCTGGCGGTGATCATCGTCGGCGAGGATCCCGCCAGCCGGATCTACGTCCGCAACAAGGGCGAGACCACCGAGCGGGCCGGCATGCGGTCGGACACCCACCGGCTGCCGGAGGAGACCACCCGGGAGGCGCTGCTCGGGCTGATCGGCCGGCTCAACGCCGATCCGCAGATCCACGGCATCCTCGTCCAGCTGCCCCTGCCCGCCCACATCGACAGCGCCGAGGTGTTGGCGGCGATCGATCCCGACAAGGACGTGGACGGCTTCCACGTGGTCAACGCCGGCCGCCTGGCGGTCGGGCTGCCGGGCATGGTGCCCTGCACGCCGCTGGGCTGCCTGATGCTGCTGCGCCACGAACTCGGCGACCTGTCGGGGCTGAACGCCGTCGTCGTCGGCCGGTCGAACATCGTCGGCAAGCCGATGGCCCAGCTGCTGCTGGCGGAAAGCTGCACGGTCACCATCGCCCACTCCCGCACCCGCGACCTGCCCGCCCTGTGCCGCAGCGCGGACATCCTGGTCGCCGCCGTCGGCCGGCCCGAGATGGTGCGCGGCGACTGGATCCGGCCGGGCGCCACGGTCATCGACGTCGGCATCAACCGGGTCCCGTCGCGCGATCCCGCGAAGGCCGCCGAAGGCAGGACGCGGGTGGTCGGCGACGTGGCCTTCGACGAGGCGGTCGAGGTGGCCGGCCGCATCACCCCGGTGCCCGGCGGCGTCGGGCCGATGACCATCGCCTGCCTGCTGGCCAACACCTACGTCGCCGCCTGCCGCAGCGCGGGCGTCGAACCGGAACCGCTGGACGCTTGAACCGGGCCGCGTCCGGGCCAATAGTCCCGCCACGGCCCTCAGGAGACGCCCCATGATCCGCCTCTCGCCCCGCGCCGCGGTCCTCGCCGCGGTCCTGGTGACGACCCCCGCCCTCGCCGGTTGCGGGATCAACGCCATCCCCACCAAGGAGGAGGCGGCCAAGGCCCGCTGGGCCGATGTGCAGAGCCAGTACCAGCGCCGCGCCGATCTGGTGCCGAACCTCGTCGCGACGGTGCAGGGGGCGGCGATCCAGGAACGGACCACGCTCACCCAGGTGGTCGAGGCGCGCGCCCGCGCCACCAGCGTGCAGGTGACGCCGGAGACGCTGAGCGATCCGCAGGCCTTCCAGCGCTACCAGGCCGCCCAGGGCGAGCTGTCGCAGGCGCTGTCGCGGCTGCTGATGGTGGTCGAGAACTACCCGCAGCTGCAGTCGAACCAGAACTTCCTCGCCCTGCAGTCGCAGCTGGAGGGGACCGAGAACCGGATCGCCGTGGCGCGGCGCGACTACAACGAGGCCGTGCGCGACTACAACACCAGCCTGCGCACCTTCCCGACCGTGATTTGGGCCAACACCATCCATGGCGGCTCCGAGCCGATGCAGCTGTTCACGGCCACCGAGGCCGCCCAGAGCGCCCCGGGCGTGAACTTCGACGCTCTCAACCCCGCCGCGGCGGGCGGAGGCGCGGCGCCCTCGGCGGCCCCCGGCGCGACCCCGCCCGCAAACGCGCCGACGCAGTGATCCCCGCCCCTGCAGGACGCCTGACGGGCAGGATCGGCGCCTTCGCGGCGATGCTGGCCGTCGTCCTGCTGGCGATGGCCGGAGCCGCGGCGGCGCAGTCGGATCCGCGCTTCCCGCCGCTGACGGGTCGGGTGGTCGACGAAGCGCGGCTGCTGTCCCCGGCCAAGGAGGCGGAGCTCTCCGCCCGGCTCGAGCGGCTCGAGCAGGACACCACCGACCAGCTGGTCGTGGTCACGGTTCCGGACCTGCAGGGCTACGCCATCGAGGACTACGGCTACCGGCTGGGCCGGGCCTGGGGCATCGGCCAGGCGGGCGAGGACAACGGGGTCCTGCTGATCGTGGCACCGACCGAGCGGAAGGTGCGCATAGAGGTCGGCTACGGCCTCGAGCCGGTGCTGACCGACGCCCTGTCGGCGATGATCATCCACGAGCAGATCCTGCCGGCGTTCCGCGACGGCTATTTCGAGCGCGGCATCGAGCAGGGCGTGTCCGCCATCGAGGCCCAGCTGCGGCTCGATCCGGCCGAGGCCCAGGCGCGCGCCGCGGCGGCCGAACGGCCGGAGGCGGGCGCGCCGATCGGCCCCATCGTCTTCGTCGCCGCGGTCTTCCTGTTCATGGCGCTGGCCCTGATGGGCGGGCTCGCCGGTCGCGGCCGGCGGCGCCGGGCGGACGGCTTGGCGCCGGTGCTCATCTGGGCGGCCTCGGAGGCGCTGCGAAACAGCGGCCGCGGCGGCCGCTCCTCCTGGGGCGGCGGCGGGTTCGGCGGCGGCTTCGGGGGCGGCGGCGGCAGTTTCGGCGGCGGAGGCGCGTCCGGCGGATGGTGAACCGACAGTCCGAGACCGAAGCCCGCATCGCGGCCGCCATCGCCGAGGCCGAGGCCCGCACCTCGGGCGAGATCTTCTGCGTGCTCGCCGGCAGCGTCTCCTCCTACCGCGACGTCTCCCTGACCTGGGCGGCCGCGGCGGCGCTGATCCTGCCCCTGCTCCTGATCCCGCTCGGCTTCCAGCCCTCCTGGGTGCCGGGTTTCAGCGAAGGCTGGGAGGCGGGTCACCTGGCGGCGCAGGACGCGACCCTCGGCCACGCCCTCGCGGCCTACGCCCTGATCCAGGCCGGCGTCTTCGCTCTGACCTTCCTGCTCGTCTCGATTCCCGCGGTTCGTCGGCGACTGACGCCGCGCCGCATCCGCACCGCCCGGGTCCGCCGGGCCGCGGTGCAGCAGTTCCTCGCCCATGGCGTCCACGTCACCGAGGCGCGGACCGGCGTCCTGCTGTTCGCCTGCCTCGCCGATCACCAGGTCGAGGTCGTCGCCGACAGCGGCATCCACGCCCGGGTCGACCAGACGGTCTGGGCCGACGCCGCCGAAGCGCTGGCGCGCGGGCTGAAGGCGGGCGACGCGGCAGCGGGATTCGAGGCCGCGATCGGCCTTGCCGGCGCCGTACTCGCCGAGCACTTTCCGCCGGCCGGGCGGGACCGCAACGAACTGCACGACCGCCTGGTCGTTATCTGACCGCAAGCGCCGCCATTCGCGCGGCGACCACGGCCTGTCCGCCCTGCCGCCCGGAAGTTCATGCCCCGTCTGATGACCTACAACGTGCACCGATGCGAAGGCGTCGACCGTCGCGTCGATGTGAGCCGCATCGCGGCGGTGATCGCCGAGCACGAGCCCGACATCGTCTGCCTGCAGGAACTCGACGTCGGCCGCGCCCGCACCGGCTACGTCGACCAGGCCTGTTCGATCGCCGAGCAGTTGTCGATGAGCTACCACTTCCACCCGGCCATGCGGGTCGAGGCGGAGCTCTACGGCGACGCTATCCTGACCCATCTGCCCGAGCGCCTGATCCGCTCCGGGCCGCTTCCGTCAGTCCGCGGCGTCCCGGGTCTGGAGCCGCGCGGCGCCCTCTGGGTGGCGATCGAGATCGGCGACGCGACCCTCAATGTGTTCAACACCCATCTGGGTCTGGTCCCGCGCGAGCAGCGGGCGCAGGCGGCGGCGCTGGTCGGGGACCAGTGGCTGGGCCATCCGGACTGCACCGGACCGACCCTGCTGACCGGCGACTTCAACGCGACGTCCCTGACCCGGCCGTACCAGACCCTCGTGCGGCGGCTGGCGGACTGCCAGCGCTCGCTGGGGCTGCGGCCGTCGGTCAAGACCTTCCCGTCCAGCTTTCCGGCGATCCGGATCGATCACTGCTTCACCAGTCCCGAGGTGGTGGTGACGGCGGTGAAGGCGCCCTTCTCCCCCCTCGCCCGCATGGCCTCGGATCACCTGCCGCTGGTCGTCGACTTCGAGATCAGACCAGCGGAAGGGCGCGCGGCCGCTGGGAAGGCGCCCGCCGTCGCCACGGCCTGAAGGCGTCCCGCGGCGAGGTCGGGTCGCCGATCTGGAACTCGGCGATGAACTGCTCCAGCCGCGACGGGGGCGTGGCGCCCAGCATCCGCATCCGCCCGCTGTCGAACCGGTGGATGGCGTCGCCGACGGAGGCGCTCAAGGCCTCCGCGGCGGCGAAGGTCTCCGCGTCGACGCCGATCCAGTGGCCGATCGTCCGGTGGCGGAAGCGGCGGATCGCCTCCCGCCCCGCCTCCCCGCCCGGACGCGCCGCCACGTCGCACTCCGTGTCGAAGCCGAAGGAGCGATTGTTCAGGTTGGTCGAACCGATGCGGATGATCTCGTCGTCGTAGATCGACACCTTGGCGTGGACGATGATGCGCTGGCCGCCCGGGGTGTGGGGGGTGAAGGCGAAGAAGCGGTTGTGCACGTCCGCCTGCTCCAGCCGGAACAGGACTTCCGACCGGGCCGTGTCCATGGTCATCCGGTCGAACCAGCTGGGACTGCCGCCGGTGGTGACGAGGACGACCTCCGGCCCCTCGGGCTCGCGCAAGCGCTCCGCCAGGGCGGCGGCGATCAGCGGCGAGGTGAAGTACTGGTTCTCGAAGTAGATCAGCTTCCGGGCCCGCCGGATGGCGTCCAGATGAAGGGTCTCGTTCTCGCGCACCGCCGCCCGCTCGCGGCGCTCCGGCTCGGTCCGGGCGATCGCGACCTGCGCGCCTTCGAAATCGGGCTCCACCCCGTCCGGCCACGGATCGTGCTCGCCGGGGTCGACGACGGCGCGCTCGCCGGTGGCCCGCCGCCAGCGGTCGCGCGCAAGGTCGCCCAGCGCCCGGGCCGCGGCGCCGTCCATCACGCACATCACCTCGTGCCGCGGCGGGGCCAGCAACCCGGACGGCAGGCATCGGCGGGGATCGAAGTCCTGGTGCTCGGGCGAATCCCAGCGGTCGACGGACACGTCCCCTCCGCCGCAGAAGGCGATGCGGTCGTCGATGATCACCGCCTTCTGGTGATGGCAGGCTCCCAGCGCCGGCGGAGGGTCCAGCCGGAACTCGACCATCCGCTTGCGGAACCAGGCGTGGGCCCGCTGCGGAAAGAAGCCCTGGGAGGCGGCGATGAGCAGCGGCGACTTCCAGATCAGCAGCCGGACGTCGAGGTCCGGCCGGGACTTCACCAGCATCCTCAGCTGATGGCCGAACTGTTCGGAGCCATGGTCCGGGCTGTCGGGGTCGAGGCGGGTGCGGGGATCGAACTGCCAGCCCAGCAGGACGATCGAGCGCGTCGCCTTGGCGACGGCCGAGCGCAGGGCGGCGAAGTAGGCGCCGTTCTCCATCAGCACGGCGAAGCGATCGGCCGTTTCGGTCCGCCAGCAGTTGCGGCCGGGATCGAACAGGGTGTCGAGCTCGTCTTCCATCGCGCTGGCCTGCCCGATTCCCGTGACGGCGGCATGCGCGTCTTCCGGATCAGGAGACGCGCATGCCCTGTTTCCGTTCCCGGGGGCAAGAGGCGGGGCGGCGGGGGCGGTTCCGCGCGGGAGCGCATTGCCGTTTCCGGCTTTTGGGCGCATAACACCGTCTGTTGATGCACAGGGGGTCGGCGATGCAGGCGCTGATCGAATTGATCGCCGGCTTCGTCGCCCTGCTCGCCACGGCGGCGCTGTCCCAGTTCGGCCTCGACCTCACCACCCGCAACGACGCGCCGCGCGAGGTCCACCGGGTCCGCGACTGCGGCGGCGAGAAGGCCGCCACGACCATTCTGGCGGCGGATCGCCAGAACCGGCGCGAGTGCTGATCGCCGGGTCGTTCCGCGTGCGGCGGGATTCCGCCCTCGTCGTCTTTGCGCGTCGCGATTGAACCGCTAGGGTTCGAACGCCCCCGAGCGTCCGCCCTCACGGCGCGCTCCGAGACGAGATCGCCGCCAGATGAAGCCTCCCCGCCACCGGCCGCCGCTTAACCTGACCGAGCCCGGGTCCGCCCCCGACGACGGCGGTCCAGCCGGCCCCGCGTCGCCCGACCCCGCGGCCGGGGAAGCGGCGTCCGGCGACCGACCCATGTCGGAGCGCCGCCGCCGCCGGCTCGCCGAGGAGCAGCGCCGGGCGAAGGAGACGGAGGCGGAGCCGGCGGGGCGCGAACCCGCGGTCGATTTCGCGCCCCTTCCGGCCGAGAGCGCCTCCCTCGCCTCGTCGGCGCCGGCCGCCTCCGGCGAGTCGCCGCCGGTCGCGTGGAGCGCGCCGGCCGCCCCCGCGCTCGCCCGTGCGCAGCCGCCCGCGCCAACCGGTCGCCAGGCCTATCTGATCGCCATCATCGCCTCCGCGCTCTGGATCGGCGGAGTCGCCGCCTGGGCCGCTTTCGAGCACGGGTCCGGGGCCGTCGACCTGGAGCCTCTCCGGATGGCCCTCTACGCCCTGATCGCCCTGGCCCCCGCGGGGCTGGCGATCATGCTGGCGCACGCGGTGCGGCAAGGGGCCGGGCTCGCGGCCGAAACCCGCCGCGCCCGCGATCTTTCGGAGGCGCTGGTCGCCCCGACCGCCCTCGCCGCCCAGCAAACCGGGCAGGTGCTCCAGAGCCTGCGTACGGACATCGACCAGGCCTCGCTCGCCGCCGAGCAGGCGCGCCGGGACATGGCCCTGCTGCGCGAGGCGCTGGCGGAAGAGACCGCCCGCCTCAACGAGGCCGCCGAGACCGCCGGCCGGACGGCGCGCCGGCTGGCCGAACAGCTGGGTCGCGAACGCGAGCAGATGCAGGGCCTCGGCGTGCAGCTGGACAACCAGGCCGCCGGCGTCATCGACGCCGTGGAGCGCCAGTCGCGCATGGTCGTCGACGCCTCCGATCTCGCCCAGACGCAGTTGCGCGAGGCCGAGGCGGCGCTCGCCGCCCGCGCCGCCGACCTCGCCGCCGCCGCCGGGGAGGCGCAGGACGCCGCCCGTCTGGCGGCGGACGACCTGGCCCGGCAGACCCTGCGGCTGGAGAACGCCGGCGCCGGCGTGGCGGAGCAGATCCAGTCGGTCGAGGAAGGGCTGGGACAGCAGCGCGCCGCCCTGGTGACCGCCGCCTACGCCCTGCGGACGGATCAGGAGGACTTCTCGGCCCAGGTGGAGAGCCAGCGCGCCCAGCTGGCGGAGCAGCTGTCGGCGGCGCGCTCGGCGGCCGGGGAGCTGAACGACACCTCGGTTCGCACCACCGAGGCCGTGCGCGACCTCGTCGAGGCGGCGGCGGACCAGTTCCGCGCCCTCGTCGACATGTCGCAGCGCGAGGCCGACGGCTTCGACGCCGCCACCAAGCTGGCGCTGGACCGCTTCGAGGCCCTGGCCGCCGAGGCCCGCGACGCCCTGATGGAGGAGACCCGACGGGCGCTGGCGGCGCTGCAGGCCACCGCGGAGGAGTCCCGCGCCGCCGCGGCCGAGGCCGCCGAGCAGGCCCAGGTGCGCGCCGACCGTCTCGGCGAGGCGCTGTTCGACGCCGCCCGCAAGGCGGACGAGGCCGCCGACGCCCGGGTGGCGAGCGCCCGACGCATCGTGCAGGAGACCGGCGGCCTGGTCGACGCCGCCGGCGAGCGGGCGCTGGAGCGTCTGGAGCTGGTGGTCGAGCGGATGGACGTCGCCCTGTCGCGCATCGACGAGAGCCTCGGCGAACTCGACGAGCGTGCGGCCCGCCTCCCGGACGAGGCCCGGGAGCGGATCGAGACGGTCCGGCGCGCGGTCGAGGAAGGCCTTTCCGCCCTGTCCGCCGCGTCGCAGAAGGCCGCGGCCGACACCGAGGCGCTGGACGCGGGGTTCCAGGAGCGGGTGCGGCGCAACTACGACATGCTGACCGAGGCGGTGCGGCTGATGGGCGTGGTCTCCGGGGACGCGCCGCCGACGCGCCGGCGGCCGGAACCGGCGAGCGAGCCGCCGCCGCCTTCCGCGCCGTCGCGCGGGGCGGAGTCGCGCGGCTTCGGCCTGCGCGGGCGGCTGAAGCTGGAGCCGGCGCCGGCGGCGCCCGCCCCGCCGCCGGCCGGCCCGATGGGCTGGAGCGACCTGATCGACGAAGGGGGCGGGGAGACGCCGCTGGACCTCGACACCCCGGTGATGCCGGACGAGGCGCGGCCGGTGGAAGACCTTGAGGTCGTGGGCGACCGGATCGTCGCCGCCATCCGGCGGATGGGGGTGGACCCGAACGCCCTGCTGCCGCGCTCGCGGGTCGAGGAGGCGGCGCGGGCGGTGGGGGCCCGCGATCCGGAGGCCGCGCGACAGATCGTCCGCAAGGTCGCGCCCGCGGCGGTGCGCAGCGTGTCGCGCCGGGTGTTGAGCGACCCGGCGCTGCGGGCGGACGCGGAGGCGTACGTCCGGGCCTTCGGCCGCGAGCTGACCGGCCTCGCCGCCACCGGCGAAACGGCGGGGGTGACCGGTCGGCTGACCAGCGACAGCGGCCGCGCCTTCATGCTGCTGGACGCGGCGATCGGCGACCTCGCCTGAGGCCGGTCGCCCGCGGCGCGTGGGGGGTTGACGGCGGCGGCCCCTCCCCCACAGGTTGGCGGCGCGTCGTCATGCAAGCGTCATACGGGTCCGGGTTATGGCAGACATTCCGCAGGCGTCTCCGGACACCCGGCCGTCGCTCCTGATCTGCGCCTGGGAGCCGGAGGAGACCGCGTGGGACCCGGTCGAGGACCTGTCCGGCGTGCCGTGGAGTCCGCCGGGGGCCCGGACCGAGCCGCTGGACGCCGACGCCCCCGAGCCCCTCGCAGAGACCCTGTCGGCCCGGCTGGCCGATCCCCGCTGCCGCGGCCTGCTGCTGGTCGGGCGGACGCGGAAGGGCGACGACTTCCGGCTGCAGCTGCGGGCCGAGAACCGCACCCTCGACGGGGTGCGGCGGCTCGACGTGGCGGGCCCGGGCGTGGTGCGGGCCACCGCGCCGGCCGCGGAGGTGGTGCGCGCCCTGCGGGAGGCGGGGCTGCCGGCCCACGCCACCTCCGAGGCCGAGGAGGACGCCGGCAGCTACCTGCTGTACCGCGTGCTGTCCGGCCTGCCGGACGGGACCGACGCCCCCGCGGTCGCCCTGCTGCGAGCGCCGGTCGACGCGCCCGACCCGGCGGTGCAGCGGGCCGTGAAGGCCGCCGCCCAGGCGGTGGCCCGGCACCTGTCGCCGCTGCCGCGGCCGCGGGCGGTCTAGGCGAGCCGGCGCCGCAGCGGGATGGCGGCCAGCAGCCCGGCCGCCGCGAGGAGGGCCATGGCCGCGTAGCCGCCGGCGCCGAAGCGGTCGTACAGCGGGCCGGAAGCGGCCGTGGCGGCGCCGATCAGCAGGCCGGCGGACAGCACCGAGCTGAGAGTCTGGGCGGCCGTCTGGCTGTCGCGCGGCGCCAGCTGCTCGACGATCTGCACCCCGGCGAGGAAGGTGGCGGCGAAGGTCAGGGCGTGCAGGGCCTGCAGCGGCCAAAGCAGCCACAGCGGCGGGGCGAAGGCCATGGCCGTCCAGCGCAGCACGGCGGCGGCGGCGCCGACGGTCAGCAGGAGCCACGGCCCGACGCCGGCGCGCCGGCGCCACGGCTCGAACACCCACATCAGCAGGATCTCGACGAGCACGCCGAAGGCCCAGAGCCGCCCGGTGATCGCCTCGCTGAGGCCCTGGGCCTTCCACAGGATGGCGGAGAAACCGTACTGGAAGGCGTGCGCCGCCTGGACCGCGCCGACGGCGAAGATGGCGGTCATGAAGACCGGGTCCGCGACCAGGCGGCCGAGGCCGCGGAAGCGCTCGCGCCCGCGCACCGGCGCCCCCTCCCCCACCGGCTCGGCGGGCAGCACCGCGGCGCCGAGGGCGGCGACCGCCAGGCCGGCCACGGTGACCCAGATCACCACCAGATCGGCGGGCGCGGCCACCAGCCAGCCCCCGACCCCGACGTTGGCGGCGACGAAGGCGGCCGAGCCGAAGCCCCGCGGCAGGGCGAAGGTGAAGCCGTGGCGCGCCGCCAGCCGCAGGGTCAGGACGTCGCTGAGCGGGATCAGGGCCGCCGCCGCCGTCGCCCCGACGAACCAGCCGAGGCCGCACAGCCACGGCCCCTCCGCCAGCCCGGCCATGGCGTAGCCGGCGGCCATGACCAGGCCGAGCAGGGCGATCGGCGCGCGGCGGGTGCGGAAGCCGTCGGCCCAGACGGCCAGCAGGGGTCCGGTGACGACCCGGCCCAGCATCGGCGCGGCCAGCAGCAGGCCGATCTCCGCGCCGTCGAGCCCCTTCGACCGCAGCCACAGGCCGGCGAACGGCAGGCTGACCCCGGTGGCGCCGAAGAGCAACACATACTGCAAAGCCATGCGCACGGCGGGGGACATCGGGCGCCCATAGCAGACGGGACGGATTCTGTCGGCTAGCCTCACGGGATGATCGGGAATCGCCTTCTCGCCGGAGTTGCGGCGCTCAGCGGCGCCATGGCGGTGGGGCTCGGCGCCTTCGCCGCCCACGGCGCCGGGCCGGCGGTGAAGACCCTGCTGACCACCGGCGCCCATTACCAGATCGTCCACGCCCTGCTGGCCCTGCTGTGCGCCGTGGTTGCGGCGCGGGGCCCGCTGTGGACCGCCGCCGGCTGGCTGGCCGTGGCCGGCGGCCTGGTCTTCGCCCTCGCGCTGTCGGCCATCGGCCTGCTCGGCGTCCGCGCCATGGGCGCCGTGGCCCCGGTCGGCGGCGTGCTGATGATCGCCGCCTGGATCCTTGTCGCTCTCGCCGCGCTGCGGCCTTCGTCCCGTTCCGCCTGAATCGCCCGTAGAAAGACCTGAGTCCCATGGCCTTCCCCGCGCCCGAAGCCCCGCGCCGCGAGCTGTTCCCGGAGATCGAGGCGTACGCCAGCGGCTACCTGCCGCCGGACGGGGCGCACGAGGTCTGGTACGAGGAGTCCGGCAACCCGCAGGGCCTGCCGGTGGTGGTGCTGCACGGCGGCCCGGGCGGGGCGGTGAACCCCGGCATGCGGCGCTTCTTCGACCCGGCGAAATACCGCATCGTCATGTTCGACCAGCGCGGCTGCGGCAAGAGCCGGCCCTACGCCGAGCTGGAGGACAACACCACCTGGAAGCTGATCGCGGACATCGAGCGGCTGCGCGAGCGACTGGGCATCGACAGGTGGGTCGTGTTCGGCGGCAGCTGGGGTTCGACCCTGTCGCTGGCCTATGCGATCAGCCATCCGGACCGGGTCTCGGCCCTGGTGCTGCGCGGCATCTTCCTGCTGACCAAACCCGAGTTGCGCTGGTTCTACCAGGACGGGGCGTCGCACATCTTCCCCGACGCGTGGGAGCGGTTCGTCGCGCCGATCCCGGAGGATGAGCGCCACGACCTGATGGGGGCCTACTATCGCCGGCTGACCGGCGACGACCGCGCCGAGCGCGAGCGCTGCGCCGTCGCCTGGTCGAGCTGGGAGGGCGACACCGTCAGCGTCCAGGGGCCGCGGGCGCGGCCGGAGAAGTTCGCCGAGCCGGAGTTCGCCGTGGCCTTCGCCCGCATCGAGTGCTGGTACTTCGTCAACGGCGGCTTCTTCCCGGAGGAGGGCTGGCTGCTGAAGAACGTCGACCGCATCCGCCACATTCCGTGCTGGATCGCCCAGGGACGGTTCGACGTGGTGACGCCGATGACCAGCGCCTGGGCGCTGCACCGCGCCTGGCCGGAGGCGAAGCTCGACCTCGTCGGCGACGCCGGCCACGCCTCGAGCGAACCGGGCATCGTCGACAGCCTGGTGCGGGGCGCCGACTGGGCCGCGTCGCTGTAGGCGGGTCTTCACCGGCTCTCCTCCCCGGGGACCACAGGGGCGCGTCGGTTCGCCGCTTCGGGGGGGAAGCGGAGGGTGGGAAGGGTGCGGGGCGCCGGGCCTCGCCCGGTCTGTGGGATGAGTTACCGTTTCGACGAGACAGACGCCCCGCGCAGCCGTTGTGCGCGCGCTCTCCGGCTGGCGGCCCTGACATTCGAGC
>Ga0233425_10001514_pt1 | contig 51698 bp, 41 predicted proteins | sample Watercolumn_Towu_2_FD_181712 | JGI IMG/M metagenome (GOLD analysis project Ga0233425, IMG submission 181712) | Freshwater microbial communities from Lake Towuti, South Sulawesi, Indonesia - Watercolumn_Towuti2014_140_MG | ecosystem: Environmental > Aquatic > Freshwater > Lake | place...
CATACAGGCCATCACCGCACGCTTGCGAGGCCGTTGCGAGGCGGTCAGCGGAGCGCCGAAGGATGGTCGCATAGATGGGGATGGTGCGGTCCCTTCGCCCGCTCCAGCCGTTTCCAACCCGTTGGAAGCCTTCGAAGAACCGTCGAAATCACGGTCCAGCACCAAGATCGTCTCCACCGAGCATCTATACAATGATGCCGCTCGTGGTGCTCCAAACCCTCGTGAACGCTCGGTAAATCCTCGTCGGTGTCTACACAAGGCGTCTCCACAATCGACCCATTGGCCTGAGTTCGAAGCGCGGCATCTTTCATTCGAAGAGGCGATCGCCGCTCATACGGAGGCGGCGTCAGGCTGTGCCGTAGAGTGGGCGGCAGCAATGGCAGGCAGCAGTCCTTGCGGATAGAGCGCAACACCGCGCGCACCCTGCGCGTCTGCGCGCAGGCCATGCTGTGCCGATAGGCAGGCGACGCCTACCCGACGGGCATCGCCGGGGCGCGAATGATCGTGCGGTCGCATTATGGCCGGGCGGGTTGCACGATCGCGGCGCAAGGGCCGAATCCGATCGAGACGCGACCCGGTGCCTCGAACCGGCCGATCAGAGCGATCTCGTCCCCATCCTCCAGGAAGGCGCGTGTCTCGCCGGACGGGAGCGCAATTGGCTCGGCACCGCCGCGGGTAAGCTCGATCAGGCTGCCGCAGCCCGTCGCGTCGGGCGCGGAAATTGTTCCGGTGCCTAGCAAATCCCCCGGGTTCATGTTGCAGCCGTTGATTGTCTGGTGTGCGATCATCTGCGCGACGGTCCAGTAGAGGCTCGTGGCCGGCCCGCGGCTGAGACGAAAGGGGGCGGCACCGGCTTCGCGCATCGCCCGGGTGGACAGGGTCACATCAAGCGTCAGCGCGAAGGCGCCAAATGCCGCATCCTTCGGATCGGTCAGGTAGGGCAGCGGCGCCGGGTCTCCGTCCGGCCGCGGCGGCTGCGCGGTGCGGAAGGGAGCGAGCGCCTCGCTCGTCACGATCCAGGGCGAGATGGTGCTATGAAAGCTCTTGCTCAGGAATGGGCCGAGCGGCTGATATTCCCATGTCTGGATGTCGCGTGCGGACCAGTCGTTAAGCAGGCAGAGACCCGCCAGGTGCGCCGGGGCTTCGTTGATCGGCACCGGCTCGCCAGGCATGTTGCCCGGGCCGATCCAGACACCCAGCTCCAGCTCGTAGTCGAGGCGGCGGGTGGGCGACAGGACAGGTTCGGCCGCGTCGGGCGCCTTGATCTGCCCCTTGGGCCGCAGGACCGGCTCACCCGAGACCCGGATCGACGAGGCGCGGCCATGATAGCCGATCGGCACATGCTTGTAGTTCGGCAGGAGAGGCGAATCAGGGCGGAACAGCCGGCCGATATTGGTCGCGTGGTGAATGCCGACATAGAAGTCGGAATAGTCGCCGATCCGCGCCGGAAGATGGAGGACGCAGTCGGCTGCGCGATGCAGCAGCGGCTCCACCGGCCCTCGCCAGCGATCGTCGGAGAGCAGCGCCGAAACGCGCCGGCGCAAAGCCGTGCGGGGGCCGGCACCGAGCGCAAGGAGCGGGTTCAGCGCTTCGCCCGCGCCCGCTTCGGCCGCGGCCTGTGCCTCGCCCTCCAGCAGGCCACTCCCGGCCAGCGCGGCGAGATCGACGATTTCGTCACCGATGGCGATCCCCCCGCGCGGGCGTTCGCCGGGCGGCGAGAAGCAACCGAGCGGAAGGTTCTGGATCGGGAAGTCGGCGTGACCGCGCGCCGAATCCACCCAGCTCGATCGCGCCGGGTCGTGGGTTTCGTCCAGGATAGGGTTCATCGGATCACCTTCGCGGCGGGGAAGTCGGACCAGACCTCGTCATAGTCCAGTTGCATGGTGGGCGTCGAAGATGCCCAGGGGGTCAGGTTGATCACGTGCCGCGTCTCGAACATGAAGGCCATGGTGTCGTCGATGCGGTGCGGCCTGAGGTCGGCGGCGACCGCCTTTTCATAGCTCGCCCGATCGGGGCCGTGACCGTTCATCTGATTGTGCAGCGACGCTCCGCCGGGGGTGAACCCGCCTTGCTTGGCATCATAGGCTCCCGTGATAAGCCCCATGAACTCGCTCATCACGTTGCGGTGGAACCATGGCGGGCGGAACGTATCCTCCGCAACCATCCAGCGCGGCGGGAAGATCACGAAGTCGCAATTGGCTGTGCCTTGCGTATCGCTGGGGCTGGACAGCACGGTGAAAATGGACGGATCGGGATGGTCGAAACTGACTGTGTTGATCGTGTTGAAGCGCGTGAGATCGTACCGGCAGGGTGCCAGGTTGCCGTGCCAGGCGACAACGTCGAAGGGAGAGTGGTCGAGGGTCGTCGTCCAGAGGCCGCCTTGGAACTTCTGCACGAGATCGCAAGCGCCGACGACATCCTCGTACCAGGCGACCGGCGTCTCGAAATCGCGCGGATTGGCAAGCCCGTTGGCGCCGATCGGCCCCAGATCGGGCAAGCGGAAGAGCGCGCCGTAATTTTCGCAGACATAGCCCCGCGCACGTCCGTCCCGGAGCGCCACGCGGAAGCGAACGCCCCGCGGGATCAAGGCGATCTGGAGCGGCGCCACCGCAAGCCGTCCAAGCTCGGTTGTGATGACGAGCGAACCCTCCTGCGGCACGATCAGCATTTCGCCATCGGCGCAGAAGAAGGCGCGCTCCATGTCGCAAGTCGCTGCATAACAGTGGATGGCGACACCGGTTTGCGCCGAGACATCTCCGGTCCCCCCGTAGGTGACGAGCGCATCGACGAAATCGGTAGGCGCGTCGGGCCAGGGGAGGGGGTCCCAGCGCAGACGATTGGGCGAGGGTGGCACGGCGTCGAACGGTGCCGTCCATATATGACCGCCACCCTCGTAGGGCCGGAACGCGGGGTGCTGCGCGGCGGGCCGGAGCCGATAGAGCCAGCTTCGCCGGTTTTCCGTGCGGGGCGCGGTGAAGGCGGTACCCGACAATTGCTCGGCATAGAGGCCGAACGGCACCTTTTGCGGCGAGTTGCGCCCCACCGGCAACGCCCCGGCTACGGCCTCCGTCGCGACATGGTTGCCGAAGCCCGGCACATAGGCGAAGCCGGACGGGTCGGCCGTCGCCGGATCGGTCGCCTTCTCTCCCGTCACATCCGCCCTCTGATCGCCCACATCCCGCTCCCGTGCCTCACGCATCGACCGTGATGACCCCACGCCGGATTTGATCAAGTTCAATGCTCTCGAACAGGGCCTGGAAATTGCCGTTGCCAAAACCCTCATTGCCTTTGCGCTGGATGATTTCGAAGAAGATCGGCCCGATCATGGTTTCCGTGAAGATTTGCAGCAGAAGGCCTTCGTCACCGACATTGCCGTCGATCAGGATACGATTGCGGCGCAGTCGTTCGAGATCCTCGCCATGGCCGGGGACCCGCTTGTCGACCAGCTCGTAATAGGTTTCGATCGTATCCTGCAGCCGCACGCCCCGTTCGCGCAGCTTCTCCACCGTCTCGTAGATGTTGGCGGTGGTCAAGGCGAGATGCTGGATGCCCTCGCCATTATAGTCGCGGATGAATTCCTCGATCTGGCTGTTCTCGTCCTGGCTCTCGTTCAGGGGGATGCGGATGGCCCCGTCGGGCGCGATCATGGCCTGACTGAACAGCCCGGTCGCCTTGCCCTTGATGTCGAAATATTTCTGCTCTTCGAACCCGAACAGCCGGCCATAGAAACTCGACCAGGTCCGCATCTCGCCACGGCGGACATTGTGGGTCAGATGATCCAGCAGGTCCAGCCCGACATTGTTGCGGGCCGCCGCCTCGCGCCAGCCGGGCACCTCGTCCCACTCCGCGTAAAGATCGGCATCGGCCTGCACGAGATAAAGATAGCTGCCGCCGATCCCTTCGATCACGAAAGCATCCGCTCCGAGCGTGCTGGTGCCTGCATCGACCGCTGTTGCCCCTTCGGCGATCGCATGGGCGAAGGCGGCGCGCGGGTTGGCGACACGGAACGCCATGCCGCTGGCCGACGGACCGTGCGCGGCCCGGAAGTCGGCCGCCTGGCCGGTCGACTCCCGGTTCAGCAGCAAGTTGATGCGCCCCTGCACATAGCGGGTCACATCCTTCGTCGGATGGCGATGCGCTGCGACGAAGCCGAGGGATTCGAACCCCTCGGCCAGCGCCTCGGGATCTGGAGATGTGAACTCGCAGAACTCGAACCCGTCCAGGCCCAGGGGATTGTTATCATCGGTCATGTCCGGTCCTTTCAACATGGCAGGAAGGGGAGAAGGGGCGGGTCTGCGCCGTGTACGCCGATGACGGCCAGCAGGGCGTCCGGCGGCTGCCGATCCAGCGTGGAGAACAGCTCGGCCTTTGCCGTCGATGCGAGCGCTCTACTCACGCCGCCCCCTTCGCCTGGGCATAGGCCTGCGTTCCATATGTATAGACGCGATCGGTTGGCAGGATCGCTTCGATCTCGATGTCCGGCTGATCCCGGATGTCGTCGTAGAGGGGGCCGAAGTCGGTTTCGAGGGTCTGGCGAAGCAGATCCTCGAAGCTGTCGATCACGAAGTAGGTCTGCTGAAAATCATCGATGCGGTATCGGGTTCGCATCAGCCGCCGGAGATCGAAACCGATGCGATTGGGCGAAGGGTCATCGAGCGCGAAGATCGATTCGGAATAGGAGGAAACGATGCCGGCGCCATAGAGCTTCAGCTCATCGCCGGAGCGCACCAGTCCGAACTCGACCGTATACCAGTAAAGCCGCGCCAGCCGATCGATCATGCCGAGCCGGCTCGCCCGCAGGCCCCCTTCGCCATAGGCCTGCATGTAATCGGCGAAAACAGGATGGGCGAGCAAGGGAACATGACCGAACACGTCGTGGAACACGTCCGGTTCCTGAAGATAGTCCAGCTGATCTGGACGACGGATGAAGTTGCCGCTCACGAACCGGCGATTGGCCAGATGATCGAAGAAGACGTCATCGGGCACCAGCCCGGGCACGGCCACGACCTGCCATCCGGTCGCCTTGTACAGCCGTTCGGAAAGCTCGTCGAAATCTGGAATGCCGGGCTTTGAGAGCCGCAATATGTTGAGGCCGTCCATGAATTCAGGCGCAACACGGCCGGGTAGCAGCTTCGCCTGACGTTCGAACAGGGCATCCCACGTGCGATGCTCCTCGGGCGCGTAGCTCGCCCACCCTTGCGGGATGGTCCAGTCTTCGGCAGCGCCGTAAGGACGGATCAGGGTTGCATCAGCCACGAAAGAATGATTGCATAAATCCTTCGTAATTGCGGTTCTTTATCGGCCTCTACGGCATCAAAATAGAAACAGAATGATCAAAGGGCAGGCATGAGTGAAACAGAATCATCAACTGGATGAGATCGACCGGCGGATCGTTGCGCTGCTTCAGCGGGATGCCGCCATCAGCCATGCCGAACTGGCGGATCAGGTCGGCGCTTCGGCTGCGTCGTGCTGGCGGCGGGTAAAGGCTCTGGAGAAAGCCGGGGTGCTGATGGGAACCGTGCGGCTGGTGAATGCCGAGGCGGTCGGTCGCGGTGTCAACGTGCTGTGCAGCATCCGCATGCGCAGCCACGCCATGGAGGCACGTCAGAGCTTCGAGCAGTTTGTGGACGGCCGGCCGGAGGTCGTCGAATGCTTCTCCATGTCCGGTGAATGGGACTATCTGCTCCGGGTGGTCGTGCCGGACGTCGCCGGCTACAATCAATTCCTGATGCAGACACTCCTCGGTCATCCGTCCGTGTCGGGCGGGTCGTCGCACTTCGCGCTGTCGATGACCAAATATACCACCGAGCTACCAGTTTAAACGCGATATGGATGGCCGGGGAGGGCGCGATCGGGGTCAAGGCCGACGTTCACATCCGATCTCTCGGTCCGCCGAAGATGTCACAATATACAAGTCTCTCGGCCATGTCGGGCAGGCTCTGGCCGCAGCGCGCTACATGATGGCCCCGCCTCCCGCCCCTTGTGGGGAGGAAGGCGTTTCGGCTCTGACGTCCCGGCCCTCTTTTCCGCTCCAAATTTGGCGCAGACTGGTTAGTTTGAAGTCGCAAAATCATCCTGATTGCAATTTTACCTCAGAGGATTCCTATGAAGACGCGCGCCGCTGTTGCCTTTGAAGCGAAGAAGCCGCTTGAGATCGTCGAAGTCGACCTGGAAGGCCCGCGCGCTGGCGAGGTTCTGGTCGAGATCATGGCGACGGGCATCTGCCACACCGATGCCTACACGCTCGACGGTTTCGACAGCGAGGGCATCTTCCCCTCGATCCTGGGGCATGAGGGCGCCGGCATCGTGCGGGAAGTGGGCGCGGGCGTCACCTCGGTGAAGCCCGGCGACCATGTGATCCCGCTCTATACCCCCGAATGCCGGCAGTGCAAAAGCTGCCTTTCGGGCAAGACCAATCTCTGCACCGCGATCCGCGCGACGCAGGGCAAGGGGCTGATGCCCGACGGTACGACCCGCTTCTCCTACAAGGGCCAGCCGATCTTCCACTATATGGGCTGCTCCACCTTCTCCAACTTCACCGTCCTGCCTGAGATCGCCGTGGCGAAGATCCGGGAGGACGCGCCGTTCAAGACCAGCTGCTATATCGGCTGCGGCGTGACGACGGGGGTCGGGGCGGTCATCAACACGGCCAAGGTGCAGGTGGGCGACAATGTCGTCGTCTTCGGCCTGGGTGGCATCGGCCTCAACGTCATCCAGGGCGCGCGCCTCGCCGGCGCGGGGAAGATCATTGGCGTCGACATCAATCCCGATCGCGAGCAATGGGGCCGCAAGTTCGGCATGACCGACTTCCTCAACTCGAAGGGCCTGTCGCGGGAGGAAACCGTGGCCAAGGTGGTCGAGATGACCGACGGCGGCGCGGACTATACGTTCGACGCGACCGGCAACACCGAAGTCATGCGCACCGCGCTGGAGGCCTGCCATCGCGGCTGGGGCACGTCGATCATCATCGGCGTGGCCGAAGCGGGCAAGGAGATCGCCACCCGCCCGTTCCAGCTCGTCACCGGCCGCAACTGGCGCGGCACCGCGTTCGGCGGGGCCAAGGGCCGCACCGACGTGCCCAGGATCGTCGACATGTACATGACCGGCAAGATCGAGATCGATCCCATGATCACCCATGTCATGGGCCTGGAAGAGATCAACACCGCCTTCGACCTGATGCACGCCGGCAAGTCGATCCGATCGGTCGTGGTCTTCTAAATGGAGACGATCAGCACGAACCAAGCTTTCGGCGGTACGCAGGGCGTCTATCGCCACGCCTCCGCCGCTACGGGCACGGACATGAGCTTTTCGGTCTTTGTTCCGCCGCATGAGAAGGGCGCTCGACTGCCGGTCGTCTGGTATCTGTCGGGTCTGACCTGCACCCATGCCAATGTCACTGAAAAGGGCGAGTATCGCGCCGCCTGCGCGGAACTCGGCCTCATCTTCGTCGCGCCCGACACCTCGCCGCGCGGCGAAGATGTGCCGGACGACCCGGCGGGCGCCTATGACTTCGGCCTGGGCGCGGGCTTCTATGTCGATGCGACGCAACCGCCGTTCGACCGCCACTACAGGATGTGGTCCTATGTGACGGAAGACCTGCCCGCCCTCGTCGCCGAAAACTTCCCCGCCGACATGGATCGCCAGTCGATCATGGGCCACTCGATGGGCGGCCATGGCGCGCTCACCATCGCCTTGCGCCATCCCGGCCGGTTCGCGTCGGTCTCCGCCTTTGCGCCGATCGTTGCGCCCGGCCAGGTGCCCTGGGGCGCAAAGGCGCTGGGCGGCTATCTGGGCGAGGACCGCGCGGCGTGGCGCCGTCATGATGCGGTCGCGCTGATCGAGGATGGTGCGCGGGTGGCTGAACTGCTGGTCGATCAGGGCAGCGCAGACCCGTTCCTGACGCAGGAGCTGCGCCCGCAATTGCTCGAGAAGGCCTGCGCCGACGCAGGGATCGACCTCACACTCACCCTGCACGAAGGCTATGACCACAGCTATTATTTCATTTCCACCTTCATGGCCGACCATCTGCGCTGGCATGCGGCCCGCCTTTTCAAGGACTGATACATGGTTCAGATTTTTGTGACCGATCGCGACGGCGCCGAACATGTGGTGCGGGCAGAGGCTGGATTGTCGTTGATGGAGGCGTTCCTGCCTGTTCTGCCGGATACCGTGAACCGCGCAGCTTGACGGGCTGCGCGTTACCATCGCGGTTGCGCTGGCAGGACGTGGGCGAGTCGATCGAGAGCGATCACCCTATGCGGTTCTGGATGAAGAGGCTCTGAGGGGCGGCCGCCCCTTGGAAGCCGCCGGTGCCCGCTAGAATGCTGTTCGTGAAAAACAGCGCAGCGCTGCTGGGGCCGGCCTGCGGGTCTGCCCCTACCGGCTGCCTTGGTCCAATATGTCCCGCGCGCGCGGGCGCAGTCTTTCGGCGGCGGCGGCGTGGATGCCCGGTGCGCTGCACAGCAGGCCGAACGCCGTGGGCTGCGGCCGGTTGAAGGCGAGGGGCGCGCCCAGAGCGTCCGTCACCACCGCGCCCGCCTCCGTGCAGATCAATGTGGCGGCCGCCACATCCCATTCGCTGCCCCAGCGCACGGTCGCGACCAGGTCCGCCTCGTCCGCCGCCACCATCGCCATGCGCAGCGCGATGCTGTTGGGCTTGTCCACCGTCACAAGGTCGCGATCATGGCGGGGCAGCTGGTCGGCGGGCACCCGCGCGCCCGGCAGGCTGGTGCGCCCGCCCGCCTGCAATCGCCTGCCGTTGCGCGTCGCGCCCAGCCCCGCCTGCGCGATCCACAGTTCATCGCGGGCCGGCGCGGCCAGCACGCCCAGCCGAACGACGCCATCCTCGACCAGCGCCACCGACACCGCCCATCCGCGCCGCCCGCGCAGATAGTCGCGCGTTCCGTCGATCGGATCGACCACCCACACGCGCGGAACGCCGAGGCGATGGACCGTGTCCGCCGTTTCTTCCGACAGCCATCCCGCCTTCGGATCGATCGCCGCCAGCCGCGCGCGCAGCATCGCGTCGACCGCCAGATCGGCCTCGCACACCGGATGGCCGGGCACCTTCTCCCACTGGCGCACACGGGTTTCCCCGTTCGCCCACAGGGTCAGCGCATGGTCGGCCGCGTCCGCCGCCGCAGACACGACGGCGCGCAGATAGGGGTCATCCGCCGGCAACGGTCATCCCGTCGATGCGCAGCGTCGGCACGTTCATGGCGTAGCGGAACTGAAGGTCGTTGGCCGGGACCAGCGCCTTGAACATGTCCTTGAGGTTGCCCGCGATGGTGATCTCGGACACCGCATGAGCCACGGCGCCATTTTCGATCAGGAAGCCGGCCGCCCCCCGGCTATAGTCGCCGGTCACGCCGTTCACGCCCATGCCGATCAGTTCGGTAACATAGAGGCCGCGCTTCACGTCCGCCATCAGGTCGCCCGGCGATGCGCTGCCCGGTTCCATATGGACGTTGGTGACGCCGGCCCCCGGCGCGCCGCTGCCGCCCCGGCTGGCATGGCCGGTCGGCTCCAGCCCCAGTTGCCGCGCCGACGCACTGTCCATCAGCCATCCGGTCAGCACGCCCCGGTCGATCAGCGCGCGCCGCTCCACCGCCAGCCCCTCGCCGTCGAACGGGCGCGAGCGCAGGCCGCGCGGCAGCAGCGGATCGTCGATGATGGTGACGCCGCGGCCGAAGATCGCCTCGCCCAGCATGTCGAGCAGGAAGCTGGACCGGCGGGCGATGGCCGGTCCCACGATCCCGCCGATCAGGTGGCCGATCAGGCTGGACCCGATGCGCGGGTCGAAAATCACCGGCATCACGCCGCTTTCCACCTTCACCGGATTGAGCCGCGCCACCGCCCGCTGCCCGGCGCGGATGCCGATCGCTTCCGCGTCGTCCAGATCCTCCAGATGGCGGACATTGTGACTGGCATGGTCGCGCTGCATGTCCGCGCCCGCGCCGGCCAGCACGCTGGCCCAGGTCGAATGGCTGGTCGCGGCATAGGCGCCGGCAAAGCCGTGGCTGGTCGCCAGCGCCACCTGGCTCCGTCCGCTCGCCGCGCCGCCGCCCTCGCTGTTGGTGATGCCGGGAACGGATCGCGCGGCATCCTCCGCCTCGAGCGCGCGTTCGCGCAGGGCGGCAGGCTCCGGCTCCTCCGCGTCGGTCAGGTCGAGCGCCGGGGGACGCTTCTTCAGCAGCCGATCCTCCGGCGCAAGCCCGGCATAGGGGTCTTCAGGCGCTTCCCGCGCCATCGCGATGCAGCGGTCGACCAGCGTGGCGAGCGTCGCGGGGTTCATGTCCGACGCGGAGATGCTTGCCGACCGCTTGCCGATGAACACGCGCAGGCCGATCTCCTCGCCCTCGGAGCGCTCGACATCCTCCAGCGCGCCGAGCCGAACCGACACGTTGGTGGACGCATTGCACGCATAGATGGCGTCGGCCGCGTCAGCCCCCGCCTTACGCGCGGCACCGACCAGATCCTGCGCGCGCGACTGGGCTTCTTCTAGACTGAGCATGGAGGAGAGATAGTCCTTCTGTCGGGCAAGATTAAGGGGCGGCCTTACGCGCTGGAGCCGTCAGGGGCAACGCCCGCCAGCCACCGGTCGAGCAGGTGCCAGGCGACCGCCATGCGCGGCGGCGCAAGGAAGGGGGCATCCGCCGCGCCGTCCAGCGCCGCCTGCACCCCGTCCGCGTCGCACCAGAAGGCGTGCTCGATCTCGGCCGTGTCGATGGTCAGTGCATCGCCGTCCGCCTGCGCGATGCACGCGATCATCAGCGACGACGGGAAGGGCCAGGGCTGGCTCATCACATAACGCACGTCACGGACGCGCACGCCCGCTTCCTCGTAAATCTCGCGCGCCACGGCTTCCTCGATCGTCTCGCCCGGCTCGACGAAGCCCGCCAGCGCCGAATAGCGCCCCTGCGGCCAGGCGTGCTGGCGGCCGAGCAGCACCCGGCCGCGATGTTCCGCCAGCATGATGACCACCGGGTCGGTGCGCGGGAAATGCTCCGCGCCGCATCCCTTGCAATGACGCGACCAGCCCGCCTTGGCCGGCACGGTGCCATGGCCACACACGGAACAGAAGCCGTGCCGCGCGTGCCAGTGCAGCAGGCTGCGCGCCGTGCCGTAGAGGGCGACCTCCTCGACCGGCACTTCGCCCGCGATGGCGCGGCTGCGCGGCGTCGGCGCTCCGGCCTGACTCGCGTCCGCAAGCAGGCGGGCGAAGATCGGCCGCCCCTGCCGATCGACGCCCAGCAGCACATGATCCTCGACCCGCGCGTCCGGCTCCAGCGGTTCCAGCACCAGATGTCCGTCCGCCGCCACGGGATCGAGGCCGTCCAGCACCAGCCGCCGCGCGGCGGGATCGGCAAAGGACTGGCCCAGACGCACCGGATCGCTGCGCACCGGATCGACCCGGTCCAGCGTCCCGCCGACAAAAGCCGGCAGCGGCTGCATGATCTCAGTCCCGTGCATCCCGTTCCTTTCCAACCGCCTGCGCCGCCCGCGCGAACAGCGTCGGCAGCCCCGCCTCCGCCAGCCTCGCGATCGGCCACCATTCGCCTTCGCCCTGCGGCCCCGCGCCTCCATCCAGATGGGCATGGTGGACGCGCAGCGCCAGCGCAAAATGGGTAAAGACATGCGCAACCGGCTCCGCCAGCGTCGCCCACTGCGCGTCGAGCGGGGGCGTCGCGTCCGGCGCGTCGCCCCAGTCCGAGCTTGGCAGCGCGCGCATCCCGCCCAGCAATCCCCGATCGGGCCGCCGCACCAGCCACACATGCCCCTCCCGCTCGATCCACCAGGCATGACCCTTCCGATGCGGCTTGGCCTTCTTCGCGGCCTTCACCGGGAAGGCGGCGGGATCGGCGGTAGCGAAGCCGGCGCAGTCGGCCCGCAACGGGCAGATGCCGCACGCCGGGTTGCGCGGCGTGCAGATCGTCGCGCCCAAATCCATCATCGCCTGCGCGAAATCGCCCGCCCGGGCGTCCGGCGTGATCCGGTCGGCGGCGGCACGGATCGCCGGGCGGGCGGCGGGCAGGGGGGTGGCAATCGCGAACAGCCGCGCCACCACCCGCTCGACATTGGCGTCCACCACCACCGCCCGCCGGCCGAAAGCGATCGCGGCCACCGCCGCGGCGGTATAGGCGCCCAGCCCCGGCAGCGCGCGCAAGCCTTCTTCCGTATCGGGGAAGCGCCCGCCATGGTCGCGCACCACCGCCCGCGCGCAGGCGAGCAGATTGCGCGCCCGCGCATAATAGCCAAGGCCCGCCCAGGCTGCCATCAGGTCCGCATCCTCCGCCGTCGCCAGATCGGCGACCGTAGGCCAGCGCGCGGTGAACTTCTCATAATAAGGCCCGACCGCCGCCACCGTCGTCTGCTGCAACATCACTTCGGACAGCCAGACCCGATAGGGATCGGCCGAATTGCTGCCGGGCGGCGCGCGCCAGGGCAGGCGGCGCGCATGGACATCATAATGGGCAAGCAGGTCGCCCGCGATTTTCGACTCTCGGCCCTCGACGCGCATGGCGGCGCTATGCCATTAAGCGGGCCATGACGGAACGCCCGGCCACGCCGAAATATAAGAGCCGCCCCGCGCCGGCGGAGGAGCGGCCCCGCGTCGGCGCGCCGCGCGCCATCGCCGACCTCATGCCCGACATCGGCCGCGCCGCCTTCCGCAAATTCGGCTTCGTCCAGTCGAGCATCGTCACCCGCTGGACCGAGATCGTCGGCGCGCACTATGCCGCCGTCTCCGCGCCCGAATCGATCCGATTCCCGGTCGGCAAGAAAGCCGGCGGCACGCTGCAACTCACGGTCATGAGCGGCCATGCGCCGATGATCCAGCACATGCTGCCCGACATCGTCGATCGGGTGAACCGCTTCTTCGGCTATGCCGCCGTCGCTAAGGTCGCGCTGCGGCAGGGGGACATCGCCCCAGCCCAGCCGGAACGCCGCCCCCCGCCCCGCAACCTGAAACCCGTGCCGGTCGAGCTGGGCGATTCGCTGCGCGACATCGGCGACCCGGAATTGCGCGCCGTGCTCGAATCGCTGGCGCAGGGGCTTGCCAACAGCAGCGGCTTGCCCAAGATCGGCTGAGTCACGGTGCGGTTCACCCGCGCCGCCTTAGGAACCTGCCCATGAAGAAAATCCTGCCGATTGCCCTGCTCGCCATTCCCGCCGCCCTCGTTGCCGCACCCGCCGCCAACTGGGTGAGCCGCGTCGCGATGACGCCGATCGGCGGCCATTATGTCGGCAATCCCGCCGCGCCCACGAAGCTGACCGAATATGTCAGCTACACCTGCTCCCACTGCGCCCATTTCGTGAAGGAGGCGAGCGCCCCGCTGCGCGCCGATTACATCAAGGGCGGCAAGGTCGGGGTGGAAGTGCGCAACGCCGTCCGCGACAAATATGACCTCACCGCCGCGCTCCTCGCCCGCTGCGGCGGTCCGGCCCGCTTCATCGGCAATCATGAGGCGCTGTTTGCCAATCAGGACGCCTGGATGCCACGGATCGAGGCGTATGACGCCGATGGCGCCGCCAAGCCCGCCGATCAGGTCGCTGCGCTCAAGGACATCGGGCAAAAGACCGGCCTCTATACGCTGATGGGCAAGCGCGGCTTCAAGCCGGCGCAGCTCGACGCCTGCATCGCCAATCCCCAGTCGATGAAGCAGGTTCTGGCCATGACCGACGAGGCCTGGAACAAGGTGAAGATCAGCGGCACCCCCGGCTTCACCGTCAACGGCACGCTGGTGAAGGGATCGACCTGGGACATTCTCAAGGCCGCATTGCCCGCGCCCGCGCGCTGATCTAAACCATCGACCCATCGTTCTTCATCGAAAGACCTGCCCGTCGTGAAAGCCCTGTCCGCTGTCGCCATCCTCTCCCTGAGCCTCTCGCTCGCTGCCTGCGGCAAGAATGAGGAGGGGGCCAAGCCATCCGGCGCGCCCGTCGCCCCCGTCGCCGCCCCCGCCGGCACCAGCTGGTCGCAGACGGTCGCGCCGACCCCGGACGGCAATTTCCTGATGGGCAATCCTTCGGCGGCGGTGAAGCTGGTCGAATATGGCTCCTATACGTGCAGCCATTGCCGCGACTTCTCCGCCGAAGCCTCGGAGGAAATCCGCAAGCTGGTCGATACCGGCAAGATGAACTTCGAATTCCGCACCTATGTGCGCGATCCCATCGACCTGACGACCGCCCTGCTCGCCCGCTGCGGCGGCAAGGACATCTTCTATCCCCTGTCCGAACAGTTCTTCGCCAACCAGACCGCGATGTTCGACAAGATCCAGGGGCAGGACGCCGCCTTCAAGGCGGTCGAATCCATGCCGCCCGCGCAGCGGTTCGGCGCGATCGCCCAGATCGCCGGCCTCGTCGAATATGCGCAGCAGCGCGGCATTTCCGCCGACCAGGCGAAGCAATGCCTCGCCGACACCGCCGCCGCTGAAAAGATCGCCAAGGGCGTCGAGGCGGCGAACACGCAATATCAGATACAAGGGACGCCCAGCTTCCTCATCAACGGCGTGCTGCTCGACAACGTCGCCACATGGGCCACGCTCCAGCCCAAGCTCAAGGCCGCGGGGCTCTGATTGGCGGCCGGGGGGCGGACGGCATCGTCTGACAGGGCCGGGGCGGCGCGCTGCCCCGGACTGCCCCCATGCAGATAAAGCGGCTCAAGCTCTCGGGCTTCAAGAGCTTCGTCGACGCCACCGAACTGCGGATCGAACCCGGCCTGACCGGCATCGTCGGCCCCAATGGCTGCGGCAAGTCCAACCTCCTTGAAGCGATCCGCTGGGTCATGGGCGAATCGAGCGCCCGCTCGATGCGCGGCGCGGGCATGGAGGATGTGATCTTCGCGGGCACCGCCACCCGGCCCAGCCGCGACTTTGCCGAAGTGTCGCTGCTCACCGTGCAGGAGCAGGGCGAACTGTTCAGCGCGGTGGAGGTCGGCGCGGACGGCGAACTGGAAGTCACCCGCCGGATCGAGCGGGGCGCGGGCAGCGCCTATCGCGCGAACGGCCGCGACGTGCGCGCCAAGGACGTCGCCCTCATCTTCGCCGACGCCGCCACCGGCCCGCACAGCCCCGCGCTCGTCAGCCAGGGGCGGATCGCCGCCGTCATCGCCGCCCGCCCGCAGGAACGGCGCGCCATGCTGGAGGAGGCGGCGGGCATCGCCGGCCTCCATGTCCGGCGCAAGGATGCCGAACAGAAACTCCGCGCGGCCGAGGCCAATCTTACGCGACTGGATGAAATCCTGATCGACATGGACGCCCGCGCCGCGACCTTGCGGCGGCAGGCGAAGGCGGCCGAACGCTATATCCGCCTGTCCGACCAGATCCGGCTCGCCGAAGCGCGCACCCTCTTCGCCCGCTGGCGCGAGGCCCATGCCAGCGCCGAAGCCGCGCGCGCAGACGCAAAGCGCGCCGACGCCGCCGTCGCCCATGCGCAGGAAGCGCAGTCCGCCGCCGCCACCCGCACCCAAAGCGCCGTGGTCACGCTCGCCGAACGCCGCGCCGCCGCGCAGGCCGCCCGTGACGCCGCGACGGACGCCGGCCACCGCCTCGCCGCGCTGCGGACGGAGCGCGACTCGGTCGTCCGTCGCCTCGCCGACCTTGCCCAGCAGGCCGGCCGGCTGGAGGAGGACCGCGCGCGTGAGGGCACGCTCGCCAATGACGCCGCCGACGCCATTGCGCGCCTGACCGCCGAGATCGCGGCGCTGAAGGGGCGCATCGCCGACACGGAACGGCGCACCCCCGATTTCGCCGGCCGCATCGCCACCGCCGAAGCCGCCGCGCGCGACGCCGAACTCGACCTCGCCCGCGCAATGGCGACGCAGGCGGCAGAGCAGGCCGAACTGCGCGTTGCCGAAGCCGCGCTCGCCGCCGCCCGTACCCGGCTCGACCGCGCGCAGCGGGATGTCGCCCGCCTTGCCGCCGAAGCCGCCGCTTTGCCGGACGCGGCCCCGCTCGAAGCACAGCGCGCCGCCGCGCTGGCAACACAAGGCGAAGCGCAGGGCGCACGGGAAGCCGCCGAAATGGCCATCGCCGCCGCCGAAACCCGGCGCCAGTCCGCCGTCGAAAGCCGCGCCGCCGCCGAAACCGCGCTCGCCGCGGCCCGCGCCGCGCTCGCCGCGCTCGACAGCGAAGCAGCGGCGCTGCGTCGCGCGGTGGACAGCGGCGCAGCCGGCAAGGCGCGCGCGCTCGACCGGCTGAAGGCCGCGCCCGGCTATGAACGCGCGCTCGCCGCCGCGCTCGGCGACGATCTGGAGGCACCCGTAGCCGGGGAGGGCAAGCGCCGCTGGGCCGGCGCTGATCCGCAACCCGCCGATCCCGCCCTGCCGCCCGGCGCGACCCCGCTCGCCGCCCATGTGAGCGCACCGCCCGAACTCGGGCGCCGTCTCGCCCAGATCGCCGTGGTGGAGGAGGATGCGGGCGTGCCGCTCGCTGTTGGGCAGCGCCTCGTCACCCGTGCCGGACAGCTACGCCGCTGGGACGGCTATGTCGCGCTGGAAGGCGGCGCGGCGGCGGCCGAGCGGCTGATCCGCCTCAATCGGCTGGAGGCGCTCGCCGCCGCCCGCCCCGCCGCGCAGGCGCAGGTCGATGCCGCCGACGCCGCACAGCAGGCGTCGCGCACCGATGAACAGGCAGCAGCAGAGGCGCTCGCCGCCGGCCGCGCCGCGCTGGCCCAGGCCGAACAGCGCCTGCGCTCCGCGATCCGCATAGCGGACGAGGCGACCACCGCGCTCGAACGGCTCGCCGGCCGGCGCGACGGCGTGGAGGAACGCCTGGCAGAAGCGCGCCGAGACGAAGGCGCGGCGCAGGGCGAACTGGACAAGGCGCAGGTCGCCCGCGCGGCGCTGCCCGATGGCACCGACACCCGCACGCTCGTCGCCGCCCTTTCGCACGCCAGCGACAAGGCGCGCGCGGCCGTCAGCCAGCTTCAGGCGGACCAGGCGCTCAGCCAGCGTGCTCTGGCCAGCGACCGCGAGCGGCAGGCCGCCGCCGAAGCCGAGATCAAGGGCTGGCGCGCGCGTGCCGGAGAAGCGGCGAAGCGCATCGCCGCCATGGCGGCCCGCGCCGCCGAGATCGCCACCGAACAAAGCGCCATCGCGAACCGGCCCGCTGCGCTCGCCGACGCCATCGCCGCGCTCGACGCATCGGGGGCGACGCTTGCCCAGGCCGCCGATCAGGCCCGCCGCGACGAACAGCAGGCGGAAAGCCAGCTGCGCGCCGCCGAATCCGCCGCGGCGCAGGCCGGCGAATCCCTCGCCACCGCGCGCGAATCCCGCGCCACCGCCACCGCCCGCGCCGAAGCCGCCGACGAACGCCGCATCGAAACCAACCGCCTGTCGGGCGAGCGCTTCGAATGTCCGCCCCCCGTCCTGCCCGAGCGGCTTGGCTTTCCCAGCGCCGACGTGCGGTTGGCGCAAACCGAACAGGCCGAGCATGACCGCTTCGTCGCGGAGCGGGAGCGGATCGGCCCGGTCAATCTCGTCGCCGCACAGGAACTGGAGGAACTGGAAGCCACCCAGGCGACCAGCCGCGCCGAAAGCGCGGACCTTACCACCGCCATCAACCAGCTGCGCGGCTCGATCGGCAGCCTCAACCGCGAGGGGCGTCAGCGCCTGCTCGCCGCGTTCGAGGCGGTCGATGGCCATTTCCGCCGCCTCTTCACCACCCTGTTCAACGGCGGGCAGGCGCATCTGGAGCTGATCGACAGCGACGATCCGCTGGAGGCGGGGCTCGAAATCATGGCGCAGCCACCGGGCAAGAAGCTCGCCGCGCTGACCCTGCTGTCGGGCGGGGAGCAGGCGCTGACCGCCGTCGCCCTCATTTTCGGCCTGTTCCTCACCAACCCCGCGCCGATCTGTGTGCTCGACGAGGTCGACGCCCCGCTCGACGACGCCAATGTGGAGCGCTTCTGCGACCTGCTCGACGCGATGGTGGCGCAAACCGACACGCGCTACCTCATCGTCACCCACAATGCCGTCAGCATGGCGCGGATGCACCGCCTGTTCGGCGTCACCATGGTCGAACGGGGGGTCAGCCGCCTCGTGTCGGTCAACCTGCAAAGCGCCGAGGCGCTGCTCGCGGCGGAATAGGGCCACGCACCCGCCGCCGGTCCTTGCCCGCCGCCTGTGCGGTCGGCAGGATCGCCCCATGGTTCATCTGCCGCCCTTCACGCTCGATCACTGGCTCTCCGCCCATGATTTCGCGACGCCGCCCATCGACTATAATCTCGCCTCCAGCACCGGCCCGCGCTGGAGCGTGGCGCAGATCGCGGCCTTGGGCGACATCCCGCTCGACCTTGGCGACACGCTGCTCAGCTATGCGCCGCCGCAGGGCAGCGCGCCGCTGCGCCACGCCATCGCCGCTTTCCACGGCGCGGACCCCGATCATGTCGTCGTCACCACCGGCGGGTCGGAGGCGCTCTCCATCCTGCTTTGCCTCGCCGCGGAGCCGGGCGCGAACATCGTCCTGCCCGATCCCGGCTACCCCGCCTATGACGCCGTGGCCGCGGCATGGGGACTCGCCAGCCGCGCCTATCGGCTCGACCGGGCCAATGGCTTTGCCCAGCGTGCCGACGCCATATTGGCTGAGGTCGATGCCGGCACCCGGCTCGTCATCCTCAACACGCCGCATAATCCCACCGGCACGGTCATGCCGCGCGGCGAAATCGAAAGGCTCGCCGCCGCGCTGGCGGAGCGCGGCGTGCCGCTGCTGGTTGATGAAGTCTACCACCCGCTCTATTTCGGTGCGCCGCAAGCCTCCGCCGCCGGCATCCCCAACGTCATCGTCACCAGCGACCTGTCGAAGGCGTTCTCGCTCCCTGGCCTGCGCACCGGCTGGCTGATCGACGCGGATGCCGAGCGGCGGGCGCGCATCATCGACGCGCGCAGCTATTTCACCATCAGCGCCTCACCGCTGCTGGAACGCCTCGCCACCCATGCGCTGACTCACGCCCAAGCCATACTCGACCGGCTGGAAGCGGTGGCGGGCGCGAACATCGCACTGCTGGACCAGCTTGTCGCCGGCTCGCAGGGCCGTCTCGCCTGGGTCCGGCCGGATGGCGGCACCACCGCCTTCCCATGGCTCACGGATGTCGCGGACAGCCGCCCCTTCTGCCAGACGCTCGCGAAAGCAGGCGTACTGCTCGCGCCGGGCGATTGCTTCGGCCATCCTGCGCACATGCGCCTCGGCTTGGCGCAGCAGGCGGACGGGTTCGACGTCGCGATCGGCCGCATCGCCGACGCGCTTGCGGCGCTTTAGCTCCGGCCGAACCAGCCCTTCATCCGCCGGAACAGGCCGCGCTCGCTCACCGGCTCGAACATTTCGTCCGGTCCTTCGGGGTCCAGCACCTCATGGTCGGCCAGCCATTGCTGCACATCGTTGAGGTCGGGCGTGACATAAGGCCGCAGCGTCCGCCCCGGCTTCTGCCGCATTTCCTCGATGCCGGCCACCAGACCGCGCTCGGCGATGACGGCGCTCACCCGCGCGCGCGGCAGGTCGAGATGCTCGGCGATCAGGTCGTCGCGGATTCTAAGGATGGTCGCCTCCTGCCCCGCATTGGCGGGCAGGGCGGTGTCGATGCACATGTCGCATTCGGTGTCCAGCCGCATCGACCGGTTGTTCATGTTGGAGGAGCCGACCCGGATCAGCCGGTCGTCCACGATCAATATCTTGGCGTGGACGTAAATGGGCGCGCCGCGCTGAGTGAAGGGGTGGTAGATGCGGAACCGCCCGTGCTGGTCGCGCGCCTTCAGCGCCTCGAACAGGCGCGCGCGCGCCGTGTCCATCGCCTGCTGCTCCAGCCAGCCATCGGCCTGTTGCGGATTGACGATGACGATCTCAGGCCCGTCCACCTCGCCGAGCCGCGCGGCGATCGCCTCGGCGATGCGGCGCGACGCGAAATACTGGCTTTCGGCATAGATATGCCGACGCGCCGCCGCGATCTGGTGCAGGTAGAGCTGCTCGATCTCGGTCAGTTCCTCCTGATCATCCATCCTGGGCGCGGTGCGAGCGATGGCGACATCCACGCCCTCGAACATCACGGGCAGCGTGTCGGGCCAGCAGTCGTAGACGCCCATGACAGGCTCCAGCGCATCGCCGCCCGCCCCAGCCCAGCGCGACCGGGCATGTTCGCCCAGCGCCGCGGCGACCGGGCCTTTCAGCGCCGTCGTGGCGTCGTGCCAGGGACCATAGGGCGACCCGTCGGGATGGTGCCGCCCCGGCTCCTCGTCCCGATGGTGGCGCGTGTCCCAGCGGTCGCCGGTCATGTCGATCCCGCCACAAAACGCGAAGCAATCGTCGATCACGACGATCTTCTGGTGGTGGGATGCGGCCGGCGGATGGTGGCTGTCCAGCTTCACCGTCACCCGCGGATGCGCCATCCACTTGAGCGTCGTGAACAGGTTGGTGGGCCGCACCATGGACTTCATCGCGCCCACGTCCCAGCGCAGCAGGAAGATTTCCAGCTCGGGCGTCCGTTCCACCAGCCAGGTGATGAACTCGCCGATCGCGACCGGCGCGCCGTCCTGCGCCTCGTCCTCGCGGATCAGGCTGATCGCCGCGTCGAAATCCCACCCGATCAGCATGATACGATGCTTGGCCTTCATCATCGCGGCGCGGGCGTGGCGGAAATAGGCGTCGGCGTCGATGATGACGCTCGCCTGATCGGCCCGCTCGATCCGCCAGCAATCGACGCCGGGCTGCGGTGGGGCAGGGTGCTGCGTCATGCCGCGCTGCCCACGGTCAGGCAGGCGAGGAACATCAGCAGGCCCGCAAAGCGGTTGGACCGGAACTTGCGCAGCGGATCGACTCCATCTTCCTTCAACGTCATAACCTGCCAGCCCAGATGCGCCGCCATCGGCAGCAGCGCGACGAGCGCCAGTCCCTGCGACCGGACCTGCCAGATCGCGCCGGCCCACAGCATGAGCGCCAATCCGTAACACAGCGTTACCCCCGCGCGCACATGGCGTCCCATCGACAGCGCGCTCGACCCGATGCCGATCAGCGCGTCGTCCTCCCGGTCCTGCAAGGCATAGATGGTGTCATATCCCACCACCCAGAAGATGCAGCCGGCATAGAGCGTCAGCCCCGGCGCGGTCAGACTGCCCACGACCTCGCTCCACCCCACCAGAGCCGCCCAGGAGAATACGAGGCCGAGCCAGACCTGCGGCCACCCGGTAATGCGCTTCATGAAGGGGTAGGCCGCCACCAGCGCGAGACTGCCGAGCGCCACGACCTGCGCATAAAGATGCAGCTGCAACAGGACGACGAGGCCGACGAGGCATAGCGCCACCAGCCAGGCCCAGGCCGTGCGCACCGGCATCGCGCCGCTCGCCAGCGGCCGCACGGCGGTCCGCGCCACCTTCCGGTCGATGTCGCGATCGACGATGTCGTTGAACACGCATCCCGCGCCCCGCATCGCGATCGCGCCCAGCAGCAGCCAGGCGACAAGCGGCCATCGCGCAAAGCCGCCGCCGGCCAGCGCCACCGCCCAGGCGCCGGGCCAGAACAGCAGCCACCAGCCGATCGGCCGGTCGAGCCGCGCCAACTGCGCCAGCGTGCGCGGCGTGTCCGGCAGCCGCGCGAGCAGCCCGCGCGCTTCGCTGTCGGGGACGATGCTGTTCAATCCACGCTCCATTCGCCCTGAGCTTGTCGAAGGGCCGTCCTGCTCTTTAGAGAAGAACCGGGCGGCAACAAGCCCGTCCTGAGCCTGTCGAAGGGCGCAGCCCGTACGGAGTTTATCATCCAGATGACCGCAACCCCCGCCTGGCCGCCGCAAAGCGCGCCGCGCCTGCATGTCGAAACCCAGCTGGGGGAGGGGGTGGCGGTGCCGGTGGACGGCAACCCGGCCCATTATCTGATCAGCGTCATGCGGGTGAAGCCGGACGACATCGTCCTCCTCTTCGACGGCCGTTCTGGCGAATGGGCGGCGCGCGTCCGCGACATCCGCAAGCGCGATCTGGTGCTCGACTGCATCGCGCGGACGAAGCCGCCCGAGCATGTCCCCGATTTCTGGCTCTGCTGCGCCCCGATCAAAAAGGGCCGTATCGACCTGATCGCGGAAAAGGCGTGCGAGTTGGGCGTCGCGCGGCTGCAACCCGTCCTCACCCGCCGCGCGGTGGTGGACAGGCTCAATCTCGACCGGCTGCACGCCCATCTGGTGGAGGCGGCGGAGCAATGCGGCCGCACCGCCTTGCCGGACCTCGGCGAGATGGTGAAGCTCGACGCGCTGCTGCGCGACTGGCCGGCCGGCCGCCACCTCTTCTTCGCCGACGAGAGCGGGGGCCAGCCGCTCGCCGACACGCTGCGCGCCCATCCCGGTCCCGCCGCCTTCCTGGTCGGACCCGAAGGCGGCTTCGATCCGGTGGAGCGCGACGCCATCCGCGCCACGCCGGGCGCCATTGCGGTCTCGCTCGGCCCGCGCATCCTGCGCGCCGAAACCGCCGCGATCGCGGCCACATCGGCCTGGATGACGATCAACGGCGACTGGAATTAGTTTCATTTCGCCATGCTGTTGCAGTTCCTGCCGGCGCAACTTATCTGTCGCCCGCGTGGCGGCGTTTGACGGGCCGTGGGGAAGGACTAAGGGCGGGGCATGAGCACCAGAACCGACTCGGGCGGGCAAGACCCCGTCATCGAAAGCCGCGACCAGCTGATCGCGGCCTTCTCCAAAGGCGAAAAGCCCAAGGATCGCTGGCGCATCGGCACCGAACATGAAAAGTTCGTCTATCGCCGCAAGGACCATGGCGCGCCCTCCTATGAGGAGATGGGCGGCATCCACACGCTGCTGATCGGCCTGACCCGCTATGGCTGGAACCCCGTGTTCGAGGGCGAGAATATCATCGCCCTGTCCGGCAGCGACGGCACCATCAGCCTCGAACCCGCCGGCCAGCTCGAACTCAGCGGCGCGCCGCTCGAAAATCTGCACCAGACCTGCGCCGAGACCGGCCGCCATCTGGAGCAGGTCAAATATGTCGGCGACATGCTGGGCCTGGGCTTCCTCGGCCTTGGCATGTGGCCCGACAAGAGCCGCGCCGACCTCCCCATCATGCCCAAGGGCCGCTACGACATCATGCTGCGGCACATGCCGCGCGTGGGATCGATGGGCCTCGACATGATGCTGCGCACCTGCACCATCCAGACCAATCTCGATTATGGCAGCGAAGCGGACATGGCGCAGAAATTCCGCGTCTCCCTCGCCCTGCAACCGCTGGCTACGGCATTGTTCGCCAACTCGCCCTTTACGGAGGGCAAGCCCAACGGCTTCCTCTCCTACCGCAGCCATATCTGGTCGGACACCGATCCGGGGCGTACCGGCATGTTGCCCTTCGTGTTCGAGGACGGCTTCGGCTATGAGCGCTATGCCGACTACGCCCTCGATGTGCCGATGTATTTCGTCTATCGGAACGGCCGCTACATCGACGCCGCCGGCCACAGCTTCCGCGACTTCCTCGACGGCAAACTGGCCGTCCTGCCGGGCGAGAAGCCGACCGAAAAGGACTGGGAGGATCATCTCTCCACCGCTTTCCCCGAAGTGCGGATGAAGAGCTTCCTCGAAATGCGCGGCGCGGACGGCGGCCCCTGGAACCGCATCTGCGCGCTGCCCGCGCTCTGGGTCGGCCTCCTCTACGACCAGGGCGCGCTGGATGCTGCGTGGGACGTGGTGAAGGACTGGACCATGGAGGAGCGGCAGCTGTTGCGCGATTCCGTGCCGCGCCTCGGCCTCGACGCGCCGATCGGCGGCAGCGCCAAACTGCGCGACATCGCCCGCGAAGTTCTGGACATCGCCCGCTCCGGCCTTGCCTCCCGCGCCCGCCTCAACGGCGCGGGCGACAATGAAACCGGCTATCTGTCTTTCCTCGAGGATGTGGTCGCCTCGGGCAAGACCAACGCCGAACGCCTGCTTGACCGCTATCATGGCGAGTGGGGCGGCGACCTGAGCCGCGTCTACGCGGAAGAGAGTTTTTAGGCGGGCGCGAATAGCGTGTTCCCCGGCGAAGGCCGGGGTCCAGTTTCGCCATCACGCTTTCAGCAAGCTCTCGCCGGCGACCTACTCGGCCGGCTGCGCAACAATGGGTGCGGCCTTCCTGCGCCCGCTCATCCACGCAAAGGCACGCGGCACCGCGCCGTTCCGCTCCATCCAGTCCCAATATTCTCGATAATTCGGGTCGGCGGAAAGATGCTTCTCCTCCGTCTTCGCCCGCCAGTAATAGATGCCGTTGGTCGCCGCCATCAACGCGCAGTTGCGCACCATGTCCGTGAGCGATCCGCTCACCGCGAGGAAGGGCAGGGAAGAGAACCACCAGAAGAGATTCTTTGACAGATAGGCCGGGTGCCGGCTCCAGCGATAGGGACCATGCGTCAATATGCCGCGATGCGTGAGGTTGGAGAAGCGCAGCCCGAACGCCACCGTCGCCCAGGCATAGATGCCGGTCAGCAGCACCAGCAACGCGCCCAATGTCCATTGCAGCGCCGGCATCCCCGCGACCCAGGCGTCCCATTCCTGCCCCCCGGCATGATAGTCGAGCGGCCCCCCCGCGCCCATCAGCACGAACGGGGGATAGCAGATCAGCGCCGCGACCCATCCGCTCATATAGGGGTTGGCGGTGCGGATGTGCGAATCGAGCGGCTTGAAGGTCAGCATGTAGCCGACCGTTGCCATGCACACGTCGATCATGAACATGACCGCGATCAGGAACCCGGCGAGCGCCACCGGATGCGCCAGCGCCTCCTCGATCCGCCAGTTGACGACGCTCGCGAAATTGCCCGGAACGATGGACACCATGAAGGCGAGGAAGAAGCCCTTCACCGCCCAGGCGCGGGCATGATGCGCCACCTGCGCCATGTCGGGCTGGCCCGCCGCGCCGCCGATCACCCACTGCCCGAAATGATAGGAGGCGTCGCGCGGCTCCACCAGCCGCCGGTCGATCCACAGGATGTAAGGGATGGAGGCGGCCAGCAGCCAGGGCGCGGCCGCCGTGAACAGGTCCATCGAATAGCGATAATTGCCGCTCCAGTACCAGCGCGCCACGCAGTAGAAGAGCGCGATGGCCAGCCAGGTCGCCCACAGTCCGGCGACCTTGACCAGCGCCGTGTCGGCCGCCGCGCGCCAGCTCCGCGCCGGCGCTGCCCAGTCGATGCCGGTCGATGGCGCGCGATGCACCTTGTCCACGATCAGCGACCACAGCACCATCGGCACGCCGCACGCCGCCACGGCCGCGAAGCCCGCATTGGGACCGTCCATGCCATAATGGCGCGCCACCAGCGTCCAGAGCGCCAGGCCCGCAAGCCCGGCGATGCCGACGCCATGGCTGACCGCGGATGTGGGACAGGGATCGGCCTTGCTCATGCCGCGCCTTCTATAGCGAATTGGTAAGCAAGCCATGAACCGCGCGGGCTTTCGAATGGAGCGCCGAAACCCTGTTTCACCTGTCTCACTCGCTGTCGCCCATCCTGTTCGCAGGGGCGCATTGCATTGCCTGCCCCAGCCTTTACATGAAAGACCATGCACCGCTACGACGTCGTCATATTGGGGGCCGGCCTTGTTGGCCTCACCCTTGGCATCGCCCTGTCCCGCCACGGCGTGCGCACCGCCATCATCGATCCAGCCGAACCCCTGGCGCAGACCGCGCCCGGCTTCGATGGCCGCGTCTCGGCGATCAGTTCGACCAGCTATGCGATGCTGGACGCGATCGGCGTCGGTTCCCGTCTGGCGGGCAAGGGCTGCCCGATCGACCGCATCTGGGTCAGCGACGGGCTGGAGCCGGGCGCGCTGGATTTCGCGCCCGACGCCAACGATGGCTTGATGGGGACGATGATCCCCAATCGCGACCTGCGGGTGGCGCTGGCGGACACGGCGGAGGGCGCCGAAAACCTGACGATCTTCCAGCCCGACCGTGCCACCCATGTCGACCGAACCACCGATGGCGTGACCCTCACCCTCGCGAGCGGGGCGACGATCCACGGCGCGCTGCTGGTCGCGGCGGAGGGGCGCAACAGCCCGACCCGCGAGGCGGCGGGCATCCGCACCACCCGCTGGCAGTACAAGCATACCGCCATGGTGACGGCGATCGATCATGAAATCCCGCACGCCAATACGGCCTATGAAATCTTCTATGTCGGCGGCCCGTTCGCGCTGCTGCCGATGCAGCCGGGCACCCGCTCCGCCGTCGTCTGGACTGTCCCGACCGATCAGGCGCCCGCGATGATGAAGCTGTCGGAACGGGCCTGGCTGGCCGAGGCGCAGAAGCGCATCGGCGGTTTCCTGGGCGACATCCGTCTCGCCGGCCCGCGCTCCTCCTATCCGCTCGGCTTCCACCACGCCGCGCGCATCACCGACACGCGCCTCGCGCTGGTGGGCGACAGCGCCCATGCCATCCACCCGATCGCGGGGCAGGGCCTTAACCTGGGCTTCCGCGATGTCGCGGCGCTCGTCGAGGTGCTGGTCGAAGGGATGCGCCTCGGCCTCGATCCGGGCGACGCGCAGCTGCTCGCCCGCTACCAGCGCTGGCGCGGCCTCGATGCGCTCACCACCAGCGTCGCGATGGACGGCCTCGTCCGCCTGTTCGACGTGCCGGGCAAGTTGCCGTCCCTCGTCCGCCGGGCCGGCCTCGCCGCCGTACAGCGCACCACTCCGCTCAAGACCCGCTTCATGGCGGCGGCGCGCGGCCAGTCCGGCAAGCTGCCCAAGCTGTTGGTCGGCGAGATGGTCTGACGACCGTCCGCAGAAAAAACTCGCTCTCTACCATCCGTTCGGTTCGAGCCGCCTTCGAGCGCGGTCGAGAAGGCGAGTCGAGACTTATGTGACGCTTGTCCTCAAGCGGTTCTCGACAAGCTCGAACTGAACGGAAGAAGCTAGAAAGAGCGTCCCGCAGCAGGCCGCTTCAACGCCCTCACCCCACCCGGTTTGCCACCAGATTGTCCACCACCGACGGGTCGGCCAGCGTGCTGGTGTCGCCCAGCGCTTGAGGCGACACCTCGCCCTCCGCGATCTTGCGCAGGATGCGGCGCATGATCTTGCCCGACCGGGTCTTGGGCAGGCCGGGCGCGAACTGGATGACGTCGGGCGTGGCGATCGGCCCGATCTCCGTCCGCACCCACTTGACGAGTGTGGCGCGCAGATTGTCCGTCGGCTCCTCACCGCTGTTCAGCGTCACATAGGCGTAGATGCCCTGACCCTTGACGTCATGGGGGAAGCCCACGACCGCCGCCTCCGCCACCGCCTCGTGCAGCACCAGCGCGCTTTCCACTTCGGCCGTGCCCATGCGGTGGCCCGACACGTTGATGACGTCGTCCACCCGCCCGGTGATCCAGTAATAGCCGTCCGCGTCGCGCCGCGCGCCATCTCCGGTCGTATATTTGCCGGGGAAGGTGGTGAAATAGGTCTGGAAGAAGCGGGCGTGATCGCCCCACACGGTGCGCATCTGCCCCGGCCAGCTTTGCGCGATGACCAGATTGCCTTCGGCCGCACCCTCCAGCACCCTGCCATCGGCATCCACGATCTGTGGCACCACGCCCGGCATCGGCAGGGTCGCGCTGCCTGGCTTCAGGTCGGTCGCGCCCGGCATCGGCGCGATCATCGCGCCGCCGGTTTCCGTCTGCCACCAGGTGTCGATGATCGGGCAGCGCCCTTCGCCCACCACGCCATGGTACCAGCGCCACGCCTCGGGATTGATCGGCTCGCCCACCGTCCCCAGCAGGCGCAGCGACGCACGGCTGGTGCGGGTCACATGCTCGTCGCCTTCCTTCATCAGCGCGCGCAAGGCCGTGGGCGCGGTAAACAGCGTATGGACCTGATGCTTGTCCACTACCTCCCAGATGCGGCTGGGCGTCGGCCAGTTGGGCACGCCTTCGTACATCAGCGTCGTCGCCCCGTTCGCCAGCGGGCCATAGACGATATAGCTGTGCCCGGTAACCCAGCCGATGTCCGCCGCGCACCAATAGATGTCGCCCGGCCTATAGTCGAAGCAGAGTTCATGCGTCAGGCTCGCCCAGAGGAGATAGCCGCCGCTCGTATGCAGCACGCCCTTGGGCTTGCCGGTCGATCCCGACGTATAGAGTATGAACAGCGGGTCTTCGGCGTTCATCGGTTCGGGCGGGCAGTCGGCATCCACCTTCGCCGCCTCCTCGTGCAGCCAGCGGTCGCGCCCCGCCTGCATCGGTACGTCGCCCCCGGTGGCCCGCACCACGATCACCGCCTTGACTCCAGGGCAGTCCTTCAGCGCAGCGTCGACATTGGTCTTGAGCGGCACCTTTCTTCCCGCCCGGCACCCTTCGTCCGCCGTGACCACGATGGTCGAATCGCAATCCTGGATGCGTCCGCACAGCGCCTCGGGCGAAAAGCCGCCAAAGACGACGGAATGCACCGCCCCGATCCGCGCGCAGGCGAGCAGGGCGAACGCCGCTTCCGGGATCATCGGCATGTAGATGGTGATGCGGTCGCCCTTCTTCGCGCCCGCGCCTTTCAGCACATTGGCGAAGCGGCAAACCTCCTCATGCAGCTGCCGATAGCTGTAACGGCGCGGCTGCGCGTCCGGGGAGTCGGGTTCCCAGAGGATCGCGGCCTCCTCGCCGCGCGTCTCCAGATGCCGGTCGATGCAGTTGACGCTGACATTGAGGACGCCATCGGCGAACCACCTCACCCCGAAATCCGCCTCGTCGAAGCTGCTTTCGTCGGCGCGGGTCGGCGGCGTGATCCACTCCAGCCGCCGCGCCCGTTCCAGCCAGTAGGCGTCGGGCGCCTCGATCGACCGGGCATAATCCGCCGCGCGTCCGTCCCTGTCGAGATAGGCTCCCTTGGCCCAGCTTTCCGGCACAGGGAAGAAATCGTCAGACATCAGGCATCCTTTCCACGGCGAAACCATTATTTCCGCGTCCTTCTATCGCTCCCGCCCCTGGATCGAAAGTCCCGCGCGATGTTCCTATCCGTCCACCTTGCACCCATCATGATCGCGGCGCGCGCGGCGACGCCTGCCATTTTGCCGCTTTCCCCCGTCCCCGCCTGCGCCTAACAGGGTTCGCTTATGTGGCTTCTCTACCAATTCCCGCTCTGTCCCTTCTCGCGCAAGGTCCGCCTGCTGCTGGGTGAAAAGGGGATCGGCTACGATCTGGTGCGCGAATCGCCCTGGGCGATGCGCGACGAGTTCCTGGACCTCAACCCCGCCGGCACGACCCCGGTGATGGTGGAACAGGACAAGGGCGTGACCCTGATCGACAGCCAGGCGATCTGCGAATATTTCGAGGAGACGGTGGAGAAGTTCCCGCTCATCTCCGGCACGGCGGCCGGGCGCGCGGAGGTGCGGCGGCTGACCGCCTTCTTCGACCAGAATTTCTATGGCGATGTCGTCGGCCCGCTGCTGCACGAGCGGATGAAGAAGCGGCTGATCGATCGCTCGCCGCCCGACGCCCGTGTGCTGCGCGAAGCGATGAAGCGCGCCAACGTCCATATGGATTATATGGACTATCTGCTCGACCACCGCAGCTGGATGGCGGGCGGCACGCTCAGCCTTGCGGACATCGCGGCGGCGGCGCACCTATCGGTCGCGGATTATCTGGGCGGCGTCGACTGGGCGGGGCATGAGCCGGTCAGGCGCTGGTATGCGGGCTTCAAGTCGCGCCCGTCCTTCCGTCCGCTATTGTCGGAACGGATGGAGGTCATCACCCCGCCGCCCCATTATGAAAAACCCGATTTCTAATCGGTCTCCGCGGCCAGATAGACGCGGTTGCGGCCATGTTCCTTGGCCAGATAGAGCGCCCGGTCGGCGGCCTTGAGCGCGGCGCGCGGGTCTTCATAGGCCAGCACATTCGCGACCCCGGCCGAAAAGCTCACCCGCTCCATCCGCTCGCCGTTGGTGCGGTTGACGAGGCTGCGGCTCGCCAGATCCTCGCGCACGCCGTCCACCGCCTCGCACGTCTCCGCCGCGGTCTTGCCGCGGAACAGCATCACGAACTCCTCGCCGCCGTGGCGGGCTACATGGCAGCGGTCGTTCGACACCTTGGCGAGCAGCCCGGCGACGAATTTCAGCACCCGGTCGCCCGTATCATGGCCATGGGTGTCGTTGATATTCTTGAAATGATCGATGTCGCAAAAGGCGATCGACAGCTGCTCCTTCTGCTCCTGCGCCGCCTTGACTTCCTCGCGCAGCACGCCCTCGAAGGCGCGGCGATTGGGCAGGCCGGTCAGATGGTCATGCTCGGCGGCGCGCCGGGCATTTTCCAGGCTGGTCTTGAGCGCCTGCGTCTGGCGCTGGTTGTCGCGCAGCTGCGTTTCGACCTGCCGTGTCTTTTCGACCATCGACCGGGTCAGCCCCACCAGCCGCGCCAGCACCGGCTCGCTGTCGCCGCCTTCGGACAGTCCCTTGGCCTGCTCCTGCAAGGCGGCCCCATAATCCTTCGCCGAGTTACGCGATTCGTGCATGAGGCCGGTGAACTGGGTCAGATTTTCCTCGACCTTGTCCAGCATCGACGCCAGCGATTCGGGCGTGACCTCGTCCGCCTTCTGGTCGGCGGCCAGCGTCTCGATCCAGCTGTTGGTGATCTTGCCGCGCTCCATCATGACGGCGCGGATCGCCTTTTCCACGCCGATATTCGCGCCGGTCAGATAATCGAGCGCGACGCTGAAATTGGTCGGCGTCAGGTCGAGGTCGTGAGCGAACAGGAAATCGCCAATGTCCGAATAGAGCTGCCGCCGGCGGTTGATCTCGCGGCCGGCGGCTGTGCCGGGGCGCGGACGGCTCGGTGTCTCCTCGGCCTCCTCTTCGGCCTTGCCGGAAAAGCCCCTGGCCCACCGGGCCAGTCGGTCGGTCAGCCCATGTTGCGGGCTGGCGGAAGGGGAGGTTGCCGCGGTCATGACGCTCATAACGGCAACGCAACGCCGGGCTTAAGGGTGCCCGACGAAAGAATCCGATCAGATGTCCGCCGCCACCAGCCAGTCGCGGAAGATGCGCACCGCCCGCGTCTGGAGCGCGCGTGGCCGGCATACGAAAAAATAGCGATAGGGGCTTTCGACATGGATCGGGAACAGCCGCACCAGCCGGGGATCGTGCGACTGCTCATAATGGCTGGCGTGCATCACTGCCACGCCCAGCCCCTGCGCTGCCGCTTCCAGCATCAACTGACCGGAATCATAATTGTCCACCGCCAGCGGCTGGAGATCGGGCAGGCCGGCCGCCTCCTTCCATGCGTCGAAGGAGAGCGCCATGTCGCGGTGGAGCAGGATGGTGTGCTGCGCCAGTTCCTCGGGGGAATTGAGCGCATGTGGTCCCTCCAGCAACTGACGCCGGCCGATCAGATAAATTTCTTCGTGGTCCAGCTCGTGCGCGTACAGCGCCGGATCCAGTTCCTTGGCCATCAGCACGATCGCCGCGTCCAGCCCTTCGCCCAGCCGCGCCACGGCATGGGGTGTCGTCTCGATGTCGATATGGAGTTGCGGATGCTGCTGCCGCAGCCGGCCGAGATGCGGGAACAATCGCTGGGTCGCGAACAGCGGCATCACCGCCAGCCGCAGCCGCAATTGGTTGCCACCACTCTGGATCGTTTCCAGCGCCTGGCTGAGCGAGTCCAGCGCCGGGGCGATGTCGTCCAGCAATCGCTGCCCATCGGCGTTGATCTCCAGCGCCTGATGCTTGCGGTCAAACAGGGGGCGGCCGATGAAGCGCTCCAGCGCCTGAACCCGCCGGCTGAGTGCGGGGGTGGACAACGCCAGTTCCTCCGCCGCCGCCTTCACCGAACCGAGGCGGGCGACCTGAACGAAGGCCTCCAGGGCCGTAAGGGGCGGCAATCTGCGCATATACTATGTAAAGTTCCGAAGCCGATCCGCTGCGCCGCGTCAATTCTCTTTATCGAACGGCGCGCGTTCCGGTTCCAAGCATCCTCTCCCTAATGAGCAGGAAAAGGGGCAAAATGGCAAGATGCAATTTTTGCAACCCATCGCCTTCTTTCGCACTTGCAAAATTTCACGCTGCAACGCATATGAAAGGGGCCTTTCAGGCATCCTCTCCTAAAACTTTCCGGGCTGGCGTTTCTCGCCGGCCCTTTTTTTTGTCCCATGTTATCGTCTGGCCAGGGGTCTTTCCCTTGCGGTCCGCGTTCCCTATCTCATTACGGAACGAGAAAGACGGGGAAGGCGAGTGGCCGATCAGGACGAGACGGGACGCAGGATTCAGGTCGCCAATGCGCGACCCGAGGATGCCGGGCGCGGATTGGCGCGCCTGCCGCTGGCGGTGATGGCGCAGCTGCATCTGGCCGAGGGCGACGCGATCGAGATCATGGGCAAGCGCCCGACCTCCGCACGGGTGGTGCGCCCCTACAAGGAGGATGAGGGGCTGGATGTCCTGCGCCTCGACGGTTTGCAGCGCGCCAACGCCGGCGTCGGCTCCGGCGATTTCGTCCAGATCGCCCGGGTGGAGCCGCGCGCGGCCCAGCGCGTGGTGTTCGCGCCCGCACAAAATAATCTCCGGCTCCAGGGCAATCCCGACGCGCTGAAGCGGGTCTTCTTCCAGCGTCCCCTCTCCGCCGGGGATGTCGTGGCGACCGCGGGGCAGCAGCAGGTGCCCCCGGGCGACATGCCGCCCCATCTGCGCCAGATGCTCGCAGCGCCCGCCTATGCGCTTCAGGAAATCCGTCTCGTCGTCGTCTCGACCATGCCCAAGGGCATCGTCAGCATCGACGAGGATACCGAGGTCGAGCTGCGCCCTGAATATGAGGAACCGCGCGAATCCCGCCGGGCCGACGTCACCTATGACGATGTCGGCGGCATGGCCGACACGATCGACCAGTTGCGCGAGATGGTGGAGCTGCCGCTGCGCTATCCCGAACTGTTCGAGCGGCTCGGCGTCGATCCGCCCAAGGGCGTGCTGCTGCATGGGCCGCCGGGCACCGGCAAGACGCGGCTCGCCCGCGCGGTCGCCAATGAATCCGACGCCGAATTCTTCCTGATCAACGGCCCGGAGATCATGGGATCGGCCTATGGCGAGTCGGAAAAGCAGCTGCGCGAGATATTCGAGGCGGCCGCCAAGTCCGCGCCCTCGATCCTCTTCATCGACGAAATCGACTCGATCGCACCCAAGCGCGGCAACGTGACCGGCGAGACCGAAAAGCGCCTCGTTGCCCAGCTGCTGACGCTGATGGACGGGCTGGAACCGCGCACCAACCTCGTCGTCATCGCCGCGACCAACCGGCCCGAGGCGATCGACGAGGCGCTGCGCCGCCCCGGCCGGTTCGACCGCGAGATCATCGTGGGCGTCCCCGACGAGCGCGGCCGGCGCGAGATCCTCGGCATCCACACCCGCGGTATGCCGCTGAGCGACAAGGTCGACCTCGCCGAGCTGGCCCGCATGACCTATGGCTTCGTCGGGGCGGACCTGGCGGCGCTCAGCCGCGAGGCGGCGATCGAGACGGTGCGCCGCTTCATGCCCCGCCTGAACCTTGAGGAAGGGACGATTCCCGCCGACGTGCTGGAGGAACTCTCCGTCACGCGCGAGGATTTCATGGCCGCGATCAAGCGCGTCCAGCCGTCCGCGATGCGCGAGGTGATGGTGCAGGCGCCGAACATCGGCTGGGCCGACATCGGCGGGCTGGACGACGCGCAGATGCGCCTCAAGGAAGGGGTCGAGCTGCCGCTGAAAGACCCCGACGCCTTCCGCCGCATCGGCATCCGCCCGGCCAAGGGCTTCCTGCTCTACGGCCCGCCCGGCACCGGCAAGACCCTGCTGGCGAAGGCGGTCGCGCGCGAGGCGCAGGCCAATTTCATCGCCACCAAATCGAGCGACCTCCTGTCCAAATGGTATGGCGAGAGCGAGCAGCAGATCGCCCGCCTGTTCGCCCGCGCGCGGCAGGTGGCGCCGACCGTCATCTTCATCGATGAACTGGACAGCCTCGTCCCCGCGCGCGGCGGTGGCCTCGGCGAGCCGGCGGTGACGGAGCGGGTGGTCAACACCATCCTTGCCGAAATGGACGGTCTGGAGGAGTTGCAGTCGGTGGTCGTCATCGGCGCGACCAACCGGCCGACCCTGGTGGACCCCGCCCTGCTGCGCCCCGGCCGCTTCGACGAGCTGATCTATGTCGCGGTCCCCGACGAGGCGGGCCGCCGCCGCATCCTTGGCATCCACACGACCAGGATGCCGCTGGCCGACGACGTCGACCTCGACCGCCTCGCGGCGCAGACGGAGCGCTTCACCGGCGCGGACCTGGAAGACCTGGTTCGTCGCGCCGGGCTCGTCGCCCTGCGCCAGTCGCTCAGCGTCAGTGCCGTCACCCAGGCCCATTTCGAGGAGGCGCTGGACGATACCCGCGCCTCGGTGACACCTGAGATGGAGAAGGAATATGAGCAGATCCAGTCGCAGCTGAAGCAACGCGCGATGCAGGTCGATCCCATCGGCTTCGTCGCGCCGGGCATGGTCCGCTCGCGCGTCCGCGACGACTGACATCCTGGTCAAGGGGCGCGCCGGGGCGGAACGGCTCTGTCCCGGCGCGTTCCCGTTACCGATGGCGCAACCCTCTTGCCAGCCGACTCGGGATTTGCGAGGCGCTGCCGGATCACCTCTTTCAGGCGGACATTGATGGCCCCCCTCCCATCGCAGCAGACCAAGCCCAAACCCGGCGAGCGCGCGTCGTTCCTGCGCCAATGGCGCATGTTCTTCCGCCAGTTCGTGCGCCATCCCGCCATGATCGGCTCGGTCATCCCGTCGTCCGCCACCCTGGTCCGGCGGATGCTCGACCCGCTGGATTGGCGATCGACCCGTCTGTTCGTCGAATATGGGCCGGGCGTCGGCACCTTCACCCAGGCGATCCTCGACCGCCTGCCGCCCGACGCGACCTTGATCGCGATCGACCTCAACCTCGATTTCGTCGCCTATCTGGAAGCCGCGTTTCCCGATCCCCGGCTGCGCGTGATCCACGGCTCGGCCGCCGACGTGCGCCGCTTCATCAAGGAAGCCGGCCATGCGCACGCCGACTATGTCCTGTCCGGCATCCCCTTCTCGACCCTGCCTGCGGGCGTCGGCGACCTGATTTGCGCGGAGACGCACGACGCGCTGCGGCCCGGCGGCGCGTTCCTGATCTACCAATATTCACGCTATGTGCGCCGTTTCCTCGATCCGCTGTTCGCGCAGGTGAGCGACGAGCTGGAATGGCGCAACATCCCGCCCGGCCGCATGATCCGCGCCGTCCGGGCCAGTGCGCTGGCTAGGGCCGCCTGAAGGAAAATCGTGAATTTACCGTCTCTACCCTATTTGGGGTATGTGGCGACGGACCGCAGCGCTTATGAATCCGGGCGAGGCAGAGCTTCTGCCCCGCCCGGCGGCCGGACCATATGCGACCCATGGTCCGGTCGTCGGAACCATCCGCCACCATCATCGGCGCCTGTTCGTCGGCCAGCTTTGTCCGCCCTGTCTTTCATGCTACAGGCGCGGCCGATCGACCGGTGAGACTTGCGATGAACGACCTGACCCAGACCCCCGAAATGCTGATCGCCCTGCTCGGCGGGCGCGCCCGCACTGCCGCCGCTGTGCTGGCGCAGGCGAGCGACGCGCAGAAGGCCGACGCCCTGCGTCGCGCCGCGCAGGCGCTGCGGGATCAGACGCCGGCGATCCTCGCCGCCAATGCGCGCGACATGGACAATGCGGTGGCGGGCGGCCTTTCGGCAGCGATGCTCGACCGGCTGAAGCTGGATGAGGGCCGCGTCGCCGCCGCCGCTGCCGGCGTGGAGCAGGTCGCGAGCCTCGACAACCCGCTGGGATCGGTGATCGACCGGCAGGTGCGGCCCAATGGCCTGGAACTCAGCCGCGTGCGCGTGCCGCTGGGCGTCATCGGCATCATCTACGAAAGCCGGCCCAATGTGACGGCGGACGCCGCCGCGCTTTGCCTGCGTTCCGGCAATGCCGTCATCCTGCGCGGCGGCAGCGAGGCCAAGGAAAGCAACCGGGCGATCCACGCCGCGATGGTGGCGGGCATCGTCGCCGCCGGCCTTCCCGCCGAAACCGTTCAGCTCGTGCCCACGACAGACCGCGCGGCGGTCGGCGCGCTGCTCAAGGCGGCGGAGTTCGTCGATCTGATCGTGCCCCGCGGCGGCAAGAGCCTCGTCGCGCGGGTGCAGGACGAAGCGCGCATCCCCGTGCTCGCCCATCTCGACGGCATCAACCACAGCTATGTCGACGGCGCGGCCGATCCCGCCATGGCGAAAAAGCTGGTGGTGAATGCCAAGATGCGCCGCACCGGCATCTGCGGATCGACCGAAACCGTGCTGATCGACCGCGCCTATCCGGCAGCGCCCGCCCTGGTGCAGGCGCTGCTCGACGCCGGTTGCGAGGTGCGCGGCGATGACGGGGTGCAGGCGATGGACGGCCGGGTAAAGGCCGCCGCGCCCGAGGATTGGGATACCGAATATCTCGACGCGATCGTCTCGATCGCGCTGGTCGATGGCGTCGATGGCGCGCTCGCCCATATCGCCGCCCATGCCAGCCACCATACCGACGCGATCATCACCGACGACGCGGCCGTGGCCGAGCGCTTCCTCAATGCCGTCGACAGCGCGATCGTCATGTGGAACGCCTCCACCCAGTTCGCCGACGGCGGCGAATTCGGGCTTGGCGCGGAGATCGGCATTTCGACCGGACGCCTCCATGCGCGGGGGCCGGTGGCGCTGGAAGGTCTCACCACCTACAAGTGGATCGTGCGCGGCACGGGGCAAACCCGGTCCTGATCTGTCCTATTCGCGCCGGTTCTGCCATTGTGCCTGCAAGATCGGCCGCTTTCCGATAGGATCGGGCCTGCGCAACAATATGTCAGGATTTGCGGGAAATATGCGAAGTTAAGCGGCGCGAATCCTACGCGCCCTTTACCACGGCATCGATCGCGGTCAGCCGCGCCAGCATCGGCCCCACCCAGTCGAGCGGCAGCATCACCGGCCCGTCGGATGGCGCATTGTCCGGGTCGTCATGCGCTTCGGCGAAGATCGCGGCGACGCCCGCCGCCACCGCGCTACGCGCCAGGAGGGGCGCATATTCGCGCTGCCCGCCCGATGCCGATCCGAGGCCGCCGGGCTGCTGCACCGAATGGGTGGCGTCGAACACCACCGGATAGCCGGTCTGCGCCATTACCGGCAGCGCCCGCATGTCGCTGACCAGCGTGTTATACCCGAAACTTGCGCCGCGTTCGGTCAGCAGGATGCGCGCGTTACCGGTAGAGGCGACCTTCTGCGCCACCGCCGCCATGTCCCACGGGGCGAGGAACTGGCCCTTCTTCACATTGACCACCGCGCCGCTTTTCCCCGCCGCGACCAGCAGGTCGGTCTGGCGACACAGGAAGGCGGGAATCTGGAGGATGTCGACAGCCTGCGCCGCCGCCGTCACCTGCTCTGCCCCATGGATGTCGGTCAGCACCGGGCAGCCGAGCGTCGCCCTGACCTCCGCCAATATGGCAAGCCCCGCGTCGATGCCCACGCCCCGCCTGCCCGACACGGACGTGCGGTTGGCCTTGTCGAAGCTGCTCTTGAAGATGAAGGGCACGCCCGCCTTGCCTGCCGCCGCCGCCAGCGCCTCCGCCATGAACAGCGTGTGATCGCGGCTCTCGATCTGGCAGGGGCCGGAAATGAGGACGAAGGGCAGGTCGTTGCCGATCGTCACCGATCCGGCGGTCACATGGGCTGGCGTGTTCATGCCGCTCATTTGGGCGCTTTTGCGAAACGGCGCAACAATTGCCCGCGCCACAGCCCCTTGCCCGGATGATAGTTCCAGCAGAACCAGCCGAAGGCGAGGCAGGCGATCAGGGAGGGCAGGGCCATGGGATCGCCGTTGGATTTCATGTGGCGATAAAAGGCCATGTCCGCCCGCCAGCGGTCCCGCTCGCTGCCGCCGCCGTTGATGCCGTACATATTGTCATGCTTCCGACATCCGACATTGCGGTTGTATTTGCGGTGGTCGATGAAATAGCAGTAGTCGCGTTCGGGCGTGGTCATGCGCGCGATTAGGGCGATGCCGTTGGAAAAGTTCAAGCGTAAAGTCTTCTATCTCGGCGGTTTCGACCCACGCGGCGTGCGCTTCTACCACCAGCTCTATCGCGAGCAGGCGGCGCGCTACACGGCGCTCACCGGCGATGCCGTCGATGTCAGCGGCCGCCAGGCAGGGCCGGGCGGCGCGGCGGTCTCGGCATGTTGGACGGTGGAGAACCCGGCCGCCGGGGTGATGGTCGATTATGAATATCTCCGCTGGGAAGATGTGATCGGCAAGGTCTGGATTCGCAATCCTGCCACCCTCGCCCTGCGCGCCGCTCGCGCCTATGGAGGGCACGTCCGGCACATGGACTTCCTGCGGATGCGCCGCCTGCGCAAGGGACCGGTCATCACCATCCTCTATCCGCCGCTGTTCGCCGTGCTTATCCCGCTGCTGCTGGTGCTGGCGCCCGCTTTGCTGCTCTCGCTGCTGCTGCCCTGGTGGGCAGCGGCGCTCGGCGGTGTCGCCGTCAGCGCCGTGCTGTCGGGTCGAATACTCGCCAAGCTGGTGGTTCCCTGGCTGCTGCGCTTCATGACCTATCATGGCGCGCTGGCGGCGGAAGGCCCCGGGGACGCGCTCGACGCCCGGCTCGACGCCTTCGCGCAGCGGATCGCGGCCGACCTCGACGGTCCCTTCGACGAAGTGCAGTTCGTCACGCACAGCGCCGGCACGATCCTGGGAATGCGGGTGCTGCGCCGGGTGATCGTGCTGCGCGGAGGCGCGCTGCCCGATCATTTCGTGATGCTGGGCCTGGGGCAGGTGGTGCCGGTCATCGGCCTGCGCCGCGACGCGGCCTGGTATCATGATGACCTCAAGGCGCTGGCCGACGCCCGCTTCCGCTATGTCGACGTGAGTTCTCCGCCCGACGGCGCCGCCTATTACAACGTCAACCCCTTCCGCCTCGTCGCCGACGGCCATGCGGCGCGCGTCGATATGCTCTCGCCGCGCTTCCATCTCTTCTATGAGCCGCAAAATTATCATGGTGGCTGGTCGAACAAATATGAGGCGCATTTCGACTATCTGCGCGTCGGCGACCGCCTGTCGCCTCTCGACTTCATCAGCCTGACCGCAGGCCGCCGCACCGTGGACGACGCGCTCGCCGCTTTCAGGACCATCTCGTGACCGACCTCTTCACGCCGCCCTATCCCCAGCCGCCGCGCAGCAAGCGCGGTCTCGTCAAGCGCTTCCTGCGCGGCTGGCACAGCTGGATCCATGTGCTCTTCGACAAGAGCTACACGATGAAGATGGGCGAAATCCGCCTGCCCAGCCGCACCATGTATATCGCCAATGAACTCAGTCTCGTGGACCGGATATTGCGCGGCGGCACCGCTTATCCCAAGCATAGCGAACTGGTCCGCAACCTTGACCCGCTGATCGGCAATTCCGTGTTCTCCGCCAATGGCGCGGACTGGGAAAGCCAGCGCGCGATGGTGAACCCCGCCTTCGCCCATACCGCGCTCGGACGCTCCATGCCGCTGATGGTCGCGGCGGCCGACGACCTGCTCGCGCGGCTGGACGCTGCTGACCGGACCCAGCCTGTCGACATCGACCCGATGATGACCCATGTCGCCGCCGACATCATCTTTCGCACCCTCTTCAGCCAGACGCTCGATGCCGAGCGGTCGAACATCATCCACACCGCCTTCGGCAAGTTTCAGCGGCTGGCCCACAGCGCGTCGATGCTGCGGCTCTACGGCATCCCCGCCGGCTGGTTCGAAAAGCGGTCGCGCGGCCCCGCGCGGGCGATCCACGACGTGTTCCGCCCGATCGTCGAAGCCCGCTACGAAGCCTATCATGCGCGGGGAGAGACGGGCACGCGCGACATCCTCCAGTCGCTGATCGAAGTCACCCATCCCGAGACCGGCGCGCATTTCACCTGCGGCCAGGTGATGGAGCAGGTCTCGACCATCTTCCTTGCCGGGCATGAGACCTCGGCCAGCACGATGACCTGGGCGCTCTACATGCTCGCCGAATGCGCGCATATCCAGGATCGGGTGCGCGCCGAAGTGAAGGGCGTGGCCGGCGACGCGCCGCTGACCGGCGCGATGCTCAAGGAAATGGGCCAGGTGCGCAACGTCTTCAAGGAGACGCTGCGCCTCTACCCGCCCGTCTCCTTCCTGCCGCGCGAAGTCACCTGCCCGATGGATATGCGCGACAAGCATCTGGAAACCGGCGCGATGCTGGTCGTCGCGCCCTGGCTGACGCAGCGCAACAAGGATAATTGGGCCTGCCCGCACGCCTTCGACCCCGACCGGTTCGACGATCCGGCCAATGCTGACATGGCCAAGCAGGCCTGGTTCCCCTTCGGCCGGGGACCGCGCGTGTGCGTCGGCGCGGGTTTCGCGCAGCAGGAGGTGATGACCGTGATCGCCAGCGTTGTGCGGCGCTACCGCCTCGCCGTGCCGGCCGGTTTCAAGCCCGAGCCGATCAGCCGTCTGACCATTCGGCCGCGCACCGGGATGCCGCTCCTCTTCACGCCGGCAGGCTGACCGCCGGTTCCTCCTCCGGCGCGACATCGACCATGACGGAAAGGCTCTGCCCCGCAGCCCCGACGAACAGCCCGTCCATCGGCGCCACATCGGCATAGTCGCGGCCCATCGCGACAAACAGGTGCCCCTCGCCGGTGATACAGCCGTTGGTCGGATCGAAGCCGACCCATCCCCGCGTCGGCCCGCACCACAGCATCACCCAGGCATGCATCGCATCCGCCCCCACCAGACGCGCCATGCCCGGCGGCGGCATCGTGCGCAGATAGCCGCTGACATAGGCGGCGGGCAGGCCGACTAGGCGCAGCGCCACCACCATCACATGCGCGAAGTCCTGGCACACGCCATGCCGCGCGGCGAAGGCGTCGGCGACGGGGGTGCCGGCATCGGTCGTGCCGGGCTGATAGGCGAACTCGCTTTGTATCCGGCGCGCCAGTGCCAGCGCGGCGTCGATGATCGGCCGGCCGGGCGCGAGATCGGCCCCCATCCACGCGCCGATTTCCGCCAGCATCGGCGTGCGGGCGGAGGCATAGAGATAGTGGGCCGGGGCCGCGGGTCGCATGTCGCGGTCGGTGAGCGCCGCCTGCGCCACGGCCTCTATCGTCGGATCATCCGCCTGCGGCACGATCGCCCCGCCCTGAACGCCGATGCGGAAGCGGCTCTCGATTATGAGCTGCCGGATCGGGTTATCGATCATCAAACGGGAGACATGGACCGGCCAGCCGCCCGGTCGCGATTCGATCCGGGTGGGGGCAGGATCGACCTCCAGCACATGGTCCGATGTCCACTGCCCTGGCCAGGGCGCGGGCTTCAGCCGCAGGTTGAAGCGCGCCAGCCGGACCGGCGCGGCATAGCGAAGCACCGTGCGATGCCGCACATGATAGATCATGCGAGCAAATCCATCGTCTCGGTCTTGCGCACCTGAAGGAAATAGCGCTGGCCGATCGCGTCGGACAGGCGCATCAGCCGGCCTTCTGCGTCGCCGATGTCGCCCATCGTCAGAACGTCGCCGGTCAGCGGAGCGAGCCGCGCGACCAGCGCGTCGGCCTGCCGCGCCGGCTCTTCCGGCATCCCGTCGGCGCGCAACGTCGGCAACGCCGCGACATGCTCCGCCAGCCGCAGCGCCTGCCAGGCGATCGCCCGCGGATTGTGCGGCTCCAGCGCCAGCAGGTCGCGCACCGGGGCCAGCGCCGGTCCGGCAAGGTAGCGGGTGCGATAGCTGATCTGGCTGTCCATCAGGTCGAGGAGGACGGTGAGATCATCGTCCAACGCCTGATCGTTGCCGAACCGCGCGATCAGGCGGCACCCGTTGATGGCGCGCTCCATCCGTCGCCCCATGTCGTGGAAGCGCCATCCGTCGGTCCGCCCCATATTCTCCGCCGCCAGCCCGGACAGCGCCGAAATCCGCTCGATCATCCGCGACGACGCATCCAGCAGCGTCTCCGTCACCGCGCCATCGAACGCCGGCAGTGGCAGGCGCACCAGTCGCCATACGTCACTCGCCAGCCGGTCGCGCAACCCTTCGCCGATATTGGCGACCACCCCCATCAGCGCGCGGACGCTGCCAGGCTGTCGCCCGTCCCCCAGCGCGGTCGCGCACAATGCGCCCACGGCGGTTCCAGGCGATCCGGCGCTCCCCGGAACCGCGTTCCACAGGATGAGCTGCTGCACCAGCCGCGCCCGCGTCGGACTGTCGAGCGACGGGCCAAGGTCCGCCTCGATCGACCCGCCGGCGACCGCGCGGATCAGGCGCAGCGTCATTTCCGCCCGCTCGATATAGCGGCCGAGCCAGAAGAGATTGTCCGCAGCCTTTGCCGGCAACATGCCGCCGATCCGCCGGATTGCGGGCGCGCCGCCGGCCAGCAGCCTGCCGCCTTCGACGGTGTCGGGCGCCGCCGGCTTGCCGTCGATGACGCACATGTCCGCCGACATGTCGCCCTCGCCCATCAACGCTGCGCGGATGTCGCCATGGGCCGCCAGTCGCCCGAATGCCCCTGGCATCACCCGCCATTGCCCGGCGCCGTCGCGTGCCACAAAGACGCGCAGGGTGAAGGGCAGGGGCGCGACCTGTCCGTCGATCACCGCAGGAGCGGTCGACAGTCTCACCACTTCCTGCCCTACATAATCCATCGGACGCAGGGCCATGGCCTCCAGCATCGCGACGCGCGCCGCCGCATCCAGCTGCGCGCCGGGCGTGAAGCGCCTGTCCGGCAGCCCTGAGACGGTGTGGTTGAAAGCCGAGCCGATCACAAGCTCGTCCAGCCGGCTTTCGACATAGGCGCGCTCGCGCGGCTGCCCGCACCACCAGGTGGCGACATTGGGCAGGATCAGCTCCGCGCCCAGCACCGCTTTGGCGAGTTGGGGCAGGAAGGCGGCGAAGGCGCGCGATTCGATGACGCCCGCGCCCGGCCAGTTGCCCACCATCAGGCCGCCGCGCGCGCAGGCGTCGTAGAGGTCGGGGACGCCGATCCGCGAATCGCCGTCGAACGCGAGCGGATCGAGGAACCGGCTGTCCATCCACCGCCACAGCCCGTCAATCCGCTTCAGACCCTGGATCGTGCGCACGAACAGCCGCCCGTCGGACACGATCAGGTCGTCCCCCTCCACCAGCAACAGGCCGAGATAGCGCGCCAGATGCGCCTGTTCGGCATAGCTCTGGTTGAATCGGCCGGGCGTAAGCAGCCCGATGCGGGGGTCTGCCCGCTGGCAGTCGGCGGCGAGTCCCCGGCGCAGGTCCGCGAAGAAAGGCGCAAGCCGGCGCGCATTGATCGCGCCCAGCATGTCACCGGTGGCGCGGGACAAAGCCAGCCGGTTCTCGAGCGCATAGCCCATGCCGATGGGCGTGCGCACCCGGTCCGCCAGCACCCGCCACTCGCCGTTCGGCCCGCGCCCGATGTCGGCGGCATAGAAATGGAGGTGGTGGCCGCGTGGCGGGGTGACCCCCGTCATCACCCGCCAATAATGCGGGCTGCCCGTCACGATGCTGGCAGGCAGCTTGCCATCGCGCACCAGCGACTGGGTGGAATAGATGTCGGCGATCACCCGTTCCAGCAACTGTGCGCGCTGGGCGAGACCGCTTTCGATATGCGCCCATTCGGCAGCACCGATCAGCAGCGGTATCGGCCCGAGCGGCCAGTCCCGTTCCTGTGTGTCGCCGGTCAGCCGGAACGCGAGACCAAGGTCCAGCGCCTGCCGCGCGACATGGTCGGCCAGCGTGGCGGGATCACCTTTCGCCTGCGCGGCGAGACGGGCCAGCATCGCGCGCCAATGCGCCGCCATCTCGGGCAATGCGCCGGCGAACAGGTCGCCTTGCGGCGCGGCAGCCAGATAGGCCTCGGCCCAGTCTAATCGGGTTGTCGTATCCACCCTTTCATCCCTACCCGCCCGAATGCGCAAACCGCAAATCGAGCGTCATGGGAAATTCGCCGGGCAGTTCGGGTGGGGGCATATCGACCGGGCCGGGGGTGTGGCCATGATCCTGGAAGCGCGACTTGCGCCGGGATTCCGCTTCATAGCCATTGATCGGCAGCGTGTCGTAATTGCGCCCACCCGGATGCGCGACATGATAGACGCAGCCGCCCAGCGACCGGCCGCTCCAGCTGTCGAATATGTCGAAGGTCAGCGGAGCGTTGGACGGCAGTTGCGGGTGGAGGCAGTTGGCGGGCGCCCATGCCTTGTAGCGGACGCCGCCCACCGCTTCGCCGGGCACGGCGGTCGGCGTCATCGGCACGCGGCGGCCGTTGCAGGCGACGATGTGGCGGCCGGCGACGAGGCCGGTGGCGCGCACCTGCAAGCGCTCGGTCGAGGAGTCCACATAGCGCACCGTGCCGCCGATCGCGCCGGTTTCGCCGAGCACGTTCCACGGTTCGAGCGCGTGGGTGATTTCCAGCCCGACCCCGCCCGCATCGACTTCGCCATGGACGGGGAAGCGGAACTGGCGCTGCGCCTCGAACCAGTTGGGGTCGAAATCATAGCCGCCGCCGCGCAGGTCGGCGAGCACTTCGAGAAAATCGCTCCACACGAAATGGGGCAGCATGAAGCGGTCGTGCAGCGCCGTGCCCCAGCGCACGAAGCCGCCCTGCTGCGGATGCCGCCAGAACCAGGCGGTGAGCGCGCGCAGCAGCAGTTGCTGGACAAGGCTCATCTTCGCTTCGGGCGGCATTTCGAACCCGCGAAATTCGAGCAGGCCAAGGCGTCCGGTCGGGCCGTCGGGCGAGAACATCTTGTCGATGCAGATTTCGGTGCGGTGGGTGTTGCCAGTTACGTCCACCAGCAGGTTGCGGAACAGGCGATCGACCAGCCAGGGCGGCGGCAGCTTGTCCACGCCCTCACGGATCGGATCGGGCACCTGCGCCAGCGCAATCTCCAGCTCGTAGAGGCCGTCATGCCGAGCCTCGTCGATGCGCGGCGCCTGGCTGGTAGGGCCGATGAACAGCCCCGAGAAAAGGTAGGAGAGGGAGGGGTGGCGCTGCCAGTAGAGCACGAAGCTCTTCAGGAGGTCCGGGCGGCGGATAAAGGGGGAGTCGTTGAGAGTCGGGCCGCCGAGCACGATATGATTGCCCCCGCCGGTGCCGATCGAGCGGCCATCGACCATGAACTTGTCGGCGGTGAGCTGGCACTCGCGCGCAGCGGCGTAGAGCTTTTCGGTGATGTCCACCGTCTCGGCCCAGCTGGCGGCGGGGTGGACATTGACCTCGATCACGCCGGGGTCGGGCGTGGCTTTCAGCACATTGAGGCGCGGGTCCGGCGGCGGGGCATAGCCTTCGATGCGGACGGGGATGCGGGTCGCTTCGGCGACGCGCTCCACCTCGGCGATCAGCTCCAGATAATCCTCCAGTTCGCGCACCGGCGGCAGGAAGACCGAGAGATGCGCGCCGTGCGGCTCGACGGTGACGGCGGTGCGGACCGCGCCCTCGATGAAGACCTGCTCGACCCGCTCCTGCGCCGCCGCGCCGCCCTCCGCATCGGCGACACGCTGGACGCGCTGCGCTTCCTCATGGCTGGCGGGTTCGCTGACCTGCGCGCGGAAATCCGCCAACGGCCCCCGCAGCTCGCTGGTGTCGCGGGGGTGGATATAGGGATAGGCGGATTCGGGGACGTGCGGCAGCGAGCCGAGCGGCAGGCGGTAGCCGAGCGCGGAATCGCCCGGTACCGCGAACAGCTTGCCCCGGCGGAGCTGCCAGATTTCGCTCTGCCAGCGCGGCGTCTGGGCTGCGGCCTGCCAGCGCTGGACGGGGAGGACATAGCCGACCGGCTGGTCGAGGCCGCGCTCGAAGGTCTTCACCATGCGCGCGCGGGCTTCGGGGTCGGCGATGGCGGGGTCTTGCGGGTCGGTGTTGATGGGAAGGTCGGCTTCCTTCACCATCCAGACGGCCGGGTCTTCATAGACCGGGTGGGTATAGTCCTCGGTAAAGCCCATATTGCCGGCGAGCGCGGCGAGGAAGGCGCGGGCGTCCTCCGCCGTGGTCGCGCGCGCGCCCTCCGGCGGATCATCGGTGGCGATCAGGCTTTCGTCGCGCCAGATCGGCACCCCGTCCTGCCGCCAATAGACGGCGTAAGCCCAGCGCGGCAGGCTTTCGCCCGGATACCATTTGCCCTGGCCATGATGGAGCAAGCCGCCGGGCGCGAACTCGGTGCGCAGCTTGCGGATCAGGCGATCGGCGTAGGATGCCTTGGCCGGGCCGACCGCGTCGCCATTCCATTCGCCCGCCTCGCCGCCGCCCTCGGCCACGAAGGTCGGCTCGCCGCCAATGGTGAGGCGCACATCCTGTGCGGCGAGGTCGGCGTCCACCTGCGCGCCCAGCGCCATCACCGCGTCCCAGCGCGCATCGGTAAAGGGCTTGGTGATGCGCACCGCTTCGGCGATGCGGCTGACGCTCATCTCGAAGCGGAAATCGACCTCGGCGGGTTCGGCCATGCCGCTGATCGGCGCGGCGGAGCGGTAGTGCGGCGTGGCGCAGAGCGGAATGTGGCCCTCGCCCGCGAACATGCCGCTGGTCGCGTCGAGCGCGACCCAGCCCGCGCCCGGCACATAGGCTTCGGCCCAGGCGTGAAGGTCGACGACATCCTGCGTCACCCCCTTCGGCCCTTCGATCGGCTCGACATCGGCGACGAGCTGGATCGAATAGCCCGACACGAAGCGGGCGGCGAAGCCCAGCCTCCGCAGCAACTGCACCAGCAGCCAGGCGGAATCGCGGCAGGAGCCGGTGCCTATGTCCAGCGTCTCTTCCGGGCTTTGCACACCGGCTTCCATGCGGATGACATAGCCCACCCGCTGTTGCAGGCGACGGTTCACCTCCACCAGGAAATCGACGGTGCGGCCCTCATGCCCCTGATGCTCGGCCACCAGCGTCTCGAACAGCGGCCCCTGCGCCTCCACGTCGAAATAGGCGGCGAGGTCGGTTTTCAGCTGATCGTCATAGGCGAAGGGATAGTCTTCCGCATAAGGCTCCACGAAGAAGTCGAACGGGTTGATGATGTCGAGATCGGCAAGCAGATCGACCTCGATCGAGAAATGATCGACCGGGTCGGGAAAAACGATCCGCGCCAGCCAGTTGCCGTGCGGGTCCTGCTGCCAGTTGAGGAAATGGTTCGCCGGTTCGATCTTCAGCGCATAATTGGGGATTTTGGTGCGGCTGTGCGGCGCCGGGCGCAGCCGGATGACCTGCGGGCCGAGCCTGATGGGCCGGCTGTAGCGGTAGGAGGTCAGGTGATGGAGCGCGGCCTTGAGCATGGCCGGATCAAACGACAGCCCCTGCTGCAATGCAACAGCCAATCGGGCATCGCTCGAAAATTCCGAAGGGGTAGGACAATGGTGCTGCCGGTGAGCATTGACCGCACGACCTCAGCCCTGGCCCCACGCTGTTGGGTCGAATGTAGCCCGTGAATTCTTCGCATTCATAGTTGCGACTATGGATGGCGGCAAAGCTCCTCTACCGTTCTGCGCCAGAGAGTGCAGGGCGACTGTGCTGGGCCGATAATGGAGGGTTGCTTGGGCTTGGGTATCATGGTGTCGATCGCCGTTGGGGTTACAGCGCTGTTTGCTGCCCTGACTGTGCTCAACCTCTGGAAAAGCAGCGGAAAGCCGGCTCAGGACGTCATCCTGGGCGCCATTCTTCAGGCTGCGCTGTTCGGCCTGATCTTTGGATTCCTCTTCATTCCCAACGCGCCGCCGCCGCCGCCGATGGGCAGGGGCATTCTCTGGTTCACGGCGGCGATCGTGCTGGTGGAGGTCGTCCGCACCGGCCTGTATCTCCACATCCCCTTCCTCCCCAAGGCGATCCTGCGCTACCGGCTCGCGGCGCTGCGCATCAAGCGCGACAATGTCGAGCGTAGCCTCAAGTCCATGGAGCGGCTTGTCGCGGGCAGGGCTGCCGCGCAGCCGGCTGAGGAAACGCTCGCCTGAGCGGCCTCAGCCGGTGCAGGCAAGCGCCGCTTCACGCTCCGACACAAACGCATCGACAAGTCGCGCGAGGCTGGGCGCTTCGGTATAATGTCCGGCGCCCAGCCCATGGCGTTGGCACAATTCCGTCCACTCCTGCTGAAAGTCCGCGTCCGCGATCAGGTCGGCGTTGGGCAGGCGTTCCGCTAGCTCCCTGTTATAGCGTCGCATCAAATCGGTCGGCTCGGTTGCGTCCAGCACGCGGGCCGGCACTTTGATCCGGCGCAGGTCATCGTCGCTCAGCCCCATGATCCTGTGGCTGGGGTCAAACGCATCCGCCCAGCGTCGCATCGTCGGCTGAGCTTCGGCGGGCGCCATCGCGAGCAGCCGGCCACGATTGGCGGGGTTTGCGGCAATCCGGTCCCGCCAGAAAGGAAGTTCGGTCACGGCCTCCATGCCGCCGGTCTCGATTGCCTGATGGGTGGCGACGAATACTTCGGAGAGATTTCGTACCGCGCGATCGCTGCCGCCGGTGATCAGGAAAAGGAACAAGCCCTTGACGATCGCCGGATAGCGCAAGGCCGTGACCATCGATACGCGCGCGCCGTTGGATGGCCCGACCAGATAGGCCGGTCCGACGTCCAGCCGGCGAAGCAACTCATGTAATTGCGTTGCCCATAGTTCGAGGTCGCGGGGGCCGTCGAACTGAACGTCAGACTGGCCGATGGTCGCACGGTCCCAGAGAATGACCTGATATTTACCGGCTAACGCCTCGGCCAGCGGACGGCTCTCCTCGCACCCCTCGCGTCCTCCACCCGTCAGGACGACGGGAACCCCGGTGCCGTGAACCTCATAATGGATGGCGCAGTCATTGATGGATGTTGACGGCATGGCTCGATCCTCCCGGGGGCACCGCAGACAGGCGGGCTAGCGATCGCTAAAAGAGTTCGTCGGCGCTGGCCAATGCTTCACCTGAATAGGTGGCATTTTGTTTGCGCAATGCACTGCTCCCGCCGCCCATGACGGTGCTCACGTCATCCGCTGAATGCCCGGCATTCAGACGATGCGCTGGTAGCAAATGCCGGGGAAATTATATCCGGGCAATCAGCAAAGCGGGTGGCTGCGAGCCGCCGATGACGGTGCCTTATAAGGATCATGGAAATGCAAATAACCGGTGCGGAGTGGATCGTCTTCGGTGTCGAGGACATGGCTGAATGCAAGCGCTTTTGCGAGCAATATGGCCTGAACCTGGTCAAGGAAGAGCCGGACTGCATTCGCTTCGAAGCGCTTGATGGCTCCGGCCTTGAACTTCGCCATGTCGACGACCCGAGCTTGCCGCCGGCCATGGTTCCCGGCTCGACCGCTCGTCTGACGATCTGGGGTGTGAAGGATCAGGCGACGCTCGACGCGGTTCGCGAGGAGCTTTCCAAGGATCGTGACGTCACGGGCACCGATCTGCTGCTTACGACCGACCTCGAAGGCAACACCATCGGTTTCCGCATCTCGCAGCGCCACAGCTTCGCGGTCGAGCCGGCGCTCGCCAATGCGCCGGGCGCCTATGCCCGCCCGATCAACAGCCGGATGGATCCCAACAGGCGCGGTCCCGCCCGCACCCTGGGGCATGTCGTGTTCTGGAGCAACAACGCCCAGGCGGCAGCCGACTTTTACATCAACCGCCTGGGCTTCAGGTTCACCGATGGTTCCGGGCTGCAGCCGGACAAGCTGCACGGGCTGTTCCTGCGCGCGGCCGGCCATGGCGATCACCACAGCCTTTTCTTCCTGAATTCGTTCAACGGCAAGTTCAAGCCGAGCATGCAGCATGTCGAGTTCCAGAGCCTGGACGTCGACGAGGTTCTGGCGCGCGGCAACTATCTGGTCTCGCAAGGCTGGGAGACGCACATGGGTCCGGGCAAGCATCTGCTCGGCTCCAACTGGTCCTGGTATTTCTACAATCCCACCGGCGTCCTGTTCGAGGTTTCGGCCGACATGGACCAGGTCGATGACGATTGGGTGCCGCGCGTCGTGCATCCCCGGGAAAACAAGGGCTGGGAGCCGAAGTGGATCGGGCCTGAGATGCCGGCCGGGCCAATCCCGACGCCCGGGCCTGCGCCTACGGTCGGGGAACCCTGAGGCGTCGGCGGCTGGGAGGTCCTTGTCGGGCGTCCCGTCGGGCGGACGGCTGCGGCCTACGACCGGTGCCGCCGGAAACCGCGGGTGTGCGATGGGCTAAGGCTCGAAGGCGGCGATGAAGGCTAAAATCTAGGAGGGCGTGTTGGAGGCTCAACTCATTATTGGCGGGACCGCAATCGCGCCGTCGAACGGCGCGACTTATGATCGCCTCGATCCGGTCACTGGCGCAGTCGCAACGCGCGCTGCGGCTGCGACGGATCAGGATGCGCGGGCCGCCGCTGATGCCGCGGCAACGGCGTTTCCCGAATGGTCCGCTTTCGGCCCCGGCAAGCGCAGGACAGTCCTGCTCGCCGCGGCCGACGCGCTCGCCGGCAAGGCCGATGCGTTCGTGGAAGCGATGCGGAACGAGGTAGGCGCGACCGAGATGTGGGCGCGGTTCAATGTTGCCTTGGGCGCGTCGATCCTGCGCGAAGCGGCGTCGATGACCACGCAGATCGGCGGCGAGGTGATCCCTTCCGACAAGCCCGGCGCGTTGATGATGGGGGTGCGCCAGCCTGCCGGCGTGGTGCTCGGCATCGCGCCCTGGAACGCGCCTGTGATTCTGGGCGTGCGGGCCATCGCCATGCCGCTGGCCTGCGGCAATACGGTCGTGCTCAAGGCATCCGAAGCCTGCCCGAAGACGCATCTCCTGATCGCCGAGGCGCTGGTGGAAGCCGGCATTCCGGCCGGCGTGGTCAATGCGGTGACGAACCGGCCGGAGGATGCGTCGGCCGTCGTCAACGCGCTGATCGACCATCCTGCGGTTCGCCGGGTGAACTTTACCGGTTCGACCAAGGTCGGCCGCCTGATCGCCGAGGCGTGCGCGCGCCAACTCAAGCCGTGTCTGCTCGAACTGGGCGGCAAGGCGCCGCTGATCGTGCTCGACGACGCGGACGTTGACGCGGCGGTTGATGCGGCTGCCTTCGGGGCCTTCATGAACCAGGGCCAGATTTGCATGGCCACCGAGCGGATCATCGTTGACGAGAAGGTCGCCGACGCCTTCGTCGCCAAGCTCGCGGCGAAATGCGCCGCGTTTCCAACGGGGACAAGCGGACCCGTGGTCATCGGCTCGATGGTCGACGCATCGGCGGCGGCGCGGATCGAGGGGCTCGTCCAGGACGCGATGGAACAAGGCGGCATCATCGCCGCCGGCGGCAGTGGCCCGTCGCCTTCCGTCCATGCGGCCACTGTCGTGGATGGTCTCACCCCGTCGATGCGCCTCTACAAGGAGGAGAGCTTCGGGCCGGTCGTAGGCGTGATCCGCGTGAAGAGCATCGATGAGGCGGTGCAGATCGCCAACGACACCGACTATGGCTTGTCCTCCGCAGTTTTCGGACGCGACGTGACGCGGGCGATGGCCGTGGCAAAGCGCATCCAGTCCGGCATCTGCCACATCAATGGACCCACGGTTCAGGATGAGCCGCAAATGCCGTTCGGAGGGGTCAAGGATTCAGGCTTCGGCCGGTTCGGCGGAAAGGCGGCGATCAACGAGTTCACCGATCTTCGCTGGATCAGCATCGAGAATGAACAGCATTACCCATTTTAGAGATCACGTCTGGTGACACGCCTCGAAGAGGAGACCCGGATCGGCAAAGGCGGGACCCTGGCGGCGCAGCTGTCGCGGCTCGACCTGATCGTTCTCGACGAGCTCGGTTATCTGCCGTTCGCCCGCTCGGGAGGG
>Ga0233425_10001515_pt1 | contig 51695 bp, 53 predicted proteins | sample Watercolumn_Towu_2_FD_181712 | JGI IMG/M metagenome (GOLD analysis project Ga0233425, IMG submission 181712) | Freshwater microbial communities from Lake Towuti, South Sulawesi, Indonesia - Watercolumn_Towuti2014_140_MG | ecosystem: Environmental > Aquatic > Freshwater > Lake | place...
GTCTGCGTCAGAAAGTAAACCCACTGTTCCAGACCTTTGATCTCTTTCTGCATGGCCGCTCCCCTTGAATCTTCTGTCTTGATTACGGCAGCAAACGGGAATTATTTAGCGCCGCCCGACTGGAATAGTCCGCACCGGCGGGTGAGCGCCACTTCGTTGCAGAAACAGTTGTCGCCCGACTCCTTGGCCGCGTACATCGCCGTATCGGCGTGGCTCATCAGGCCATCCATCTCCGCACCGTCGCGCGGATAGAGCGCCACGCCGATGCTGGTCGAGAGGCCGACCTCGATCCCCGAGGGCAAACGGAATGGTCGGGCGATCTCGGCGGTGATCTTGTCGATGACACGACACACCTCCCCGTCTCCGGCAATGTCCTCGATGAACACCACGAACTCGTCCCCGCCCAGCCGGGCGACGAAATCCGAAGCCCGGATCAGATGCTGCAGGCGCACGGCCACCTGTTGTAGCACTTCGTCCCCGGCCTGATGGCCATGGCGGTCGTTCACCGGCTTGAAGCCGTTCAGGTCGAGGAACAGCAGCGCGGCCATCCTCTGGTGACGCTCGCAACGCTTGAGCGCCTGTTCCAGTTGAACAACCAGCCAGCGACGATTGGGTAGGCCGGTCAGACTGTCATGGGTGGCCAGATGCTCCACCTGCACCTCAGCTTCGTGGCGTCGACGCATCTCGCGCCGCAGACGGAAGTGAATGAACAACAAAGCGCCGATCAACAGCAGTGCGGCCAGCGCGAGCTTGCGCAGCAGCTCGGAGAGCGCCTGTTTCTGCTCGTCCCATAACTGGCGCACATCGCGCTCAGCAACTTCGCTCTGTTCGTCCAGCAAGTGACGAATCGCGTCCATCTCCCGTTTGCCGCCCGCTGCCAGCAGCCGCTGGCGCGCCACCTCGAAGCCCTGCTTCCGTGCCGCCACGTTTCCTCGCGCGATAGTCAGCTTGCGCTCGATGCGGGCGGACAGCTCCGGCAACCAGCTTGCCTCCAGCGGCGTTCCCGCCACGAGCCCGGCCAGCTTGCGGCGATGGTCGTCCAGCTCCTGCAGCGCCTCATGGTAAGGCTCCAGATAGCGCTCATTCCCGGTGATGAGGTAGCCGCGCTCCCCGGTCTCGACATCAACCAGATGCGCTTCCAGAGCCTGGATGGCCGAGATCAGTTGCCCGTTGTACTCCAACCGGGTCGCGATCGTGTTCATCGTTGCGAGGGCGGACAACACCAGCCATGCCGCCACAGCGATCATCGTCCCGACCAGCAGCAGCCCGAGTAGGGAGTCGCGCTCGATCGTGCCGCGCAAAGCGAATCTCAGCTTAACGCCCCCGGACATGCGCGCCCTTCCTTCCTGCTCGCCGTTCCCGGACATGCCCCCTCCCTCCTCTCAGTACACCCGCGCCTTAGGCGGAAAGGTCTCCACCGTCAGCGGTTTGAGGCGCACTGGTTTGTAGTCCAGCCGCTGGCCGTCGCTGAAATACAGGGTGTGTTTCAGCCATTGAGCATCGTTCCGCTCCGGGAAATCGGCGCGTGCATGCGCGCCGCGACTTTCGGTGCGGGCGGCGGCGGAGACCATGGTCGCCTGCGCCACCTCGATCAGATTGTCCAGCTCCAGCGCCTCGATGCGGGCGGTGTTGAAGATGCGGCTCTTGTCCTTGATGCCGGTGCGGCGGGCGCGTTCGGCCACCTCGCGCAGCTTCGTCACGCCCTCGGCCAGCAGATCGGGGAAACGGAACACGCCGCAATGCGTCTGCATCACCTCGCGCATCGAAGCACCCACCTCGGCCACGCGCTCGCCGTCCTGCTGGCCGTCCAGCCGCGCCAGGCGTGCGAGCGAGAAATCGGCTGCGCCTTCCGGCAGACGCTTGGGATGAGGGTTGCGCTGCAAGTCTTCGACGATCTGCCGCGCTGCCTCGCGCCCAAACACGATCAGATCGAGCAGCGAGTTGCAGCCCAGCCGGTTCGCACCATGCACCGAAACGCAGGCGCATTCGCCGATGGCGTACAGCCCCTGCACCACCTCTTCTGGCGCAGTGCCGTAGGGCGCAACTACCTGGCCGTGCAGATTGGTGGGGATGCCGCCCATCATGTAGTGCGCGGTCGGCACCACGGGGATCGGCGCCTTGGCCGGATCGACGTGGGCGAACTTAAGCGAGATCTCGCGGATGCCGGGCAGGCGGTGGCGGATGACCTCGTCGCCGACGTGATCGACCTTGAGCAGCACGTGGTCGCCGCGCGGCCCGCAGCCGCGCCCTTCCTTGATCTCGGTGGCGATGGCGCGCGACACCACGTCGCGGCTGGCCAGATCCTGGGCGGTCGGCGCATAGCGCGGCATGAAACGCTCACCGTCCTTGTTGACGAGGTAGCCGCCCTCACCGCGCACGCCTTCCGAGATCAGCACGCCCGCGCCGTACACGCCGGTGGGGTGGAACTGGAAGAACTCCATGTCCTGCAAGGGGATGCCCGCGCGGGCGGCCATGCCGAGGCCGTCGCCGGTGTTGATGTAGGCGTTGGTGCTGGAGGCGAAGATGCGCCCCGCCCCGCCGGTGGCCAGCAAGGTGGCTCGCGCCTGGAACAGCATGGTCTCGCCGGTCTCGATCTCCAGCGCGGTGACGCCCAGCACGTCGCCATCGGCGTCGCGCACCAGATCGAGCGCCATCCACTCGACGAAGAAATGAGTGTTGGACTTCACGTTCTGCTGGTACAGGGTGTGCAGCAGGGCATGGCCGGTGCGGTCGGCGGCGGCGCAGGCGCGCTGCACCGGGGCCTTGCCGTAATCCTGCATGTGGCCGCCGAAGGGACGCTGGTAGATCTTGCCGGAATCCAGCCGATCGAATGGCATGCCGAAGTGCTCCAGCTCATAGACCACTTCCGGTGCGGCGCGGCACATGAACTCGATGGCGTCCTGATCGCCGAGATAATCGGAGCCCTTCACGGTGTCGTACATGTGCCAGTGCCAGTTGTCCTCGTTGACGTTGCCGAGCGAAGCGGCGATGCCGCCCTGCGCCGCGACCGTATGCGAGCGGGTTGGGAATACCTTGGACAACACCGCCACCTTCAACCCGGCCTGCGACAACGACAGCGCCGCGCGCATCCCCGCGCCGCCCGCGCCCACCACCACCACGTCGAACGTCCGCTTGGCGATCTTCATCACATTCCCCACAAGATTTGCACTGACCAAATGACGTACAGCAGCAGCGCCAAAATCACCAGCACATAGATCACCAGCCGGATGAGGGTTGGCTTGACGTAATCCATCACGATGTCGCGCACACCGATCCAGGCGTGGTAGTACATACAGAGCAGGAACAGCAGCGACACCGAACGCACCCCATTGCTGGAAAACAGCGCCGTCCAGGCGTCATACCCGGCGTGCGGATGCAGTACCAGCCAGCCGCCGATGAACAGGGAATAGATGACCATCACCACCGCCGTGACGCGCTGGATCAGCCAGTCGCGCAGGCCATAATGCGCCCCAGTCACCACGCGGTTCACCATAGCTGCGCTCCGAAGAAGAAAGTCAGCGACAAACTCACGACCAAAACCCACCCGCTCGACTGCCGCGCCTGCGCCAGTCCGCTGATCCAGCGGGCGTCCACCAACAGGTAGCGGACGCCAGCGCTAAGATGAAGGAGGAATCCCCACAACAAACCGAGCAGCACCAGCTTCACTGGCCAGGACGCCAGCAAATCACCCAGCAGGGTAAAAGTTTCGATAGAACGCAGGCTCTGCTGCAACAGCCACAGCAACAGGGGCAAGGCCAGGAACAGCGCCGCACCGCTCACCCGGTGTAGGATGGACACCACCCCCGGCAACGGCAGGCGTATCTGGGTCAGCGTCAGGAATTTTGGGGGTTTCCGAATCATCGCAGGCAGGGTCAGACTGAGAATTCGGCAGAATCTTATCACTCGACCCGTGCCAAGTGGCGGGAATGATGGCGTCGTTCCCACTATTCAGCCCACCGCCAAAACGGAGGGCGGCAACCCCATGCTCCCGAACCCTCACTTTACCGCCCGCCACTATATTTCTATAATGTTAGAAATGTAGAATTGAAGCTAGGGGGCCGCATTGAAGATCGAAACCGCCGTTACGGCATTGGCCGCTTTGGCGCAGGAAACGCGCCTGTCGCTGTTCCGCCTCCTGGTGCAGGCGGGCGCGGCGGGCATGGCTGCCGGTACGATCGGCGAGAGGCTCGATATTCCATTGACGACGCTTTCGTTTCATCTGAAGACGTTGAGCCACGCCGGGCTGATCCAGTCGCGCACCGAGGGACGCTTCGTGATCTACAGCGCCAACTACGCGGAGATGAACAAGCTGCTCACCTATCTGACCGAACATTGTTGCGCTGGCGACGCCTCGCAATGCCCGCCCACCCATCCATGCTGAGGAAAACCATGAACGAAAAGACTTACAAGGTACTGATCCTGTGCACCGGCAACTCCGCCCGCAGCATTCTGGGCGAGGTGTTGTTCAACAGCCTGGGCAAGGGACGCTTCAAGGCATGGAGCGCGGGCAGCAAGCCAGCCGGACGGGTGAATCCGGGCGCTCTGGAATGGCTGGCAGCGAACGGCCACGAAACCACAGGACTGCGCAGCAAGAGCTGGGACGAATTCGCCGCCCCCGGCGCACCGGAATTCGACTTCATCTTCACCGTGTGCGACAACGCGGCGGGCGAGGTCTGCCCGGTCTGGCCCGGGCATCCGATGACCGCACACTGGGGCATCCCCGACCCCGCACATGTCGAGGGCGATGAAGCGCGTCGCGCGGCATTCAAGCTGGCCGCACGGCAACTGGCGCGCCGCATTGATCTGTTCATGCAACTGCCCATCGAAAAGCTGGACAAGCTGGCGCTGAAAGAAAACATGACGGAGATCGGCCATATTCAGGATTGACGGCCATGAATCTGTTTGATCGCCATTTCACTCTTGGGTGTTGATGCTGTCCGTGGTCGCCCTGGTGAAGCGTAGCCGGGGCTGGTACGAAGCAGAAAGGATGCCCTGAAGCAAGCGGGGAGATTTCCGGAAGTGCTTGGTGCGCCCTCTTCGTCGGCACACCTTGCATGATGAAAAACAAAAGCCCGCTGAGATTCAACGGGCTTCGCAATCTGGCGGAGAGGGCGGGATTCGAACCCGCGGTGGGCTATTAACCCACACACGCTTTCCAGGCGTGCGACTTAAACCACTCATCCACCTCTCCGAAAGGCCGCGCATGATATGCCAGAACCGGCTTTACTGCAACCGGCGAGCGCGCTTCCATGCGCTCAGAAGTCGTTGCGCCAGGCGCGCAGGGCAGTGAAGACTGCCAGTTCATCAGGCAGCGACCGCCCCGTCGCCGCAGCGGCGCTGGCGGCGACTTCGGCGACATGGCAGCGCAGGAAGGGGTTGGTGACTTTTTCGGTCGCGATGCTGGATGGGAGAGATGGCTGGCCTGCGGCGCGCAGCTCGCGAACATCCACCACTCGCTGTCGGATGGCGAGGTTGTCCGGCTCGCAGGCCAGCGCGAAACGCAGATTGGCTTCAGTGTACTCATGGGCGCAGCAAACCCGCGTTTCGTCCGGCAGGCGGACGATGCGTTGCAAGGAAGCGTAGAGTTGCGCTGCGGTGCCGTCGAAGATGCGTCCGCAACCCGCGCCGAACAGGGTGTCGCCGCAGAATAGCGCGCCTGCGCCGAGGTAGGCGACGTGCCCCTGAGTGTGGCCGGGGATGTCGAATACCTGAAGCTGCAACCCCAGAGGTGGGAATTCGATCACGTCGCCCTCGCCTACCGGATGGCTGACGCCTGGAACGGTTTCGTTCGTGGGGCCGTACACGGGCGCGGGGTGACGTTCCAGCAGTCCGGGAACGCCGCCCCAATGGTCGGGATGGCGATGGGTGATCAGTACGGCAAGGAGGTGTCGGCCATTTAGCCAGGCCAGGACCGGCGCAACTTCTCCGGGATCTACTACCACGGCGTAGCGGTCATCGTGCAGCGCCCAGATGTAGTTGTCCTTGAGCGCGGGGATGGGCGTGAGCTGCACCGTCACGCCGCACCTCCCAGCCTGCGCCAGGTGGAAAGCAGGGTGTCGGGATTGAGCGAGATGGTCTGGATGCCTTGCTGCATCAGCCATTGCGCAAAGTCGAAGTGGTCGGACGGCCCCTGACCGCAAATGCCGATGTATTTGCCCTGGCGGTTGCAGGCGGAGATCGCCATTTGCAACAATGCTTTCACCGCGCCTTCGCGTTCGTCGAAACGGTTGGCGACCAGGCTGGAATCGCGATCCAGCCCCAGCGTAAGCTGGGTCAGGTCGTTGGAGCCGATGGAAAAGCCGTCGAAATACTGGAGGAATTCGTCCGCCTGCAAGGCGTTGGAGGGAATCTCGCACATCATGATCAGGCGCAGGCCGTGCTCGCCGCGCGTCAGGCCATTTTTTGCCAGCGCCTCCACCACCTCGCGCGCCTCGCCCACGGTGCGCACGAAGGGGATCATCACCTCGACGTTGCTGTAGCCCAGCGTCTCGCGCACCCGTTTCATGGCGCGGCATTCCAACGCGAAGCAATCGGCGAAGCGCTCGGCCACGTAACGGCCCGCGCCCCGGAAGCCGATCATGGGGTTCTCTTCGTCCGGCTCGTAGGCTGCGCCGCCCAGCAATTGGCGGTATTCGTTGGACTTGAAATCGGACAGGCGCACGATCACCGGCTTAGGCCAGAACGCCGCCGCCAGCGTGGCCACGCCTTCGGCGAGCTTTTCGACGTAGAACGCTTCCGGGCTGGCATACCCGGCGGCGCGCTGCGCCACGGCTGCCTGCAATTCGGCGGACAAGGCGCTGAAATTCAGCACGGCCTTGGGATGCACGCCAATCAGATTGGCGATGATGAATTCCAGCCGCGCCAAGCCGATCCCGGCGGCGGGTAGTTGCGCGAATTCGAAGGCCAGCGTGGGGTTGCCGACGTTGAGCATCAGCTTCACCGGGATATCCGGCAGGGCGGATTCACCTTCCTGCACTACCTGGAACGGCAGTTCACCGGCATAGACGTAGCCGCTGTCGCCCTCTGCGCAGGACACCGTGACGGTCGCGCCGTCGGCCAGCCGCGTCGTGGCGTCGCCGCAGCCGACGATGGCGGGGATGCCCAGCTCGCGGGCGATGATGGCGGCGTGGCAGGTGCGCCCGCCGCGATTGGTGACGATGGCGGCAGCCCGTTTCATCACCGGCTCCCAGTTCGGGTCGGTCATGTCGGTGACCAGCACGTCGCCCGCCTGCACGCGGTTCATCTGGCTGGCGTCGGCGACGATGCGCACCTGGCCGACGCCGATCTTCTGGCCGATGGCGCGGCCCTCGATCAGCACCTGGCCGCGTTGCAGCAGCCGGTACTGGTCGTTGGCCCCGGCGCGGGCGCGCGACTGCACCGTCTCCGGTCGCGCTTGCAAAATGTAGAGCTGGCCGTCCAGGCCGTCCTTGCCCCATTCGATGTCCATCGGACGGCCATAATGCGCCTCGATGGCGACGGCGTAACGGGCCAGTTCCAGCACCTCGGCGTCGGAGAGGGAAAAACGCGTCTGGTCGGCGGCAGGCGTGGGTTCGATGCGGGTAGAGCTCCCGGCGGCCTGCCCCGCATCGAACACCATGCGCTGCGCCTTGGCGCCCAGCGAGCGGCGGATCAGCGCCGGGAAACCCGCTGCCAACAGCGGCTTGTGGACATAGAACTCGTCCGGGTTGACCGCGCCTTGCACCACCATCTCGCCCAGGCCGTAGGCGGCAGTGATGAACACTGCGTCGCGGAAGCCGGATTCGGTGTCCAGCGTGAACATCACGCCGGATGCCCCCAAGTCGGAACGCACCATGCGCTGCACCCCGGCGGACAGCGCCACCTTGTCGTGGTCGAACCCCTGGTGAACGCGGTAGGCGATGGCGCGATCGGTGTAGAGCGAGGCGAACACCTCGCGCACCGCTTGCAGGACGTTCTCGACGCCCTGAATGTTGAGGAAAGTCTCCTGCTGCCCGGCGAACGAGGCATTCGGCAGATCCTCCGCCGTGGCCGACGAACGCACCGCGAACGACGCGCCCTCCCCGGCCAGCGTTGCGTAATGCCGACGGATTTCCTGCTCCAGTCGGGGCGGCAGCGTAGCCGCGAGCACCCAGTTGCGGATGGCCTGCCCGGCGGCGGCCAGCGCCGCGACGTCGCTCACATCCAGTGCGGCCAGCCGCGCCGCGATGCGCTCCGTCAGACCATTTTCGGCCAGAAAATCGTGGAAAGCCTGGGCGGTGGTGGCAAAACCGTCCGGCACCCGCACTCCGCTGGCAGACAGGTGCTGGATCATCTCGCCCAGCGAAGCGTTCTTGCCGCCCACGGCGGGGATGTCGGCGAGGCCGAGTTGCTGGAACGGAAGGACATAGGGCTGCATGGCGACTCCCCGAAAACATAGGCTCGCCCGAGTATAGCGCAGAAATTCCGGCCTCCCGGCGGCCTCACCTTTGGGAGTATTTCGCCGCGCGCGGCTCTGGTGTACCTTCGCTACCCATTTCACTTCAAGGAGAACAGCATGCCCATGACACCGATGGAACTGGTGATTGAAGCCAAGGCGAAGATTCGCGAAACCGACGTCAACGGCGCAGCGCAAATGCTGAAAGATGGCGCGCAGGTGCTGGATGTGCGCGAGCCGTCCGAGTTCGAGGCAGGCTGCCTGCCCGGCGCGGTCAACCTGCCGCGCGGCGTGGTCGAATTCCGCATCGGCGAGCATCCGGCCTTTGCCGACAAATCCAGACCGGTGATGGTGTATTGCAAGACCGGTGGCCGCTCCGCTCTGGCTGCGCTCAACCTGCAACGCATCGGCTACGTCGGCGTGGTCTCCATGGCTGGCGGCTTCGAGGCGTGGAACCAGCAGGGCATGCCGGTCACCAAGGACACCACCCGCTACGGCGGCTAGTCGGTCGGCGGCGGACGACGCAGGCGCGCCACCAGCCCTTGCTGTTCCGGCGAGGGCGACGCGCCCAGCAAACTGCCCGCCACCAACCCCGCCACGCCAGCGGGGATGCCGAAGATGCCGGCGGAGACCGGCTCAATTCCCCACCACAGCGGCGCGCTCACCCCGAACAGCGGGTAGGTCGCCACCATGTAATACAGGCATACCAGCAAGCCCGACAGCATGCCCAGCACCGCGCCCGTACGGTTGGCGCGTTGCCAGAATATGCCCGCCACCAGCGCCGGGAAGAAGGCCGATCCCGCCAGCGAGAAGGCCGCGCCAACCAGCAGCAGGATGTGCCCCGGTTTGAGCGAGGTGACCCAGGCGGCGCACAGGGCGACCAGCAACAGCAAGCCTTTGGAAATGATCAGCCGACGGCGCGCCGATGCCTGCGGATCGACCATCTTGAAATATACGTCGTGCGACAACGTGTTGGCGATAGTCAGCATCAGGCCGTCCGCCGTGGACAGCGCGGCAGCCAAACCGCCCGCCGCCACCAGTGCCGTCACCACGTAAGGCAGCCCGGCGATTTCGGGTGTGGCCAGCATGATGAGGTCGCCGCCGATACTGATCTCGGCCAGTTGCACCGTGCCGTCATGGTTGAGGTCGGTGATGCTCATCAGCGATTTGTCCACTGCCGCCCAGGCCGACACCCAGTTCGGCAATTCAGAGAAACTGGAGCCGACCAGCAAGGTATAGACGTCGAACTTGGCCAGCACCGCCAGCGCGGGTGCAGTAAGGTAGAGCAGGGAGATGAACAGCAGCGACCAAAACGCGGACTGGCGCGACTCCTGCACCGAGGGCGTGGTGTAAAAGCGCATCAGCAGGTGAGGCAGTGCGGCTGTGCCCACCATCAGGCACAGCATCAGGGCGAGGAAGTTGTTTCGCTTGTTGTTGCTCGTCGCCTCGTCCGGCCCGGCGAAAGGTTCGGCATGGGCGGCGATGGGGGCCGCCTTGGTGCGGGCGGCATCTGCAACGGCGTGCCACTGACTGCGGGCAAGGACGACACTGGCCGGAAATTCCGCCAACTCGCGACGGGTCTCGGCTAGCGTTGCCGAATCCGGCAAGGAAGCGGATTCCAGTTCGGCCAAGCGCTTGGTCAACCGCTCGCGCTCGCTGGCCAGATAGATTGCGCCCCCCTCTTCCAGCGCCTGCAAACGGGCATCGGCAGCCTGTTGCATCTGGCGGTGGATCGTCCGCACCTCGGCCTCGCGCGCGCCCTCCGGGGTCGTCGGATCGTTCAGCGCCTGTTCGCGCGCCGTCACCTGTTGCAAGGCATAGCCGTAGGCGATCTGCGGCAGGGGGTTGCCGGTGTGGGTGACCGACAGCCACACCACCGGAATCAGGTAGGCAACGATGATGATGATGTACTGCGCCACTTGCGTCCAGGTCACGGCGCGCATCCCTCCGAGGAAGGAACAGAGCAGGATGCCGCCCAGCCCAAGGAACACGCCGACACCGAAATCCAGCCCGGTGAAGCGGCTGACGATCAGCCCGACGCCATAGATCTGGGCGATGACGTAGGTGAACGAGCACAGGATGGCAGCGAAAGCGCCAATGGCGCGGGGCAGGTTGCCGCCGTAGCGCGCACCGAGAAAATCCGGGATGGTGTACTGGCCGAAGCGGCGCAGATACGGCGCCAGCAACAGCGCCACCAGCACATAGCCGCCGGTCCAACCCATCACGAAGGCCAGCCCGTCGTAGCCGGAAAGGTACAGCATCCCGGCCAGGCCGATGAAACTGGCCGCCGACATCCAGTCCGCCGCCGTGGCCATGCCGTTGAACAGCGCCGGAACACGACGCCCGGCGACATAGTACTCCGTCAGATCAGACGTGCGGGTCAGAATGCCGATGCCCGCGTACAGCAGCACCGTCAAACCCAGAAAGATATAGCCCAGCACCTTGTTGGGCACGCCCATCTGTTCGAGGATGGCCAGCATCACCACGAAGCCGATGAAGCCGCCCGCAAAGTGCGCGTAGTAGCGCCGCAAACGCGAGACCAGCGCGGCCTGCTCAGCCATCGCCGCCCTCCTCGGCCACTGCGTGATCGATCCGCTGCATCCGCCAGGCATAGAAACCCACCAGCAATACGTACACCAACAAAGCGCCCTGCGCCCCCATGTAGAACGGCAAGGGGAAACCCAATACAGTGACGGACTGGAGTTCGCGGGCGAAGGCGCTGACCACGAAGGTCGCCACGAACCACACCCCCAGCAAGCCGCCGGTCAAACGGCGCACTTTCCGCCAATAGCGCGAAGATGGCGGCGACGGTTTCACGGCCTGGATGCGTGGGTGTTCATAGTGCGCGACATTGTAAGGTAAGTAGACGCCGATTCATTCCGTTCGTGGCCTCGAAGAGGTTCTCACATCCGATGGATGTGCGCCTGTCGAACCATGAACGGAATGAATCCCCTATAATCCACAGCCATCAATCACTGGATGCCAACATGATCAAACTCGGGCTCAACATCGACCATGTCGCCACCCTGCGTCAGGCGCGCGGCGCACGTTACCCCAACCTGGTGCGTGCTGCGCTGGTGTGTGAGGAGGCGGGCGCGGATGCCATCACCCTCCACCTGCGCGAAGACCGTCGCCACATCCAGGATGAGGATGTAGTGATCCTGCGCGGCATGCTACAGACGCGGATGAACCTGGAATGCGCGGTGACCGAAGAAATGATAGCGAACGCGCTGCGCATCAAACCGCACGACATCTGCCTGGTGCCGGAGCGCCGCGAGGAGCTGACCACCGAGGGCGGGCTGGACGTGATCCGCCATTTCGAGGCCGTGCGCGTCGCCACCGCGCTGTGTTCGGCGGCGGGCATCCGCGTCTCGCTGTTCATCGATCCGGACGTGAACCAGCTCGATGCCGCCAAAGCGGCTGGCGCGCCAGTGGTGGAAATCCACACCGGCGCTTACGCCGACGCCGACAGCGTGCCTGAGCGCGAACACGAACTGGCGCGCATCCGCCAGGCCGCCGCCCACGGCCACGCGCTGGGCTTGCAGATCAACGCCGGGCACGGCCTGCACTACCACAACGTGCAACCCATCGTCGCCATTCCCCACATTGCCGAACTCAACATCGGCCACGCCATCGTCTCGGAAGCCGTGTTCATCGGCCTGGATGCCGCCGTGCGCCGGATGAAGGCGCTGCTCCAACCGTGATCTTCGGCATCGGCACCGACATTGTCGCCGTGGAACGCATCGCGGCGGCGCTCGAACGGCACGGCCCCGCGTTCGCCGAGCGCATCCTGAGTGCCACAGAAATGGCGGAATTCACCGCCAACGCCCATCCGGCGCGCTTCCTCGCCAAGCGTTTCGCCGCCAAGGAAGCCTTCGCCAAGGCCACCGGCCAAGGCTTGCGCCACCCGGTCGGCTTCCAGCAAATGACCGTCGCTCACGACGAACTCGGAAAACCGCTGCTGCAAGCCGATGTGGAGTTGCAAGGCCATCTCGCCAGACTGGGCGCGGGGCGTTGCCACCTCAGCATCAGCGACGAGCGCGAAATGGTGGCCGCCTTCGTAGTGATCGAATCGGCAAACTGACCGCAAGAATCCGCTTGCCTCAACAGCAGGCAGCCCATACAATCGCGTCCCTTGAAATTGCCGGTCGCACAGGCTTTATCCGCACCGGAACGCATCAAGCCGCTTTAGCTCAGTTGGTAGAGCAACCGCCTTGTAAGCGGTAGGTCGTCAGTTCGAATCCGACAAGCGGCACCAGAACAACACCAATAAGACCGCCACTTACGGCGGTTTTTCTTTATCTGGCACTACCTTGCTTGTTGAGTTGCATCCAAAACTGACCCATCTGACGCAGTAATTTGCATCCAAATTTGACCCCCGTATGGATTTTCTTCGATGACCAGCAGAAACATTGTGAATCCGCGCGTCAGCATGTTGCCACCGCCATGTGCCGCACGGGGTGGCGAACGAGGGCTGAATGACAAGAGCCGCTCGGGGGCGGCTCTTGGTGGCATCGGCGTGCTAACTTAGGGAGGTGCTTAATGGATGCCTCCCCATCATCGACGCCGGGAGCCGACACGGCAGATTAGTGGTGGTGACCGCCTTCGCCGTGGACATGGCCGTGGTCGATCTCCTCCTGGCTGGCGGGACGCACGTCGGTGACGACGCACTTGAACGTCAGCGTCTTGCCTGCCAAAGGATGGTTGCCGTCCAGGGTGACTTCCTTGTCGCCGACCTCGACCACGGTGAACAGGTCGTAGTCCTCTTCATCGTCATCCTCGGCGCCGCCCTCGAACTGCATCCCGACGGCGATTTCCTTGGGAAACAGGTTGCGCGGCTCAACGCGCACCAGATCGTGGTCGTATTCGCCGAACGCTTCGTCCGGCGTCATGGTGACGGTGCACTGCTCGCCCGTTGCCTTGCCATGCAGGGTCTCTTCCACCAGCGGGAAGATGCCGTCGTAGCCGCCATGCAGGTAGCTGACCGGCTCCTCGATTTTCTCCAGCAGCGTGCCGTCGGCGTCAAACAGTTCATAGCGCAGCGAAACCACGCTGTTCTTGGCGATGTTCATGATTGCATTTCCTTGATCAGGTTATAAATCTCGCGGGCATGACCGCGTGCCTGGACGCCGTAGGCCACATGCCGCAGCTTGCCCTCGCGGTCGATGACGAAGGTGGAGCGCTGGACAGCCGTCCTTTTGTGACCCTCCACCTCCTTCTCGTACAGCACGCCGTATTTCTTGCACACCCGCGCCTCGGTATCGGCCAGCAACGTCACCGACAAACCATATTTGTCGCGGAACGCGGCATGGCTCAGGCAGTCGTCGCGGCTGACGCCGACCAGCAGGGTGTCCAGCTTGTCGAAATCATCGGCCAGCTCGGTGAACTCGTTGGCCTCGATGGTGCAGCCCGGCGTGTCGTCCTTGGGATAGAAGTACAGCACCACGTTCTTCTTTCCTTGCTTGCGCGCCAAACTGAAGGTACGCATATCCGCATCCGGCAATTCAAAATGCGGGGCATCCATTCCTGTTTCCAACTGCATACAGCACCTCCTGCGGGGCATTCTAACTGATAACCTCAGGCGGAAATTTATTTTTACGCCCCTCTTGCAAAGCTATAATTTGCCCTATGAATACGCCACTCCCCTTCCTCGGCGGCCTCACCGCCGAACAGTTCCTGCGCGACTACTGGCAGAAAAAGCCGCTGCTGATCCGCCAGGCTTTCCCCACCTTCAAGGGCTTGCTCGATCCGCAGGAGCTGATCGAACTGGCCTGCAGCGATGACGTGCAGGCGCGCCTCGTCCGCCAGATGCGCGGCAAGTGGAAGTTGCAACATTCGCCGTTCGAGCCGGAGGATTTCGAAGGCCTCAAGAGCCCGTGGACGGTGCTGGTGCAGGGCGTCAACCACTTCCTGCCGGAGGGCGCGGAGTTGCTCAAGCACTTCAATTTTATCCCGCACGCCCGCTTGGACGACCTGATGGTGAGCTACGCGCCCAAGGGCGGTGGCGTCGGCCCGCACTTCGATGCCTACGACGTGTTCCTGCTGCAAGGGCTGGGCCACCGCCGCTGGCAGATTTCCACCCAGGCCGACCAGACGCTGGTGGCAGGCGCGCCGCTGCGCATCCTCAAGGATTTTCGCGTCGAGCAGGAATGGGTGCTGGAGGCGGGCGACATGCTCTACCTGCCGCCGCAGTGCGCCCACAACGGCATCGCCGAAGACGATTGCATGACCTACTCCGTCGGCTTCCGCACCCCGGCTTACCAGGAGCTGGCCGAGCAGTTTTTGGTGTATCTGCAGGATCGCATCGACGTACCCGGCATGTATGCCGACCCCGATTTGCTGCTCCAAATGCACCCGTCCGAAATCAGCGCGGCCATGCTGGATCAGGTCGAGGCCGCCATCCGCCAGGTGCGCTGGGATCGCGAGGATGTCGCCAACTTCCTCGGTTGTTATCTATCCGAACCCAAGCCGCACATCTATTTCGATCCGCCCGAAGCGCCGCTATCGCTGGAGCAGTTCGCTGCCCGAGTCACCAGCCACGGCCTGAGTCTGGATTTGAAAACGCAGATGCTGTGCCACGGTGGCGTGGTGTTCATCAATGGCGAATCCGAGCCGACTCCGACTGAACTGTACGGCCTATTGCGCCAATTGGCCGACAACCGAGAATTGCCGCCCGCCCCCCTTCCTGCAGAAGCTGCCGAACTGCTGCATCGCTGGTATGAAGATGGCGTGCTCAGGCCAAACTGAGAGTTATGCCAGACAATTTCACTCGGATTACAAATACGTGCAATTAACGTGTTGTATCTTTGCATTCTCCACTGGATTTTTTTCTTGGAGTTGTTAGAATGCGCCGTCTTTCGCAGGGGGACTTCCCTGGCGAATGGATTTACCGGTTTTTGTTAACTCTTGATGAAGGAAATAAAATGAAACTGTCCGCTCTGATCGCTGCTCTGCTGGCCCTGTCCCTGACCGCTTGCGGTGGTGAAAAGCCTGCTGAAGCTCCTGCTGCTCCGGCTGCTGCTGAAGCTCCTGCTGCTCCGGCTGCTGCTCCGGCTGCTTCCGAAGCCGCTGCTGCTCCGGCTGCTGACGCTGCTGCTGCCGCTCCTGCTGCCAAGTAATAGGCTGCTTAGAAGCTCAAAAAAGCCGACTCAAGTCGGCTTTTTTGTTGCCTGGAATTCAGCTGATCAGCCTCCAGTCCAGCCCCGCCTCCTGACTCGCCACCCCCACCCACTCCTGTCCACACCCCAGCACCGCCGCCAGCGCAGCGACGGCCAGTTCGGCAGTATTGTTCTCCCGACTCAGATGCGCCGCCACCAGATGCTGCAATCGCCCCTGTCCGATCCGATCCAGTAAATCCGCCGCCTGCGCATTGCTGAGATGGCCGTAACTCCCGCCTACCCGCCGCTTCAAACTGAGCGGATAACGCCCCCGTGCCAGCAGGTCGACATCGTGATTGCACTCCAGCACCAGCGCATCCAAACCTTGCAATGTAGCCTCGATATGCGGGGTGATATGCCCCGCATCCGTCAGCACGCCAAGGCGATGCGCACCATTGCTGAAGACATATTGCACCGGTTCGAGAGCGTCGTGCGGCACGGCATAAGGGGTCAGTTGGAGATCGCCGATGGCGAAAGGGACATCCGGGTGGATTTCGACGAGGCGACCGCCAACCGGCAATGCGACCTGCGCCCGAAGTGTGCCGTGAGTGGCCCAAACCGGAATGTCGTAGCGGCGGGCCAAGCGGGCAACACCCGAAACATGGTCGCCATGCTCGTGGGTGACTACGATACCGTCCAGTTGCGCAGGCTGCAGCCCCAGCCGCGAGAGCCGCCTTTCGGTCTCTCGCAGGCCAAAACCGCAATCCATCAGCACACAGCTCGATCCTGCGCTGACGACCAGAGCGTTCCCTTCGCTGCCGCTTCCTAGCGAAGCGAACCGCATCAACTACTTCATCAATTCGTAGAGTTTATCCAGTAGGCGATCGGCTGACTTGCCACGGGAACCGTCATCGTAAGTCACCGACACCAGGGTCACGCCATTGGCCTCGCGCAGCCTGACGTGCAGATGCTCGGGCTTGCTGCTGCCACCGCCGAGGAAGGAATACAGCATCTGCTGGTCAGCCTTCACGGTATTGACGTAATAAATGCCTTCGGTGCGGTTTTTATCCTCGATGTTCTGCTTGCCCTTCTCTAGGGCCGCGCCGACTCGACGCCAGCTCTGCTCGATGGGTTCACCGATCTGGATGGCCTTGCCTCCCGTGGTTTGCTCAACGAGTTCCACGGCTCCAGCCGCTGCTGCCTGCTGTGTCGATGCCTCGACCTGTACCGCCTGGGGTGCGGCGGCGCTCAGCCTGGACATCAATTGTTGCAACAGCGCCGCTTCCAGCTCGGCATCGCTCGGGCGGTTCTGCCACTTGTAGCCATTGCCGCCGACATCCACCACCTCTTCCTTGCCGTAGTGCGTCAGGTAGATGGCGCTGCCGCCATCGCTGCTGGGCTCAACGCGGAGGCGGAACATGTCGCGATTCGGCAGTACGTACATCCCGGCTGACAGCTTGCCGAACGCCCCACGGATGCCGGATTCTTCGATCTTGGCGTGGCTGTCGACCCACTCGGTCTCCATCAACCCGCTCTTCACCTCCTCCGAAGCCAGCTTGATATTCAGTTCTCCCCAGAAAGACTTCAGGGATGGCCACAGCTCGGTGGCTGACGTTTTCACCACCAGCCAGCGCTTCGCGCCTTCGCTTGCCATCTGCACCCTGGAGGGCGACAGATGGCTGCTGTTGCCAGCTCCCGCCACAGCGTCAGGTTTGCACTCAGCCCCCGACGGGGCAACTGCGCCAGGCTGGTTGCCTTTGGCGAAATCGGAATAACTCGCCACCGTCTCGCCCTGCGCGCCCTGGATAACATAATTCCCCTCCGAAGCAGGTCTGCTCAGATCGGGCGGAATCTCCAGCGCAGCCGTACTCCCGGCCTCGGCCTTGTAATCCAGCCGCTTATTCTCGAAACCGAGGGACTTGCAACCTGTCACCGCCAGCAGCGCCAGGGTGAGCGATGCCATTTTCACATTCTTCATAACCATTCCAAATCCAGTTAACTAAGGACGCCCGCCTGACGCATGGCCGCCTCGACCACACCTTCAGCGGAAGCGGAAAGCGACGTCAGCGGCAGACGCAGGGTGTTTTTGATCTTGCCCATCCGCGCCACCGCCCACTTCACCGGGATCGGGTTGGCTTCGACGAACAGGTGGCGGTGCAAGGCCAGCAGGCGGTAATTGATTTCACGCGCGGTCGCCACGTCGCCCGCCAAGGCGGCGGCGCACATTTCGTGCATCAAGCGCGGAGCCACGTTGGCCGTCACCGAGATGGTGCCGACCGCGCCCAGCAGGATCAGCGACATCGTGGTCGCATCGTCGCCGCTGTACACGGCAAAATCTTTCGGCGCACGCTGCAACAGATCGCTGCCGCGCTCCAGATTGCCGGTGGCGTCCTTGATGCCGACGATGTTCGGCACGTCGGCCAGGCGCAACACGGTGTCATTGCTCATGTCGCAACCGGTGCGGCCCGGCACGTTATACAGCAGGTGTGGCATATCCACCGCCTCGGCAATAGCCTTGAAGTGGCGGTACATCCCTTCCTGGGTCGGCTTGTTGTAATAGGGCACCACGGTCAGGCTGGCATCCGCCCCCACCTTTTGGGAGAAAGACGCCAGTTCGATGGCCTCCCTGGTGCAGTTCGCGCCGGTGCCGGCGATCACGGGAATGCGCCCGGCGGCGTGCTTCACCGCCTCGGCGATCAACAGCTCGTGCTCTTCCACGTCCACCGTGGGCGATTCGCCGGTGGTGCCCACCACCACCACGCCATCCGTCCCCTCGGCGATATGCCAGTCGATCAGCGCGCGAAACGCTTCCAGATCGAGGCTACCATCCTCGTGCATCGGGGTGACAATCGCAACGATACTGCCTTTAATCATCTCAGTCATACTCAATGGCGGCGCCTCGTAGCGCCCTGATTCGGGACGCGCAATTCTACCTGATTAAGCCGCCCATGCACCAACGAAGCGAGTCCAACAAGACTACTGTCGATGCGAGAGCAACAATTCCCGCACCGGGGCTGGAATCGCCGCCCGCAAGGCGGCATCGGCATTCAGCCACAACCTCCCCCCCTCCTCTATTTGCAGCGCTTTGCTGCCGACATCCGCTCGCAAGGGATGGATGTGCAGCCTGAAATGGCTGAAGGTATGCACGAATGCGGGGAGTTCAAAGTCATGACGAACATCCATTCCGACGCGCTGGCAAAAGGCCATGGCCTCTTCCGCCGATTCAAATTGGGGCAGGCTCCAGAGCCCGCCCCAGATGCCGGTGGGCGGACGCTTTTCCAGCAGGATGTCGTCGCCGCATTGCGCCAGCAGGAAGACCGCCCGGCGTTCGGGCATCGACTTCTTCGGTCGCGGTGTGGGCAGCGCCTCCACCTGGTCGTTCAGGAATGCGAGGCAATCGCTGTGTACCGGACAAGCATCGCAGCGCGGTCGGGCACGCGTGCATACGGTCGCACCCAGATCCATCATCGCCTGGGTGTAGAGGGCGACGTCAGCCTCAGGTAGGCGAACATCGGCCAGCCGCCACAGCTCCGCCTCCACTTTCCCCTCCCCCGGCCAACCCGCGATGCCGCCATGCCGCGCCAGCACCCGTTTGACATTGCCATCCAGGATGGCGTGGCGTTGATGGAAGGCCATGGCACTGATGGCTGCCGCCGTGGATCGACCGATGCCGGGCAATTCCTGCAACGACTCGAATTGCGCCGGGAGCGCACCGCCGAACCGGCTCATCACCTGCTGTGCGGCGCGGTGCAGGTTGCGCGCCCGAGAGTAATAACCCAGACCGCTCCACAGCGCCAGCACCTCATCCTCATGCGCAGCGGCCAAGGCAACTAGATCCGGGAAACGTTCCACAAAGCGCAGGAAGTACGGGACGACCGTGGCAACCTGGGTCTGCTGCAGCATGATTTCCGACAGCCAGACGCGGTAGGCATCCGCGCCCTGCCAGGGCAAATCGTGGCGACCATGCTGGCGCTGCCAGCGCACCAGCCGCCCGGCGAAACTTGTATCCATCTTCAGGGCACGATTACCTGCACGGCATTGGATGGCGCCGATTCGCCGTTGGCATTACGGGCGACGACACGGTAGCGCCAGGTGCCGGCAGGGGGAGTATCGCGGTACAGCGAGATGCGCGGGATGGGTTTGTCGTCCAGCATCTGCGGCTTGGCATCGGTCACCTCGGAGGCGATGGTTTGCCAGTGGCCGTCCGCTCCGGCACGCTGCACCTCGTAACCGTCCGCCCCCGCCGAGCCTTGCCAGTTGAGCATGCCGGGATAGCGCATGGGCAGCATGGTCGGCGCATCGGGCGCTTCCTCGGGCGGCGCGGGCAGGTCGCGGATGTTGAAGGCCGCCTGGCGCAACACCGAGATGATCTGGCGTTCACCCTTGGGCAGGTTGGTGGTGAAACCCGGGTACTGCAGCGAGTCGCTCTTGCCGTCGAAATCGCTGTGGTAGTAGAAACCGCCGGATTCGGCGCGGAAACGCAGCGACCAGGCCATCGCCCCGGCGGCGGGCGACGTCATGGTCTGGCTGACGATGCGACTCACCTGCTGTAAATCGGTGGGCGCAAATTCGCCATAAATGTAGGCTTTGCCCGCGCGCGCCGCCTGCGCGGCGAAATTCACGAACTGGTCGTCGGTGTAGTGCGTGGTGACGATGTCAATGTTGGGGTCGCTCAGCGACACCGCCGGAATGGTCTTGTGGCCGCCATCGATGAGTAGGTGGTTGTGGTCGGCGCGCTTGATATGGGCCGCCATTTCGCTGATCCACTCGGCGTTGGCCTTGTCGATTTCATTGCCCAGCTCCCAGGCGAAGATGGCCGGATCATCCCTATAGCGCCGACCATTGACGGTGTTCTTGCGATTGAGCAGCCAGGTCAAAAATTCCTTGAACGCCGCCTTGGCGCGCGCATCCGTCCAGAAATCCTGGGCGCCTGCCAGCTTGGCCCATTCGGCATAGCCGCCGAACCACTCCCAGTTATCCACCAACGGAATGATGACGCGCACGCCCTCCTCCGCCGCAATGGCCAGACCGCGATCCACGTCTCGGAACAAGTCCTCGTTGTATCGGATGCGCCCAGTCGCCGGGTCGGCATGGATATGCGCCATGCGTCCCTCGACGTTGCGGCCACCCTCGACGGCAAAGGTGTAGGCGCGGAACACCTGCCCGCCGAGGCGTTGCACCGCCCGCACCGCGTCACGCTGCTCAAACGCCGTGACACGATGCCAGGAAGGCTGGGTGATGTCGCCGGTATCTTCCAGGATGAAATAGTTGGGGATGTTGACCGAAACGAAGCGGAACGGCTTGCCCTCCAGCATCAATCGGCTGCCGTCACGGGTGACGAAGGATTCGGCCAGCACCGGGCTGGCTACCGCCAACAGCAGCAGGATAGCGGCCAGCCATCTCATGCCGACCACCCGGACAGATGCTTCTCCAGCAGAAACAGGCCGAGCATGGTCTTGCTGTCGTTGATCCGCCCAGTCTTCATCCATTGCATTGCCTCGGCAAAGGGTAGCTCGAACACCTCCAGGAACTCGCCTTCATCGAGTTGATGGCCTTCATGGCACAGCCCTCGGGCCAGAAAATACTCCATGCGCTCGTTGGCGTAACCGATGCAGGGCCAGGTGGTGTTCAGATGCGTCCATTCGCTGGCCACATAGCCGGTCTCCTCCAGCAGTTCGCGCCGGGCGGTGAGCAGGATGTCTTCGCCGTGGTCGATCTTGCCTGCGGGTATTTCGATGAATTCCTGCTCAGGCGCATAGCGGTATTGCCGCTCAAACAACAGGTTGCCGTTATCCAGAATGGCCAGCACCGCCACCGCGCCGGGATGGGTGATGTATTCGCGCTGGCTAACGCTGCCGTCGGGCATGCGCGCCTGGTCCTTGTGCACTTTGAGGAAATCGCCGTCATAGACCAGCGCCGAGGAAATCCGCGTCTCTTTCAGTTCCATTTCATACCCTGCAAATGAACACTCCCGCACGCGGCGGGAGTGTCGTGTTCAATGCGATGCCACTCAGTGCAGCAACAGCGACTGTTGCACCGACACGGCGCAAACCGACATCAGTGTGCCCGGCAGCAAGCCCAGGAACAGTATGCCCAAGCCATTGAAGGTGATCAGCAGCGAAGTGTCGGGGCGATAGTGGATGGGTTCGTGGCTTTCAGGTGCATCGAAGTACATCAGCTTGACCACCCTCAGGTAGAAGAACGCGCCGATGAGCGAGAACAGCACAGCGATGATGGCCAGCGCATAGTGGCCGGTCTGCACGACGGACTGGAGCACGGCGAACTTGGCATAGAAGCCGACGGTCGGCGGTACGCCTGCCATCGAGAACATCAGCAGCAACATCAGGAAGGCCAGCCACGGGCTGCGCTGGTTCAACCCCTTGTAGTCGGCCAGGTTGTCAGCCTCGAAGCCCTCGCGCGACAGCAGCATGATCATGCCGAAACCGCCCAGCGTCATCAGCACATAGGTGACGACATAGAACATGGCCGAGCTGTAACCCTCGATGTTGCCGGTCAGCACCCCCAGGCACAGGTAGCCCATGTGCGCGATGGTCGAATAGGCGAACATGCGCTTGATGTTGGTCTGCGCAATCGCCGACAGGTTGCCGATGGCGATGGAAAGGATGGCCAGGATCGCCAGCATGGTCGACCACTGCCCCTGCAAGGGCTGTAAGGCTTCAGCCAGGATGCGCATCACGAAGGCGAAGGCGGCCAGCTTGGGGGCGGAACCGATCAGCATCGTCACCGCTGTCGGCGCCCCGTGATAAACGTCCGGCACCCACATGTGGAACGGCACCACGCCCAGCTTGAAGGCCAGCCCGGCGACGATGAACACCAGGCCGAACGCCAGCAGTTGCGGGTTGTACACCCCCTTGGCGATGGATGTGGAAACTGCATACACGTCCAGCGTGCCGGTCGCGCCATAGATCATGGACATGCCGTACAGCAGCAGACCGGAAGCCAGCGCCCCCAGGATGAAGTACTTCATCGCGGATTCGGTGGCAACGGCGGAATCGCGCTGCAAGGCGACCATGGCATACATCGACAGCGACAACAGTTCCAGGCCGAGATACAGGGTCAGGAAGTTGCAGGCCGAGATCATCACCATCATGCCCAGCAGCGAGAACAGCGCCAGCAGCATGAACTCGCTGGTGAACAGGCCTCGGGCGACCAGATAAGCGCGCGAATAGACCAGCATCATGGCAACTGTCAGGTAAGCCAGCAGCTTGAGAACATCGCTCATCAGGTCGTCGACGAACATGTTGTTGAACGTCACCGCCACACCAGGCGTATGGGTCGCCACAGTGACGATGGAGCAGCACAGCAAGGTCAGATGCACCAGGATGTAGGTCGGCATCTTGCTCGTCTTGCCGATGAATTGATCTGCGATCAGGATGAAGCAGATCATCGTCAGCAGGAAGATTTCAGCGCCTGCGTGGAACAGATTGGTAGCCAGATTCATATCAACCTCGAAACTTTATGCTTACAACTTGGAGCGGGCGACATGCACCAGCAGGTCGTTCACCGATGCGTGCATGATTTCGGTGAATGGCAGCGGGTAGACCCCCATGCCCAGCACCGCCAGAGCCAGAATGCCCAGAACCAGCTTCTCGCGCAGGCCGATGTCGGTCAGCTCGGCGACGTGGGAATTGGCTACCGCGCCGAAGATCACGCGCTTGTACATCCACAGTGTGTAGGCCGCGCCGAAGATCAGGGTGGTCGCTGCGGCAAAGGCATACCAGAAATTGGCCTTGACCGCGCCCAGGATCACGGTGAACTCACCGACGAAACCGCTGGTGCCGGGCAGGCCGCTATTGGCCATGGCGAACAGCATGAAGAAGGCGGCGAACACCGGCATGGTGTTGACCACGCCACCATAGTCGGCAATGTTGCGCGAATGCATGCGGTCATACAGCACGCCGATACACAGGAACAGCGCGCCGGACACGAAGCCGTGGGAGATCATCTGGATCAGCGCGCCCTCGATGCCGTAGGCGTTGAAGATGAAGAAACCCAGGGTCACGAAACCCATGTGCGAGATCGAGGAGTACGCCACCAGCTTCTTCATGTCGGACTGAGTCAGCGCCACCAGGCCGATGTACACCACCGCGATCAGCGACAGGCCGATCATGAAGCCTGCCAGGGCGTGGCTGGCGTCTGGCGTGATGGGCATGGAGAAGCGCAGGAAACCGTAGGCGCCCACCTTCAGCATGATCGCGGCCAGCACCACCGAGCCGCCAGTGGGTGCTTCCACGTGGGCATCCGGCAACCAGGTATGCACCGGGAACATCGGCACTTTCACCGCAAAGGCCATAAAGAAGGCGAAGAAGATCAGGATCTGCGCCGTCATCGGGATCGGCACCTGGTGGAAATCCAGAATCTCGAAGCTGCCGCCGGACTGGTTGTACAGATACAGCAGGGCGATCAGCATCAGCAGCGAGCCGAGCAAGGTATAGAGGAAGAACTTGATCGCGGCGTACACGCGGTTCGGGCCGCCCCACACGCCGATGATGACGAACATCGGGATCAGCATCGCTTCCCAGAACACGTAGAACAGCACTCCATCCAGCGCGGCGAACACGCCGTTCACGATACCGGACATGATCAGGAATGCACCCATGTACTGGGCGACGCGCTTCTCGATAACCTCCCAGCCCGCGATCACCACCAGCGGGGTGAAGAAGCTGTTCAGCAGAATGAACAGCATCGAGATGCCATCCACACCCAGGTGATAGTGGACGTTGTAGCGGATGATCCAGTCCTTCATTTCGACGAACTGCATCGCGCTGGTCATCTTGTCGAAGCCGGTGTAAAGCGGGATGGTCACCAGGAAGCCAAGAACCGCGCCGACAAGCGCAATGATGCGCGCCAGCGGTGCATTGCGATCGTCACCCGTGGCCAGCACCAGCACACCAAAAATGATGGGCAGCCAGATGGCGACGCTCAGTACAGGAAATCCAAAAATCATGCTGTCGTTCCTCTAGTTCTTGCGCTTATTCAAACAGTGAGCGGAGGGTGAGCAGGATGAACACCCCGGTAATCATGGCAAAGGCGTAGTGATAGATGTAGCCGGTCTGCGCCAGACGCACTGCGCTGGAAATGATCGCCACCACCTTGGCCGAACCGTTCACCACCCATCCATCGATCATCTTCACGTCCCCATGCTGCCACAGGATGCGGCTGGCGCCACGCGCACCACCGGCAAAGAACCAGTCATTGAAGCGGTCGAAGAAATACTTCTCTTCCAGCATGTGATGGATGGCGGAGAATTGTTTCTTGATGGCCGCAGGAATATCGGGGCGCTTCATGTAGAAGAACCAGGCAGTCGCCACGCCGGACAGCGCCAGCCAGAATGGCAGCGAAGTCAGGGCATGCAGCGCCATGGCGACCGGGCCATGGAACTCGGACGCCATCTCGTGAACGGCTTCGTGGTGCTCGCTGATAACGATGGCATCGCCGAAGAAGTTGCCGAACAGCATCGGTTCGATCGCCACATAACCGATCAGCACCGAAGGAATGGCCAGCAGCACCAGCGGCACGGTAACCACCCAGGGCGATTCATGCGGCTTCTCGCCGTGAGCCAGACCGTGATGGTGGTCATGGGACTCCTCCTCATCATCGTGATCGCCATGATGATCGTGGTGGTCATCCTTTCCGAAATGCTCTTCACCGTGGAACACCAGGAAATACATGCGGAAAGAGTAGAACGCAGTCACGAACACGCCCAGCATCACGGCAGCGTGGACGATGCCCGCCACCGGCAGGTGCGACAGGCCGACCGCTTCGATGATGCTGTCCTTGGAGTAGAAACCGGAGAAGAACGGCGTACCGATCAGCGCCAGCGAACCGATCAGCGAGGTGATCCAGGTGATGGGCATGTATTTCTTCAGGCCGCCCATGTTGCGCATGTCCTGGTCGTGGTGCATACCAATAATGACGGAACCCGCAGCGAGGAACAGCAGCGCCTTGAAGAAGGCATGCGTCATCAGGTGGAACACCGCGACCGAGTAGGCCGACGCACCCAGCGCCACGGTCATGTAACCCAGTTGGGACAGGGTGGAGTACGCCACCACACGCTTGATGTCATGCTGGACGATGCCGAGGAAACCCATGAACAGCGCGGTGATCGCGCCGATCACCATCACGAAGGACAGTGCGGCTTCCGACATTTCATACAGTGGGGACATGCGCGCCACCATGAAGATACCGGCAGTCACCATGGTCGCGGCGTGGATCAGCGCGGAGATCGGGGTCGGACCTTCCATGGAATCCGGCAGCCAGACGTGCAGCGGGAACTGTGCAGACTTACCCATCGCACCGATGAACATCAGGATGCAGATCGCAGTGATCAGGTTGGCGGACATACCTGGGATAGGAGCCATCTCGTTGGCATGTTGCGCAGCCGAGGCGAACACAGATGCGTAGTCCAGCGTACCGAATACCATCAGCACCAGACCGATGCCGAGCAGGAAGCCGAAGTCGCCGACGCGGTTGACCAGGAACGCTTTCAGGTTGGCATAGATCGCGGTCGGGCGGGTGTACCAGAAGCCGATCAACAGGTAGGACACCAGACCCACCGCCTCCCAGCCGAAGAACAGCTGCATGAAGTTATTGGCCATCACCAGCATCAGCATGGAGAAGGTGAACAGCGAGATGTAGCTAAAGAAACGCTGATAACCCGGGTCTTCCTGCATGTAGCCGATGGTATAGATATGCACCATCAGCGAGACGAAGGTCACCACCAGCATCATCATCACGGTCAGGCGGTCGATCAGGAAGCCGACTTCAAAACGCGTATCGCCGGAAGTCATCCAGGTGTAGACCGAACCGTTGAAGGTGTGACCGGCCATCACGTCCTGATAGATGACGACCGACAGCGCGAAGGCGATGGCGACCATCAGGATGGTGATGCGATGCGACCAAGCGCGCCCCAGCACCTTGCCGAACAGGCCTGCCGCAATCGCACCAATCAGCGGCGACAGGGGAACCATCAAATATGTGGATTGCATGCTCATCGGGTCAACCTTTCAAGCTCTCGAGGTCATCAACATTGATGGTGCGCAGGTTGCGGAACAGCACCACCAGAATGGCCAGACCGATCGCGGCCTCGGCTGCCGCCACCGTCAGGATGAAGAACACGAAGATCTGACCAGACACATCGTTCAGATAGTGCGAGAACGCCACGAAGTTCGTATTCACCGCCAGCAGCATCATTTCGATGGCCATCAGCAGAATGATGATGTTCTTGCGGTTGAGAAAAATCCCCACCACGCTGATGGCGAACAGAATCGCGCTCAGCACCAGATAATGCGACAAGGTCAACATAGATTCCTCTTCCCCCTTATTCCGCAGCCGCTGCGGGCTCGTCCGCAGCCTTCTTCTCGGCAGGCATCGACACGATGCGCACGCGATCCGCGCGCTTGATGCTGACCTGCCAGCTCGGATCCTGCGACTTCACGCCCACGCGGCGGCGCATGGTCAGCGCAATGGCCGACACCATCGCCACCAGCAACACCACGGCAGCGATCTCGAAGGGATACACGTAATCGGTATAGATCAGGCGTCCCAGCTCCTTGACATTGCTGTAGTCGGCAGCGTGGCGAACCGCGCCCTGCAACGAAGCAGTCTGGTCGCTGCCCACGACATAGATCATTTCACCGACCATGATCACGGCGAGCAGTGCACCGAACGGCAGCCAGCGCCAGAAACCTTCCCGCAACTGATCCAGATCGACGTCCAGCATCATCACCACGAACAGGAACAACACCATCACCGCCCCCACATAGACCAGCACCAATGTAATGGAGAGGAATTCTGCCTCCAGCAACAGCCAAATACCGGCTGAGCTGAAGAATGCCAGCACGAGGAAGAGCGCGGCATGCACCGGGTTGCGCGCCGTGATGACGCGCAGACCGGCAAACACGAGCAGCGCCGCAAACGCGTAAAAGACCAAGGTTTCAAGATTCATCTTCTATCCCCAATTATCGGTACTTGGCATCAGACGCACGATCCAGCGCGATCTGCGCCTCGTGCTTGTCGCCATTGGCCAGCAGCATCTCTTTGGTGTAGTACAGGTCGCCGCGCTGCTCGCCGTGATATTCGAACACACGGGTTTCGACGATGGCGTCCACCGGGCAGGACTCCTCACAGAAACCGCAGAAAATGCACTTCACCAGGTCGATGTCATATTGCGTGGTGCGCCGGGTGCCGTCCTCGCGCTCGGCGATCTCGATCTTGATCGCCATCGCCGGGCAGACAGCCTCGCACAGCTTGCAGCCGATGCAGCGCTCTTCCCCGTTGGGATAGCGGCGCTGGGCGTGCTGACCACGGAAACGGAAACCCTGCGGAGTACGCTCGTCCGGGTACTCGACAGTGATGTGACGCGCAAAGAAGTAGCGTCCTGTGACGGACAGCCCCTGCAGCAATTCGATCAGCAGGAAGCTCTTGAGTAGATTGAAAAGTTTGCTCATTTTTCGTTCATCCTAGGCGGTTTACCACACCCACAGCGGAGTCTGCATCCAGGCGGCGACCACCACGACCCACACCAGCGTCAGCGGAATCAGCACCTTCCAGCCCAGACGCATCAACTGGTCATAGCGATAGCGCGGGAACGTGGCGCGGAACCACAGGAACAGGAACAGGAAGAAGCTCATCTTGGCCAGCAGCCAGAGGATGGAGTCCGGCAGGAACGGCACCGGAGACAGCCAACCGCCCAAGAACATCACCGAGGTGAGCACCGAAATCAGGATCATGTTGGCGTATTCGGCCAGGAAGAACAGCGCAAAGCCCATCCCCGAATATTCGGTATGGAAACCGGCCACGATCGCCGATTCATCTTCAGCCAGGTCGAACGGTGCGCGGTTGGTCTCGGCCACACCGGAGATGAAGTAGACCACGAACATCGGGAACAGCGGGATGAAATACCAACCGAGCAGGCCATACTCGCTCTTCTGGCCGCGCACGATGTCGCCCAGATTCATGCTCTGCGCCGCCAGCAGCACGCACACCAGGGCGAAGCCCATCGCCAGTTCGTAAGACACAATCTGCGCCGAGGAACGCAATGCGCCAAGAAAGGCGTACTTGGAGTTGGACGCCCAACCCGCGATGATGATGCCGTACACCCCAAGCGAAGTCATCGCCAAAATGTAGAGCAGACCGGCGTTGACGTTGGCCAGCGTCATGCCCTCATCGAAGGGGATCACCGCCCAAGCCGCCAGCGCGGGGGTCAGCGCCAGCACCGGAGCTGCCAGGAACAGGAACTTGTTGGACTTGGATGGAATGATGATTTCCTTCAGCAGCAGCTTGATGCCGTCAGCCAAAGGTTGCAGCAACCCCCACGGACCCACGCGGTTCGGGCCGGGACGCACCTGCATCCAGCCCAGAATCTTGCGCTCGGCCAGGGTCAGATAGGCCACCCCGCCCATGATGGGAAGTACGATGACCAGAATCTTGACGACCGTCCACAAGGGAAGCCAAACCGGCCCCAACAGATCCACACCGGCTTTTTCCAGCGTATTCAGCAATTCCATCATGCCTGTTCCCCAGCTTCCACACGAATTGTCCCGAACATCCCACCCAGCGCAGCCGTCGCCGGATAGCCTGCCGAAACGCTGACCACGCCAGCAGGCAATCCGTCATCGACCCGAACATTCATCTGCACACTGCCCTCACCCTGGATGACCTTGACCGTTGCTCCGGCCTTCAGCCCCAGCCGGGCCAGTTCGACGCCGTTCATGGCCGCCACCGGAGTGGCTGCCGCGCGGGTCTGTTGCAACGAAGATGCGCGACGCACCACGGAATCACCCGCATAGAGTGGAACCTCGGCGACACGTTCCAACCCGGCGGCGACCGACGATGCGCCAATCACAACGCCTTCGACGCGGTTGTTCAACGCTTCGCTGACATTCTGCGGGATTGCTTCAGCCAGCACTTCTTCACTGGAGTTGTAGCCGAAGCCCTGAACATCCAGCAGGTTGCCCAGCACGCGCAGTACTTTCCAGGCCGGACGGGTCTCGCCCAGCGGCTTGACCGCGCCCTTGAAGCTCTGCACCCGACCTTCGCCGCTGACGAAAGCGCCGGAAGTCTCGGTGAACGGCGCAATGGGCAGCAGCACATCGGCATAATCCACGGCAGCCGTCTTGTAGGGCGACATGGAAACCACCAAGTCGGCGGCACGCAAAGCGGCCATCGCCTGCTGTGGGTTGGCGCAATCCAGCTCCGGCTCGACGTTCAGCAGCAAATAAGCCTTGCGCGGCTGCGCAAACATGGAGGCGGCATTCAGTCCGCCAGCGCCCGGCAGGGCATTCACCAGACAACCGCCAACGCTATTGGCCGCCTGACCCAGCACGCCGAATTTGGCGCCGGACAGCGCGGCAATCTCCTGAACCAGACGCTGAATTTGCGCAGCCTGAGGATGCCGCTCAGCAAAGTTGCCCACCAGAATGGCAGCACGCTCACCGCTCGCCAGGCTGGCTGCAATGGCACGAGCCGCATCGCCAGCCGCGACGCTAGCCGCTATGGCAACGTCGTTGGACAGGGTGGCCTGTTTAATCTCGGCCAGCGCCGCCAGCACTTGAGCCAACATGTTGGCCAGCGCCGATGGGGCGACCACGGCACGGTTAGCGACATCGACCAGCAAGTCTTCGCTGGCCGCATGGATCACGTTCAGTTGCGCGCCGCGCTTGACAGCGTCGCGCACGCGATGGGCCAGCAAGGGTTGTTCGCTGCGCAGGAAACTGCCCACCAGCAGGATGCGGTCACGGTTGCCGATCTCGGCCACTTCCATACCCAGCCAAGGCGCACCGGCGCGCTTGCCATCGGCAGAGAAGTCGGATTGACGGGTGCGGAAATCCACGTTCTGGGAGCCGACGCCGCGCAGCAGCTTTTGCAGCAGGTAAAACTCTTCAGTGGTCGACCCACCGCCCGCCAGCGCGGCGATCTGCTCGGCGCCTGCGCCATTGCCCAACTGACGCAGAGCGTTGGCGACATACTCCAGCGCAGCCTGCCATTCGACCTCGATCCATTGGCCATCCTGCTTCAGCATGGGCTTGGTCAGACGATCGGCGGAGTTCAGCCCTTCATAGCTGAAGCGGTCACGGTCGGACAGCCAGCATTCGTTGACGGCCTCGTTCTCCAGCGGGGTGACGCGCACCACGCGATTGTTCTTGGTGTGCACCACCAGGCCGGAACCCAGGCTGTCGTGCGGGCTCACCGACTTGCGGCGGGACAGTTCCCAGGAGCGTGCGGTGTAACGGAACGGCTTGCTGGTCAGCGCGCCCACCGGGCACAGATCGATCATGTTGCCAGACAGTTCGGAATCCACCGAGTTCTGCACGAAAGTCATGATCTGTGAATGTTCGCCACGGAAGGCCATGCCAAGCTCCATCACCCCGGCAATTTCCTGACCGAAGCGTACGCAGCGGGTGCAATGGATACAACGGCTCATTTCCTCAGCCGAGATCAACGCACCCAACGGCTTGCCAGGAACATGATGCTTGGGCTCGGAGAAACGGGTGTCCACGCCACCGTAACCCATTGCCACGTCCTGCAGCATGCATTCACCGCCCTGGTCGCAGATCGGGCAATCCAGCGGGTGGTTGATGAGCAGGAACTCCATCACACCCTTTTGCGCCTTCACGGCGTATTCGGAATGGGTGTGCACCTTCATACCCTCGACCACCGGGGTCGCGCAGGCCGGTAGTGGCTTGGGCGCCTTTTCCACCTGCACCAGGCACATGCGGCAACTGGCCGCGATGGAAAGTTTCTTGTGGTAGCAGAAATGCGGGATGTATTTGCCAATCTCCCGCGCAGCATCAATCACCGTCTGACCGTTTTCGACCGAGACCGCCTGTCCGTCAATTTCGAGGTTAATCATTGCTTTCCCGCCTTACACCAGACAACGTTTGTGTTCGATGTGGTACTCGAACTCATTGCGATAATGCTTGAGCATGCCCTGCACCGGCCAGGCGGCGGCATCACCCAGCGCACAGATGGTGCGTCCGGCAATGTTGTCGCACAGGCTCAACAGCAGGTCGAGATCCTCCGGCTTGCCCTCGCCATGCTCGATACGATGGATGATGCGGTACAGCCAGCCAGTGCCTTCACGGCACGGCGTGCACTGACCGCAGGACTCTTCAAAGTAGAAGTAGGCCAGACGCTCCAGCGCCTTGACCATACACACGGTGTCATCCATCACAATGACGGCGCCACTGCCCAGGTACGAGCCGGCCTTCTGCAGCGAGTCGTAGTCCATGTCGGTCTGCATGATGATGTCGGCAGGCAACACCGGCATCGAGGAACCGCCGGGGATCACCGCTTTCAGCTTGTGACCGTGACGCACGCCACCGGCCATTTCCAGTAATTTGGCAAACGGCGTACCCAGCGGCACTTCAAAGTTGCCAGGGTTGTTGACATGACCGGAGACCGAGAACAATTTGGTGCCGCCATTGTTGGGACGACCCAGCTCCAGGAACTTCTGCCCGCCTTCGCGGATGATGTAGGGAATGCTGGCAAAAGTCTCGGTGTTGTTGATGGTGGTCGGCTTGCCGTATAGGCCGAAACTGGCCGGAAACGGCGGCTTGAAGCGCGGCTGCCCCTTCTTGCCTTCGATCGACTCCAGCAGGGCGGTTTCTTCGCCGCACACGTAAGCGCCATAACCCAGATGATTGTGGAGATCGAACTCGAAGTCGAACCCCATGATGTTTTTGCCGAGATAACCGGCGGCGCGCGCCTCCTCACAGGCCGCTTCCATGCGCTCGTAGGCCTCGAAGATTTCGCCGTGGACGTAGTTGTAACCCGTCTTCACGTTCATGGTGTAGGCGGCGATGGCCATGCCTTCGATCAGGGCATGCGGGTTGTAGCGCAGAATGTCCCAGTCCTTGCAGGTGCCCGGCTCGCCTTCGTCGGTGTTGCAGACGATGTACTTGTCGCCCTGATAGTTGCGCGGCATGAAACTCCACTTCAGGCCGGTGGGAAAACCCGCACCACCACGACCGCGCAGGGCTGAAGTCTTGACCTCGGCAATGATCGCGTCAGGTGCAGTCTTTTCCGTCAGGATCTTGCGCAACGCCTGGTAGCCGCCGACCTTGAGGTAGTTTTCCAGTGTCCACGGCTGGTCGAAGCCGTTCGTCGTGTAAATAACCGGGCCGTTCATTGCTTGTCCAATTCTGCCAGGATCTGGTCAATCTTTTCCGCCGTGAGGTGGGAACAAATCTTCTTGTTGTTCACGGTCATCAACGGCGCAGCCACGCACGCCCCCATGCACTCGCCTTCGCGCAGGCCGAACTTGCCATCTGCCGTAACTTCGTTCAGTCCGATGCCCAGCTTCTGCTCGATATGATGAACCACGTCATGGGCGCCACACAGGGTGCACGACAGGTTGGTGCAGACCGTCAGGGTGTGCTTGCCCATCGGTTTGAGGTTGTACATATGGTAAAAGGTGGCGACTTCGTACACCGCCATCTTGGGCATCCCCAAATAGGCGGCCACGTCAGCCATGTCGTCGCTGGAAATCCAACCCTTCTCGTCCTGGACGAATCGCAGGGCAGCCATCACCGCCGACTGCTTCTGGTCGTCCGGATACTTCTTCAGCTCGCGGTCAACCTGAGCTTGTACTTGTATGGATAACATCAGCGGTCCACCTCTCCAAAAACGATATCCTGCGTGCCGATGAGCGCAACCACGTCGGCGATCATGTGGCCGCGGGACATCTCATCCAGGCTGGATAAATGCACGAAGCCGGGCGCGCGGATCTTCATGCGGTAGGGCTTGTTGCCGCCATCCGAGACGAGATAGATGCCGAATTCGCCCTTCGGGTGCTCGACGGCGGAGTACACCTCGCCTGCCGGCACATGCATGCCCTCGGTGAACAGCTTGAAGTGATGGATCAGGGACTCCATGTCCTGCTTCATGGCTGTACGGCTGGGCGGCGTGTACTTGTGGTTGGATGCCATGACCGGGCCGGGATTCTTGCGCAGCCAGTCGATACACTGCTTGATGATGCGCACGGACTGGCGCATTTCTTCAACGCGAACGAGATAGCGGTCGTAGCAATCGCCTTCGACGCCGACCGGGATGTCGAAATCCATACGGTCATACACTTCGTAGGGCTGCTTCTTGCGCAGATCCCAGGCAATGCCGGAGCCGCGCAGCATGGGGCCAGTAAAACCCAGCGCCAAGGCGCGTTCGGGAGTCACCACGCCGATGCCGACGGTACGCTGCTTCCAGATGCGGTTGTCGGTCAGCAGGGTCTCAAACTCATCAATGTGCTTGGGGAAGCGATTGCAGAAGTCTTCCAGGAAATCCAGCATCGAACCTTGGCGGGCTTCGTTCATCTCCTTAACCACAGCCGCGCTGCGCACTTTGGACGGCTCGTACTTCGGCATCGAATCCGGCAGGTCGCGATAGACGCCGCCAGGGCGATAGTAGGCCGCATGCATGCGCGCGCCGGACACGGCTTCGTAGCAGTCAACCAGGTCTTCGCGGTCGCGGAAAGTGTAGAAGAACATGGTCATCGCACCGAGGTCGATGCCCACCGCACCCAACCACAGCAGGTGGTTCAGGACGCGGGTGATCTCGTCGAACATGACGCGAATGTACTGGGCACGGATCGGCACTTCGATCCCGGCCAGTTTTTCCACTGCCATGACGTAGGCGTGCTCGTTGCACATCATCGACACATAATCGAGACGATCCATGTACGGCAGCGCCTGCAGGAAAGTCTTGTGCTCGGCCAGCTTCTCGGTGCCGCGATGCAGCAGGCCGATATGCGGGTCGGCGCGCTCCACCACCTCGCCATCCAGCTCCAGCACCAGGCGCAACACACCATGCGCCGCCGGGTGCTGCGGACCAAAGTTCAACGTGTAGTTCTTAATCTCAGACATCGCAACACACCCTGTTAGTTGCAACCAAAATTCTCTTCGCGCACGATGCGCGGCGTCACTTCGCGCGGCTCGACCGTCACCGGCTGGTACACCACGCGACGCTGCTCGGCGTCGTAACGCATCTCGACATGACCGGACAAGGGGAAGTCCTTGCGGAACGGATTACCGACAAAACCGTAATCAGTGAGAATGCGACGCATGTCGGGATGGCCCTTGAACACGATGCCGTACAGATCGAATGCCTCGCGCTCGAACCAGTTGGCCACCGGCCAGACGCCCGTCACCGTATCCAGCAGGGGCAGACCGTCATCCTCGGCATACACGCGCAAACGCAGGCGGGCATTGTTCGCCACCGACAACAAATGGTAGACCGCCGCGAAGCGATGCGGGAAAGGCACCTCGACATCTTCATCCGGCAGGTAGCACCCCTCTTCCGAGAGGGCGCTGCCATAAGTGGAATAGTCCATGCCGCAGACATCCACCAGCAATTCAAAACGCAACTCGGATTCGTCGCGCAATCGGGCAGCCACCTCCAGCAGATCGACAGCCTTCACCACCATCGTCAACTGCCCTTGCCGCTCTTCGAGCGACACCATCTTGCCCGAGAAAATCTCACCCAGCTTGGCGGCGAGCACATTCAGATCAGTAATCATGGCCGTTACCGTGCAATCGTGTTGGTACGTTTGATCTTGTTCTGCAACTGGATGACGCCATACAACAGCGCCTCAGCCGTAGGGGGACAACCCGGCACATAAACATCCACCGGGACGATGCGGTCACAACCGCGCACCGCAGAATAGGAGTAGTGGTAATAGCCGCCGCCATTGGCGCAGGAACCCATCGAGATCACCCAGCGCGGTTCGGCCATCTGGTCGTAGACCTTGCGCAAGGCGGGCGCCATCTTGTTGCACAACGTGCCAGCAACGATCATCACATCGGATTGCCGTGGACTGGGACGGAACGCGCCAGCGCCGAAGCGATCCAGGTCATAGCGCGGCAGCGCGGCATGCATCATCTCCACCGCACAACAGGCCAAGCCAAAGGTCATCGGCCACAGGGCGCCGGTACGGGCATAGTTGATCACCGTATCCAGCGAGGTGGTCACGAACCCCTTCTCAAGTACGCCTTCTATTCCCATTCCAGTGCACCTTTCATCCATTCGTAGATAAAGCCAACCACGAGGATCGCCAGGAAGATCATCATGGATACGAAGCCAAACATCCCGATCTCCTTGAGCACGATGGCCCAGGGAAACAGGAAAGCAATTTCAAGATCGAACAGGATGAACAGGATAGCCACGAGATAGAAGCGCACATCGAACTTCATGCGCGCATCCTCGAAGGCTTCGAATCCGCACTCGTAGGGAGATAGCTTCGCCTCGTCCGGGCGATGCGGCCCGAGGATACGGCCCAACGCCAGCGGTGCGACACCCATCACGATTGCAATCACAATGAACAACAGGATTGGAAAGTAGTTTTCCAACATCAGGAATCTCCCCTCTGCACTACGTTCCGGCACCCCAAAGGCGCCGCATTATTTTTCTGGTACGCAAATCGATCCGGGCTTGTGATTATTATTTTGGACGCCCTGCAATCCACCCCACTCATACGCGGCCACGCAAGCCGCCTCTGGAAAGGGTTCTGGATTATCACCGAGAGCCCGCGAAGCGGTCAACAGGAAAAACGGCGCTTTCGCCACCTTTCCTGCTAGCCCGGCGCATAGTTCTCGAAACGCGTGTACTCACCACGGAACACCAGTGGCACCATGCCGATCGGGCCGTTACGCTGCTTGCCGATGATGATCTCCGCCTTGCCTTTGTCCGGCGTTTCCTTGTTATAGACTTCGTCGCGGTAGATGAACAGGATCAGGTCGGCATCCTGCTCAATGGCGCCCGACTCGCGCAGATCGGACATCACCGGCCGCTTGTTGGGGCGCTGCTCCAGACTGCGGTTGAGCTGCGACAGCGCGATCACCGGCACGTGCAATTCCTTGGCCAGCGCCTTGAGCGACCGGGAAATCTCGGAAATTTCGGTGGCACGGTTCTCGCTGACCTTGCCAGCCGGAGAGCTCATGAGTTGCAGGTAGTCGATCACGATCAGGCCCAGACCATGCTCCTGCTGCCGGTGCAGCCGCCGCGACCGTGCCCGCAATTCCAGCACATTCAACCCCGGCGTCTCATCGATGAACACCGGCGCATCGTTCAATCGCCCCAAAGCATGGGTCAACCGGCTCCAGTCATCCTCACCCAGCTTGCCGGTGCGCAAGGCCTGCTGATCCAGCCGACCGATGGAGCCCAGCATACGCATCGCCAGTTGCGCCCCGCCCATTTCCATACTGAAGATGGCCACAGCCTTTTCCGAATCCAGCGCAATGTTCTCGGCAATGTTGATGGAGAAAGCCGTCTTGCCCATACTGGGGCGGCCGGCGACGATGATGAGGTCGCCCGGCTGCAAACCGGACGTCATGCGATCCAGATCCGCGAAGCCCGTAGAAACCCCGGTCACCTCGCTGTGATCGGTGCGAGCGTACAGCGTCTCAATGCGCTCCAGCACCTGGTTCAGCAGTGGCGGCATGGCCAGGAAACCTTGCTTGCCACGCGCCCCCGCCTCGGCGATCTCGAACACCAGGCGTTCGGCATTGTCGACCAACTGCCCGGCATCCATACCGGCGGGGGCAAAGGCGCTGTTGGCGATCTCGTTGCCGACCTTGACCAGGTTGCGCATCACGGCGCGCTCGCGAACGATCTCGGCATAGCGGCGGATGTTGGCCGCCGATGGCACGTTCTGCGCCAGCCCGCCAAGATAGACCAGCCCACCCGCCGCTTCCAGCCGCGCCGAACTTTCCAGCGATTCGGCGACGGTAATCACATCCACCGGCTTGGCACGCTCCGACAGGCGGACGATGTGCTCAAAGATCAACTGATGTTCACGGCGATAGAAATCATTCTGCCCCACCACATCGGCGATCTTGTCCCAGGCGCCCGCATCCAGCAGCAATGCACCCAGCACGGACTGCTCCGCCTCGATCGAATGGGGCGGCAGCTTGATGTCGGCAATCTGGGCATCGACGGGGGGAGATGAAAGAATTTGCATTTTGGCTTGATCCTGTGAGTCGCGGCAAATTCTAACACCACTCCCTTTCCCCGCCGCCCATTTCAACGCACCGACACATTGTGTTGCCCCGGCCTCCAGTGTATAAAGCACCGGAATTAAAGTTTCCTCCTCGTCCGCCGATAAGGATGGCATCCGAACCTGTGTAAAGGGCATGCCCGTGAAAGTCGATAAACCCAGCAAATCCACGACCTCGTCATTGACGGAAAGCTCGCCGCGCACACCCTCGAAACGCAGCGGAAACGCAACCACCCCCAACGCTAGTAGCACCAATGTTCATCTTGGGGCGACCGCTGCGCAACTGCGCAGCCTGGAAAGCAGCGTTGCCAGCACCCCGGTAGTCGATGCCAGCAAGGTGGCCGAGATCAAATCGGCCATCAGCAATGGCCGCTTCGAGGTCAACTCCGGCATCGTCGCGGACAAGCTGATCGAAACCGCCCAAGAACTGCTGCGCTCTGGTGCGCAGTAAGATTCAATGTCCGACCTGAAAACTCACCTCGAAACAGAAAGAGACGCGCTGCGCGCGTTCGCCGCACTGCTCCAGACCGAACAGGAGTTGCTGGTAGCCGAAAACGTCCATCGACTGCAAGAGTTGGCCGAGCAGAAGAGCCGCGCCGCCACCCAGTTGGCGGCGCTCATCCAGAACAGACTGGATGCCCTACGTAGCGCCGGGGTCTCGGAACTTGGTGCCTGGCTCGCTGACCACGCCCCGGACATGCTTCCGGTGTGGCACGACATCCAGCAGCTATCCCAACAGGCGCAACGCCTGAATTCCGTCAATGGTGAATTGATTCAGGTTCGACTACGTCACAACCAGCAGGCGCTGGCCGCCCTCAATGCCGCTGCTGGGGAGAGTGCCATGCTGTACGGGCGCGACGGCCAGCCCAACCTCCCCAACAGTAACAAGCGCGTCCTGGGATCAGGCTGACCCCTCCCCGGCTACTCGGTCGCCCCGGCAGTCGGCATTGCCCCGGTGCGTTCAGCCTGCGGCGCCAGGATAACGACCGAGATGCGCCGGTTGCGCGCCCGCCCCTCGGGAGTGTTGTTGGTTTCCGTCGGCATGTTGTCCGCCATCCCGACCGCCGTCAGCCGCTTGGATACCACCCCCTGCTCGATGAACAGCCGCACCACGCTAGCCGCACGCGCCGCCGACAATTCCCAGTTGGAAGGAAACTGCGGGGTGTGGATGGGAATGTCGTCGGTATGACCGACAACTTCAACGCTGTGATCATCCGGCACCAGCACCTTGGCCACCTCGCTCAACACCCCGGAGGCCGCAGGCTGAATATCCGCCTGCCCGGTCTCGAACAGCACACTGGCATTGATCTCCAGCTCCACCCCGCGATTGGTCTGTGAGATCGTCACCTGCCCATTCTTGACCAGCGCCCCCATCACCCGGCTCAGGTCGTTCGTCACTTTCTTGATGAACTCGTCGCGCTTGCGCAGAATCTCGGCCTGCTTGATGTTGCGACGGTCAGCCAATGAACGCAGGAAAATATCTTCCTGTGTAAGGTGGGCAATCGAACCCTCACCTGCCTGCGAGCTGCTGAATGCACTCGACAGCGAACTGCTGAACATCTTGAATTTGCCCTCGTTGACCGAAGAAATGCCGTACATCACCACAAAGAAAGCAAACAGCAGGGTGATGAAATCGGCATAAGAGATCAACCATCGATCATGGTTGTCGTGATCCCGACGTCTTGGGCGGCGTAGTGCCATGGCGACTATTCGGCGTAACCTTGTAGCTTGGTCTCAATGAATCGCGGATGCTCGCCATTGGCGATCATCATCAAACCATCGATGTAGAGAGTCTGGCGTTTGACCTGCTGCATGATCAGCGCCTTCAGTTTGTTGGCCACCGGCAGAAACACCAGATTGGCGAAGCCCACGCCATAGATGGTCGAAATGAAGGCCACGGCGATTCCCTCGCCCAGCTTGGAGGGCTCGCCCAGCATCTGCATGACATGAACCAGCCCCAACACCGCACCGATGATGCCTATGGTCGGCGCATAACCGGCGGCGGACTCCCACACCCGCGCGCTCTGCCAGCGCAGCTGCTCGTAGGTTTCCACCTCGATTTCCATCACCTCCCGGATTTTCTCGGCGCTGTTGCCATCCACCAGCAACTGCAAACCCTTCTTCAGGAAAGGATCCTGCATCTCGTCCAGTTTGTTCTCCAGCATCAGAATGCCGTCGCGACGAGCCAGCACACTCCAGCCCACGACCTGCTCGATCGACCCACGATAATCCGAATGGGGTGTGACAAACGCCCACTTGACCATGCCGATGCCGGTCAGGAACACCTTGCGCGGGCTTTGCAACATCACCGCCCCCAGCGTTCCCCCCAGCACGATGAAGAAGGCCGCCGCCTGGAACAACATCCCCAGCGAGCCCCCTTCCAGCAACTGGCCGGTGACGATCCCCGAGATCGCAATCAGCAAGCCAAACAGACTGAGCTTATCCATCAATACCCCTTCAGATAGGCGCGCAACCGCGACACCGCCTGGCCGTGTAACTGGCACACCCGCGATTCGCTTACCCCGAGCACTTCGCCGATTTCGCGCAAATTCATTTCCTGCTCGTAATGCATGCCCATCACCATTTTTTCCCGCTCCGGCAGGCCTTCGATGCCATCGATCAGCGCAGACCGGAACCGCTCATCCTGAATCAACTCAAGCGGGTCGGCATCCTCGGCAAAATCATGCCGCTCAAAGAAATCCTCGTCGCCCTCTTCATGGAAATCTTCGTAGTAGACCAGTTGTGCGCCACGGGATTCACCCAGCATTTCCTGATAATCGATCAGCGGAACGCCCATTTCCTGGGCAATCTCGCCCTCGGATGGCGAGCGGCCAAACTTTTGCTGCAGCTTGCTGATGGCGGTTTCGATGCGGCGCATGTCGCGGCGCAGACTGCGCGGCAGCCAGTCGGCACTGCGCAATTCGTCCAGCATGGCGCCGCGGATCCGTTGCGCGGCGTAGGTCTCGAATTGCGCGCCACGCAGTTCGTCGTAGCGGCCTGCGGCATCCAGCAGCCCCATCATGCCGGCCTGGATGATGTCGTTGACTTCCACGCTCGAAGGCAGCTTGGCCATCATGTGATGGGCAATGCGCTTCACCAGAGGCGCATACTCCTTCAGGCACTGTTCCTTGTCGCTTAATCCGGTTGCGGTGTACATATAATTATTTTCAGATGGCTCCGGTGTGCTCCCTGCTCTCCCGGCAGCCATAATTGTGCGCAGCCCGCGTTATTTCAGCAACAACTATCTTCGATCAGGCTCCCATCCTCCGCACCGGGGCAGCGCCCTGCGCCGCCATCAACGTCGGCAATTCCAGTTCCTGCAAGGCAAACGGTGAAGGCTGTGCACCCGGTTTGAAAGCACGATGCAACAGGTAATCGACATTCACCTCGTGCAGATCCTCTGGAACACGCTGGCCATTGGCCACATAGTGCAGCGGCAGCTTGTGACGCAGCGCCACGTCCAGCACGCTACCCAGCGACACCGCCTCGTCTAGCTTGGTCGGAATGCAGCCGACCACGCCCACGCTGCGGTACTTACGCACCACCTCTTCCAGCGTGTCGCCGTTGCTGGAAGCATTCAGCAACAGCAAGCGCTTCACGCCACACGAGTCGTACATCTCCGCCTGAGCGGCAACGCGGCTATCACGCTGCCCCATGCCTATCGTGTCGATCAACACCAGATGCTTGTCGCGCAAGCCTGCCAAGGTGCGTTTCAGCTCCGCCGCATCGCGCACCGAGTAAACATTCACGCCCAGCATCTTGGCATAGATGCTCAGTTGCTCATGCGCGCCGATACGATAACTGTCGCTGCTGATCAGCGCCACCTTGCCAGCGCCGTAGCGCACCACGGCGCGCGCCGCCAGCTTGGCCGTAGTGGTGGTCTTGCCCACGCCGGTGGGCCCCACCAGAGCGTACATGCCGCCACGCGTCACAAGACTGTCCTGCTGCGCCACCACCTTGAGGTTATGCGCCACCACCTTATTGATCCAGGAAAGCCCGGCGTCGTCCGGCAATTTCTCCAACAACTGGCGAGCCAGCGAGGGGCTGAAACCCGCATTCAGCAGATCGCGCAGGATGCGGCCACGTTCGGGGCTGCGCTGCTGCATCTCCGACCAGCCGATATTGGCCAGTTGCTCCTCGAACATCTGGCGCATCGACTTGATCTCATTAACCAGATCGGCCTGCGGCAAAGGCTGCACGGCAGGCTGAACCGGCTCCGGCTTGATCGGTTTCTGCGCCGGAACCACCTGACGGGCAGCATAAGAGGCCAGCAACTGCTCGGTGCCGCCGGGAGATTTTTTCGGGACGGGAGGAGGAGTCTGGGCGCGCAACTCGGTCAGCGCGGAAAGGTCGGAACCTGCCAGGGCGACAATCTCTACCCCTTTGTCCACCTTGCGATTGGAAAGAATCACCGCATCCGGCCCCAACTCCTTCCTCACCATCTGCAAGGCATCCCGAGAATTGGCTGCAACAAATTTCTTCGCGTTCATTTTGGCCCCCATATTTGCCATTGATGCCTCTCCCTTACACTCGACTGCGGCAGAGACTTTCGTCAGGTGTAATTATCAGCACTCACCGTCAAGGCAAAGCAGCAATTAGGGGGGATATTCCGTCCCGTTTCCCCGTTTCCGGCACGCCAACCGCGAACCGGAAACATCTCGGGAATCAGGCGCGAGCGCCCACCAGGGCAGTCACGCGCACCGACTTGAAGTCCGGCACCTCGTCGTGCGAGATGATGCGCAACTGCGGCAGGGCGCGCTTCAGGAAACGCGCCAGCAGCACGCGTAACTGCCCGGGCACCAGCAGCACCGTCGGCAGCCCCATTTCTTCCTGCGCATGGGTCGCCATGCGCGCCTCGCGCAACAGGGTGTCGGCCAGCCCAGGTTCGATGGCGGAGTGGCCGCCGCTCGCCTGCATGGCTTGCATCAGAATGTACTCCAACTCCTTGTCCATGCCGATCACCTGCAATTCCTGCGTGGCCGGGCAGAACTGCTGGACGATGGCCGGTCCAAGCGCGATGCGCACCAGCGAGGTCAACTGAACCGCATCCTGAGTCTGAGGGGCATATTCCGCCAACGTTTCGATGATGGTGCGCATGTCGCGCACGTGCATGCCTTCGTCCAGCAGACTTTGCATCACCTTCTGCACGGTGGCCAACGGCAGCAGCTTGGGCACCAGATCTTCGGTGAGCTTGGGCGCGATCTTGCCCAGATGATCCAGCAACTGCTGCACTTCCTGGCGGCCCAGCAATTCGGGGGAGTGGGTGTGGATCAGATGCGACAGGTGCGTCGCCACCACCGTACCGGAATCCACCACGGTGTAGCCAAACCCCTGAGCCTGGTCGCGCAGACTGGCATCGATCCACACTGCCGGAAGGCCAAAGGCCGGATCCTGCGTCGGAACACCGGGCAAGTCGCCGACCACACTGCCCGGGTTAATGGCCAGAAACTGACCAGGATAAGCCTCACCGACGCCGATCTCCGCTCCCTTCAGGCTGATACGGTAGGCATTGGGGCGTAAATCGAGGTTGTCGCGGATATGCACCGGCGGCGGCAGGAAGCCGATGTCCTGAGTAAATTTCTTGCGGATGCCCTTGATGCGGCGCAGCAGGTCGCCGTCCTGCGACTTGTCCACCAGCGAGATCAGGCGGTAGCCGACCTCCAGACCGAGCACATCCACTTGCGCCACGTCTTCCCAGCTGGCCTCGGGCGTTTCGGTCATGCTGACCGGCGGTGGTTCGAAAGCCTCTTGTTCGCTGGCAACCTGACGCTGTTTGAGCAGCCAGTAGGCCAGCCCGCCCAACGCCGAGGCCAGCAACAGGAAGGAAATGTGCGGCATGCCCGGAATGGCGCCCATCAAACCGATGATGACGGCGGTCAGCGCCATGACCTGGGGCTGGCTGAACAACTGGCCGATCAGTTGCTGGCCGATGTTTTCTTCCGAGGAAACGCGGCTCACCACCACGCCTGCCGCCGTGGAAATCACCAACGCCGGGATCTGCGCCACCAGACCGTCGCCGATGGTCAGCAAGGTGTAGTTGCGTGCCGCCGTGGCGACATCCAGATCGTGCTGCAACACACCGACGATGAAGCCGCCGATGATGTTGATGAGCAAAATGATGATGCCGGCGACGGCGTCGCCGCGCACGAACTTCGAGGCACCGTCCATCGCCCCGTAAAAATCGGCTTCTTGGGCGATCTCGGCGCGGCGTTTGCGCGCCACATCCTCTCCGATCAAACCGGCATTGAGATCGGCATCGATCGCCATCTGCTTGCCGGGCATGGCATCCAGAGTGAATCGTGCGCCCACTTCGGCAATACGGCCCGCGCCCTTGGTAATCACCACAAAGTTGATCACCACTAGGATGGAAAACACCACGATGCCGACAGCATAGTTGCCGCCGACCAGGAATTCACCGAAGGATTCGATCACCTTGCCCGCCGCGTCCGGCCCGGTGTGGCCCTCCAGCAGCACGATACGGGCGGAAGCCACGTTCAGCGACAGGCGCAGCAAGGTGGTGATGAGCAGTACGGTGGGGAAGGCGGCAAAGTCGAGCGCCCGGGTGGTGTTCATGCTCACCAGCAGCACCATGATGGCCACAGCAATATTGAAAGTGAACAGAATGTCGAGCAGGAATGGCGGCAACGGCAGCACCATCATTCCCAGAATCATCACGATCAGCACCGGCCCGGCCAATGACTTGAGCCCGACGCGCTTCACCATTTCCTGCACTCGCAACAACCAGTCCATGACACCTTCCCCACCCTTGCGGATTTTTCACTCGCTGACATTATCGACAAAGGCCGACCAGTCAATGTGTGGAATAGCAGGGGATTACGTGGGTAATTCGTCCCAAGAAAAGGAAAACCGGGCGACGAGCGCCCGGTTTGTGCGGAATTGGGAAGGGTTATTTTTCGTCGAGTCGGATGGCTACATAACTGGCCGAATCGCCGCGACGCACCAGCAGCGCCACGTTTTTGCCGTCCGGCGCCTGCTTCAGGACATTGTTGAGCTGCGCCACCGACTGGATCTCGATGTTGCCAATCGCCAGCAGGACGTCGCCACGCTGCAAACCTGCCGAACGCGCCGCATTGCTCTTCACCTCGTCCACCGCCAGTCCGCCGGTCACGTGCAACTGCTGCTTCATCTCAGCCGTCAGTTCACTCGCCGTCAGTCCTAGACGCGCAATCAGGCTGGAGGCCTGTGGCGCTTGTCGCCCCGGCTTGGCAGCCTGCCGCCCATCGTCCGCCATTTCCCCCAGCGCAACCATCAATTGCTTGCGCGCTCCGTCACGCCAGACCTCCAGTTTTACCTTATCACCCGGGCGTGAGGAGCGCACCATGCGTGGCAGATCGCTTGAGGTCGACACCGGTTTGCCATTAAATTCCAACACCACGTCGCCGAACTTGATCCCGGCGATCTCTGCGGGGCCACCTTTCTCCACACTACTGATCAGCGCTCCCTGCGGTTTGTCCAGGCCAAACGACTCTGCTTTCTCGCGGGTCATCTCCTCGATGGTCACACCGAGCCGTCCGCGCGTCACCTTGCCCGAACTGCGCAACTGGTTCGCCACCTCCATCGCCACGTCGATCGGAATGGCGAACGCCAGCCCCATATAACCACCGGAACGGCTAAAAATCTGGGAGTTGATGCCAACCACCTCGCCTTTCATGTTGAACAGGGGGCCGCCCGAGTTGCCGGGATTGATCGCCACATCGGTCTGGATGAAAGGAACGATGTTCTCGCCGCGTTCATTGGGCAAACTGCGCCCCTTGGCGCTGACGATACCCGCCGTCACGCTGTTGCTGAAACCGAACGGAGAACCGATGGCCACCACCCACTCGCCCACGCGCAAGGTATCCGGATCACCCGCAACCACCGTCGGCAGCCCTTCCGCCTCAATCTTGAGCACGGCGACATCGGTGCTGCGATCCGCTCCCACCACTTTGGCCTTGAATTCACGCTTGTCGGTCAGGCGCACCGTGATCTTGTCCGCCCCCGCCACCACGTGCGCGTTGGTCAGGATGTAGCCTTCTTGGCTAACAATGAAACCCGAACCCAGCGATTGCACTTCCTGCTCGCGCGATTGACCGGGTTGCTGGGGGAAGAAATGGCGGAAGTATTCAAAGAACGGGTCATTCTCAGTCAGGCCGGGAAACATCTGCTGCGCCCGCACCACTTGCACCGTGCTGATATTGACCACAGCCTGCCCCTGCTTTTCGACCAGGCCGGTAAAGTCGGGAAGCTCCCTGGCGCCCGCCACAGACGTTTGCCACAACAACAGAAAACTGATCAACCGTAGTATCCTGCCCAGCATTATTTCCTCCGATGCATGTTACTCGTTACGAAATCAACTTCCTTGCCAGCGACGCGCGATATAAGGCTGACCGCCAGCCAGTCGGCGGGACTCGTTGCCCCATCTGGCGAAAGAGAGTCCGGCCAGCAAGCCGACTAGAGCGCCCAGCGCAGCGGCAGCATCTCCCGCTCCCAGCCAGAAACCAGCCATACTCCCTGCCAGCAGCCCTGCCAACGGCCAGACGTAAACCAATTTGACACCCTGCCAGACCGCTCCGTCACGGATGGCAATGACCACCTCGTCGCCGACCTGTGCAGAAATCGGGTTTTCCACGCTGAATTCACGTTTCTTATTGGAACAGAACATCTGGGAGAGTTTACTGCTGCCGCAGCCCTTGCCCTGGCAAGTGCCGCAGCCGGATACATCATGTCTTGCCTCAACCCAGGCCAGACCCGAATCGGCTCGAACGACAACAGCGCGCGCTTCCAGCATCACTGACCGGTGTATCTGACCGAATCCGCCACCTGCACCACCGTGCGCGCCGGGACTTCACCCACCACGGTAATGCGGTAACCATCGACGGAGCGATTGTAGATATTGATGGCGCCATGGCTGGTCAGCCCCAAACCCTCGCCACCGCGACGTTCCGGCTCGATAAACACCGAAATCCCTGCCAGCCCGTCGGTATAGACCTGATGGATGACCGGCGTTTTCCGCTCACGGAAGGCGCGTTGCATTTCACTGACTTTCTTGAACCCCGCCGGCAAAGCATCCACCCGCCAGACGCTGATTCCAGGCTTGGCCGGTACAGCATTTTCTTGCCGCAACACTTCCGGGGGAATCTTACTGGCAGCAATCCAGCTCCTGTCAATATTTCCGGACAGTTTCAACTCGGTAAAAGCGTATTGCTCGACCGCCAGCCCGCGCTCGTCCAGCATCACCGATTTCAGTAACAAGCCGGAGTCGAGATGCGCCCACATCTTGTGGGCATAACGCAGCCCGTCACGCGGCTGGAACAGGATGGCCTGCGCCTCGTAACCGGCCACACGGGCGCGCTCGCCTTCGCGGATCAGATAATTCTGGTTCAGCGCAGTCAACTGCTCGGGCAATAGATCGGGGAAAGCGCGTCGATCTCGCCCTTTCTCGATCCGAGCCCCCTGGTGATCCCCCAGCACGCACCAAACCTGGCCATTGCTGCGTATCACTTCACGGTGAGGGCCGTCCAAGGATTCCAGACGTTCATGTTCACCATGATCATCGACCACATGCACGATGCGGGAAGTTTCGACATGATTGCCATGCTGATAAACGAAGGTTCCGCTAAATTCGGTTTGGTGGGCGGCAAAAGCTATGGTCTGTAACCACCCGGAATCGACCTGTCTGGCCGGTTCCGCCAAGGCATACATCGGCAATGCGACGCAGCAAACCCCAGCCCACACTCGCAATTCACTTACCACGCTCAACGCCCCGGCTGCATGCTTACTACGGTGCGCACGTATGGAACAGCCCCCTGCGTGCTGGCGCTAGGCGACATCTCCTGATGCGCCATCAGATAGTCGTTGATATTTCCTTCGACAGGAAAGCTGGCAGGGCGGGCGGCCAGCGATTGCTGTGCCGCGAGTTGCGGTGCAGTTTCCGGAGCGATCTGGGCCGACATCCAGGCTACCGCCCCAACGGCCATCACCGACGCAGCGGCTGACAGAGCAAACCACCGTGCGCGCTGTTGGCGGGTCTGGGTGCGTGGAGCCAACACGGTAGGTTCGGCTTGCAGTCGCTCACGCACAGCGGCGCTGATGTCAGAATGCGCCTGGTCGGGCTGGCGCAGCACATCGCCAATCAAGTGGTAAGTCAGCCAATCTTCCTGCGCTTCCGGATTGCGTTTAATTGCATCCAAGGCGGCGTCCGCCTCGTCGTCGAACAGTTCGCCGTCCATCAGTGCAGAGATCTGCTGCTTCATGTTTACCACCTCGTATCTTTGTTAGTACCCAGCAACGGACGCAAATTCTCGGCGATTGCCTCGCGCGCCCGAAAAATCCTTGACCGCACCGTGCCCACTGGACAGTTCATCACGCTGGCGATCTCTTCGTAGCTCAATCCTTCGATCTCGCGCAAGGTCAACGCGGTGCGCAAATCGTCCGGCAAACTTTGCAGGGACGAATTCACCACTTCGACCACCTGCTTGCTCATCAACTCGTTCTCGGGCGTGCTGACTTCGTGCAGCAACCCCGCGTCCTCAAACCCTTCAGCCTCTTCCGCATCAAACATCGTTGTGGTCGGCGCCCGGCGCCCGGTCGCCAGCAGATGATTCTTCGCCGTATTGATACCGATGCGGTACAGCCAAGTGTAGAACGCACTTTCCCCGCGAAACGACGGCAGTGCCCGGTACGCCTTGATGAACGCATCCTGGGTCACGTCCTCGACCTCGGCCGGATCGCGGATGAACCGCGAGATCAGCCTTCCCAACTTGCGCTGGTACTTGCCGACCAGCAGCTCAAACGCGCGCTTGTCGCCACGCTGCGTCCGCTCCACCAGTTGCTGATCTACTTCCCGGTCACCCATTCCTGATCTTTCGTCGCATCCAATATTGAAGGCGCGCTAGTATAACCGCACAGGAACAGAACCGTCAGCCTCACACTCTCTGCGGGTAAAGACAAACCTATCCGGAAATAGTTCACCCGATGTAAGACTTTTTCTCACATCCCCGCCACCGATGATTTTGGGCTATAGTTCGCGCACTTCGCATCTCATCCGACGCTCGTGCAATTCGACACCCTGATTATCGGCAGCGGCCTGGCCGGGCTTTCCCTGGCGCTAAAGCTGGCCGACCAGCAAAAGGTCGCTCTGGTCACCAAGAAATCCATGCTGGATGGCGCCAGCGGACAAGCTCAGGGTGGCATCGCCGCTGTATTGTCGGAAGAGGATTCCTTGGATGCCCACATTCGCGACACGCTGATTGCTGGGGCGGGACTGTGCGACGAAGACACCACGCGCTTCGTGGTGGAGCACGGCAAACCCGCCATTGAATGGCTGATCGCCCAAGGTGTGGCTTTTACCCGCGATGATGCCCACCAACAGCATTACCACCTCACCCGCGAGGGCGGCCACAGCCACCGCCGCATCATCCACGCCGCCGACGCCACTGGGCGCGCCGTGCAAGCCACTCTGGCGGAACGGGTGTTCCGCCATCCCAATGTCACGGTGCTGGAGCAGCATATCGCGGTGGATCTCATCACCGGCCACAAGCTCGGTCGCACCGACAACCGCTGCTATGGAGCCTACGTGCTCAACTGTGCGAACGGCCAGGTCGTCACCCTGGCAGCGCACAACGTCGTGCTGGCCACCGGCGGGGCGGGCAAGGTCTATCTCTACAGCAGCAATCCGGATACTGCCACCGGCGACGGCATCGCCATCGGCTGGCGCGCCGGTTGCCGCGTCGCCAACATGGAATTCATCCAGTTCCATCCGACCTGTTTGTACCACCCGCATGCCCGCTCCTTCCTCATCACCGAGGCGGTGCGCGGCGAAGGCGGCCAGCTCAAGCTGCCGGACGGTAGCCGCTTCATGCCCTGGCACGACGAACGCGCCGAACTGGCCCCGCGCGATGTGGTGGCGCGCGCCATCGACTTCGAGATGAAGAAACGCGGGCTGGACTGCGTCCATCTGGACATCTCGCACCAGCCTGCGGCATTCATCAAGGAACACTTCCCCACCATCCACGCCCGCTGTCTCCAGCTCGGCATCGACATCACCCGCGAGCCCATCCCGGTGGTGCCCGCCGCCCATTACACCTGCGGCGGCCTCATCACCGATCTGGCCGGGCGTACCGATGTGGACGGGCTGTACGCCATCGGCGAGACCGCCCATACCGGCCTGCACGGCGCCAACCGACTGGCCAGCAACTCGTTGCTGGAATGTTTGGTGTTCGCCGAGGCGGCGGCGCAGGACATCCTGGTTCGCCCGACTCCCGCCCACCCCAACCTGCCGCAGTGGGACGAGAGCCAGGTCGCGGATGCCGACGAGGAGGTGGTCATCACCCACAACTGGGCGGAGCTGCGTCGCTTCATGTGGGATTACGTCGGCATCGTGCGCACCAACAAGCGGCTACAGCGCGCCGCCAGCCGCATCAAGCTGCTGCACGAGGAGATCAACGAGTACTACGCCAATTTCCGCATCACCTCTGACCTGCTGGAACTGCGCAACCTGGTGCTTTCTGCCGACCTCATCGTGCAATGCGCCCAAGCGCGTCACGAAAGCCGCGGACTACACTACAGCAAAGACTATCCGGCCACCCTGCCCGAGGCGCGCCACACCGTACTCACGCCTGCCAACTATCGCGTTCGCTGAGCCCCCAGCGCAGCCACACCCGCAGACGACGAAAATCGCTGCCAGCCAGACTATCCGGCAGCAACACCACACCCCAGGTACGCCGCCCATTTTCCTCGCCGAAGCGCAACACCGTCAGCCAAGGTGTCACCACACTGCCGGGCAACAAGCGCACGACCACCTCTTCGCCGCCGCGCGTTTCCAGCCAGACCTGTTCCGCCTTGACGGCCACGACCACAGCGGCATCCAGCGCCCGCCATTCCTGCCAGACCACGTACCCCAGATTGGCCAGAATCAAGAAAGCCAGCACCCATTGCGCCCACAAGACAGGCAGAGAAAACACAGCAAGGATGGCCGCGCCGTGGGCGGCCACGAGCAGCAACGTCAACCATCTGGAGGGACGAAGGCGGAATCGCACGGGCGCTCCGCCGGGGATTATTCGCCGCGTTGCTTGCGGGCGATCTGCGGCATGGCCTGCATCAGATAATAGGCCATGGACCACAGGGTGAGGACGGTCGCCAGCAGGATCAGCACCGAGCCGATTGCCTGGGTGGGCAGACCGAATAGCGGCTCCTGGTAGAGCAGCATGGGGATGGCGATCATCTGGAACGCGGTCTTGACCTTGCCCAGCATGGACACCGCCACGCTCTTGCTGGCCCCGATCTGCGCCATCCACTCGCGCAGCGCCGAGATGGTAATCTCGCGGCCGATGATGATGAGCGCGATGAACGCCGCCACCTGCCCCAGCTCCACCAGCACGATCAGCGCCGCCGCCACCATCAGCTTGTCCGCCACCGGATCGAGGAAAGCGCCGAAGGCCGAGGTCTGGTTGAGAGAGCGCGCCAGGTAACCGTCAAGCCAGTCCGTCACCGCCGCCAGCACGAAGATGACAGTGCTGTAGAGATGCTTCTGGTGCGCATCCAGCGTCGCATCGGGCAGGTAGAGCAGACCGACGAACACCGGGATCATCCAGATGCGGAACCAGGTCAGCAGATTAGGAATGTTGTTGGGCATGTGCTGATTATACAAACAACCGCCGGAGCGGCTGCCAAAAGAAAACGCCCGCCGGAGCGGGCGCACAGATCATCAATGTACCGGCTTGGAGCCTGTAACCGGCCTGGAGGCTGTCAAAGGGGCATCGCCAGCAATCGGTGCACTCCCCACTGCCGACTTGGCCTTAGCAGGAACGGTTGGACGCGACGGAACAATGGGCGCTGCGACCTCTTGCTCACCCGCCTCCATCTTGCCGCTCAACTTCAGGTCGACATTCGGGCTGGTCGTTTCTGTCGAATTGGCCTCCTCCACCTTGCGCACTTCCGCTGTCACCGGCTCGCTCGCCTTGACCTCGGGCAGCGGCGCTTCGGCCGGTTTCACCACCGTCGGTTTGGACGGGGCGACCGGGGCCGCTTCGACCGGCTGGCTGGCTTCAACCTTGGGCGTCTCCACCTTCACCGGTTCGGCGGCTTTCACTCCGGCCTTCACCGGCTCGACCGCCTTGACTGCGGGCTGCGGCGCTTCGACCGGCTTCACCACCGTCGGTTTGGACGGGGCGACCGGAGCCGCTTCGACCGGCTGGCT
>Ga0233425_10001516_pt1 | contig 51680 bp, 37 predicted proteins | sample Watercolumn_Towu_2_FD_181712 | JGI IMG/M metagenome (GOLD analysis project Ga0233425, IMG submission 181712) | Freshwater microbial communities from Lake Towuti, South Sulawesi, Indonesia - Watercolumn_Towuti2014_140_MG | ecosystem: Environmental > Aquatic > Freshwater > Lake | place...
CCGTTGGTGGAACCATAGATTAGCACACTGATATCACTGATACTACACGATCTACACAAAATATTTTACTGTGACAATCTTGTGCCTTTTCTGTGTCATCTGCCTGCCCCGCTCCGCGGAGTGTGCTAATCAGGTAGCCGGAGCATCGGTGAATCCGGGGACCCTCCATTGGAAATCCGGATCCACGTACGGCTCGTCGTTTTCATGACCCTTCATCAGCGCAATCTTCCGCTTCAGCTGCTCGCCGAAGTTTTTGTAATAGATGAATGTCGTTTCGCCGACACTTGAGAGAATTATCCAATTGGTTTTAGACGTTTCCCAGAGCTTCAGCAAATCCCGCGTGTTCTCGATTTCGTCCAGGACCATTTCACGCAGGAGACTGCGCGAATCCTTCTTCACCTTCTTGTTGGTTGTCTCCAAGTAGCTGTGAACACCGGCCACCCAAGCAGTCACATTGCGTTGGGTCCGATACCAGCAATAGAGTGCCTGCATCCGATCGAGTGTATCCTGAACACACGCCTGAGCGGCGTCGGTCTTTGCACGGGCCTTCATCGACTTGAGAAGCTTGAGTGCCGCTTCCATTTGCGGGAAGAGGTCTCGGTTGATCAGGCCCAGACAATGGTGGGCGTGGGCGGGATCGACGAGGTCGAAGCCGACGTCATACCGGAAATCGACCCTGCACCTGTTGTGCGACGTGGCGAGGAGGAATTGCTCATAGTAACTCCGGTCCTTCTCCGAAATCGCCTCAATATTCGGGACAATCGGTCTTGTCGAGAGACGGTACCAGACACTCCACGACGAATAGATCCAGATGGGAAGCGGGAACGACCGATATGCTTCATCCGAGTGTTTCCAGATCTTCACGAGATCGGCTGCGAGCTCGTCGCCGATCCACTCCGCGGCTTTCTGATGCAGGAATGCATCGAGATCGAGTTTTCCGTCAGCCTGGAAGGCCCGCATGACTTCCTGGTTGATATTATAGGGCGCAAAGGATGGCGGCGTTGCGCTTCCGTTGTAACAGGGCGTCGTGACGCCTTGTTTTGCAAGGTCTTTCAGTTTGTCGTACACCAGTGCGGGGAATGGGATACCAATCAGCGGCTCATGATTCCAGATGGTTCCGGGGCTGAAGTACACATCGGCCTCCGACTTCTTCTTCCGAAGCTCTTCGATGATCGGTTTCTCCGCATCGACAAACTGACTATGGAGCGCCGTCCCGTGGATTTCGCGGGCCTCCTTGTATTTCGGGTGTTGATAGGCCAGCTTCCATCCTTTCGTCATCAGGGATGATACCTCGACATCAAGCCCGTCACCAAGTTGTTTCCAGATATACTCGTGCTCCGCCCAGAAGGGCTCGAGCCGAATCAACGTGCGGAACTTGGGATTCACCTTCCTTCCGGCGTCACGAAGAACCTGGAGGAATCGGATGAGATTGTTCGCCGCCGACTCGGCGATCTCCGTATCTCCTTTCCATTCCCGTATGACGTATCCGCCTCCGTTACGGCCTACGTAGAGGGAGCTTGTGTACTCAAAGCCGGCCCCGCTGTCATTCGACCAGATGGAGATGTACTCAAGCGACGGTACTTCCGCGACGATTTTCTCCAACAGTTCCGCATAGTGGTCACGCACCACAGGGTGAGCGATGGAGAGATTATACCGGGGATGCCAGCTTCTGATAGGGTGATCAACGCGTGCGCCCCGCAGCATTGGATATTTCTGCAGAAGGTTATCGGGTACGGATCTCGGTTCAAAGCATACCAGACCTGGTGTCAGGCCGTACTTTTGTCCAAGCTCGGCGTTCGTCTTAAGGAAATTGAGATTTGCCTGCAGATAATCGTCGTCGTAGGTTCCCTTGTTCAACTTGCTCGAGACGAATTGATCGAGAGACGGGCAGTATGTATAGAAACGATGAAGGAGCTCGCCCTGAGGACCTCGTTCAAACGGAACGGCAAATGCCAATCCATTCGCTTCGATATGAGAGAATCCCATCCTGGCCAGATTGTGGACATGCTCTTCACGGTTGAAATTTCTCACAGTGCGGGCGTGCTGTGTCAGGAAGAGGTCGTAGACAGGGCGAAGATTCTTGAATGTCGGATGTGTGATCTTGCCTTTCGCAAACTCACCGACATCAAGCCCTTTCCAGTTCTCTGTGAGGAGCGTGTAGAGATAATAGAGAAGGTGAGGCCGTGAGGCGAGAAGTTCGATTCCGTTCCCGCTTTTCGCACGGACCATCATCCATTCCTTTGGGCTGTCCAGCGCCGGATGAACTGATGCCCATTTTGTTTTTTCCTGGACGACCGCCAGCCTGACGCTGCCCGCGGGAGCGCTGAGCCCCGATGAGTGCTTGATTTCTGCCCGTCCTCCGAGAATGGTCAGAAGCTCCTGGGCGACGGTCTGCTCGACCTGAGCCGTTGAGGTTGTTACTATGGTCTTTGCTTGACTTAAGGCTTCTACAATTGTTGGCATAGCGCACCTTTAGAGTTGATATCAGTGATGAATGGAAGAAATCAGGACAGAAATCGATGGTGACCGGCGTTGTTCCGGGTCGTTTCTCAAAGTCCGTAGCTTTCGCGGGCGTAGAGATGACCGTAGCGTTCCTCCATCTGTAAAATCATCTCCCCTTCGCTGGAGGGAAGAGACGCTAATGATCCTCCAATTCTTGCCAGCCACTCGGTCTCACGATCATTCAGTGCAAGCTCTTTGGCGGTTTTGGCCTCCTCAAGGAGGGCCACCGCTTCCCTGGCTGCGGCAAGCGTCATTGCATAGTGACCTCGTTGTCCGACAATCGCCGATGCAATTCTTAACGTCGAACCAGGAGTCAACACGTATGCCTGCGGGCTCAGACGGGCATCGGAATCAACCAGGAGCTGCTGATACGCCGACGGCGTGCCGGACTGAAGAGCGGCATTGAACAACCTGCAATCATAGGCCAGCAGTTCGAGGTACGCCTCCGGGGCTGATCCCGAGAGAAGCCGGACATTTTGTACGGATTCATTACTCCAGAGATCACACATAGCGGCCGCCACGTTTCCCACAGGACTGAAATGCGCACAGCTGGCAGATTTGCCTTCCATGGCGATAGGGGCCCCGGTTATTGCTTTGATGACCGGTCCTTCGTACGCACAGTCTTTGGAAGGTCCAACGGCACCGCATTCAAACGCCACCAGACTGCGAACTGCGCTCGCTACCCTGATAACCGCAGCGAGGACTTCAGGCAGCATTCCCTGCCCCGACAATTGCATCGCTGTGTTTGCGAATCCGCACGCTGAGTCACCTCCGGGGACCACGTTCGCCTTCGAGCAGATTTCCACTATCCGGTCCCACAGGAACGTCATGTCTCTTGGTGCTAGTACACCGAGAGCGAAGATAATCCCATCGACGTCACCATAGAGCAGCGCCTCATCATGCACTTCCTTGCCACCGACAGACTCGATCGACAGAATGTTGGCACCTGACGATGCGCACTGACGAAACGATTGCAGGAGCTGATCAAGCGGCATCCCGGACCGAAGTGCGGGCGGTTTTGTTACATCGCGGATATCTGTCGGCGTCACACGCAACGCACAGGGGATTCCGTGTTCTTCATAAAGCTTCTTGAGGTGCTCCTGCAGGATCGAGGTGATTTGAGCCCCCCATGACGGGTGTTCCGTCATCGGAGGCAGGAGTTCAAACTCAGCCACCAGGCCCGGTAGTTTCAGGCGCGGGGCAGCATGTTCGATCATCGAACCGATGTTTTCATACTGCGCAACAACCGCAGGCCAGTTCGCTTCATCCAACGCCATTGTCGGCAGCGTAAAATTCAACTCGGGGAAGACTGCTCCGTTCCCGAGCGTGAGACCAAACCCGCATGAGACCGGCTTCGGTGACCGCCCAAACATCAGTTGCTCGCTCTTCGGTATCGCCAGGGTTCGAAAAGTATGTTGCATTCAGTGCTCCTTGATCGATTGATTTGTCCTGCACGCGAAATTGCATCACGATCGTGCCTGGTTACCTATTTCCCAAACTCGTCGACTGCCTCCCGCACCGCGGCAAGATGTTCAAGCGACGTTCCATACGGCAGCACACCGGTGCCGAGAATAAAGCCGGCATAACCGTTTGACTCCCGGAGACTCTTCAGGGCCAGGTTCTTGATCTCTGCCGGGGAGGAGTTGAGAAAATGAGCCGAGTCGAGATTTCGCCGGAACGCCCGTTTCCGAGCGGCGCATTTTGACAGAAATTCGTGAGGGTCTGCCTTCGCGTCGCAAAGAATATTGTTTGCACCGGTGTCGAGATATGCATCGAGCAATGAGGTCGTGTTGCCGCCGATGATCAAGGGTACATTGGGGACACCCCTTTGCTGAAAATGCTCGATGATCCCTCGCGTCGGCGGGAGCACAAGTTCCTGGTACATCTGCGGAGGAATGAGATCAGACGAGGCATAGGAATCAAACATCACAACGCCGCAGCCCGCCTCAATGAATGCGCCACCGTAGAGCTTGATTACTTCCGCTGCAAACCCAAGGAGCTCTTTGACTATTCCCGGCTGAATCATCGTCAGCAGAAAGAGTTTCTGGGGACCGGCGAGATGTGCCGCAAGTGAAAACGGTCCTGAGACCGCGCCCCGCAGGGGGACTTCCTTCCCCAGGGTCTTTACCATTGTTCTGGCAACATCGATGAACATCGGCATCCGGCCCGTCTTTCCGGGGTTCGGGATGGTGAACGAGGAAATATCATCCGCACCCTGAAAGATTGCAGCCTGATGGCTGATCGTCGGAACGGAGTTGTCACCGTCCTCGTAGTAGGTGACCTTGCAACCGATTGCTTCCGCCTCCACGTTATAGATATCCACGCCGATGGTGAGGGCGTCGGGCCTCACACGCTCGTATTCTGCGATGAGGGCCGCGGTCAGGAGATGAGGATCACGGCAGATCTTCGATGGCGTCTCGCCGACAAACCACGCCTTGTGCTCATAGATCGCCGGAAGAAAAGGCGTTCGGTCTGGCCTCTCGCAATTCAGCGCTTGTGTGTATCGGTTATTCATTCGTCTCTTTCTTACTAATCCAAAAGCTGAACCGCCAGGGCGCCAGGTGCACAAAGACATTTGCTGGATTTCGCTGAAAAGCAATTCTAATTTTGCCTTGGCGATCTTTGTGACTTGGCGGTTTTCTTGTTGAGCGTGCTTCTAGAGCCGCTGAAGCTTCACGTCGGGTTCAAGCGTCATGATTTCCGCAAGGCTTGAGTTGGCAACGTCCCATTTTCGCGCATTCGCAGCCCCCGCGGCAGCGCCAAATGCGAGGCACCGCTCGAATTTCCAACCCTGGTGAAATCCATAAAGTACTCCACCAACCATTGCATCTCCCGATCCAGTCGGATTCACAGATGGGACGGGGGGCGGAAGCACTTTCCAGTAGTGCCCCTGGACGCCGGCATAAAAGGGATTCGCGCCATTTGAGATGATGCAATACCGTGCCCCGCCCTTGAGGAGAAGTGTGATCGCTTCCACGTAGTCGTGATCGGTTTTCAGTGACTGCCCGAACGTCACTTCAAATTCTCGTCTGGTGGGCTTCACCATTGTCGGCTGAGCCTTCAGACCGAGTTCAAGAGCGTATCCGTACGAATCCAGGATGCTGGTGATCCCGTGTCGGTGAGCGCTCAGAATCGCTTCGTAGTAAATGTCATCAGCTTCATTGCCGGGTGAGCTCCCGCCGCACACCAGCCACGTGCTTTTCGAGGCAAGGTAATCGATCTTCTTGCTCAGCTTGTGAACGGCCTCGGCGTCAACCCGTGCCGGCGGTTCGAACAGCGCGGTCCAGGCTCCCCCGGGCTCGAGATACGTCATCCCTTCGCGCGTCATCGATGCTGTGACTACGAAATCATGGTTGATTGCCTCGGATGTCAGGAGCCGCGCTATGATCGTGCCAACCTCGCCGCCCAGAAATCCCGTTGCAAGAGTGTCGACACCGAGGCACTTCAACTGCCGGGAGACATTGATCCCCTTCCCGCCGGCAACCATCTCCATCTTCGCGGCACGATGAATCGCGCCGCGCTCCAGGCGGTCAATGTGCACCGTCTTGTCAAGCATGGGATTCAATGTAATCGTCGTCACCATTCCGCTGTCGCCTTCACCTTTTACTTGCGCTCCACCGTGTCTTCCCAGGTGCGCCACTTTGTGTATCCGACGCGGTCGGGGGCTCCGTCAAGCTGAAGTCCGTGAACATTCCGCAACGCCTCCATCAGTGGTTTTCCCTTGAACAGAACCTTCAGGACATTGGAAGCCGAGTACTTCACTTCCTGGCTGCTGGTGCTCGCAAAGAAATAGTGAGCATCGGTTTCAAAGTCACCGTACGCGACCTTGCCGAGTGAATAGAGATAGCGCGGCCGGATATTTTCCCGGGCAATCTCCATTTCCAAATCGACCTTAACCCCTAAAATTGATGTTCTATCACCACGGGCAATCTGCACACCTACCGCTTTGTACGGAGCACTCACGTCCAGGAGTGTGAATTTTGATTTGAGGTCGTCAAGGTTTTGGCCGCGGTCGTGCGGCACCAGAACGGTCACGAACAGCTCTGTATCGCCGGCCTTGTATTGACCCGAGATGGTTTGATAAATCACATTTTCTTGCTGATAGCTCCGGCTAATGGGCTCGTCGCCCAGTGTCTTCGCATATGTCTCGGGAAATAAAAGCAAGAGCGACCGGTCTGTCGGGAATTTGTATCCCTGGATGGAATCTGTCACCACGTCGACGTAGTCTTTTCCTTTTTCGATGATGTGCTGGGCATGCCAGAGGTTGGCAAATGTAAAGTAACCTGAGCGGAGAATCTTGATTGCATCCACAACAACAAACCAGCCTTCTTCCTTGACGAAGGTGATCACGCGATCGGTTTGGTATCCCATGTCCTGGTCGACGAGCCTCGTCCGGCTCATGTCCACCTCTTTCAGGTTCAGAAAATCCACTTTGTAGGTCCTGACGGCCCGGTAAGCACCGGAATTCCTGACGAATTCAAGCAACGGCTGGCGTTTGTCCCGCTTTTCGGGTCGGGCGATGAGGCGGTTGTGAAAATAGTCCTGGCGCCACGCGCCATACGCTCCGCTTGGAAGCTCATTGCGATAGTCGGCATCGTGCAGGAGAACGGAGCCATTGCTCATGAGCAGCGGTATACTGTTCTCGTCGGCGTGACCGTGGTGCATTTTCTCCTCCTCCACGGAAATGGATTGCCGCAGGTACTCACGATAAAGCCAGCCATCGTCTCCCTCGTCCCGGTAGTTCAGGAGCATGTACGTGCTTGTCGGCTTCCATCCATCGCGAAAGACAACTTTCTTGCCCACAAGATCATCCAAGACTTCCTGGGACAGCGACGTTGGTGGTTGAGGTTTGATCGATTCATCCGCCCATCGATATGCATCACAGAGATGATACGCCTCGCCGACGCCGGGGGGCCTGTTCAGGTTTTTGAACGAATCAAAGATGGTCCGGGCTGCCCACTTGAGCTGAGGATCCTTGTAGACGGCAGCACCCTTCTCGAACACCGGGACAAGGCGCAAGGCCTCCCACCCCGACGTCCAGCGGCCATCACCGAATTCCGGTATCGTTCCATGGGGACCGATAAGCTTCAGGAAATACTGTTGATAGTATCGTGTCAGCGGCGATTCGAAGAACTCTTTCTTGCCTGTTGCATCGACATATGAGTACAACGATTCAAGCCACACCGGATGATAGGTGGAAGCATCTTCAATCTCCCATTGCTTCATGTTGTCACCGGCAATGGCATCGGCAAATTGCTTCCATTTTGCGGCGTGAGGATGATTTGGCATCGCCATGACAGCGTATTGGAGCGCCTCTGCGCGGAGCATTGCCCTGTTGTGTGTTCCCCACTCCGGAAACCGAAAAACGAAATCGGCGCTTCCGGCAAGGTCTTTTTCGATTTTCTTTCGGGCAGCATCGCTGAGGACGCCGCTCTCGCGAATCCTGAGGTATGCGCGGGTATAGGGGGGCATGAAGAAGAAGTTGGCCAACGCAGGAAGGCCGTCTTCGTATTCGATGCGTGCCTTGACATTTGCTTCCGGATACGAGGCGCGCAGATCGCCGTAGGCCGCCAGGAGCTCTCCAGCCCTTCTCGCATAATCTTTGTCTTTTGTTTCTTCATACAGGAACGCAAGTGTGCTCGCCAGATAGACGGGATGAGCCGGAGAATCATATCCCCACAGGATGTTCGGCCTGTTCGAGTTCTTCCACTGCTCTACTATCCGCGGATTATCGCGCCACCCCCGCTCTGCCGCCTCTTTGATCGCAGTCAGATAGACGGATTTCTGGGAGAGCGCGGAACACAACGCGAAGATCATCAAGATTGCAACGCCGAGCTTCTTCATGATATGGTACCCCCTGTATTGTTCCCTTGGTCAATAGCTGCACACAGTGATGCAATGTCGCCGATCGCCTCTCCGAGCTGAGCCGGAACTATTTTGCAGACGGAGCTTACCTGTGGAAGGGTCTCTTTTCTGAACACGGACTCTGCAACAGGCAAGATGGCGTCGCCGATGCGCATCCCCAATCCGCCGAGTATGATGCGCTCGGGATTCAGAAGATCTCCGAGCATTGCGAATGCACGCCCCAGATAAAGTCCCGCGTTTTCAAATACCTGCCGCGCCTCGCGAGATCCGCTCCTGTAGGCGTCATAGACATCCAACACTGTTGACGATTCGCTCCACAAAGCCGGGAACATCGCCCGTGCAAGCTTCGCCATCCCCGTGCCGCTTCCGAAGCCCTCCAGCGAACCCGCCTTCCCGTAGCAGAGCGGACCATCTTCAGCGATGCGGATGTGTCCGATTTCCCCTGCCGTGTCATTCGTCCCCCGGTAGAGTCTTCCGTCAAGAATCAATCCGGCCCCGAATCCTGTGCCCATCGTCAGAAAGATGATATTGCGAAGGCGCTGGCCTGCTCCGAAGTAGAACTCCGCAAGTGCTCCGGCGTTCCCGTCGTGTTCGACATAGACCGGAAGCGACAGTTCTTCCTTCAGAAGACGCTTCAGCGGAATGTTGTCCCAGCCCGGGAGGTTCGGCGGCGACTTGACAATTCCATTCAGTGCATCGAGCGGACCTCCGATGGAGACACTGACCGCATCAACACGGTCCTGCGTGCTTGAGAGCGCCTCACGCGCCAGAACGGTAATCTTTGAAAAAACGGTTTGAAAACCGCGATCCGAGGTCGTGGCAATCTGCTTTCTCCATCGAATGTCACCTTGCCGCGTTCCAAGAACCGCCGCTGTTTTTGTTCCGCCGATATCGAGACCGAGAATCACGTTGTCAAGAACCTCCTGATGATGTCGACCGCTTGATGCAGTTGACGAAGTTCAATGTATTCTGATTCCGTATGCGCCTGTGCGATGTCGCCCGGACCGAAAACCACGGTTGGAATCCCGACTGCGTTATAGATGCCTGCATCGGTCGCATAGTGAGCGCCCTCAATCACAACCTTTCCACATACAGCATTGATAGACTGTGCCAGAGACTGAACAATCGTTGCATTCGCGGCGACTTCCATGCCTGCGACAGACAGATGCGGATCCTTCATTTCCCAGCTGCTGAGTCCATCCAGCGCGGACCTCACAGGTGTGATTACGCTTTCGGTTGTCTCGTTCGGCAGCGTACGCCTGTCAATTTCTATCCAGCAGCTGTCCGGAACAACATTCACAGCCTGTCCACCTTCAATAACACCAACGCTGAGCGAGGGAGATCCAAGAACCGGATGTGTCGGTCCGGCATTGAGCTTCGATGCGTACTCCTCGAGGCGGCTGATGACGTGCGACATTGCGTAGATCGCGTTTCTTCCACGCTCGGGGTACGCCGAGTGCGCAGCGACGCCATGAGTGACAATTTTCCATCGAGTCACTCCTTTATGCGCCCTCACAATATTCAACTGCGTAGGTTCTCCGGCAATTCCAAAGTCCGCTTTGATGCCCTTGCGGGCTGCCACCTGAGCGCCGGTGAATTTGTACTCCTCATCCGAAACAAAAAGCAGGAAGATGTTGTGGCGAAGCCGATTTGGAGCTTTCACGGCTTCGACAGCAGCCTGAAGAAACGCGGCCATCGATCCTTTGGTGTCACACGAACCCCGACCGTAGAGGCGTCCATCGCGAATCAGAGGCCTGAACGGCTCGATAGTCATTCCATCAGCATGAACCGTATCCAGGTGTGCTTCCAGCAATACGGTGTCGGGGGCGCCGGTTGAAATTGTGGCAAGAACATTCGGCCGGCCCGGGAGATGTTCCTGAATTTCCGCGTCGATGGACTGCTTTCTGAGAAACGAAACGACATAGTCGGCAATTGCTTGTTCGGCATACTCCTTCCCCGTGCGGCCGCGGCCCATCGGATTCATGCTGGGAATCGCAACAAGATCGGCAAGAAGAGATTCAACAGGTGTCATTGTTCTTCCACGACTGCGAGCACGCGTGCCGGCGCGCCGTCGCTCCCCTGAATGAGGAGCGGGGCGGCAATCAGCTTGATCATACCCTCTTTCAGTTGCGCGGTATTCTTGATATTTGTCACCAGTGGGATTCCGTGCTTGAGCATGATATAATGCACATCAAGCGTGAAAGGGGTATCCGATGCAAGAACCGGCACATTCATTTCCACGAAGTACTCAGCCGCTTCATTTGAGAGAGGCGGATAGGTGGCGTAGTAGTCGGCCTCGCCGAACCGAACATCCCACCCCGTCTTCACCAGAACGCCAACGCCCCGGTGCTTGAGTTTCGTCATCACTTCGGCCTTTGTGATCTCCTTTTTTGGTTCCCGCGGAGTGAAGTCGAGAACCTGTGCATCGAGGTACCACAGACCGGGATTGTACTGATCAAGCGTCGTCATCCCTGCATACACATGACTCGGGGCATCGATATGCGTACCGCTGTGTGTGCCGATGCTCAGGCGCCGTACCTCGCACCGGTTTGCATCGTACGTTGCTGTCTGCTCGACTTGAGTCTTCGGATGCCAGGGGAAATAGACCGGCGTCGCTTCACTGATCGGATGTGTCAGGTCGATGACCTTCATACGCCCAGATCCCTTTCGGTTTCTTCTGCGGCCCTGGATGGACCATCCTCTGTTGTTTTGTCCGGCTCCCAGATGAACGCATCAACTGGGCATGCCTCGAAACAAAGTCCGCACCCGGTGCAATTATCGGGGATAACAATCGCCGTCCGTTTGAACTTGTGCGATGGCCTGCTCTCCATGACGATCGCGTCAAAGAAACAGAGAGGCGGACACCGGTCACAGGCAATGCATCTCTCTTCCACGACCAGTGCAAGAGGCGGATATTCACGCACAAAGTCCGGAGGAAGGGGGCGAAGACCCGGGTATTTTGACACTTCTGTGCTCATAGGCGTTCTCTTCCTGCCCGGCCTCAATTCCCTGACTCTTGTTTCCAGAGGTTTCTTGCTCCCAGCTTCGATTCACCCGACCAGCGGACAATTTCATCGGGCGACGTCATGGCCGTCAGGGCCTTTCCGCGGATTTCTTCGAGGGACTGCAGGTTCTTTCGCTGCATATATTCCCCGATCTCACCGTTGATTCGCTGTACAGAATCCCACCCGTTGACCATAATGACAGACAAAATCTGGACTGTGGAGGCTCCCAGCAGAATGTACTTGATGACGTCTTCACCCGTAAGGACGCCGCCCGTCGCGCTGATTGGAATCGTGATGGCGTGGGCAGCTTCGGCCACATGCCGCATCGTGTAGTACTTCGCCCACGGGCCTCCGATGCCTGCAAAATATCCGTGCAGAATCGGGCGCTGGCTCTCGATATCAACGTCGAAGCCGCGCAGACGGTTGCACAGCGTCACCGCAGAAGCGCCGTTTTCCTGCGCGATGAGGCATTGCGGGAGGACTTCCGGACCGGGACCGAGTTTCACGAGAACGGGAATGTTCACAGCGCCGACAACGCCTTTAATCGCAGCGACGAATGTCGTCTCAAACGCCAGACTCCCGGGCCGATGCGGCGAGGAAATGTCGAGCTCAATGGCATCGGCGCCGCATTGTTCAACGCGCGATGCCATGTCGATCCAGTCTTTCTCTTCATCGGCAAAGATGCTTCCGACAACCGGAATAGTGGCATGCTGCTTGCAAACGCTGATGAACTCCCAGTAGTCGTCCAGCGTCCCGCTGTACCCCTGTTCATATGAATAGAGGCTGAACATCTTTGACCGGCCTTCGATTTGCTTGTCCCAGTCAAGAAGCTTGTAGCGGGGCCTCGGCCACGAGCGCATGTAGGCGAACTTGTCGGAGCAGGCTGTCTTCAGCACGATGGCGCCTGCGTTTTGTTCCTGTGCAAGCCGAACTTGATTCACGTCGTGACTTGCCGGACCCGAGGCAATGAGCACCGGGCTTTGAAGCGTGAGACCGAGAAATGATGTTTTCAGTGACATGCTAGTTTCCTGACTTGCCTGCTGGCAGAAGCTGTATGCCGGCGCCGCGTGGATATACACCCGGGATCGTCACCGGGAGCCTGCCTTGAGTTGCAGTCATCCCCCTAAGCGCTCTCCCCGCTGCTTCTTCCGCTTTTCGCAAACCGTTGTAAACCGCCATCATCCCAGCCGTGGTTGGAACCTTTCCGAGGACATAGGGATCGCCGAATGCGATGGTCACCGCCGGTTTTCCCGTGCTCTGGATCTTCGCCAGGAACTTCTGCACGCCGGGTGAAAGCCCAAGCCCCCCTTTCCATGCCCCGATTGACAGATACACACCGATCACCAGAACATCAGATTGTTCGACGTTCGCCAGCGCCTGGTCCAATGCGCGTTCACCGGATTCATTCCAGATGCGCGAAAGACCTACCGATGCAGCCCCGGGACGGAGGATGTCGGCCAACGCCCCGCCTGCGTACGGATCGGCATCATCGGTCAGCGTGATGACTCCAATGCGTGCTCGTGGTGAAAGAGGTACAACATTCGGATCATTTCTCACCAGTGTAACAGCGGCGCTGAACATTGAATCCGCACTCAGTTCGGACGGCGGTGATCCGACCACATCTGCAATCTTATCAATCTCGACGAACCGATTACGATCGAGTCCAGCCCACTGTTTCGCCGCAAGGATGCGGCGCACAGATTCGTCAAGGCGCTTCTCAGGCAACCTGCCTGATCGTACACCCCTCAACACACCGTTGTAGGCTGCAGCAAGATCCGCCGGAACAAGTATGGCATCTGCCCCCGCCTCAAGAGATTTCACCGCGGCTTCCGCAGCGGAATAATGGTCCGTCACCCCCTGCATCGTCATACCATCCGTGATGACAATTCCCTTGAATCCAAGATGTCGCCTCAACATGTCTGTAATCATGACGGGTGAGAGCGTTGCCGGCCGTTCCACGGGATCGACCTTCGGCATCGCAATATGGGCCGTCATGACCGCCCCTGCACCAGCATCGATTCCGGCTTTGAACGGAACGAACTCAACCGAGTCGAGCCTAAAGCGATCGAACGGCAACACCGGAAGCTTCATGTGCGAATCTTCCTCCGTATCGCCGTGGCCGGGAAAGTGCTTCGGCGTGGCAATCATCTTCTCACTCTGCAATCCCCGGACATACGCCTCAACCATCGCAGCGACCCGGACCGGATCCTCACCAAAGGAGCGCGTGTTGACAATCGGATTTTTCGGATTGTTGTTCACATCGGCGACCGGGGAATTGGTCCAATGAATGCCGGCAGCACGTCCTTCGCGGGCGGTTATTCTCCCAAATTCGTACGCAAAGTGCGGATTTCCTGTTGCGCCAATAGCCATGAGCGAAGGCAGCGATGTGCCGCCGCCGCCGACAAAGCGCGGGAGCTCCGGCCCTCGCCCCTGCATCCAGCGATAGGGATGGTTGAACCAGAGCCCTCCCTCCAGATCGGCGTTCATAATCAAAGGGAGTTTTGATTCACGCTGAAGCCGGTTGGTTGTGAGAGCGATATCCGTCACTGTTCCGCCGGCGAGTATGAATCCGCCAACGTGATACTGCCGCACGAAGTCCTCGGCAAGCTTGTACACCGGGCTCTGTTTATGGGCATAGACTGCGACAAGGTCGGCGATGAAGATTTGTCCGACCTTCTCTTCCAGGGTCATTGACCTCAGAGTTGCCTCTACCCAGTCTGCGCTCTGCGAACGCATACTTCCCGGCGCCAGAGGTACCAGAATCAACACGATCAGAATGGCTTTGCTCAATGACATGTCTTCGCTATCGCCACACGGTACCTGGATTGATTACAATTAGGAGAAGCTCTCGTGACGGACCAGGTATTTCCTTACCGCCGATTGGTTGACTCGATAACCGTTTCCCGGTAACGACGGTATTGTAATAACGCCATTTTGGACTTCAATGAGCGGCTCCACGATATCGCCAGTGAACCAGCGCCTCGACGATTCCACATCCGTCGGGTATGTGAAGTTGTTCAGCGCAGCAAGATGCAATGTCTGAGCGCAGCCGATGCCGAGCTCGGGCATTGTGCCTCCCCAGACGGGAATGCCCGAGGCCTCGCACAGATTGTGCATCGCGCGGGCATGGTGAAGCCCGCCGACACGCTGGATTTTGATGTTTACGACTTTGCAGCTCTTGAGGGCGATCGCCTTTTGCACTGTTGCAAGGTCATCGGCACTCTCGTCAAGACACACCGGCGTTTGCAGCGAAGCCTGCAACAGAGCGTGCCCCTCGAGATCATTCCGGGCAAGTGGCTGTTCGACCATCATCAGTTCGAAATCGTCAAGTGATTTCAGATGAGACAGATCCTGCCGCGTATAGGCACAATTGGCATCCACCATGAGTGGAATCGCACCAAACTCGCCCCTTACCTCACTTAACGGTCTTAGGTCCCAGCCGGGTTGAATCTTGATCTTCACCCGTTTGTAGCCCTCGACAAGATATCGTTCTACGGCCAGCAGAAGCTCATGGATCGTCGGATAGATGCCAACCGCCAGGCCGGATTCAACGCTGTTGTTCCCGGCCCCCAGAAGTTTCCAGAGGGGCACACTCTGCATTTGCGCCTGCAGGTCCCAAAAGGCGGTCTCAATCCCCGCCTTGGCGAATGCGTTGCCCGGAACGGTATCGAGCAGTGCGTTCACATCTTCCACCGACGACGGTGCCTGCTTCAACAGGCGCGGGATCAGTTCCTTCGTGAGACAATTCCATGTTGACTCCGGCGTCTCCTCAGAATAAAACGAACCGGACATCGGCGAAGACTCTCCGTATCCTACCAATCCGCCGCTGTGAACACCGACAAGAATCGCGTCCTTCTCGGCAACGACGCCATTGCTGATTCTGAACGGCTCAACCAGCGGCACCAGGACATGATCCAGCGTTATCCGGTCGATCTTCATTTGTTCCTTACGGGATTTTTCAGCTCGCCGATCTTCTCAATCCGGCAGACAACTTCATCCCCATCCTCGATGGGACCGATCCCATGAGGAGTCCCGGTTGAGAGCACATCGCCGGGCTCGAACGTGATGTGTTGCGTAATGAACTCAATTTGTGTCGGGATGTCGAACACCATCGAGCGTGTGTTCGATTTTTGCCGCGGCTTTCCGTTCACGCGGCACTCAAGTCCCACATGGATCGGTGTTCCAAGCTCATCAGGCGTTACGATCCAGGGACCCATGGGCGTGAAGGTGTCGTAACTCTTCGACCGGAACCAGGGATGCTTCTTCTCGAGATCCTTCGTCTGAAGTTCCCGCGCTGTCACATCATTGAGAATCGTGAATCCTGCAACGTATTTCAGGGCGTCTTTCTTTTTTACTGCGGTCGCACGGCGTCCGATGATGACGGCCAGCTCGACTTCATGGTCCATCCGTCCGAGGCCCTGGGGCAAAAGTATTGTTTCGCCCGGACCGATGACGGACGATCCTGCCTTCATGAAAATGATCGGCTCCTGGGGAACGGCAGCGTTGCCTTCCTTTGCATGGAGCGCGTAATTCAGTCCGAGAGCAATGATCTTCGGCGGACGAAGAACCGGGGGACGCAGCATCGCCTCTTTGCTGACGAGATACTGTTTTTCAAGTCGATGCTCGGTCAGAAATCCAAGCACGCGCCTGAACTCAGCCGGATCGAACCTCCCCTCTTCGAGCAATTGCATGATCGTTGTTGTGGGCTCCACAACAACCTTCTGCGAGATGGATGTGTACGCCGCCTCGGCGTCGGAGTAGTTGATCCAGCGGCCATTGTGCTGGAGACCGATACAGTATCCCTGGGCATCTTCAAATTGCGCTACCTTCATGATGCGGATCCTCTGTTATAGATCAAGAATGACTTGTCGATTGGGCGAGTCGTTCAATGTCGGGATTCTCCAATATTGGCGACGAGTAACCAGTTTGCACAGCCTGAATCATCGCGAGGGCGAGGTCTTCCAGGGTGCAAACATACTTCGGGAAAACAGCTTTCAGAACCGGATAGATCCTGCCGAGCACCTTCGAAATCCCGTACGAGTTCTTCAATCCCTCGTACGGTTTTATAAATCCCGGCCTGAAGGCGTAGGACGCCTTGAATGGAAGCGCCCGCAGATCGTTCTCCGTTTCCCCTTGACACGCGACCACATCGAACGCCCCTTCTCGGTGCTGTCCGTGCCTGTGCCGGAGACATAGCAGAAGGTCATCGCTGAATTCAGTCTCGAGAGCGTCCTGGCAGCCTGCATTGTCAGATCATATGTCAATCGGCGATACTCCGCTTCACTCTTTCCGACGGATGTCACGCCGAGGCAGAACCAGCAAGCGTTCCACCCTGTCAGCTGCGCTTCGATTCCCGAGTAGTCATAGAAATCGTTGTGAATCAACTCCTTCAGTTTGGGATGCTCTACGCCGCATGATCTTCTGCCAATCACAAGAACCGATTCAACATCTTCATGGCCGAGCGACTTGTACAGCACACCTTCCCCGACCATGCCGGTGGCGCCGAACAAAATCGCTTTGATTTTCATCACGCCGTTGATTCTCTCCTATGCGTTTCTGGTCTCTTTGAAGTACACACCGACCGGGTGCTGATCCCCCAACACCTGCTCGGGATAGGCCAAAACCCGTTTTCGTCGCTCCGGATCATCCTTCGTCAACTCGTCGATCCAGTGGACGCCGTAAAGAACATGATTGACTTCATCGGCCAGCAGAAATTCTACGAGCTGCAACGACCTAGTATCTCCCGTCTTTTTTGCCTTGGCGATCCAATCGCGAAGGTGTTTGCAGCTTTCGCTCTCGAACGTCATGTTCGACAGCGCCAGTCGCTCCAGCGGGTCCGGTCTGTTGACATCCTGTTCCCAGCCGAAACAGCTCGTCGGGAACATCCCCACATGGCCACCCAGTTCTTCCAACCGGCGCTGTACGATTTCCGCATGGCGTGCCTCGTCCCATGCTTGACGTGCCATGTCGAGTTTCATCTGCCATGGTATTTCGGGGAAATCGGAGATGATCAAACCCATTCGTTCGACCGTTATGAACTCGCTATTCAGAAGATCATGAAGGAGGTGGAGTTTTCCTTCGTCTGTATCGAATGACCAGTCCTTTTCCGTGAACTCGGCAGGGTTATGCATGATGTTCCATCGCTCGTCACGGACCGGGAATTTGCTGTACGGATGGGTTTTCTTGAATGTGTATGTTCCCGGTTTCTTTCCTTCGCCCCAGATGCCGCCCGACTCCTCCAGCTCCTTTGAAAGGCTCTGCTCCCAGGTATCGGCCTCGGTGCTCCGGCCGCTGTCGGCAAGAAGCCTCTGGATCGTCTTCTCGCCCCATTCAATATGATCACGCTCCTCATCGGCAATGAGCCCGAGAATATAGCCGGTCGGCTCATCAGCGGGAAGTTCCAGGTGATTCAGGTGCCGTCTGTAGGCGCGCACGATCTCCGGCTTCAGGACACGATACAGGGCGACCATGCGCAGAGGTTCGTCGAATTCTTTCCAGATTCTCTCAAGGAGCTTGACGAACTCATCGCTTGGCGGAATGGAATGAAAGTGCTGAGATCGTCCCTTGAGCTCGGGAATTCTTTTGCCGAGCAAGTCGGCGTGAACCGAATCCTGAAACATGTGACGTCCGAATCCGATCTTGATGTCCGGATCGACCATCGTATAGGCCCAGTTCCCCATCAGCTCAAGGAGCTGTACCTCGACGTACCGGTACCTTCCAAGCAGCTCAAGATTCTGCTGGACCGTGAATGTGCCCGCCATACCCTCCTCCTCTCCATCTGAAGAAACCCACAGTTCGCTGCTCTGATTTGTTGGAACTCATCTCAAAAACAGCCTCAGTTGTCATTGCGAGGATCGCCTGCTGGCCGTGATTCACCTTCTGGCGGGTAGCGACGAGAAATCCTCGTAGGGCTTGTGTAAGATTCCTCCCTCCCGCCTGCGCACTTCGTGCTCCGGCGGAAAGGTCGGTCGGAATGACAAGTTGGCCTGGTTTTTGAGACAGCTTCTTGTGTGCCGTCCCTCATGTTCATTGAATAAGTCCCGATAGGGACGACCCGTTTATAGCTCTCAATCGTAAAAAGATTTCACCAAGCTCCGCCAGGAGCGGCCTGTGGATTTGTGCAATGTACTTCCGAGACGCTACACTAGACCTTCACCCAGCTCCTAGTTTCGACCGCCTTGTAGATTGCCTCCATCAGATGGTGCATCTTGAGCGCATCGTGGAAATTCGGTGACGGCATCCGGTTGTTCACCACGCAATCGAGGAAATTGTATTGTGCCGCCACGTGCGACCGGATCCATCCCATCGTGAACTTCGCCGCCGGCATGACTGCAGGCGCCGGATATTTCTGCGCCGTGCTGATGGACTTGAATCCCTGCGCTGCCTTCGGATCCTGCGCATTGTATGCAAGGAGCTCGTTCGGCTGCATGAGATTGAATGCCAACGCGCCATTCTGACCGTTGATCTCGAATCGCAATTCGTCCTCGGCTCCCGTTGCAACACGCGACATCTCGGCGATCCCTATACCGCCATTCTTGAACCGGAAAACGGCTGTGATGGCGTCCTCGACCTCCACTTTCCCCATTTTCTTGGGGTTTTCCGGCAGGGGGCGCTCCTTGAAAAACGTCTCCATTGTGGCAGAGACCTGCTCAACGTCGCCGATGAACCATTGCATCAGATCGAGGATGTGGGGTCCGAGGTCAACCAGAACGCCGCCGCCGATGACCTCTTTGACCAGACGCCATTCCCGAGGGCGTTTTGGATCGATATAGCCTGAATGCAAATAGAACCCGCGGAAGTGGAACACCCTCCCGACAAAATCGGCATTGATGAGCTCCTTCGCTTTCATCACCGCCGGAATGAACCGGTACTCCGCCGTAATCTGATGCTTGAGACCGGAGCGATCCGCTGCGGCAACAATTTCTTTTGCTTCAGCTTCATCGTAGGCCAACGGTTTCTCACAATAGACGTGCTTGCCATTCTTGAATGCCGCCAGCACCGCATCCTTGTGCATCTTGTTGGGTGTGCAGACGTTGATAACATCGATGTCTTTTCGCTCGACAAGTGCACGATAGTCGGTGGTGTATGATTCAAACCCCGCCTGCTCAACGCCCTTCCTCGCCAGCGCTTCGTTTGTATCGCAGACACATTTCATTGTGATCTTGCATGGATTTCCATCGTAGTACAGTGGGATGGAACGATACGCATATGAATGAATGCGGCCCATCTGACCGAATCCGATCATCCCTACACGGATTTCCTTCTGCATTGGGCGACTCCTTTCCGCAAACATTATTTCTGCCACTAAGACACCAAGTCACAAAGAGATAATTCAGAAAGAATCGACACATCTTGAAGCTTGGTGACTTTGTGACTTCGTGGCGATTCTTTTTTAGCCCTTACAGAAGCTTCAGAGCCTTGGCAACCGTTTGTTGCTCGTGAACAATCACCGCCAACGCCCGGAGGATCCTTGACGGATCCTTGTGCTGCCAGACATTCCGGCCAAACACAATTCCTTTCGCGCCGCACTCCATGGCGTCTTTGACCATCTGAAGCATTTCCCGGTCGGAGTCCATTTTCGGTCCCCCGCGAACAAGTATCGGCGCTGAAGCGATCCCGATCAGTTCGTCAAATTGCTTCTTCGTCTCCGGAAAATCCGCCTTGATCAAGTCCGCACCGATTTCCGACGCCATCCGGACAATCAACTTCATAATCTCGAAGTCGCGAACGACATTTGATCCCTTTTGAATTGCCAACGGCTCGACAATGAATGGAATACCGTACTCCCGGGCTTCGGCACCGATGCGGGCGAGCGTCTGAAGGTTATCCGCTTCCTGTGCATCTGTGTCGTAGCCGGCAAAGAGAAATGTAACGACAGCATCCGCTCCGAGCTGGACGGCATCTTTGACAGAGGCGACGTGAGTGTAATACCCTTCCTTTGGCGCAGGTTTCTTTCTCCAGATGTTCGTCGCGTCGAGCCGCACGATGACGCCGGGCTTATTCCGCCCGTAGAACTTCGGCAGACTTGCCCTCGTGATCCCAGGCGTCATTTGAATGGCGTCGGGCTGCCCCGGAAGAAGGATGTCGATGATCTTCTTCGAGTTTTCTATCCCCGGAAGCGGACCGATGAAAAGACCGTGATCAATGGCAACGACGATGCCGTGTCCGGTGACGGGATTGAGAATCCGGCTTGTTCTGAGTTGGTTCCCGGGTAGTGTGGACATGGGTAGAAATCCTGATATGGTACTGGTTTGTAGTTTCGAGTTTCGAGTTTCGGGTTTCAAGTTTCGAGTTTGAAGTTTCAAGCCATAGTTCCGTCTTCCGTCTTCCGTCTTCCGTCTCACGTCTCTCGCCTTCCGTCTCACGTCTCACGTCTCACGTCTTCCGTCTTCCGTCTTCCGTCTAACGTCTTACCACTAAGGCACCTTCTGAGCTCTTCCATCCTACCACCGCGTTTCGCACTTGTCACACCTGCACTCTCACCGTCACGACCTCGAATGGTTTGACGTCGAGCTCGATCTCGGATCCGTTTTTTACAGTCAGCGGTCCGGTGATCTTTTCGTTCATCATTGCCCGTGACGCCTCTTTTACCGGCTGCGCAAAACGAATAGTACCGCGAACATTCGCATCGCCCGGGTTGTTGACCCGAACAATGACAGCTTGTCCATCATCTGCCGTTTTGAGACTTGTCATCACCAACGACGCCGGCTCAACTGAGACGAACGAGCCTATAAGTGTTGGCTGTTCGTTCTTTCGACTGAACGCCACCAGCGGTACCGTGAAGCATTCTGCTTCTCCCAGAATGTGCGGCCGGAACGCTGTATCGTCTGCTCCGTGAGGCACAATCGAATATTCAAACGTGTGATCACCGTGACATTGCGCCTCGGGTGTGAGCGTCCACCATCCTGCTGCACCGCCGGGCCTCGTAATCAGGTCACGGCCGGAGAGTTTCCCCACGCATCGCAGAAGCGTCAGGGCCAGAACACCGGGCTCGGCCAGCTTCAGCTCGTACTCGGGCAGCCCCTTTGTGACGAGCGTGAATCCCTTGTCCCTGTCGCGAATGGTGACAAAACGCTGCATCGGTGCAACCTGAGCGGGATGCTCGAATGGGAACTGCGATGTGTCATACGCGCGGTGTTCCCGTTCCACAATGGCAAATGGCGTTTCTGCGTACGACACCTGTGTGTCGATGCCCGTCCTGAATGCAGTCCGCAGCCGATGATCGTCGATTGCGTTATGCAATGATGTTTTGATATCGAGCCGTCGGGAGTTCCCGGTCAGAGACAACCATGTTGTAACACCAAGCACTTTCTTCTCTGCCGATCTCGATTTCCCATCCTTTGACGCTGATACTGGAAGCACCAGGGAGTGCTCCAGCTTGATCGTCGCCCTTAATGGGCCCGACTCCGCAAGCGTAACGCTGGTCGGGAATTGTTCCGAGCTATAGATCTCGTCATGCTCCGGATACGAGTATGTGTACTCGTCACCGACATCGCCGGAATCTTCAAATGTATTTAACGGCCCGAATTCTTCTCGTGTGGTCTTGTCGGCGAGATATATCCTTCCTCCCTGCCGGACCTCCACGCGTAGAAACTCATTCTCGATAAACGATTCTCCCGACTGAACTCTTCCCTCATACCTCGGACAGCTCTCTGCTTTCACAATTCGGAAACCCTTCCAGCCGACTGCCGGGAGAGAGCGGGCGGAAACAAGAACGCTAAAACGATCGACGAGCGTCTGATGGGGATAGTCATGCTTCGAGTACGTTACACCAAAGGCTTCCTCTCTGCGGAGAATCTGATACGGAACCTCGCTTCCCGATGGGTCAAGGAGCTTGAATCCCGCGACAGGAGGAAGTTTGGCCGCAACCTTTACTTCCGGATTCAACCCGACAACGACGTCCTGCAGGTAGAACTCCACGTCCGTCTCCACGACCTCATCCCGCACGAACGGAGAGGGATTAAACACAAAGAGGTATCGGTCGTCAAAGTACTCATGTTCATCGTACGGCAGAAGCGCTGAAAGGCATTCAGCTTTGACATGTTCGCCGATTTGCTTCGCCTTCTGGTACCGGACCACCATTTCGCGGTGAACCTCGTCGGTGCTTGTTCCGCAGATGGCGTCATGGTCCTGGTTCTGAAGAACATACTTCCACGCTTGTTCAATCTGCGGAGTCTTGCTCCGCTGTCCGGCCACGGATGCCAGCACATTGAGCGGTTCGAGCACGCGTTCCAGCATTGTCTGGCATTCGGCGTTGAGTTGTTTGAGATACATTCTGCTCGAGAACACTCCGCCAAGCACGGCAAATGCGTGACGATAGCCGAACCGCGTTTCGCCTTCGAGGCGTTTCAGATTTCTCCCCTCGCCAAGCTCCTTCCGCACGGCATCGAGAAAATCGACAAAGTTGCTGTGCCTGATTTCCGCATCATAGTGATTACGCAGACACCGGATAGCCTCCGTGACATCGGCGTCCGGCCAGTGATGATCACCGCCATTGAAAAAGAGCCGCTGTGAGGTCGTCGCCCGGGCATCAAGCTCAACGCGCAGCCGTTCGAATTTCTGAACGACGGTCTTCTCATCGGTCGTCCCGAAGTAACCCGCGCTGTAGCCGTCCTTCGGAAGATGATGCATCAGAACCTTCGTTCCGTCGGGACTGACCCACCAGTACTCTGACGGTTCCTGGCCTGGCTCACCGCCAAAGCCCCTGTAGATCAAGGCGGTATCAATGCCGAAACCGTTCAAAATCTGGGGCATTTGGGCAATATGGCCAAACTGGTCAGGGATGTAGCCCACCTCCATCGCACCGCCGAGTTCCGCCCCGAATCTCAGTCCCAGCGCCAGATTGCGTATGTGCGATTCTCCGCTCGACAGGAATTCGTCGTTCAGAATGTACCAGGGGCCGATGAAGAGCTTCTTTGCTTCCACAAGCCGGCGAATTTCTTGCCGCCGATCGGGCCGGACTTCGAGGTAATCCAGAACTGCCGCGAGCTGACCGTCGAGCGTATACGATTTGAAGTCCTGATCCTTCTTCATCAGAACCAGAAGGTCTTCAATCATATCCACCAACATCGCGCGGAACCGGTCATAAGGAAAATACCATTCCCTGTCCCAGTGCGAATGCGAAACAATGTGATATGTAGGTTTCATCTGTTTACAGGTACCTCTCAAAGGATTTGATGGCGGTCGATGCGCCGACTGCCCGAACACAACTCGCCGCAACGGCGTTTGCCACGCGTGCGGCATGGAACGGATCGAATCCCCTGACGGTTGCTGCAATGAAGCCGGCCACGAACGCATCGCCGGCGCCGGTTGCATCGATGACTTTTTTCACCAGCTTCGCCCTAATGAATTCCGACCGGACACCATCCGAAAGATAACACCCCCGCGCTCCCAGCTTCACGCCAACAACATGCGGAGCGCCCGACCGAAAAAGCGTCTCGACGATCGCTTCCGGGGTCTTTCTACCCGTCAGGAGCACCGCCTCTTCATAACTCGGGACAAAGTAGTCCACGTACGGCAGAAAGGCTTTGAGCTCCTTCGGCAATACACGCGGTGAGGCTGCAGTATCAAGAAAAATCTTCAGATCCGTTTTTGCTTTCAGCGTGCCGAAAAGACGCGGGAACTCTTTTTCGGTTTCAGGCAGGAGTCCGAGGTAGCCAATCGCAAGAATGCCGGCCTTCTGAAGGTACGGAACCCGGCCAAGCAGATCTCCGGCACGGAAATGAGCCATGCACCCGCGTGTGTGCAGGAAGGTCCGCTCGCCGTCGCCGTCGACGCTGACCATCGTGGCCGACGTCTGCGCCTTGGCATCGATGATGACGCCTTCCGTATCGATGCCGAACGTCTTGTAGTGCTGCAACACAAAGCGGCCGATGGAATCGTTTCCCACTCTTGTGACCGCTCCGACGCGGAATCCGAGCTTCGCCAGGTCAATGCCGACATTCGAAACGTTCCCGCCCGTCGTCAATGTGATTGAATCGATGAGCTTCAGCGCTCCGCGTTTCGGCGGTTTTCTCAGGTCCACCGGACGGCCAATAACGTCGGCCAACGCCAGGCCGGCGACAATGACATCAAAATGTTTTCCGTTCGCCATGATGCGTTCTTCGCTGGAACAGCCGATCACTTCAATTCTGTAATTGTAACTGCTTTGAAATCGAGAATCCGTTTCTTTCCCTTGTATGTCATCGTCAGCTTCTCGCTCCCGACATCGGCACTGAGGAACGGTCCATCAAACAGTCTCGTCTTCGTCAGATCAACCGCCTTGCCATTCAGCACCCGCTTTTCGGGAAACGCGAATTCCATGGCATCACCTCCCAGGGTTTTGTACCGCAGAGAGACCTTCCCGGGAACGAGTGTCGCATTCGGGATGTGCTTCTGGAGGCCCGATTTGAATTGTTCAAAGGAGCCTATCTCGGCCTTGGATCGGACTTCAATGACATAGCCGTTCTGAAGCTTATGGCTCCGCAGACGCCAGTTGCCGGTTTCCTTGACGCGCTCCAGCTGCGGGCGGCCGATATCGTTGAGCTTGTTTGCCGGACTGTCGAGCTCTTCTTTCCATTCATACTCCTGCAGCGGATACCAACCGACGTAGGTATCGCCAGCCTTGCAGATAATCCAACCCGACGGATCGATGACGCGCTCCTCCAGGTTCCTCGGGAAGAACCCGTCGATATGTTCCGTCGTCGTCCCGGGTTCAATATCATAGAGTACCAACAGCGTATTCTTATGCTGGAACGTCCGTTCGAACGGAGACCCGCCTGTCCACTTGTCGGGATTGTTGTATGTTCCCTTCGACGCTACAACATCGGCAATCAGCGTTTTCACTTCTTCGGGGAAGAACATCCCGACTTCATATCCCGACCAGTATGGATGGAGCCCAAAAATGGTCGTGTACGGCCAGCCGTATGTGTATCGAACGCTCCAGGTGTGCTGCTGGATGGGCTGCAGAATCCCCCCCTGGAGTGAACCGATTCCGTAGTCTTTCGTGATGTACGTGTATTTGTACACAGGGGGATTTTTCTCGGCGCCGAATCGAATCACATTCCGGACCCTCTTTCGCTCTTTCTCGATGACCGGGGCTGAACGATCCAGGGCGATCGAATAGATGATTTCCGGCAACCGGTAGTTGCAAAGCGCGGGAATCACAATCCAACCCGAGTTTGTCGGTTCTCCCGTACCAAAATAGAGATACGCAAACGCCGAGGCCGGCGACAGAAGCGGTTTGTATACAGCCGGTTGATAGATCCTGCTGAATCCGCCGATGTACTGCCCATCCAGATGTTCGGCCGCAAAGTCGGCAAAGATGTAGTCCGTCATCATGGTGCCTCTTGTCTTCATCTCCGGGTCGATGGCAAAATGGGAGAGAAGAATCATGGGCATCGCGTATTCCGGGAAGTAGTCCGGAGAATCGAACTCTCCCTGACCGATCGTCGTTGTGATCTTCATCCAGTGAATGAGGTACTCTTTCGCCTCCCGCAGATTTTCTTCAGAACTCTTCCCGTTGTACCACTCCGATCCCGGCAGGTTGGGCCATTGCTCCGCCGCCAGGTAGAGCGCCGCGTAGTACATGCACCAGTGATTTTCCGTGTCGCCCCGGTAGGGTGCATAGGTCTTCCACGCATTTCGGACGAGCGCGCGGGTCTCCGCCGACATCTTGTCTTTTCCGTGGAGGTACGCACCAATCGACGGAATCATCCAGAACATATCTCCGCGCGGTTCCCGCAACATCTCGGCGAACATCCTGTCCGCGCGGGCAATGTCCCTGTTGTGCGCGTAACGGACCGCAGCCTGATAGTACCCCGCAGTCTGCATGGTATCGTAAAACGAAGTGACGTATGCAACGCGTTGGTCAAATCCTTTGAGATAGGTGTCACGATCGGACACTTGGGACTGGACGTCCTGGGCCAGCGCAAGGAGCAGCAAAGCTATCGTTGTATGCTTCATGGATGGAAATTCCTCTTAGAATGATTGCACTGAAAGTGTCCACACCTGCGATCCGGACAGGCCGACGTTGCGCCAGGTGTTCCCTGCATCATCCGACTGAAAAATGCCGCCGCCATGCGTCCCTGCATACAGGCGGCTGCCGTTGGCCGGGTCAACAGCAAGCGAGTGGATGTTCAGCGTGGTCAAGCCGTCGTTCTTCCGTGTCCAGCTCGTCCCCCCGTCTGTGGACTTGTACACGCCGGTGACATATCCGCCGGCATACAGTACCTGGGGATTCGTCGGATCGAATACAATCGCATAAAATGTTGAATGGTCAAGTCCGGCCTCGGTCTTGTCCCAGTACTTCCCGGCGTTGCGGCTGATGTAGATGCCGTCGTTATCTGTCCCCGCAACGAGTACGTCGGGATTTGCGGGGTGCTGCACCACCACGCGGACCCGGCTCACGGCAAGGCCGGTTCGTTTCCACGTGTCACCGCGATCGTCGCTCCGGTAGACGCCAGCGTCCGTTGCGCAATAGAGAACGTTGCTGTTTTTCTGATCGATGATGAGCGAAGATGTGAACTTCATCGCAATGCCGTTGTTGCATTCCTTCCACGTTGTGCCGCCATCAAGTGTGCGATACACACCATACGGAGTGGTACAGTACATCAACTGCGGATTGGACTGATCGATCACCACCGATTGAACTTCGGTGATATCCCATCCTGTTGTGATTTTCCAGGTCGCTCCGCCGTCTGTCGATTTGTGCACGCCATTGCCCGAAGCGATACACAGAAGCGACCCCTTTGAGGGAGTATGTACTGCCAATCCGAACGCCCGTATGTTGGGCGCCCCGGTATGCTGCCAGACGGTATCGGAGCCTTTCCTGTAAAACAGGCCTGTTTGAGGATTGGCTGCTCCCACAACGAAGAGCTTTGTGGAGAGCACGGAAAGGTACACTGTGGACTGCTGCCCAAAGAGTGTGGCAGAGCATGTGACGAGCATCAGTCCTGCAAGAAGAATCTGAAGAGATTTCATTGTTCTCCTGTATTCACGGGTACAATGCAGTGCCGGGCTTGATATGCCCGGTCAAGGATAAAGCTCAATCTGCTTCACGTGACAGCCGCGCAATCCCGCATGGCGCCACGTTACGCCCTCATCGAATGACTCGAATATCCCCTGCCCGCTCGTACCAATCATCAGATGACGGGGATGTTCCTGGTCGACAAATATGGTATATACTGCTTCAAGCAGATCACTCTGCCAGACGGGGATCCAATGAAGCCCCCCATCCATGCTCTTCCAGACTCCGGTGAGATAGCCCCCGGCGTAGATTGTCTTCGTGTCCGAAGAGACCGAGAGAGCGTAAATTGCAGACGGCGGCAGTCCGCTTCCTTTGCTCCAGCTCTTTCCACGGTTGAACGAAACCCAGACGCCGTCATCTTCGGTTCCAACAAGAAGATGCGCCGGATCGACCGGGTGCTGCACAACAGTCATCACACCCTTGACGCCGACGCGTAAGGGTGTCCAATGTTCAGCCGCATCCGCAGAATAATAGAGATCATCCTCCGAGCAGGCATAGAGGGTGGTTCGATTGAAATGATCCATCACAACTTTCTGAACGAATCCCTTCTTCATCCCCTTCGATTTCTTCTGCCAGCTCTTCCCATCATCTGCCGACCGGAAGACTCCGAGCGGGGTCCCGATGTACAGTCGCGATGAATCTGCCGGGTCGAGAGCGAGCGAGAGGACTTCCTCCGTCCGCCAATCCGTCAGCACCCGCCACGAAGCCCTTCCGTCGTCTGACCGGTGGACGCCGTTGCCGGCCGCGATGTAGTACCGCCTGGTGCTGCCTTTCTCCCACATGCCGATGCCGAACGTGAACAGATTGGGACGATAAATGTTCTTCCACACCGTATCCGACTGCCGCCGGAAGAGCCCGATGTTTGCCGATGCGCCGACGGAAACGTGACTTCGGTTCAGAAAAACCGCGGCATAGTAGTCGCGCGTTGCCCCGGGCACCGGTGCTTCGATCAACGAACCGCCTGATCGCATCCCCGTCGTCAACAGCAGCGTAATGAGGAGTGCTTCTATTGTCGCCATTCTCGCACAAGGGCTTTTTTGAAATCGAGTTCCCGCACATCGTTGTTGTACATCATCCGCACGATGCCGCTCCCGCGTTCGCTCAGAACAAACGGACCTGCGAAGAACTTGTACGACTTGAAGTCGATTGTTTTGCCGTTCAGAATTCGTTCTCCGCCAAACATGAAACTCATTCTATCACCATGTCGTGTCGTATAATCCAACCCGACCGATTCTCGTGTGTGTTTCATCTCAGGATGTCCCTGGACCACTAGGTCCTTGAATGCTTCAAACGTCCCATCTTCAATCGTCGATCCTACCTCAACAACAACGCCGTTCTGCTTTTCGTTGCCGCGCCATCGCCAATTGGGACCCTCCTCAATCCACTCACCCCGTTTCAGCGGATACATAGCGATAAACACTGATCCGGCCCGGCAGAAAACCCAGCCGGAATTGTGGGGTTCCCGTTCGTCAAGATTTTTGGGGAAGAATCCATCGATATGAGGCTGCTGAGCGGTCTCGTCCAGATCATAAAGTACGATGAGCGCGTTCTTGTGCTGGAATGTCTGTTCGAACGGCGAGCTCGAATTCCATTTATTCGGATTTGTGTAGACGAAATGGTACCGGTTTACTTCATCAGAAAGGAACTTCTGCTCCTCCGGGAAGAACATCGCCAGTTCCTTGCCGGAGTAGAATGGGTGAAGTGTGAACACCGTGTTGTTCGGCTTGTCCGATGCATACGTTACATCCCATGTGTGTTGCTGAATCGGCTGCAGGATCCCTCCCTGCAGCGAACCGAGAGCATACAATTGAGTCATGTATGTGTACTTGTACACGGGGGGATTCATCTCCCGGCCGAACCGGATGACGTTTCGGACCCGTTTGGATTCCGTGTGCACATACGGTCTTGACCGGTCGGTCGCAATACGATAAATGATCTCCGGAAGTCTGTACGTGCTTGTTGCCCCAAATATTGTTTCCCAGCTTCCCCGATTGCGCGGCCGGTAACGGTTTTCCTGCCAGAGCTCCATCTTAGGCTCACCAAAATAAAGCCATGCCCACAACGCCGAGGGAGCGGCAAGCGGATTTGCAATATCATCCGGGTAATCCCTGCTGTGGCCCCCGCAGTAGTTGCCTGCCAGATGCTCCGCCGCATAATCGACGAACAGAAGATCGACCATCATCTGCGCTTTCCGCTTCATCAGCGGATCGTTCGCAAAGTCATACATCGTCAGCATCGGGGCGATGAACGTGATGAAATAGGTCGGTGAGTCGAACTCGCCCTGGCCGATGGTCGACGAAAGATTGATCCAGTGATTCAGCCATCCTTCCGCCTCACGGAAATTCTCTTCCGAGCTCTTACCGTTAAACCATTCCGACCGGCCTTCATGCGGCCACGTCTGAGCGGCCAGATACATTCCCGTGTAGTACATGACCCAGTGGTTTTCGGTATCCCCCCGGTACATCGTCCTCGCACGGAACGCCTGGCGGATCTTTCGTTTCATTGAATCCGGGAGCTGATCGCGGAATTTCAGATACGTCCCGATCGCAGAGTACGCGTAGAACATTCCGCCGATACTCTCATCCGTCGTCAATGAATCGAGCACCGTGAGCGCATACGTTTTGTCGTTTCCCGAGAAGAGTTTCGCCGTCACCGTGTTGAAACTCCTGTCGCGCTCGCGGCTCACAACGTCGATCAATCGCATACGACGGGTCTCGAAAGCGTCCCGCGGCGCAGCAGATTCCTGAGCCGGAGTGCACTGCAGGACGCTGGCGATCATCACTAACAATGCCGATGCAAGCTTCTTTGTCGTCATCGCTTTCATCGCACCCACAATCCCCACACCTGTGCTTCTTCCTGACTGTTGAAATTCCACCGCCCGCCTCTGTCCGTACTCTTGAAGAGACCGCCGTTGAGTGTCCCCGCCAAAACCATCGATGGATTCGATGACAGCACCACGATTGCATGAACCACCAGGTTTGTCAGCCCATCATTCACCGGATGCCACTGTTTTCCGCCATCAAGCGAGCGGTAGACACCGCCACCGTGTGTGCCAGCATAGAGTGTCCCGGCCGCGGACGGATCGCAGGCAATCGCGTACACAGTCGGGTTCGTCAATCCGTTGTTGGACGCCGTCCACGTTTTTCCGGCATTGCTCGACGCAAAGAAGCCGTCATCCTCTGTGCCGGCATAGAACAGCCTGACATTTCCCGGATCCTGAACGATTGTCCTGATCCCCCTTCCATTCATTCCGGTCTTCTTCCAGCTTCTCCCCGAGTTCGTGCTTTCATAGAGGCCGTCTTCACTCGCAGCAAGAAGGCGGTGCGTATTCGCTCGATCGACAACAATGTCGGAGACAAACGGCTTCACGAATCCGTGGTTTCTTCTGGTCCACGTCTCTCCGCTGTTCTCTGAGCGAAACACGCCGTATGCCGTTGCCGCATAGACGATCGATGGATTTTTCGGATCGACCTTCACCTTCAGCGCTTCGGTAATCTCCCAACCCGTGGTGATGCGCCACGTCAGTCCGTGATCCGAAGAACGAAGCACGCCGTTTCCACATGCCGACCAGAGCACTCCGTCAGGCCCCGCCTCCGTATAGAACGTGCGGATATAGCCGGTCCAGCCTTTGTGCTGCCAGGTAGCCCCGCCGTCGGGACTCATGAACAGTCCGACGGTGGGATTGTCGAGGGCTCCCAATCTGTGTTTCCTCGAATTCAGAACCGACATGTAGAGCGTATCCTGCCGGGCAAACGCTGGCTCCGCCAGTCCAACGAACAGAAGAAGAACCGCTGCCGTTCTGCTATATCGCGACATCGACGCCTTTCGTGAGTTCATCCGAAGAAAATCTGCCGAGGCTCTTCCCATTCACCGTGAGCGTGAACTCTCCGCGCTCCACCTTTCCAAACGTCAATTTGATTGTCCGGGGCATGGAGAGATTGTCAAGAACCTCGACCCGAACTGAAGACCCGTCCACCACGACCGCCGGAATTCTGCAACCATCGATGCCAACACCCCATGTGCCCTTCATGTCAACGTACGCATCGCCATATTGGCGGGTTATCAAGTGGATGGAGACAACGGAACTGCCGGTCCCCCAATGCATCCCCGTTACGCCCGCGGGCTGATTGTAGCCGGAGTGGGCGTAGTTTTCTGCCGTCCGGGGCGAGGTCGGGGACTCAAAGAGCGAGAACATTGCCCGCAATGCCGCGACTGCCCGTTCGAAATATTCTCGTTCACCGGTCAACTCGTAGTAGTGCATCAGCGTCATGGCGAAGTAGCCCTGCCGAGAGTCGCTCCACTCTGCATCCGTATTCTGAACTCCGAATCCGCCGAAGAGCTCACACGAAAGCCATTTGGGACTCCAGACCTGCTGGTACAGACACAGGTAGTCCATGATCTTCACACCCAGGGATTTGTATTCCGGGTTGCCTGTGATGTTATACAGCTCAAAGAAGGCCTCGGCCGCCTGCTGCATCGAGAGTGTGTTCTGGGGGTGCTGATGCGTGTACGGATCGTAAAATCCGAGTGGTTTCCTTGAACACGAAAAGAACGTTTCGTAGTCGAACCACTTCTGTTGCGGAAGCACGGAATCCCGGACATATCTCATCGATCGTTCTGCCGCCTGCAGATAGCTGACTTCTTTCGTTCGCTTGTAGTATTCGGCAAGAAAGAGTGCGGCACCGGCAGTTTCTGCATTATCATCACGCAGCTCGATGGCCGGCTCCAGGTTCTCCGGATGGTACCATGACGGAATCACGCCGCTTTCCTGCTGGTGCGCCAGCAAGAAGTCCGCAAAGGCTTTTGTGTAGCGAAGAATTTCCGACCGACGATCCGGCGCAAGGTCGATCCACTGCAGGAGCCAGTAACATGTCCACGCGTTGTGGAACATCGGCAGATCCCTGCCGGCGTTGATTCCGCCCCATGCATGATCGGCGATCCAATGACCTCCCGAGCTGTCATGGTAAAAGATCGACGGCGCAATGCCGTCCTTTTGCGGCGCCAGCAACGCGAGATTCAGCACATTCACCGCACGCTGACGCAGCAGCCGGTCAGCGACAGCCTCGCCGTGAAGGTACATTCCATAGGCTGTCCTGAGTGCATTGAACCAGACGTTGAACCAGCTGTCATTGTCCGCCGCCTTGTGGAGCCTGTTGCTCCACGCCAGCCGCGCCTGACGCAGGAGTGTGACCGGTTGGCCCTGGAACTCAATATCCACTGCAATGTCGGGTAGGAATTCATACCAGGCTTTTCGGATGTAACTCGTGAAAGGCTCGGATTGGGGGCCTTGAGCCTTCTGCATGTTTGCGCTGCCCGAGTGCATCCAATGATATCGCACGACCTCGCGAAATCCATCTCCCTGCCCGGCTTCGCCCAAAAGGTAGAGTTGAAATGCAAATGACACCGTCGTGTCGTGCAGGACCGGCGCCAATGAATCCGGCGCCACGTAGAACACATGCGTGTTACGAAGCCTGTACGGCTCGGGAATCCAGTTTTGCAGGCCGTACGAAAAGAACGGCCGGGCGGATGTCTCTACCTGCAAATCTCCTGTTGTCCGGATTTTTCGATCCTTTATATCAAACGACCCGACATCAGGCACAAGAGCAGCAAAATAGCCATACTTCTGCATCATCAGTGCGGGTGATCGAAATACATGATCTGCGATGACGTGCTCCGGTTCCGGACGAAGCTGTGGAGTAAAAACAAAGTCGAGGGGCTTGTACGCCGAATACTCCTGGCCGTCCGGAGCAAAAAAGTATGTTGACCGGAATAGCTGCAGCCGGATCTTCCCGTTGATCTGATATGAAAGCCCAACGCGGGCAAACTGCTCGCCGTTCAGCAGTGTGATTGTTTTTCGAATGAGGCCGGTCGGGATCCTGCAAGTCAACTGCAGTCCCGCGCCTTGCGACACTCCGTCAATTTGGGCAACGCTCTCATACGCGGGCGACAGCGTACTGCCATCCTGTTTCAGTGAGGGTTCGGCCCGGACACCGCTGCCACTCGAGAGAACTAATGCCCATGCCTCACCTTTCCGGACATAGTACGTTTCCCGGTATGCGCCGTCGGTTTTCGCGACGACGATCCGGATGAATTCGTTCTGAATTGCGGCAGAATCGCGATCCTGACCGGGTTTCGCACTGAGCATTGCAACCCCCACCACAACAGTTGCTGCATATGGAAGCAGGCGGTTCATCGGAGCGCGTTAGAATTTCACTCTTTTGAGAATTCGCTGCATGTTGAGCCCGAACATCTTCTTTTTCTCTGCAACCGTGCAATGAGAATAGGCCATCCAGCCGAATTGCGGAATCGGGTCACGCATGGGTTGATCGGTGCCGAAGAGAACCCGATCGGCGCCTACGTGCTCAACCATGAATTCAATGACACGGTACGTCACAGAGGTCAGCGTGATTTCCAGGAACACATTCTTGTTCTTCTTTGCCATCTCAATCCCGTCACGGGCATCTTTGAATGATGCCCCGCAGTGGGCGATGATGAATGAAATATTCGGATATTTCGCGGCGATCTCGTTCACCTCCGCCACAACATTCGGAGACGGGTGGACGAGGCAGTACGCGTTCATCCTGTTGCCATACTCGTACCAGGGAGTCCAGAGTTTGTCGTTGTATGGAAGGTTTGTCCGTGGATGGTACGGTTTCATTCCTCCCATTCTGTACTTCTTGTGAGCGATCCGAAGTTCTTTCTTCCAGTCTTTGATATACTGCGGTTGGAGCGCGGCGAATCCTTCATAGAATCGGGGAAATCGCTTCATCGCATCCCAGACAATCTTGTTCCCCTCTTCGTAGTCCACCCACACGGCGAGGAATCCGCTCACGCACATTTTCTGGATACCCATGAGTTTTGCCCGTTCGACCATGCTTGCCGCGTCTCCATACGGCAGATGAATGAACCCGGCACCTTCGGCGCCATCATGCGTCATGTGGGCGTGGGCATCAATGACAAGCATATTGTCCAGCGGTTTGCCGTCTTTGGCGCGCTCCAGAATCCAGTCGGCATTTTTCTTCGGGGGGTACGGCTTTGGCGGAACCTCGAGCTTTGTGAGTCTTGAAATATTACCGGCCGCGATAAGCTGCTTGTCGGCATCACTCAATGTGCAGTAGTCGACGAACGACTTTGCCGCTCCCGGAGACTTCTCCAGCGCTCCGGTGCCGAAGAGAATGCGATCGGCACCGTACCATTTGGCGAAGAGCTCGATGGCGTGATTTCCCTGGTGGCAAGAAAGCTCAAGATGAAGATTGGAGTGTTTCCTCATGAGCGGGTTTGTGAAGCGTGTTGACTCCCACCGCGATCCCTGAAGAAGCACCTTGAGGTTCGGGAACCGCGTGAGAATCACATCGAGATCTGCAAGAAGCACCTGATTGCTTGGCTCGAAGATGTCGGGATTGTACAGGTGCCCGCCTTCCAGCATAAGAAGAATCTCGTTCTTCTCAAGCTCGCGGAGCAGATCACCGCAATAATCAACGGTAAATGGAAAGCGGTGGGAGCGCGGATACATTTTCGCGGCCCTGATTCCGTTGTCGCGCATCTCCTGGACCAGATCTTTGGGAGCCGGCATTTCCCCCGTATGGTGGGGCATCACGGCCCAGACTCCGTAGAGCCGTGGACTCTTCTTGAGCTCACGCATCAATTGCCGGTTGCCGAACACCGGATCGTATTCTCTCGCGGTCCCATGCACGACAAACGCCGAATGAATACCGCACCACTCCATTTCCTCCACCAGATCTTCCGTTGAAAAACGCGCCTCCACATCCTTGGGCCCGCGTTTTCCGATCATCGCAAAGCTGTCAATGTATAAGCGTTTCATCATGCTCGCCCTCGCTGCTCGTCCGGTCATAAATTGCCTACCAATAGAATGGTTTGATTGTCTCCCGCTCGTTCGGCTCTGCTTCCAGTGCACGCTTGAGTGCCCGGCGGGCCTTTTCGATTGTCTCGTCGATGTCGGCTTCTTTGTGCGAATAGCAGATAAACCATCGAAGAATTACGAACACGCCTTCCCGGAACAGCTCGCGGAACCAGAGATACTCCAGGCGCTCGTTGTACGCCCTGTCTTTGGAGTTGAATTTCAGATAGGGCGACGCCGGCAACCCGGCCGCACAGGCCTCAACGCCGCACTCCGCCACAATACGATTGAAGCCGTCCATCAATCTTCTGCCCATTGCGTCAAGATGAGCGTGGACGCGCTCACGCTTCATGATCTTGAGCGTAGCAACTGCGGCGGCAATCGAGAGCGTCTCGCCTGCGTATGTGGTCGTCATGCGAAATGTATTGAGCGTTTCCATGTACTTTTGCTTTCCGACATACGCGGAAATCGGATAGCCGTTCGCCATGGCTTTCGCGTAACTCACCAGGTCCGCCTGTACCCCGAAGAGCTCCTGCCCGCCGCCATATGCCAGCCGGAATCCCGTCCAGACCTCATCCAGGACAAGAAGAATTCCGTATTCTGCTGTTAGAGCGCGCAGGCGTCTGATGTACGTGCCGCTGATGTCTTCGTTCTGGTCATAGGGAATTGAAACAACACACGCAATCCGTTCTTTATATTGGCGGATCAACCGCTCGGCTTCATCGCAATCGCCCCACGGAATGATCTTCACGTAGTCTTTGAGAATGGCGGGAACCCCGTTGGCGGGGCTGGCGTCAACCGCGAACCAGTCGGGATAGCCGTGATAACCGCTCGTGAGAATCATCTCCCGCTGCGTGTGCGCTCGAGCAATGCGCACGTTGCAGAGATTGGCATCCTCGCCTGTCTTCATGAAGCGGACCATCTCCGCATTGGGAATCGTCTCGTGTAGTATCTGCGCCAGCTCGAGTTCGAGCGGACTTGCCATGCTGAAGAGAACACCTTTAGCCATCTGAGCACGGACGGCATCATCCACTTCGTCATAGCAGTAGCCCAGCGTCACCGGCCCGAGGGCAAGTCTGTAATCGATATACTCCTTTCCCTCCATGTCCCAGATGCGGCACCCCTTCCCCCGCTCAATGAACTTTGGCATGACGTCGAATTGGGGATAGGGCCGCTTCGCGTTCGTTTGCGTGCCCCAGGGGATGATCTTCAGAGCATCCTGAAAGTGCTTGTCCGATGGTCTCATAGACGGTGTACTCGCCGACAACGCTGTGTTTCTTGACGATTAGGAAATGACAGCAGCCGGAAGATCCTCTGCGACGTTGAGTGTTACATTTTTCGACTGACCGTTATGCTGAACCTTGATTGACACCGTGGAGCCGATGGCGGAGATATCGACCGTCCCGTGTGTCCTGGCAGCTTGTTGTGCCGTCATCGCGGTGACAATCCAGTGATCACGTGACTCGCCGGTTTCCGCCTCAATGTAGGGATAGACTCCGATGTCCTTTGGAACGGCATGTAATCCGGACCTCAGGCTCAGCGGCGTCGATGCCGCTGTTGTTGCCCGAAGCGTGGCAAGCGGACGTTGAATGGTGAAGCGCGTGCCGTCGATTTCTGATTGTCCTTGCTCGTCTGCGTTATAGATCTGGTAACGTGTCTGGACCTTGAGTTGGGACCCGCCCAGCTTCACCCGATCAAACAACAACAGGATGTCCGGTTTGAGGAACACAACCGTTCGCCGCACAAGCTGAACGTCTGGATTCACAAGACGGTACGCCTCGGTCGCGTCACTCGTCACGACAAGGTGTTTGGCAGAAGTCTTGTAGTACATGATCTTCGCCTCCGCCCAGGATGCATTCGTCCCCTCGTGTCCATCGTGATACTGGTGCCCCTTTCCGTCGATGAGCACGGCCGTGTGCGCTTCCGTCAGGCGCAGCACCCAGTGCGGCAGCGTGTAGGGATATGCAGCTTTCAGCGGATCATGAAGAAGCCGCTCGCCATATGCTTTGAAGACAACGCTGTTCCGGTCGGCGTGTTCATGGTTTGCGGGACCTCCGCTTCTCAAGCCCACAACGGAGTCGTTTGCGGTCCATCCTGTCCGCGACACAACAATGTCATTTGTAAACCTGACATCGTAGAGCTCCGTCCCAGGCTTCTTCGATTGCACACCCGGATCGAACCATATCAGTCCATAGTGCGTCTTGATTTCGCTAATCGACGTCGTGACGAACTGCGCAATCGCATCACGGCGTGATTTGGCCACCCACGCGGCAACCGAGACGTCTCCGACGACGCTCGCATCACCGAAGTTCACGCAATCGTCGGTCTTTGCTGCCGTCGCCATGGACATCTGGAGGCCGTACTTCACCGTTCCGGGGAAGTTGATCAGCGTGCGTTCGTCCTGACCGAGCTTGCGGTAGAGAACTTCCAGGAAGAGGGCCATATGGAGCGCTGTGTAGCCCCAGTAGCTGACGCCTTCGTCATAGCAGCCGTCGGGACCAAACATGGGCGCGAATGCTTGTGCGCTTTGCAGTGCGAGTGTAACCCATTGCTGTGCCTGCGGGTGTTTGTCGTAGAACATACAGCCGGCAATCCCGAGGCCGCAGATCGGGATGACCTTGAGGTTCGTCGAGTTCAGAATCAGGGGCCAGCGCTTCATGTCAACGATTTTGTACTGGTAGTCACTCTCCGGATCAAACCCCCAGCCGCGCACACGGTCCGGGTACTTCATTCCATAGAGCGACACATAGCATGCGGGAGCGCCTTTCTCCGTGATCTGTTTCTCGATCTCTTTCTTCAAATCGGGGCTCAATACGTCGTCCAGCCATTCGAGCGCGAAACTCATCGCTATTGTTGTCTCAGGCGCCCGCTGCAAACCAAACGTGTGTACACCCCCCTCAAGGAAGTAATCCCATTTCTTGTATTCCAGGATCCGGTTGATGGCGAGGAGGGCAACGTCAAGTTGACGTTTGTCACCGGCAATCCGGTACACAAAAGACGTGCGTTCGAGGATTTGCCGAGCCCGCAGAAAGTCCACAACGTGATTATTGAGCCTGAGCTCGGTGCGGAGAAATTTCGTGTCCGCCTCGAGGTTTGCTTCGACAATGGACTTCCAGTACGCCGAGAATCGGGGGTGTTTGGTATTTTGCCGGATGCGCGGAATGTCTGAAGCATCAAACAGCAATCCCTTGTGTTTCGGCGCTGTGGTTGGCTCCACCGATCGACCGGCAATGGATTGCCACGGGGCCAGGGCGACACCCGCAGCCGTCAGGGCAGCCGTGTTGAGAAATGTCCGTCGTGAAGATTTCATAAGTTCTCCTGGTTATAAGAGATCTCGCACTTCAACAACTGCGCGATGTTCGACAGATTTCACCATTGCCTCAATGACTGCCAGCGCACGAAGGCCTTCCATGCCGCCAGTTTCAGTTTTCGTCCCTTTCATGACACACTCGCCAAATTCCCGCATCTGGAGAATATAGCTGCCTGCTCCCTCGGAGCTGTAATCCTCGTGAATGGACTCCTTGAAATGTCCGTTCTCTAACAGATCAAGTTGAAGCTTCAGCGGGTGGCAATGAATCGTGCCCTTCGTTCCATAGATGCGAACAAAATAAGTATCGGCGGAAACGTAGTATGATGTCAGAGACACGGGCACGCCCGACGCCAGATGTAGAATTGCGGCCGTGGCATCAAGTGCTTGATTTGGCATGGCAATGTTTGCCGCGAAGCAACTTACGCTCGCCACGGGCGCAATCAGATATTCTACTGTGTCAACAAAGTGAATCCCCAGCTGCATCATGGGCACAAGCGGGCATGTTTTCCGATCAGCCTTCCACGCTGGCATTTCCGGCAGCAACCCGACAGATCTGGAGAGATTTGCCTCGACCGCGACGACCTGTCCGATGATCTTCTGGTTCAGCAGCTCTTTCGCCCGCCGGAATACAAGCCGCCGCCGGGTGTTGTGACCAACCATGAACACGAGCTCCGCCTCTTCAGCCTGCGCAACCATCTTCTTTGCTTCGAGGACCGTATTCGCGATCGGCTTTTCCACAAAGATATGTTTCTTTGCCTTGACTGCTTTTTCCACCTGTTCGGAGTGAAGATGATTGGGTGTCACGAGCGCAACCGCATCGATGCCCGGATCAGCGACAAGCTCGTCATAGCTGGTCTTGACCGACGCGGAGAATTCCCTTGCCACCTGTTCTGCCGCAGCGACATTGATATCGACGCACGAAACGAGCTGAAGATTGCCTGAGTTGCGGATGGCGTTGAGGATCGTCCGGCCATGATTTGCAATGCCGGCTTGCCCAACCCGAATCGTTTTTTCTGTCATTGTAGTTTGTTTTCCCGGATGAAATGCTCAGCAGCGTTTACCCCATCGAGTATGCCAATGCGAAGGAGGAAATCCCGACTCTCGCCCGGTTCCAGATGATGCAGGCTTCCACGCTCCCGTTCCTTCGCTCTGCCGCTGACCTGGCAGTTCGAAGGCTCAAGGCCGAGAACATACTCCTTCTCACCAACCATTTTCCACTGCACGAACCTGTCCAGCTCCGTCTGGCGGAACTGAACGAAGAGTCCCATCTGAATCTTGTTGTTCAGAACAAGCGCTGTCGCAAATCCCTTCTCATCAGCGACAAGATCGTGATAGAACACCTGCTCTTTGTACCCCGGAATCGGTCCTGGTATCGTCCGCGCTTCCTGAAATCCTTTGGATGCTTCTGCATCCCTGGGTGTTGATGATTTCGCGTTTAGCAGCAACTTGGCGCCCTCATCAATCATCGGCCAGCCGAGATTAATATGGTACAACATCATCAGCGGGGATGTTTTGACTCCTTCGTTGATGACGGAATCGCGATACATAATTGTGGATTCTCCCAGGTCAACCTCGATGGCGCGTTGAAGAAGCAGATTGTCTCTGAACAGCGCGCCTTCACGGATATCGCCCCCGACGGTGAACCGGCACGCATCGCCGATCCATTCAGTGGTGGTGCGAACGTTTGTTGCCGGCGTGTTCGACAACCTCCCGTGCAAGCCAAGCTCCTCACCCTGGTCAACACAGGGAGCACCCGCATGCGTCAATCCGCATCCCGTCATGAGGCCGCCCGGAAAGCTCCGCAGCCATCCCATCCCTCTGGGATCGTAGTAGCCGGGGTGAACGTCTCCTGCCGGCGAGCGCCAGGCGAGAGAAAAGCCTTTGTATTCAGCGGCTGAAATATCCATTCCCCGGTCAAGCGAGACCTGAAATCTCAGACCCGAGCCGGTTCGAACATCTGCCACCCGGACCCCTTTTTCCATCCCGTCCTGCAACTCCATCATCCTGACGCCAGCCACCTGAGAGAGGTCCCCTACCTGCCGCTCAAGCTCTTTGCGGCTGACCGATCGACCAAAGAGGTTTGCCATGGCAATCCAAGCCTAGATTCGTAGTTGACGAGTGAGATAGCACCTGACTATTGACCATCACACATTGATCTCGATCTCTAATGCTTTCTGAGGGAGCGGCAGCTTAAGTTCACCATTGACGAGCGGAACCCGTTTCCCGTCGACGGTTGCCCCCGGCTCCTTCCCTGAGCGCAGAATCGAGATTTCTACACGCTGTCCGCGGAGCGTGAGCGACGTCGATGCGTTGTTCATTGAGCTCAGCAGCCGCGGTCGAATCGTCAGTTCGTTCTTCGAAGGACGAACACCGACAAGATGGTGAACGAAAAACATGACGATCTCCGCCCAGGTCCAGGGCACGATGCCAAGAGGCGGCAGCGGCGGAACGGGACGATCGGCATAGCACTCGAACCACGCTCCCGCCTTTCCGCCCTGTGCACTCAACATCCAATTGAGTCCGCGCAAAACCTTCTCATCGTTGCCTGCTTCGAAATAGGCTCGCAGGATCAACATCGTCGGGAAAGGCCACGATCCCGGCGAATCGGGTTCTGATGTCACGTTATACCGTGCATAGCCACCGGTCGTCCAACGTTGATTCCACAGCAGTTCCATCGATTCGAGTGTCTTCGTCGATACAGGACCCTTTGGATCAATCAGTCCCAGGACAATCGGATACACGTTTGCGCTGTCCGGATCACAGTAGGAGACTTTCTCCACATTCAGCGGAACTCCCGGCGGCATCGACTTGCGGTTTGGCGGCTCGAATGTTCTCTGCACGGCACCGTTCATCAGCTTGCGTTTGATGAACTTCCCATCGTCGACGAACGAGAACGTCGGGTGGTTGAAGAATGAGTTTTTCATTTTCGCCGAGGCAGACTGCCATCGCCGACCGGCGGAGGCATCCTTCATAAAACGCGCAATGTCTGCCGCAGCTTCGAGCCCGACGATATTCCATACCTGATATGTATGTTCATACCCCTCTTTCACGCCAAACGCCGGATCCCGCTCCCAGAACTCCCGGGAGTTCTTCACGAGTCCGGTGTCAGCATTGAGGAACTCCGGCCTCAAGACGTACTCCGCCACAGCTTTGATCTTCTTCCAGTACTTCTTGATAATGCTGTCATCGCCCGTCCAGATCCAGTACGTCCAAAGGGCATACAACAACTGACCGTTTTGATCAAGCTCCGCTGTTTCAGGCGGACGCTGTCGGCTCGCATCTCTTGCGCGGCCTTCTTCGTCTATGGACCGATCAAGTATGCGGCGCAGTGAGATATTGGCGACATCGAGATGACCCGCCATGATGCTTCCGATGACGACCATGCTTTGGTCACGCACCCATTCGAAATTGTACTGCCAGATCCCGGCGTCCATTTTTCCCGACCTGGCGACAGCTGCGCGCAATCCTGAAACCGAGGCGTTGAACAGGTGGTTTAGCTCGCTGCTGTCTGTTTCGAAGCGGCTTCGACTGCTCCAGTACTTTTTCGTTTCCGTATGTATCGCTTTCAGGCCCTTCTGCTCGAATTTTTGCTTCGGCAGATTCAGCGTAAGGACGATTGTTGATGACGTCGTTCCGCCCGGGGGAATCTGTCCAAACTTGATGTTGAGGTGCCTGTCGCCCGGCGTCGCTTCACCGAGGCAGAACATCTCGAGCGCCTCATATCCTGAACACGAAAGAGTCGCCCGTTTCCGATCAACGTGGTATTCATCGAACAGCATCAGGTTGGGGTAGAGCAGGATGATGCCGGTGGGACTGACGGGGACAGAGGTGCGATTTTCGATCGTCACTGTCCTCAGGAGGACCGGATCATTGCTCGGGCACATCAGTTCTTCGCGTACGAAGCAGCCTCCCGCATTCCATTCAATCACGATGGTTGGAACATGATCGGGATACCGCCAGCGCACTGTTGATTTCTCCGGTTCCGGTCCATACCCTTTTCCATCCAGTGTGACTGTGAATCGCGTGTTTTGCAGCCCTCGTTCCGGATGAAACAGGTACGTACTCATCTTGCGGGCAAAATGTTCCGAGGACATTACCAGCATCCCGCAGTGAGTGCCCGCTTCCGGCCTGGGTCCCGTCTGAACGGACACGATGATCTGGCCGTTGCCGAGGATGAAATATTCAAGGCCCGGATTGTTCGTTCGAAAATCAGGGTGGACTTTCTGCTCGTTGACGGGCAGCGCGTCTTGCGGCGATCCAAGCGACGGGCGAAACGTTGTGGCAATGGCGCCCGCACTCATGTACTTCAGGAAATCTCGGCGTTCAATACTCATCAGTCTGTTCCTCCGTTGGCGTAGGCTTCGGCGAGATATTGTTTCAGTGTATCGACATTCTGCTTCGATTTTTCGACAAGCGGCAGGCAGTGCGTCTCGATCGTGATGTGCTTCACAACCTGGTCCCGCACCAGCGCCTTGATTTGCCCCTTCCAATCCAGTGCACCTTCACCGACCGGAACACACTGGATGAGCGACCCTTCTTTTGTGTCTTTCACATGAACGTTTGCGATGTACCGCTTCACAGACTCGTACCCCTGGGGGTATGGCACCTCCGGCGTACCATAACCATTGCATGGGTCCCAGTTCGCCCGGAGTGACGGCGAATTCACAGCCGCGATGAGTTTCGCCGTATTGCTTCCCGAGTCACACCAGAAGCCCGGTTCATTCTCGATCGCGAGCGTCACCCCCGCTTGCTCTGCCTGCGTCGCCGCCCTGCTCATCCATTCAACGGCTCTATCAACGTTGTCCGGACTCTCGCCCTGGTACCGCTGGAAACCGAAGACGATGATGATCGACGCGCCAAACTCCCCTGCCATCGACAGTGTCTTCGGCAATACGCTGGTCACCTCTTCTTCAAGCTTCGCTTTTTCGTTCAGCGGAAATTTGAAGATTCCCGGTGAGAGGGCCGATATTCTGAGACCTTGGTTCTTCACCACCGTCCGTATTGACCGGAGCTCGCCTGCGTCGACGTGGGGGATGCGCCCGCTCTTCACCACGCGCAGTTCGTAGATTGAAATTCCCCACGACCGGGCGTGCCGTACAGCTTCATCAAAATCCGGTGATACTTCATCACTGACGATGCCAAGAGCAATGCGATCCATAGGTTGGAGTTCCTTCGCAGGTTGATGCCGATGATCGATCCCATCGGCGTATGGGGATTGAACGAGCCGGCTCCGATGCCGGGCGGTTCACGCGCTGGCCCGGGTCCGCTCGTATCCGATCTCCCTCGAGATCGATTCCGCCTCACGTTTCAGAATGCCGATCAGGTTTTCTACGAGTTTCTTGTCCTTCCCGCTTCGAGCCAGGGGAAGGGCGGTCATGAGCGACGCGACGACCTTGCCGGAATGATCCCAGATCGGGACCGCGACGGCGGAGAGATCGGCTTTGTATTCGCCATCGACGATCGAGTAGCCGAGGTCCCGGACCTCTTTCAGACGTTTCTTCAGCCTCGCGGCGCTGGTAATGGTCGTGGAGGTGAAGCGCTTCAAGCCGTGACGGACGATCATTGCATCGATTGCGCCGTCCTGCATATCGGCCGCCAGCACCAGTCCGGTTGCCGTGCAATGGAACGGAGATCGGTGCCCGAGCCGTGTCACCATCTTCCAGACCTCGGGAGTATCGACGTGGTCGACCAGAATGACCTCGTCCTGATCAAGGAGTGCCAGGTAGAAACTCTCCCGAGTTTCGTGCGCCAGTTTCACGAGATGCGGGTGTGCAATGGTCTTGAGGTCAATGCGCGCGAGAGCAACATTTCCCCATCCCAGCAAACGCATCCCAAGCGAAAAAATCTTGCGCTCGGGATCCTCTACAATTATTGAATGTTGCAGGAGGGTACGCAGAATACGAAAGAGGGTGCTCTTCGGTACCTTGGTTTGCGAAGCGAGTTGCGCGAGTGAGAGGCCGTGGGGAGCGGCAGAGAGCAGCTCTAGAACCCTGATTGCACGATCGACGGCGGGAACCGTATAGTTGAGTGCCATAGGGCTTCATTTTGCTAATTGAATGGTGTTTAATTAACGCATAGAAAATGATAATGGAATAAAGCGCAGATGTCAAGAAAAGTATGCTGCGAAGTTGAGCAGAAATGAGGTGACTTTATGGGCGTTTTGGCTCATTCCTGTTTGTGAGACGGGTGCCGGGGTCTTTTCACGCTGATGCGGCAGAAACCTCCGCGAGCGTGTAGGGACCCTTCGGAATCACAGCAATCGTTGCCTGCGGACCGAATTTCTGAAGACCTTGTGCAATCGCTTCTTCAACGCTTGCGGCAGATCGTACAAATAACTTCTCTTTATGCTCGGGATGAATGCCGCCTGCAACCACAACGACGTCGCCCTGGCGCAGTGCTTTGAGACATTCCTGCAATTGCCATTGGTCGATGTCGACGGGATGATGGTGTATCCACTCATCGAACTCTGCTGCGGTGCTGAACCGCGTTGCCATCGCTGTAAACCTCTCGCTCCCCAATCCTTCGCTGCACTCTGCCGCGAGAATCAGCACTCCGCCCTTCTTGAGCACCGACAACGCGGCCGTCATTCCTTTGATGGCCTGGTAATAGGTAAGATCAAGCGGAAATCCCGCGCTCGTTGTCACCACGATGTCGGCCGGCTCTTTCACGGTCGCCCGAACGGATCGGCGTACCGCTTCCACGCCTACAGCATGCGCCGCCAGTGGGTGACCCGCAAACACACCGGTGATCCTCTTCTCTGCATCCAATGACACGTCCAAAACGAAATCGTGGCCGGCCATTCTGGAGATCTCTATCAACTCATGATGAAGCGGATTGTCCTCGATCGATCCTTCCCTGCAACGTTCATCATCCAGCATTCTTGGACTATGCAGCGTTTTGATCGTCTCCTCTCCCGCACAGCCGATTGCCACCATCTTACGACTACCGGAGAAGCCCGCCATAAGGTGCGGCTCTATAAACCCGACCGTGATCTTCAACTCCGCTTCCAGGTATCGCTTGTCGATATACACGGGGGTCTTCCGCGCGGTCTCGCCGAGATACTTCTGTTCTGCCAGAACACTCGCATGGTGATCGACAACCACGTACCTGCTTACAATCGGCTCGCCGAGAATCAGATCGAGCTCGGCGGCCGTGCTCGGACGGTGAAGCCCCGTTGCCAAGAGGATTGTGATGTTGCTCCTTGCTATTCCGCTCTCCTCCAGCGTTTGCAGAACCGGGGGCAACAGTTGCTTGTTTGGCACGGGGCGCGTAATGTCACAGACAACGATGCATGCCGATTGCTTCGTTGATGCCAGCTGCGCAAGCGGCAGCGAGCCGATGGGGTCCTGCAACGAGCGGGCAATCACTTCGCCCGGATTTGCCAGTGGTGTGGACGTTCCGAAATTGAGCACACCGAGAAGATTCTTTTCCGGGACTTCTACGTCCAGACCGCTCTTCCCGTAGGATAGATGAATCTTCATCAGGCCTCGCTTCCCCGTTCTGCATATTGTTCAGCGCTTCGAATCTCGGACTTCTTTCCGAAATACCACATCCCGATGCCGAAGACGATCATAATCGCAATCATAATGCCCAGAATGATCGCCTCGCCACCGCTGACATCAGTGAGAAAGATGAGGCTCATGAGCAAGCCCATGACAATTGTTGTGCCTCCCACCAACGGGAACGTGGAAATCTGCTTCCTGCCGGCACCGAACACCTCCTTCGCCACATCAACAGGGGTGTCGATCTTCTTGAAGAACTCAGCCACAATCTGACGCTGTTCCTCTGTCTCCCCCGCAAACAACTTGGCGAAACCAAAGAGGCTGGCGCCCAGCCCGAAGGCGCCAATGTAGATGAGAGCCTGCTGCATTGGCCCGGTCAAATCAAGGGGATTGCCCAGCACGGTATTTGAGAATAGTGCAGCCGCTGCAACCATCACGATCAGAGAGAGCGCCGAAAGTACTCCCTTGTTCGTGCGATACAGTCGTGCAAGCCAGGAAGAGCCGACAAAGATGCCGGTGGACATGACGAACTCGATATACACCTGGGGGCCGATTTCCCAGCCGCAAACGAATTTGACCATGAAGCCGATGATCAATCCCCAGGCGATTGAAGCAACCGCTCCCCATTTTGGCACCCGCCGAAACAGAAGGCCGAATGCGACGGGAACGACAACCGGAATATTGAGCAATGTGAAGAAGGCCTGCATCAGGTTGAAAATACCGAACTGACTGTTGACGAATACGACAGCCATGATTGTCACAGAGACCCCAAGTCCGATCGAGCACAAGCGCCCGACCTTCAGAAGGTCGGTATCGGTCGCTTCCGGTTTGATCCATCCCTGGTAGATATCGCGGGAGAGAATCGACGAAACCATGTTGTACACAGAACTGAGCGTGCTCATCGTTGCAGCAAGCATCGCTGCCAGGAACACGCCGATGAGGCCGTTGGGGAGCAGTTTCAGGCAGAGCGCGATGAACACCAGATCTTGAGGGTTATTGCCGACGTACGGCTGGAAAAACTCTACCTGCGAGAGATCCGGCCAGATGACGCTGGCAACAAGCGGGGGCACTCCAAACACAATCGGCACCGTGAGAAACAGTCCACCGGCGAGTTTGCCGACCCGTTTTGCATCTCTTTCATCCTTCACACTATAAAACCGTTGGGCCGCACCGGCGGCCGTGCCGAGATACATGATCACAAGGATTGAGATAAGCCAGTGTTCGGTGTAATGAACGCCGTTGTAGAAATGGTCCAACGATAATGCAGGAAGAGCATCGATGAGATTTGAGGGACCTCCCACGAGTCCAAGCGCCAGCGGCATGACGATGAACGTGATGCTGAGAAGAATGACGCCCTGGACAACATCGGTAATGGAGACGGCCCAAAGACCTCCCATAAACGTATAGAGCAGGATCACGATTCCTGTAATGAGTGTGACCAACGTAATATCGAGCCCCATCACCGGGGCAAGAAGCTTGCACGTTGCTGCGAGCTGAACTCCCGCCGACAGGGTGAAGTTGGTGGCAATGACGATGCTGAGAAATTGCTGCGTGGTAAAATTGAACCTCGTGTTCGTGTACTCGACGGGAGAAATTGAGCGGGTCCGCCGCCACCGTGCCGCCGTCAACTGCGATCCAAAGAAATAGGCTATCGACCAGGTGCCGAAGTACAGGATCGCAAACCATCCCGTCGTATATGCGAACCCTGCGGCACCTGTAAAGGTCCATGCGCTGAAGTTCGCCATGTAGAGCGTCATCCCTGACACCCACCATGGTATCATGCTTCCTCCCGCAAAGTACTCCTTTCCCCCTTTGTTGATCTTCATGAAGTACAACCCTATACCAAGCATGAACAGAAAATATGCAAGGATGACAAGATAGTCGTAGATATTGACTGCTTTCATCGGTGCGGATCCTCCTGTTTGAATTCAAAAACTTTGCGTCAGTACTACCGTCCTACTGTTTGAATGCTTCTGCACTGCGGATCTCTGATTTTTTCCCGAAATACCACATCACCACGCCAAACACTATCATGAATGCGATCAGCAAGCCTACAATGATCTGTTCCTGGGGCCGGAGATCCGTAAGAAAAATCAGGCTCAGCAGGCTCCCCATGACAATCATCGTTCCACCCACCAGAGGAAATGCGGAGACCTGGATCTTTCCCGCACCAAACACTTCTTTCGCTACATCAACCGGTGTGTCGATCTTCTTGAAGAACTCCGCCACCATTCTCCGATCTTCGTCGCTGTCAAGTGAAAAGAGCCGGGCGAACAGGAAGAGGCTGACGCCAAATGCTCCTGCTACGGCCCACGCCAGTGCGGACAACAGCTCCGTTCGTTCGACCAGCATGGTGTTCGCATAGAGAATTCCGACTGCGATCGTGACCAGCAGGCTGATGAGCGCCAGCAGCGATCTGTTCGTCTTGTAGATGTGTCCTGTCCAGAACGAGGTGGCGAAGATTCCGAACGTCATGATAAACGACAGGTAGACCTGTTGGCCGATGTCCCATCCGAGCAGGTACCTCCCCGACAACCCCGCAAGCAGACCCCAGGTAATACCGCCGACAGCCGACCATTTGGGGACGCGGCGGAAGATCAGGCCGAAGCAGAGCGGTACGGTCACCGGAATATTGAAGAGCGTAAAGAACGTCTGCATCATGTTGAAGATTCCGAACTGACTGCTGATGAACAGCACGGCGAGCGAGGTGACGATCGCGCCGATAACAAGCGAGGCGATTTTCCCGATCTTCAACAGTTCTTCATCTTTCGTCTTGGGTCGAAAGAGGCCCTGCACCATGTCCCGCGATACAATCGAGGAGACCATATTGTAGACGTAACTGAGTGTGCTCATCGTCGCGGCCAGCATTGCGGCAACGAATACCCCGATGAGTCCGTTCGGGAGAAACTTCACACAGAGGGCGATATAGACAAGATCCTGTGGATTGCTGGCGAGGTACGGTTGGAAAAAATCAACCTGAGAAAGGTCCGGCCAGAGCACGCGGGCGGCGAGCGGCGGAATACCGAATGTCAGCGGCCCCGCCAACCCGAGGACGGCAGCAAACCAAGCCACCTTGATTGCGGATTTTTCATCTTTGACCGAATAGAAACGTTGACCGGATCCGGCCGCGAAGCCGATGGTTGATATCAACAGTATCGAAATCAGCCAATGATAATCGTAATGAACGCCGTTGTAGATGTGATCGAACGTCAGCGGCGGCAATGCTGCAAACAGTTTGTCCAGACCCCCGACGACCGAAATGGCCATTGGCGCCACGATGAATGTCGTCGCGAGCAGAATGACTCCCTGCACGACATCGGTGATGGACACGGCCCAGATACCCCCCATGAACGTGTAGAGCAGGATCACTGTTCCCGTCACAATCGTGACGGTGACAATGTCCAGCCCCATCACAGGCGACAGGAGTTTTGCTGTCGCCGCAAGCTGAACTCCCGCACTGAGGGTGAAGTTGATTGCAATGACCCAGCTGAGAAACTGCTGCGTCGTTACGTTATAACGTGAGTACGTGTACTCAACTGGAGAAATGGAGCGCGTGCGCCGCCACCGCTTCGCCGTAAGGAACGACCCGAGAAAGTACGAGAGGGACCCCAGGCAAAACCAGATAAGCATGAATGTCCCGGTGCTATACGTGAAGCCCGCCGCCCCGGAGAATGTCCATGCGGTGAAGTTGGCCATGTACAACGTCATACCCGAGGCCCACCATGGAATCATGTTGCCGCCGGCAAAATATTCCTTCGCACCTTTGTTGAACCTCATGAAGTAGAGGCCGATGCCGAGCATGAAGATAAAATAGGAAATGACAACGATGTAGTCGAAGATGTTGACAGATTTCATGCGTGTACCGTTATTGGTTCAGGAACGATGATTTCAATTACCGATCGCGGCCAGCCTCATGATGGCCTCCTGACTGGCCTGCTGCCGGTTCAATTCTCCGGCGATCGTGCCGTCACGCATGACATAGACGCGATCTGCGAGGGCAAGCACTTCGGGAAGCTCGGACGAGACGAGAAGGACCGATACCCCCTCCGACGCCAGGTTTCGAATCAGTGTATGAATTTCCGCTTTCGCCCCGACATCAATCCCCCTCGTCGGCTCATCCAGAATCAGAATTCTTGGCTTAAGCCACAGCCATTTTGCGAGAACAACTTTCTGCTGATTTCCGCCGCTGAGTGTTGCAACTTCGGCTTCTTCCGAAGAAGCCTTGATCGACAGCTGCGCGGAGCTTGTGCGGGCAAGGCTCGTTTCGACCGACCCCTGAAGGAATCCAAACTTCGAGAGGAGCCTCAATCCCGTCAGAGAGATGTTGTGCTTGAGCGATTGGATGGAGATGAGACCTTCCTCCTGGCGGTCCTCCGGCACAAAGGAAATTCCCATCCGTATCGCATCTCTCGGCGAGTGAATATGAACCGCTTTGCCGTCGATCTCAACGCTTCCGGCATCGATCCGGCGCAAGCCGAATATCCCTTTTACAACTTCACTCCGTCCGGAGCCCACCAGTCCCGCCAGGGCAACGATTTCGCCGGCCCGGACATGTAATGACACGTCGCGTACCGGGACCGTCGCTCCCCGGATGCTCATGTCGCGGACTTCGAGGCCAATCCCGGCCGAGCCGGCACGCCCCCGGGGACGCTCATGGTGAACAATCTCGCGCCCCACCATCATGGCAATCATTTTGTTCTCATCACTCGACGCCACGTCTACCGTGTCGATATACTTTCCGTCGCGGAGCACCGTTGCGCGTTCGCACAGGTCGAAGATCTCCTTGAGCCGGTGAGAGACATAGATGATGGTCAGACCGTCGGCATACAACTTCCTCAGAAGATTGAAGAGAATGTCAGATTCGTGCTCCGTAATTGACGCCGTCGGTTCATCAAGGATCAGAATGTGTGACGAAGAGGCCAGCGCTCTGGCAATCTGGACCAGCTGAATTTCCGCCGGACTCAGATCCATCAATCGCGCAGCTGGATTGACGGCAAGCTCCAAGCGCGACAGAATGCTCCTTGTCTGAGAGTTCAGTGACGGGTAATCAACCACTCCAAAGCCACGCGTGGGTTCCCTGCCGAGGAACACATTCTCCGCGACCGTCATGTGGGGAGCCAGAGACGGCTCCTGATAGACGGTGCTGATTCCCTGCAGTTGTGCGTCGACCGCCGAACGGAAGCGTCTCTCTTCGCCGCCGACCCACAATGCGCCGCCGTCCTTTCTCAGCACACCGGAGAGAATTCTCATGAGCGTCGATTTTCCCGCGCCGTTCTCTCCCAGCACAGCGTGAATTTCCCCTTTGCGAACGGAAAAACTCACCCCATCGAGCGCGACGGTTCCGCCGAATCGCTTCGTAATGTTCTCAAACCGAATGATTGCCTGGCTCGTGTTCATGACCTCGACAGGACGCGATCGAGTGAATTCCGCCATCGCTCATAGGCCTCAACGTATTCATCGCGTTTCACATCCGGCTCAACACGACGCAGACAGGAGAGACCCCTGAACGCCTCCTTCGCCGAAGGAACGAGACCAGCACCAACCGCAGCAGCCCGTGCGGCACCCTGTGCTCCATCGGTGTTGTATAGCTCAATCGTCACCTCTGCAATCGAGGCCACGGTCTTGCAGAACA